>Ga0207665_10001126_pt1 | contig 17976 bp, 18 predicted proteins | sample LARL112metaG_FD_184351 | JGI IMG/M metagenome (GOLD analysis project Ga0207665, IMG submission 184351) | Corn, switchgrass and miscanthus rhizosphere microbial communities from Kellogg Biological Station, Michigan, USA - LAR L11-2 metaG... | ecosystem: Host-associated > Plants > Roots >...
GACGTCCGGGTCGCCTTTGCCCTTGATCGTCTTCGCAACGATCACGACCGGCTGCCCGGCGGTGTCGATCGCCTCGGCGTAGGCACGGTCGATGGCCTCGACGTCGTGGCCGTCGATCTCGATCGTGTGGCAGCCGAAGGCCTTCGCCCGGTTGGCGTAGGAGTCGAGATCCCAGCCGTGCATCGTCTCGCCTCGCTGGCCGAGCCGGTTCACGTCGATGATCGCCACGAGGTTGTCGAGCTCGAAGTGCGCGGCGTGCTCGAGCGCCTCCCACTGCGAGCCCTCGGCGATCTCGCTGTCGCCGCAGAGCGTCCAGACGCGGAACGGCAGCCGGTCGAGCCGCTTGCCCGCGAGCGCCATGCCGACCGAGTACGGCAGCCCCTGTCCGAGCGAGCCGGTCGCGACGTCTACCCACGGGATCCGCGGCGTCGGATGCCCCTCGAAGATCGAGTCGAACTGCCGGTACGTCAGCAGCTCCTCCTCCGAGATGGCACCGGCCGCCCGGAACATCGCGTAGAGGAGCGTCGACGCATGGCCCTTGGAGAAGACGAGCCGGTCGTTGTGCGGGTCGTGCGGGTTGTCGAAGTCGTACCGCAGGTACTTCGCAAGGAGGACGGCCATCAGGTCGGCCGCCGACATGCCGGAGGTGGGATGGCCGGAGCCCGCCTTCGCCGCCGGACGGATCGCATCGACCCGAAGCTGCTGCCCCAGCTCGCGCCAGAGCTCGACGTCATTCGTGGCCACGACCTCTCCCTTCGCCGGATGCCGAAAATCTGAAGCCGATTCTATGTACGGTCTCGCGTGTGAAGATCGCGGTCGCGTTCGACCACCGAGGAGTCCACCTCCGCGACGTGATTCTCGAGACCCTGCGCGAGGACGGCCACGAGATCGTCGACCTCGGCACGGACACCGACGCGGTCCGCATCGACTACACCGACAAGGCGATCGAGATCGCCGCCGCGATCAAGGACGGGCAGGCCGAGCGAGGCGTTCTCGTCTGCGGCTCGGGTGTCGGCGCGGCGGTCGCGGCGTCCAAGATCCGCGGGATCCGGGCGGCGATCTGCCACGACGTCTACTCCGCGCACCAGGGCGTCGAGCACGACGACATGAACGTCCTCTGCCTCGGCTCGGAGGTCGTCGGGCCGAGCCTCACCGCAGATCTCGTGCGCACGTTTCTCGCTGCTCGCTTCGACGGAGAAGAGCGGCATGCAGCCAGACTGGAGAAGATCCGACAGATTGAGGAAGGGATGCTGAATGGCTGAATCGAGACTTCACGAGCTGAGCGCGCGCGGGCAGTCGGTCTGGATCGACTACCTCTCGCGCGACCTGTGCCGGAGCGGCGAGCTGAAGCGGTTGATCGACGAGGACGCCGTCGTCGGCGTGACCTCGAACCCGACCATCTTCCAGAAGGCGATCTCGCAGGGCGACGCCTACGACGGGCAGCTGAGGGAGCTCCTCGAGACGGAGAGCGAGCCGAAGGAGATCTTCCTCCAGCTCGCCGTACGCGACATCCAGTCGGCCCTCGAGGTGCTCGCGCCAGTGCACGAACAGAACCCCGAGGACGGGTACGTCTCGATCGAGGTCGACCCGAACTTCGCCTACGACACCAAGGCGACCTATGACGAGGCGATCCGCCTCCACGAGTGGATCGACAAGCCGAACCTCTACGTGAAGATCCCGGGCACCGAGCCGGGCCTGCAGGCGATCGAGGACTGCATCGCCGGCTCCCACAGCATCAACGTCACGCTGGTCTTCTCGCTGCCGCGCTACCGGCAGGTCGTGGAGGCGTACCTCCGCGGGCTCGAGCGGCTCGCCGAGGACGGCGGCGACCTGACGAAGGTGCGCTCGGTGGCGAGCTTCTTCGTCTCGCGCGTCGATACTGAGACCGACAAGCGGCTCGACGCGATCGGGACGGAGGAGGCGCTCGCGCAGCGGGGGAAGCTCGCGATCGCGAACGCCAGGCTGGCGTACGAGCACTACCTCGAGGCGTTCTCCGGCGCGCGCTGGGAGGCGCTCGCGGCGAAGGGTGCGTTCACGCAGCGGTGCCTGTGGGCCTCGACCTCCACCAAGAACCCCGCGTACCGCGACGTCCTCTACGTCGAGGAGTTGATCGGCCCGCACACGGTGGACACGATGCCGGAGGAGACGATCAAGGACTTCCAGGATCACGGCGAGGTGCGCGGCGACACCGTGCTCGAGGGCGTCGACGAGGCACACCGCCTGTTCGACCAGCTCGCGGCCGTCGGCATCGAGTACGACGACGTGGTGGACACGCTCGAGAAGGAGGGCGTGCAGAAGTTCTCCGATTCGTTCGCCGAGCTGCTGGACGGCGTGATGGCGAAGCGCGGAGCTCTCGTGGCTTCGTGAATCGCGAGCGTTTGATCGAAGGGATCTGGGAGCGCGACTCCACCGTATGGACCGGGAGCGACGAGGCGCAGTGGCTCGGCTGGCTCGACGAGCCGCTGCACGTCGAGGAGCAACTGGGCGAGATCCGCCGGTACGCAGAGTCGCTGCACGATGCGGTCGACGCCGTGGTCCTCATGGGGATGGGCGGCTCGTCGCTCGCGCCGGAGGTGCTGCGGCAGACGTTCGGCGTCGATTGGTTCCACGTCCTCGACACGACGCATCCCAAGGCGATCCGGGCGCTCGAGGAGAACCTCGACCTCTCACGGACGCTCTTCGTCTCATCCTCGAAGTCGGGGACGACGCTCGAGACGCGCTCGCACACCGACTACTTCTGGGAGAAGGCCGGCAAGCGCGGCGAGCTGTTCGCCACGGTCACCGACCCGGGCTCCGAGCTCGAGGCCCTAGCGCGCGAGCGCGGCTTCGGCGCGACGTTTCACGGCGAGCCGTCGATCGGCGGGCGCTACTCGGCCCTGTCGCCGTTCGGCATCGTCCCCGCCGTGCTGATGGGCATCGACGCGCAACAGCTGCTCGACCGCGCGAAGGAGATGCGCGAGGCCTGCCACTCGGGCGAAGGCAACCCGGGCTACGAGCTCGGGAGCCGGTTCGGGGAGGACTGGCGCGACGGACGCGACAAGATCTGTATCTCGGACACGCCCGGAGGCTTCGGTCTCTGGGCCGAGCAGCTGATCGCCGAGTCGACGGGCAAGCAGGGAAAGGGCCTCGTCCCTGCGCCGGGCGAGTCGCCCGACGGCCCTGACCGCCAGGCGGCCGCACCCGAGCTTCCCGATCCCGCCGCGCTCGGCGCCGAGTTCTTCCGCTGGGAGTTCGCGATCGCGGTGGCCGGCGCGTACCTCGAGATCAACCCCTTCGACCAGCCCGACGTGCAGGCGGCCAAGGACAAGACGAACGAGGTGCTGGCGACGGGTCAGGAGCCGGACCTCGAGCCGGAGGGCTCGATCGAGGAGCTGCTCGCGCAGGCACAGGAACGTGACTACGCCTGTATCCAGGCCTTTATAGAGCCGACTCCCGCGAACGATCGCCGCATCGCGGAGCTTGCGGACCGGCTGCGTTCGGAGAGCGGGCTGGTCGTCACACACGGCTACGGACCGCGGTACCAGCACTCGACCGGGCAGCTGCACAAGGGCGGCCCCAACACGGGCCTCTTCCTCCAACTCGTCGACGACGAGGGCGACGAGCTCCCGATCCCGGGCAAGCCGTTCGGCTTCCGGCGGCTGATCCGCGCGCAGGCGGCGGGTGACCTGGAGACGCTCAAGGAGCGCGGCCGGCGGGTCGCGAGAATCAGACTGGAGGACCCGTAATGCAGCTCGGGATGGTAGGCCTCGGCCGGATGGGCGCGAACATGACCGAGCGCCTGCAGGCGGCAGGTCACGACATGAAGACGTTCGACACGAACGTCGAGGGGACTGCGTCGTCGCTCGAAGAGCTCGTGCAGCAGCTCGACGCGCCGCGGTCGGTGTGGCTGATGATCCCGGCGGGGATCGTCGACTCCGTGGTCGGCGAGCTCGCGCCGCACCTCGAGCAGGGCGACACGATCGTCGACGGCGGGAACTCGTACTACGTCGACGATCTCCGCCGCGCCCGCGAGCTGCGCGACAACGGGATCCACTACGTCGACGTCGGCGTCAGCGGCGGCGTCTGGGGCCGCAAGCGCGGCTACTGCCTGATGGTCGGCGGCGACGACGAGGCTGTGGGCCGGCTGGTGCCGGTGCTCGAGACGCTCGCACCGGGCGTCGACGCGGCCGGCCGGACCCCGGGCCGCGAAGGCGATCCGGCACCGGAGGAGCAGGGCTGGCTCCACTGCGGCCCGGGCGGCGCGGGCCACTTCGTGAAGATGGTGCACAACGGCATCGAGTACGGCCTGATGCAGGCGTACGCCGAGGGCCTGAACGTCCTCGAGCACGCGAACATCGGGCTGCACGAGCAGGAGACGGACGCCGAGACGACCCCTTTGCGCGATCCCGACCACTACAAGTACGAGCTCGACATGGCCGCGATCAGTGAGGTCTGGCGCCGCGGCTCCGTGATCTCCTCCTGGCTGCTCGACCTGACGGCCCAGGCGCTCTACGAGTCGCCGCAGCTCGAGGAGTACGCCGGCCACGTGAGCGACTCCGGCGAGGGACGGTGGACCGTGCAGGCGGCAGTCGAGGAGGGCGTGCCCGCGCCGGTGCTCGCCGCCTCGCTGTTCAACCGCTTCGCGTCGCGCGGTGAGGCCGACTTCGGTAACCGTGTCCTGTCCGCAATGCGCAAGGGGTTCGGCGGCCACCTCGAGAAGAGCCCAGAGCAATGACCCAGACCGCCGACCCCCAACAGCAGGCGGAGCAGCAGGAGAACCCGCTCGCCGAAGGGCTGGCCCTGAAGCGCACTCCCGACCCGTGCGCCCTCGTCATCTTCGGCGCCTCCGGAGACCTGACCCACAAGAAGCTCATGCCGGCGCTCTACGCGCTGGCCGTCCGACACCTCCTGCCGCCACGCTTCGCCATCGTCGGGGTCGCACGCACCGACGGCGACGACGAGGGTTTCCGGCGGGACATGGAGACCGCGGTGAAGCAACACGCCCGCGACCCGTTCAAGGAGGACGTCTGGAACGAGCTCGCGGCGCAGATGCGCTACGTCGCGATGGACTTCGCGGACCCCGGCGGGGAGGACACGGTGCACGACGTCCTCGAGCAGCTCGACGAGGAGCAGCAGCTCGGCGGCAACCGCGTCTACTACCTCGCCGTGCCGCCGCCCGCCTTCCCGACCATCGTCGAGGCGCTCGGCAAGCGGCGCGACGACCGTGGCTGGACGCGGCTCGTCGTGGAGAAGCCGTTCGGCCACGACCTCGAGTCGGCGAAGCAGCTGACGGCGACGCTGATGGAGTACTTCACCGAGGACGAGATCTTCCGGATCGACCACTACCTGGGCAAGGAGACGGTCCAGAACATGCTCGCCCTTCGCTTCGCGAACGGGATCTTCGAGCCGATCTGGAATCGCCAGTTCGTCGACCACGTCCAGATCACGGTCGCCGAGTCGATCGGGATCGAGTCCCGGGCGGGGTATTACGAGCACGCGGGGGCGATCCGCGACATCTTCCAGAACCACCTCCTGCAGCTGCTCGCGATCACGGCGATGGAGCCGCCGATCGACTTCAGGTCCGACTCGGTGCACAACGAGAAGGTCAAGGTGCTGCGTGCGCTGCACACGCCGGGCCCGAGGTCGGTCGTGCGTGGGCAGTACGGCCGCGGCTTCGTGGAGGGCGAGGAGGTCGTCGCGTACCGGGAGGAGGCGGGCGTCGCGCCGGAATCGATGACGGAGACGTACGTCGCCGCCAAGCTCTACGTCGACAACTGGCGGTGGGCCGACACGCCGTTCTACGTGCGCATGGGCAAGCGGCTTGCACGCCACGAGACGACGATCGCGATCGAGTTCAAGCAGGCCCCGCATCCGCCGTTCGAAGAGACCGCGGCGGAGGGGTTGCGGCCGAACGTCCTCATCGTCCACGTGCAGCCCGACGAGGGCGTCTCGCTGGCGATCGGCGCGAAGGTGCCGGGACAGGGCATGACGATCCGCACCGTCCACATGGACTTTCTCTACGGCGGGACGTTCCGTACCGGGATGCCGGAGGCGTACGAGCGCCTCATCCTCGACACGATGCTCGGCGACCAGACGCTATTCACGCGCGCGGACGAGGTCGAGGAGCAGTGGAAGCTGGTCGACGCGATCATCGCGGGATGGCAGCGCGACCGCCCGGCGTTCCCGAACTATCCCTCGGGGACGTGGGGGCCGCCGAGCGCCGAGGACCTCATGCACCGAGACGGACGGGAATGGCGACGGCCCTAGCCCCCTGGTACGGCGAGGACGTGTGCCTCGCCGACGTCGACACCGCGCTCGCCCGGCTGCGCGCCGCGGCGGCCGAAGAGGGGCCGAGCATGCGCACCTCGGTCATGACGCACATCGCGTGGGTTCCATACGGGTGGAGGGAGCCCGCCCGGGCAGCGCTGGAAGGAATGGCCGAGCGGCATCCGTCGCGGACGATCGTCCTCTTCCCGGAGCGCAACGCTGACGACAACCGCATCGACGCCCGGGCCGAGGTGGAGCGCTGGGAGGTGCCGGACACCGACCGCGGGCTCGTGACCGAGGTGGTGGAGCTGACACTGCGCGGCGCACGGGCGGAGGCGCCGGCGAGCATCGTCGAGCCGCTGTTGATCTCCGATCTCCCCGTCTTCGTCCGCTGGCGCGGGGAGCCGCCGTGGGGGACGACCGAGCTCGACCAGCTCATCGACGTCACGGACCGGCTGATCGTGGACTCGACCGAATGGGACGGGGACGGCCTGCCGCAGGCATACGCGCGGCTCGCGGAGCTCTTCCCGCGCTGCGCCGCCTCGGACATCGCGTGGGCGCGGACGTCCCGCTGGCGGGAGCATCTCGCGACACTCTGGCCCGGGATCGCAGACGTCCGGACGGTGCGCGTGCACGGGACGGCCGCACAGGCGTGGCTCCTCTGCGGCTGGCTGCGATCGCGGCTCGGGCGGGACGACATCGCGCTCGAGCACGAGAACGCGGACCGTCTCGAGGGCGTGGCACTCGACGGAGAGCCCGTACCGCTCCCCGCGGGGGAGCCACCGACCCCTAGCGACGTCCTCTCCGACGAGCTGGAGCGCTTCACCCCGGACCCGATCTACGAGGCCGCAGTCCTCGCCACCGACGGCGGGGCAACCAGCTAGGCAACCGAGGCCAGCCGGTTACAAGGAAAGAGGCGTGGTGTCGAGCCCGTGCGAGGCGAGGAGGCGGCCCCCGGCCAGGACAATCGCGTCGGCGTTCGCCGGCGCGGCGAGCTGCACCGAGGCGGGCAGGCCTTCCTCGGCGGCGCCGCACGGGAGCGCGAGTGCCGGCCAGCCCAACGCGCTGAATGGATACGTGAGCGAGGTTCCCGCGCCTCGGAGCTCGAGCTCGTCGATGTCCGCCGGCGGGGGAACGAACGGCACCGTCGGGGTCACGACCAGGTCGAGCCCCTCGATCGCCTCGGCCATACGCTCGCGGTACTGGGCACGATCGCGCTCCGCCGCGGCCGCCTCCCCATCGGTCACCCGCAGGCAGCGCTCGATCTTGCCGCGGACGTTGTCGCCGTACAGATCCTCGTTGCCGGGAAACAGCGCGCGATGCACGTCGGCCACCTCGAGCATGAAGTCGGCGCGATTCTCCGGCGCGAGCGGCAGCTCGATCTCCCGCCGCCGCGGAAACAACGCCGCGGCTTCCATCACCCGCTCCCGCACGAGCGGCTCTGCGCGATCGAGCCACGCAACTCCGACCTCGAGCTCTTCCAGCGACTCCAACCCCGCCGGCTCGTAGCTGGGAACGAGCGCACCCAACAGCTCCTCGCACCCGTCGACCGACGACGCCATGGGCCCGACGGTGTCGTAGCTCGGAGCGAGCGGGAAGCAGCCTTCGGCGGAGACGAGCGCGTACGTGGGCTTGAACCCGACCACGCCGCACCATGCAGCCGGGATCCGGATCGATCCCGCAGAGTCGGTGCCGAGCGCCAGCTCGACGCCTCCCGCCGCGATGGCCGCCGCCGACCCTCCGCTGGAACCGCCGGCGAGGCGTCCCGGCGCAGCCGGGTTCGGCACCGTCCCGTAATGCGGGTTCTGCGACGAGATCCCGTAGGCGAACTCGTGCAGGTTCGTCTTGCCGGCGACGGCGTACCCCGCGGCCTCGAGCCGCTGCACCGCCTCGGCGCTTGCCGCGGGCACGTGGTCTGCGAACAGCGCCGAGCCGTACGTCGTCGTCAGACCGGCTGTGTCGAGCAGGTCCTTGACGGCCAACGGCATGCCTGCGCCCGGCGCGGCCGGGCGTGCGAGCCAGATGCCCTCCACCAGCTAGTCGAAATGCAGGTAGAGGAACGCGACGCCGATCGAGCCGGCGAAGAGGAGCAGAAAGATGCCGAAGAGCAGCCAGCCGAGGCGGACGTTCTTGCGCGCGAGCTCCGGATCCATCAGATCACCGCATCCAGCGCAAGCGCCGCGAAGAGCAGCGCGAGGTACAGGAGCGAGTAGTGGAAGAGCAGCATCGCCCGCCGCGGCGTGGTCTCCCGCCGCAGGCGCTCGGCGAGCCAGACGAAGACGGCGCCCAGAGCCAGGGCACACACGACGTAGAACGGCCCGGCGCCGCCCCAGCCCCAAGGCAGCAGCGTCACGGCAACGAGGGCGAAGGAGTAGACGACGATCTGCCGAGCCGTCGCGCGCTCGCCGCGCACGACCGGGAGCATCGGAACGCGCGCGTTCGCGTAGTTCTCCTTGATCAGGATCGCGAGGGCCCAGAAGTGCGGCGGTGTCCAGACGAACACGATCGCGAATAGGATCAGCGCAGCCCAGCCGACCTGGCCGGTCGCGGCGGCCCAGCCCACCAGCGGCGGCACAGCGCCGGCCGCGCCGCCGATCACGATGTTCTGCGGCGTCGAGCGCTTCAGCCAGCGCGTGTAGACGATGACGTAGAAGAGGCCTCCGACGAGCGCAAGAACGGCCGTGAGCACGTTCACCACGCTCGCGAGCAGGACGAAGGAGAGTGCCAGCAGCGCGAGCCCGAACTCGAGCGCGCGGCTCGGCGGGACGCGCCCCGACGCGACCGGCCGGGAGGCCGTGCGCTTGCCCATGAGCGGGTCGATGTCGCGGTCGAGGACGTGATTGAGCGCCGAAGCGCCGCCGCAAGCGAGAGCCAGCCCGCCCATCGCGGCGACCGCGAGCCCCGTCCCGGGCCAGCCGCGCGCCCCGGCGATCATCCCGCAGAAGCCAGTGATGAGCAGGAGCGACATGATCCGCGGCTTCGTCAGCGCGACGTAGTCGGGCCATGCCCCCCACGGCACACGCTCGCCACGGAAGCTCTCCGCGACCACGACCACGAGCGCGGCCAAGGCGAACGCGGCGAGCCCCGCGTGCGCGTGTGGTCCGGGAACCGCAGCTGCGCCGGCGAAGAGCGCCGCGGCCAGGAGCGTCGCCGGCACGAGCCGGCGATGCGCGTACCAGGCCGACACGATGAGCGCCGCAAGCGGCGGAGCCACGAGCGCCGCGAGCAGCCTGTGCGCGGTGCCGAGGCCCTCGGCCCCGGAGACGACCGCGAGCAGCGTCCCGCCCGCCGCGACCAGGGCCGACAACCGCAGCCACGGACCAGGCGCGAGCTCGGTCCTCACGTCGCCTCCTCCGCGAGCCGCCGCCGCAGGTCACGCAACGGCCGCGCGCTCGTCACGTAGGGAACGCTGTCGAAGTTCTCCGGCGGAGGCGGTGAGGTCGTGTACCACTCGAGCGTGTCGGCGAGCCACGGGTCGTTGCCGGCGCGGACGCCCTTGCGCACCACCTGCGTGCGCCAGACATTGACGAGGAAGACCGCGATCGAGAGTGCCATCACTCCGGAGCCGACCGTGGAGATGAGGTTGTAGGCCTCCCACAGCCCACCGTGGTGGTACGTGTAGATCCGCCGCACCATCCCGAGCAGCCCGAGCATGTGCTGCGGCAGGAACGTGAGGTTGAAGCCGACGAACATCAGCCAAAAGTGCCACTTGCCGAGCCGTTCGTCGAGCAGGCGCCCGAACATCTTGGGCCACCAGTAGTAGAGGCCGCCGAAAAAGCCGAAGACCGAGCCGCCGAACAGGACGTAGTGGAAGTGCGCAACGACGTAGTACGAGTCGTTGAGCTGCCAGTCGACCGGGAAGGCCGCGAGGAAGATCCCCGAGAGGCCGCCCAGCGTGAATAGCGCAATGAAGCCGAGCGCGAACAGCATCGGCGTGTCGAAGATGAGGTTGCCGCGCCACGTCGTGGCGAGCCAGTTGAAGATCTTGATCCCGGTCGGTATCGCGATCACCATCGACGAGATCATGAAGAAGGAGTTGAGCCCGTCTCCCAGCCCGGTCGTGAACATGTGGTGCGCCCAGACGAGCAGCGACAGGAAAGCGATTGCGAGCGTCGAGAACGCGACCGCCTTGTAGCCGAAGATCGGCTTGCGCGAGAAGACGGGGATGATCTCCGAGATCATCCCGAACACGGGCAGCACCATGATGTAGACCTCGGGGTGCCCGAAGAACCAGAACATGTGCTGGTAGAGCACGACGTTCCCGCCCTCCGACGGGATGAAGAAGTGCGTCCCGACGGTCCGGTCGAGGAGCAGGAGCGTCACGGCGGCCGAGATCGCGGGCAGCGCGACGAGCAGGAGGATCGCGTACGTCTCGATCGCCCAGACGAAGAGCGGCATCCGCATCCAGGTCATGCCCGGCGCCCGCATGTGGTGGATCGTGACGATGAAGTTGATCGCCCCGAGGAGCGACGAGAGCGTGAGGATGTGGAGGCTGAGGATCCAGTAGTCCTGGCCATGACCGGGGCTCGTCCACGGGAGGTTCTCGGACAGCGTCGGGTACGACCACCAGCCCGCGTGCGCGGCGCCGCCCTTGGCGAAGAAGCTCAGCCAGAGGACGATCCCGCCAAGGAGGAAGAGCCAGTACGACAGCGCGTTGAGGCGCGGGAACGCCATGTCCTTCGCCCCGATCATCAGCGGTACGAGGAAGTTCGCGAACCCGGCGAGGATCGGAACGACGACGAGGAAGATCATCGTCGTGCCGTGCATCGTGACGACCTCGTTGTACGAGTTCTTCGTCAGGAGATGCTCGTTCGGGGTCGCGAGCTGCGAGCGCATGAGGAGCGCCAGGATCCCTCCCGCGACGAACCACACGAGTGACGTCGCGATGTAGAGGATCCCGATCCGCTTGTGGTCGACCGTGACGAGCCACCGGGCGACGCGGCCGTCCCTCCAGCCGACGGGGTAGACGGCTTCCTGCCTAACCGCCACTCGTCGCTCCCACGGGCGCAGGCTTGTAGATGTTTTTCTGCATGTACCGGACGAGGGCCAGGATCTGTCCGTTCGTCCACGTGTTGCCGACAGGCGGCATCGCCCCGGTCGTCCCGTTGACCCCGTTGCGCAGGATCCCGGCGAGGGCGGCCGGCTGCGTGATGATCGTGTTGTTCGAGATCGCCGGCCCGTAGCCGCCCTGGCCGAGGTTGCCGTGGCACGTCGCGCAGACGCCGCTCCACTCCTGGGCACCGAGCGTCGCGGGCGCCGTTTTCGTGATGAAGGTGCGGTAGGACTGGGCCGACTCGGCCTTCACGGTGGCGAGCATCGACGCGTGGAAGACGCCGCAGAGCTCCGCGCACTGACCCGTGTAGGTGCCGGCGGCGTCGGCGCGGAACCACGTGTGGTTGACGCGACCCGGGATCGCCTGGATCTTCCCCCCGAGTGCCGGGATCCACCAGCTGTGGATGACGTCCGGCGACACGACCTTGAGATCGACGACGGCGCCGACCGGAACGTGGAGCGTCCCGATCGATCGGGCGTGGTTCGGGTAGTCGAACTGCCAGTAGTACTGGTGCCCCTCGACGGTGATGTGGATCGGGTTGGTGGCCGCGGACGGCTGGTGGTCGATCGAGGGCAGCTCCCAGAAGACCACGACGGCGATCGCGGCGAGGATCAGCACCGGGAACACCGTCCAGAGCAGCTCGAGCCGCGTATGACCGTGCACCTGCGCGCCCTCGACGGCCCGCGACCGCCCGCGGCTCCGGTACTTGACGATGAAGATGACGAGGAGCGACTCGATGAGGACGAACACGAACGCGGTGAAGCCGAAGACGACCCAGTAGGTGTCCGTGATCCGTACGGCGTTCGGAGAATGCGGAGTGACCGGCGCGAGGCCACCGTTTCCAGCTGCGGCGATACCCGCCGTCGCGAGCGCGACCAGCAGAACGAGGACGAAGGACGGCAGCTTGCGGCGCACCCGCTGGGCATTCTATGAAGGTGTCCGAGCGCTCGCGGATCGAACTGCCGGAGCACGTGCCACCCGCTTTCGAGGTCTACGTGGGCGGGGTCCGACAGGTGCCGGGACGCGACTTCGAAGTGGTCGGACGCTCGCTCGTCTTCCCGCGGGCACTCGCCCAGGAGGGCCGGCTCGGCTTCTGGCGCTGGGCCTCGATGTGGCTCGGCATCGCCGGCACCTACCGCAAGCACGAAACCGTCGACATCGTCTACAAGTCGGACGGAAGGCGCGAGGTTGAGACGGGCCTGGAGCCGCAGCCCGTTGAGGACGGCGAGTCAGCCTGATGCTGCGGCGAGCTCGCGCTGCGGCGTGACGTCGCCGAGGAGCGCGGCGACGGTCTCCGAGAACACGTCGCCCGAGTCGAGGTAGAGCGGGCGGAAGTCGACCGCGCCGTTCAGCTCGAGCACGACGAAGCCGTTCCGGGTCGGGAGCAGATCGACACCGACGAGGTCGACGCGAGCGGCCTCTGCGGCGGCCAGCGCAAGCGCCCGGGCGATCGGCGGCGGGTCGGCGGGCACCACGTCGGCGCCGAGGGCGGCGTTGGTCCGCCACTCGCCGTGATGGGCGACGCGGCGTGCGGCCCCGACGACCCGCCCGCTTGCGACGACGAGACGCAAGTCCCAACCCTTCGGCTCGACGAGCTCCTGGGCGAGCGCCCCGTGCTCGCGGAACCAGCGCTTTCCCTGCAGCCGTGCGAGCGCGGAGTCGAGCTCGTCCGCCGTCGAGCACAGCTCGACGTCGCGACCCCAGCTGCCGAACCGTGGCTTCAGCACGAGCGGCAGATCGGGGACGGCTGCCGGGAGAGCCGGGCTGATGTGGGTCGTGTGCGGGTGCGGCAGGCCGGCGAGCCGGAGCGTCCGTGCAGTCAGCAGCTTGTCGTGAGCGACGATGAGAGCGCCGGGAGGGTTCCGAACGTCTACGCCGCCGGCCGCGAGCCGCTCCAGCTCGCCGGTGCCGCGTTCGATGCCGTCAAGCTCCTCGCGCACGTCGAGCCGGGCGAGGGCAATATCTCCTGGCTCGAGCACCGCGAGCGCCCGGCGGGGATCGACGACCTGGGCTTCGACACCCCAGCCGACCGCGGCGGCGACGAGCGCGTCGTTTGTCGCGCTGTGCCGATGGGCAACGACGGCGAACTTCACACCGAAATCGTGCTGACGTCCCAGGAAGGAGTGGGACGCGATCCGGTGACTTAGTGGTTTCGGACTCGCTAACGGGCCGAAGCGCCGTTCGTGACCGCTTTCGGCACCGGCTCGAGCCGGTAGCCCACGCCGTAGCGCGTCTGGATGAACGTGTGCACGGACGCTTGGCGGTCGACCTTCTCGCGCAAGCGGCGGACGAAGACGTCGACCGTCCGGTCGCGGTGCGACTCGCGGCGGCCCCAGAGCTTCTGCAGCAGCTCGTCACGGGTGACGACCCGGCCGCGGTCGAGCGCGAGCTGGTAGAGGAGGCGGAACTCGGTCGGCGTCAGGTCGGCGCTGCGATCGTCGATGTACGCCTGCACCTCGAGCGGGTCGATCCTGAGCTCCTCGATCTCGATCGGCTCGCCGCGCGGCGTCTCCTCGCGGCGCAGGGCGCGGCGGGCAGCTGCGCGCACGCGCGCCACGAGCTCCTTCATCGAGAACGGCTTCACGAGATAGTCGTCGGCGCCGATCTCGAGCGCGTGCACGCGGTCGTGCTCGGTGCCACGGGCCGAGACCACGACGATCGGCGTGCCGATACCCTCGTTCCGTGCCGTCTCGATCAATTTCCAGCCGTCGACGCCCGGAAGCATCAGGTCGAGCACGCACACGTCGGGCTTCTCGTAGCGAAGCCGCGCAAGACCCTGGGTGCCATTGCCAACGGAAACCGGGTCGAAGCCGGCAGCGCCGAGGTGTCGCGCCATTCCCTGGGCGATTACCTCGTCATCCTCGACGATCAGAACCTTGGGCATCCTTGTTCCATTATCGGTGTGGCCTCGGTTGGCGAAGGGTAACGTGCTGGTGAAGGAGTGGTGAACGAGGAACGCGCACAGGGCTTCGCGGCGAGCAGCGACTCGCCCGTGGTCATCCTGGACAGCGAGCGCCGAATCGTGGCGGCGAACACGGCTGCCGCGACCGCTCTGGACGGCCTGGAGCCGGGCCGGCGGCTGGCCGAGGAGCTCGCCGCAGGCCATCCCGAGCTCTTCGTCCTCTTCGTCGAGTCGCCGCCCGAGCTCTCGGCCTACCAGGAGCTGCGGGCCGGCTTCACGGCTGCCGTCTCGCACGAGCTACGGACGCCGCTTGCGCGGCTGCTCGTGCTCCTCGAGACCGCGACACTGCCGGGCTCCGACGTCGGCGAGCTCATGGACCAGGCACGCCAGGAGGTCGAGCAGGCGCGCGAGCTGATCGACGACGTGCTCTTCCTCGGCGAGCTCGAGACCGGCCGGGAGGTCGTCGCGCTTGGGCGCACGCGGGCTGCGCCGATCGTCGAGGAGGTCGTCGCCTCGCTCGGTGAGCGCGCGGATCACGCCGCGATCGCGTTCGAGACGCGGCTCGACGGCCGCGTCGAGCTGCCGCTTCGGCCGCGGATGCTGCGCGTCGTGGTGGAGAACCTGCTGGCGAACGCGATCCGCTACGCGGGCCAGGGAAGCACGTGCGTCGTCGAGCTGAGCGAGTCTCCGGACGGCGCGGTGCTGGTGGTCTCGGACGACGGCAAGGGCGTGGGGCCATTGGACCTGCCCCGGCTCTTCGAGCGCTTTTACCGGGGCGACCAGGCCCGCACGAGCCGCGGCACCGGGCTCGGCCTGGCGATCGTCAAGCACGTGGTCACCTCGGCAGGCGGCGAGGTAGAAGCAACAAGCGAAGCCAGCAAGGGCCTCGCGATCCGGGCACGCTTCCCGGCGACCTAGCCGAACCGGCCCGTGACGTAGTCCTCCGTCCGCTTGTCGGACGGAGCGGTGAAGATCTTCTCGGTCGCGTCGTACTCGATCAGCTCGCCCCAGCGCTCGCCTTCCGCGCCGCGCGAGATCGAGAAGAACGCCGTCATGTCGGCGACGCGCGCTGCCTGCTGCATGTTGTGCGTCACGATCACGAACGAGTACTCGGACTTGAGCTGGTGGAGGAGCTGCTCGATCGCCTGCGTCGCGATCGGGTCGAGCGCCGAGGCCGGCTCGTCCATGAGCACGACGTCCGGCTCGACCGCGATGGCGCGGGCGATGCAAAGGCGCTGCTGCTGGCCGCCGGACAGCGAGAGCCCGCTCGCCTTCAGCCGGTCCTTCACCTCGTCCCAGAGCGCGGCCTGGGTCAGTGCCCGCTCGACGCGATCCGACAGGTTGTCCTTCATTCCGAGCACCTTCAGGCCCCAGGCGACGTTGTCGAAGATCGACTTCGGGAAGGGGTTCGGGCGCTGGAAGACCATGCCGATCGTGCGGCGCACCGCGACGGGGTCCACGTCCCCCGAAGCGATGTCCACACCGTGGTACCGGATCGCTCCGGTCTGCCGGAAGCCGGGAACGAGGTCGTTCATCCGGTTCAGACAACGGATGAATGTGCTCTTCCCGCACCCCGAGGGGCCGATGACCGCGGTGACGAGGTTCTCGTAGACCTCCATCGTCACGCCCTTGAGCGCCGGCTTCGAGCCGTAGATCGCGTCGAGGCCCTGGATGTCGAAGATCCGCTCGAGCCGCTCGCGCGGCGGCAGCGGCTGACGCTTCGTCTCGACGCGCACGGCGGTCTCGATCGTAGTCGACGCGGTCACCGTTTCTCCCTTCGTCTCACTCATCAGCCGGCCCGCGCGATTTTACGGCGGCTGCGGTTCGCAAGCCAGCGGGCGATCAAACTCGTGAACAGGATGAACAGCAGCAGCACGAGTGCGGCTGCCCATGCCCGGGCATGGTCGGCCGGGGTGGCCGACTCCGACAACTCGAAGATCGCGACCGGGATGGACTGCAGCGCTTGCGTGGGATTCCAGCTGGTGGACGTTCCAACGATCGACGAGGTGAAGAGCAGCGGCGCCGTCTCGCCGGCCACGCGGGCGACGGCGAGGACCGTCCCCGTCAGGATGCCCCCGATGGTCTGCGGCAGGACGATTCCGAGCGTCGTGCGCCAACGCGGCACCCCGAGCCCGAGCGAGGCTTCGCGCAACGAGTTGGGCACGAGCGCGAGCACCTCGATCGTGGCACGGGCGACAAGCGGGAGCATCAGGATGGCGAGCGCGAACGCGCCGGCGAGCCCGCTCTGGCCGTGACCCACCACGAGCAGTCCGAAGACGAAGATGCCGATCACGATTGCGGGGATGCCGTTAAGGATGTCGAGGGAGGGGCTGAGGAAGTTCTTCACCGCCCTCGGCGCGAACTCGTTGACGTAGATCGCGACGAGGATCCCGAACGGGAGGGCCATCGCCGTCGCGATCCCCACGATGATGAACGTGCCGACGAAAGCGTTCGCCAGCCCCCCCGATGTGGGATTGAGTGAGAACTCATTCGCTGCCGGCGACTTCGTGATCAGGTCGAGATTGAGCTCGCTTGCGCCGCGCTTTGCGACCGACCAGACGAGGACCCCGAGAAGCGCCACCGCGAGGGCCGCCGCGACCCAGGCGAGGACCTCCATCCCGCGATTGAACGCACGGCGTCTGACCAGCTTGTCGTTCGGCCGCTGGAGCACGCTCACATCGGCTGCGCTCATCAGACAGTCCGCCCCTGGGCCCGATCCACCCGCCGCACGATCACCTGCGCGAGGACGTTCACGGCGAGCGAGAACACGAGCAGGATCAACGCGACGTAGAAGAGCGACGCCGTCTCGAGGTTCGTCCCCGAGCTCTGGAATTCGAGCGCGATCTTTCCTGCGAGCGTGTCGCCGTTGTTGAAGAGGTTCCAGCTGACCCCGCCGTCGAAGGCGCCGACCACCTGCGCCACGGCGATCGCCTCGCCCACCGCGCGGCCGAGCCCGAGGATCATCGCCGCTGCGATGCCTCCGCGGGCATACGGGAACATGACGCCGCGCACCATCTCCCACCGGGTGGTGCCGAGCCCGAGCGCGCCCTCCTTGAGCTCACCGGGCACACCGAGGAAGAGCTCGCGCGAGATGCTCGAGATGATCGGAAGGATCATGATCGTCAACACGACGATCGCGGTGAAGATCCCCGTGCCCGTCGACGACGGTGTCCCGAACAACGGGATGAAGCCGAACGTCGAATGCAGGGCCGGCTCGACGTGGTCGCGCAGCAACGGGCCGAGCACGATGATCCCCCACAGCCCGATCACGACGCTCGGAATCGCTGCGAGCGTCTCTACGAGCGCCGTCACGGGGCCGCGGATCGCGCGCGGCGCGAGCTCGGTGAGAAAGAGGGCGATCCCCATGGCGAGCGGCGTCGCGAGGAGGAGCGCGCCAAGCGCGGTCACGGCGGTGCCGAAGAGGAGGTTTCCGGCACCCATCGCGTTGTGCAGCGGGTCCCAGCCGACGTGCGTTACGAAGCCGAGGCCGAACGTGGAGATCGAAAGCCGCGCCCCCTGGACGACCTTGTAGACGAGCAGGCCGAGCAGGACGACAGTGCCAAGGGCGGCACCACCGGCGGCGACCTGCAGGATGACGTCGCCGAGATGGACCCGCCGCCCCACAAGGGGGCGGCGGGCGGTCTCACGGGTCGCGTCGAGCGTGCTCACGGTTCGACGCGATTCGTTCCTACGAGTGGATCGTGGCGAGCGTCTTGTTGGCGGCCTTGAGCACGACGCTCGGCATCGGAGCGAAGATGAGCTTCTTGATCGCGTT
>Ga0207665_10001127_pt1 | contig 17970 bp, 22 predicted proteins | sample LARL112metaG_FD_184351 | JGI IMG/M metagenome (GOLD analysis project Ga0207665, IMG submission 184351) | Corn, switchgrass and miscanthus rhizosphere microbial communities from Kellogg Biological Station, Michigan, USA - LAR L11-2 metaG... | ecosystem: Host-associated > Plants > Roots >...
CGAAACCGTAGAGACTTCGGTTGGGCGGATCTTGGTTTTGTCGATCTCCTTTCCAAGAGCAGCTTGCCCTCCTTGACCTGGACGTGATCCAGCACATGCTCGGCGCCGTTCCGCCCGCATCGTCGTCAAGATCGGGCAAGGCGCCGACGCCAAGCACGCCACCCGGGTGTACGGCACACCCACTCTCTGAACACGAGGGTGCCCGAGAAGGCCGGGCTAGCACCTGGTGTGGTGAAGGACCAGCCGTTGTAGGTACTCGGCAGCGACGAGGCCGAGCAGAATAGCCCGATGGATCTTGGATTGCGCGGCCGGGTTTACCTTGTGACCGGCGGCAGCCGCGGTCTTGGGTTCGCGGCAGCGCAGGTGCTTGTCGCAGACGGAGCCCACGTGCTGCTCAGCGCCCCGCACGAGGCTACGGCTTCGTCGGCCGCGACCCGCCTCGCGCAGAACTCCGCCGCAGACGCTGCCGCCTGGGTCGTCGCGGATAACGCCGATCCGGCTACCCCGAGCCGGCTGATTGCAGCGGCCAGGGACCGTTTCGGCCGCCTGGACGGCGCGCTAATCAGCGTGGGCGGATCACCGACAGGTACCGTCGCGACCACGACGGACCAAGCGTGGCGGTCCGCCTTCGAGAGCGTCTTTCTCGGCGCCGTCCGGCTCGCCCGGACTCTCGTGGCCGATCTTGGCAGCCGGACCGACGGCGGTGCGGTGGGCGGCTCCATCACCGGGGCGGGCGCCTCGATCGTCTTCGTGCTGGCCTCATCGGTACGGGTGCCGCTCGCGGAACTGGCCATTTCCAATGGGCTGTTCCCGGGTCTGGCCGGGGTGGTCAAGACGCTCGCCGGTGAACTCGGCCCGGCCGGGATCCGGGTCAACGGGCTGCTGCCGGTCAGGATCGCCACCGATAGGGTCCGCGAGCTTGATGCCCTGCGCGGCGATCCCGATGAGGTGCGCGCCCGCCTGTCTGAGCACATCCCGCTGCGCCGATACGGCGAGCCCGAGGAGTTCGGGCGAGCGGCTGCGTTCGTGCTCTCCCCCGCCGCGTCCTACATCACGGGCGCGATGATCCCGGTTGACGGCGGCGCCATCAGCTCGATCTGAGCAGGCAGCCGCGAGCAAGGCTGGTAACGACCCGAGCAGGACCTTCCACCTGGCATCATCCAAGCCCGTGCCTGCAGACCTGAACGAGCCGGTCGTCGTCGATGGCCTGGCCGCGCTGGACCTCGCTGCCCCCCAGGAGGCCACGGCTGCCGCCGTGTACGACCAGCCGATCGGGATCCGCGTGCTGTTCGAGGACCCGACCTCGGGCGAGGAGCACTACCTGGTCCGATATCCGCAGGGCGTCCGAGGCCGCGCCCACCGTCATACGGCGGCGCACACCATGGTTGTCCTCGAAGGCCAGCTCGACATCGGCAGCCGGGTCGTCGGCCCCGGGTCCTACGTCCACTTCCCGGGACAGACGAGCATGCGCCATCAGGCCACCGCTGACGGTCCCTGCCTGTTCGTGCTTATCTTCCACGGTCCCTTTGACGTCGAAATCGTGGACTGAGTCGCCGACCGGACCCTGATTCTGCGACGCGGTCCCTCACCTACGAGCCGCGGGCGAGGGCGGCCGCCTGCTCGAGGGTGATCGGGTGGACGAGCGGGGTCGCGTGCCGGTGTGCGAGCCGCCATCCGCCTCCCTCCCGCCGGAAGACGAGGGTCACTCGCAGGGACCAGTCCTGGTCCGGGAGGTCGCCGACTTCACCGTGCTGCCGTTCGATGACCACAAGGACGACGAGATCGCCGGACGCGTAGGACTCGACGACCTCGACGTCCGCATCGCCGCCATGGAAGAAGCGCGCCGTGGCTTCCAACGCCTCGTCCGAGGAGTCGAAGCCACGTCTCGGCTCCCCGCCGAAGGGCTGGAGCAGGGTGTAGTCGCCCGCGTGTCCGATGAATGTCAGGTACCTGCGGACGTCTCCGCGGATCAACGCTGAGGCGGCCTCTGCGGTGAGATGGGTGACCTCCGCGACATCCTCGTCATGAACCGGGTCATGCGCCATGCCCCGCATCCTCGCGATGGACGTGGGTGAGGCTCAAGTCCCAGCCCACTGTGATCCACGCTCAGCGGGGCGTGATGGCCACGGCGAGGGAGGCGAGGGCGTCGTCGACGATCCGGTAATACGCCCATTTGCCGCGCTGTTCGCGGGTGACGAGGCCGGCGTCGGCAAGTTGCTTCATGTGGTGCGAGACGGTCGGCTGGGAGAGGCCGACCGGCTCGGTGAGGTCGCAGATGCAGGCTTCACGCTCGTCGTACGCGGCGATGAGGGATAGCAATCGCACTCGGGTGGGATCGCCGAGTGCCTTGAATCTATAGGCGAGCTGCTCGGCGTCCTCGATCTCGATGACGTCGCCGGTGAGCGGGACGCAGCAGGCCGCCACGCCGCTATTGGCCATAGGCAGCCGCTCCGTGGGCATGCCACCATTCTGGCACGACGTATTGACATCCGTCGATGCATCGATGATGCTCGACGTATCGAAGTTTGTCGATGGGAGTTGTGATGGCCGATCTTCAGCTCCGTGAGCAGGTTCGGGACCGCTACGCGGCGGCTGCACTGGCCGTGACCGCGGGCAGCACGAATAGCGCCGCGCTGGCCGCGGAGGGATGCTGCGGCTCGACCACGGCCGAATCAGACGGGTGCTGCTCGGCCGGGCCATGCGGACCCGGGTCCGCTCAGGTCGATGACTCGTTCGGCGCCGGCCTGTACGGCGCAGAGGAGAAAGGCGAGCTGCCGCCCGAGGCGCTGGCGGCGAGCCTGGGCTGCGGGAATCCGCTGGCGGTAGCCGAGTTGCGTCCCGGCGAACGGGTGCTCGATCTCGGCTCCGGAGGCGGGATCGACGTGCTGCTCTCGGCCCGTCGGGTGGGCGAGACTGGCATCGCCTACGGGGTGGACATGACCGACGAGATGCTTGCCCTTGCTCGGGCGAACGCGGCCAAGGCCGGGGCGACGAATGTGGAATTCCTCAAGGGCACCATCGAGGACGTGCCGCTGCCCGACGGCGCAGTCGATGTGGTGATCTCGAACTGTGTGATCAATCTGTCCGTCGACAAGCCCGCGGTGCTGACCGAGATGTACCGAGTACTCGCGCCGGGTGGGCGTATCGGCGTCTCCGATGTGGTCGCCGAAGACGACGTGACCCCGGCCGACCGGGCCGTTCGGGGCAGCTACGTGGGTTGTATCGCCGGTGCCCTGTCGCGCCAGGAATATCTCGATGGGCTAATCGCGGCAGGCTTCGTTCACGCCGAGGTCAGCTTCACTCACGAAGCAGCGCCAGGCATGCATGCGGCCATCGTCCGCGCCGTCAAGCCCGGTATTTCGACGGATCGGTCGTGATCTTTGGCCGGTCACCCTGGAACGACGACAAGTCGAGGCGTGATCGCGAAAGAGTCATGCCGGGACGCCGAGCCGGTCGAGCAGGGTGAGGACGCGGCGTTCGATCTCGTCGCGGATCGGACGGACCGCCGCGACGTCGAGGCCGGCGGGGTCGTCGAGTGTCCATTCCTCGTAGCGTTTGCCGGGGAACACCGGACAGGCGTCACCGCAGCCCATGGTGATGACAACGTCGGCGGCGCGGACGATCTCGTCGGTCCACGGCTTGGGGTACTCGGTCGAGATGTCGATGCCGCGTTCCTTCATCGCTGCGATGGCGGAGGGATTGACCTGGTCGCCGGGTTCGGAGCCGCCGGTCCAGGCGACAGCGGCGTCGCCGGCGTGGTGGGTGAAGAAGCCCATGGCCATTTGAGATCGGCCGGCGTTGTGCGTGCACAAGAACAGCACGGTCGGTCTGCCGTCGTGGGATCGACCTTCGACCTTGGCCAGGGCGTGGAGGCGTTGTCGGGCGAAGCGTTCGGCGAGGAGGGGCAGGAAGTTGGCGATGGTGGCATGGCCAGCGAACTGGTCGTAGGAGGAGTGCAGGAACCGGTCGATGGTTTCGATGTTGAACGTGCCGTCGAAGTCGCGTCCGAGCCGGGTAGCGGCGGTCTTGAGCGCGACGACTTGGTCGAGGGTGATGTCATGACGGTGGTAGAGCTGCGTCATCGCCGAAGCCTCCTCAGGGACGGGTTCAAGACGCGGGTCGGAGACGGGGCGCGAGATCGTTGACTCGCCGGGCCAGCTCGTCATGGGCCCGATCGAATGCAGCCGCGGTGCCAACCCGAACCGGATCGGCCACCGACCAGTGCAAGTCGGCTCGCTCCCGGAGCTCCTCGTGGGCGACATCGCACACGGTGATCACCAAGTCGTTGTCGGCTTGGACATCTGCGATGGCACGGGGCCGCACTCGGCGCAGCGGCAGCCGATGGCGCTCAGCGGCGGCGATCGCGCCGGGATGAATCCGCTCCGCCGGATGAGTGCCGGCCGACACCGCGGGCAGCGGGCTGACGTGCCGCCATAGCGCCGCGGCCAGCTGGGAGCGGGTCGAGTTCGCGGTACACACGAACAGCAGCCGCTCGGCGGAGCGGAGTGGTGGCGGGGTGAGCGCGTCGAGGGTAGCGGGCACCAACCGCAGGTACGAGCGGCGCTTGTCGCCCTCCGACCGTGTTCGGGTGATCAGCCGTGCTGATTCCAAGATGCGCAGATGGTGGGCCAGCAAGTTCGACGGCATGTCGAGCATCGCGGCCAGCTCCGACGGTGCTACGTCGCCAACAGCGAGTGCGTCGACGATCCGCAGCCGAGCCAGTTCGGAAAGCGCCGCATGCAGCGAAGCGCGCCGCTCCAGTTCTGTCGGCCCAGCAAACATCCGGTCAGTATTCATTGCCTCAATCTTGACTGAACTAGATGAGATCGGTCAAGATGTCCGCGTGCACCAGGCGTCACCGGTCTTTGCGCGGCGACTGTTCGCCGAATTCCTCGGAACCGGTCTGCTCGTCACAGTCATCGTCGGCTCGGGCATTGCCGCTCAGCAACTCTCGCCGAGCGAGACCGGCCTACAGCTGCTGGAGAACAGCACGGCCACGGCGCTCGGCCTCGCCGTACTGATCCTCATGCTCGGCCCGGTGTCCGGCGCGCACTTCAACCCGCTGGTCTCGCTCGCGGACTGGTTTCTCGGTCGCCGCCTCGGCGCAGGTCTCACGCTGTCTGAGGTTGGCGCGTACACGATCGCGCAGTGTGCCGGCGGAATCCTCGGGGCGGTATTGGCCAATGTCATGTTCGACGTCGGCCAGCAGCTGTCGACCAATCATCGGGTCGGAGGTGGACATCTGGTTGGCGAGGTTGTCGCCACCGCGGGTCTGATCGCGCTGATCTTCGCTCTGGCCCGCACAAAACGCGGCCTGCTGGCCGCACCGGCGGTCGGCGCCTATATCGGCGCTGCGTACTGGTTCACCAGCTCGACGTCGTTCGCCAACCCCGCGGTGACGGTGGGCCGGATGTTCACCGACACGTTCGCCGGTATCGCGCCCAGCTCCGTGCCGGCGTTCATCGGCATGCAAGTGGTCGGGGCTGCCCTCGGTATCGGCATCGTTTTGGTCCTCTACCCCGACGCGGGCCAGCGTGCCGACGATGTCGTCATACCGCATGCCGACGCCCGACGCCCGGCCGTAAAGGCCACCTCCTGATGCGCTTAGTTGCCGTCGGCGGCAGCGACGCGGGTATCTCAGCCGCCCTGCGCGCCCGCGAGCTCGACCCCACCAGCGACGTCACTGTCGTCGTCGCAGACGCTTACCCGAACTTCTCCATCTGCGGCATTCCCTACTACATCTCGGGCGAAGTCCCGCACTGGCGAGACCTCGCTCACCGCACCTGCGCGGACCTGGAAGCCACCGGGATGCGGCTGCGGCTGGACACCACCGCGACGTCGATCGACGTCGCTGGGCAACGCGTCGCTGTCCGAGATCCGCACGGGATATCGGGCTGGCTCGAGTACGACGAGCTCGTCGTCGGCACCGGCGCGCTCCCCGTCCGTCCGCCCATCTCCGGTCTCGATCAGCTCGGTCCCGACGACGGCGTGCACCTACTTCATTCGATGGGTGACACGTTCGCCCTCACCCGCACGCTCGACACCATGCACCCGTCAACCGCGCTGATCGTCGGCGCCGGATACGTCGGGCTCGAGATGGCCGAAGGACTCACTACGCGGGGACTGCAGGTCACCCAGGTCGAGATGCTCCCGGAGGTTCTCCCCACTGTCGACCCTGCACTCGGCGCTCTCATCCACGCCGAGCTGAACAAACACGCCGTCGACGTGCACACCCGCTCCACCGTCACCGCCATCACCCGCGCCCCTGGTCGACGCGCGCCGTTGCACGTCGACGGAACCGGTCCGGACAACCAACTTCTCGGTTGGGATGTCGACCTCGTGCTCGTCGTCGTCGGTGTGCGGCCGGACACGGACCTGCTCGTCGCCGCCGGTGCCAAGACCGGGCCACGCGGCGCGGTGGTCGTCGACCAGGCCATGGCCACCCAGCTGCCGCACATTTGGGCGGCCGGAGACTGCGTTGCTACCCACCACCAACTTCTCGGCCTCACCTACTTGCCGCTTGGCACCACTGCGCACAAGCAGGGTCGCGTTGCCGGCGAGAACGCCATCCGCCGGACGGGCGACCTAGCTCGTTTCGGCGGCAGCCTCGGCACCCAAGTCGTCAAGGTGTTCGACCTGGTCGCCGCCCGGACCGGGCTGCGCGACGACGAAGCCACCGCCGGCGGCTACACGCCTATTACCACGCAAAGTGAGCCTGACGATCACAAGGCCTACTACCCTGGGGCCTCGCCGATCACTATCCGCATCACCGGCGACAGCACCAGCGGGCAGCTGCTCGGCGCTCAACTCGTCGGCGCCCGCCATACCGAAACGGCCAAACGCGTCGACATCTACGCCACCGCTCTGCACCATGCCATGACCGTCGACCAGCTCGGCGACCTCGACCTCTCGTACACCCCGCCGTTTGGCTCGCCCTGGGACGCGGTCCAAGCGGCCGCCCAGGCGTGGGTGCATGAACAGCGCCTAGCTGACAAACCAGCGCGGCTCCGTCACGGGATCAGGACATAGCCCCGACAATCGTCAGCGCATTCTGGATCGGTATCGCGTTCACCGGCAACCGAGAACCGGCTAGACCGCGACTTCCAGGGTTCGCATGCCCGAGAGGTCGATCCACAGCCGGTCGTCGCCTCGCACAATTTTGACCAGTGGGTTGTCGCAATGCGGGCAGCGCATGACGAATCCCGCTCCGCGATACACGTGCGTAGCCCCCATCGCCCCGGCCGCGCCGCATGCAGCGCATGTTCCGGTGGCGGTCGTCACTTCGACGGCGAACACTTCCTGCAACAGGCCTGCGACCGCATTGCCGTCGAGCATGCCAGCGTCCATCTCAGCCTCCAGTCGGGCCGAAGCGTTCGGTCTTGATTGCTCGCGGGTCATGCCCAAGCCGAACCAGCGCCTCTGCCACCGCCTCGACGAACGGCGTCGGGCCGCAGACGTAAACGCGTGGTCGTTCGGAGGGGCTCGGTCCGACCTCCGCGAGCATTTCGGCATCGACGCGGCGGGCATATCCGGTCCACCCCGGCGGCTGTCTGTCCGTCAGGACGTTGACAACGCGAAGCCCACCTCCGTTCAGGCGGTCGAGCTCCTCGCGGTAGATGATGTCGTCCCAGCTGCGCGACGAGAACAGCAATCGCGTTTGCGCATCGCTTTTGGCGGCCGCGCGGAGTCGGATCATCGCCATGAGCGGTGCGATGCCAGATCCGCCCGCGACGAGCAAGAGCGGACCGCCTTGCGCGGGCTCCCAAACGAAGTAGCCGCCGATAGGCCCGCGAAGCTCGATCTGATCACCCGGCCGAAGCTCATCAGTCAGATAGGGCGACACTTCGCCGTCATCGATACGCACGACGGTTAACCCGAGGTGGGACCCATCCGGTGCCGAAGCGATCGAATAGCTGCGTTCTGCCTGGTAGCCGTCTTCGGCGGTGAGCCGGATGTCGACGTGCTGCCCGGCGCGATGGCCGGGCCAGTCGGGCACGTCGAAGGTGATCGTCTTGACGTGCCGTGTCTCCACGACGACGTCGACGACCTTGGCCGCCTTCCAGGTCAGTCGCCCCAGTACCGCTGTTCCCGCCATGGATCTCCGTAGTTGTTGTATCCGTTCGTCTCCCAAAAGCCGGGCTCGTCAAATGCCTGCAGCCGCAGCCCGCGTACCCACTTGGCGCTCTTCCAGAAGTAGAGGTGCGGGACGAGCATGCGCGCCGGTCCGCCGTGCTCGGGGTGCAGCGGCTCGCCCTCGTATTCGAAAACGACCCAGGCCTTGCCGCCGGTGATGTCAGCAAGCGGCAGGTTCGTCGTGTAGCCGCCATCGCTGTACTGCACGACGTATTCGGCCGACGTTGCAACGCCGTCAAGGAGCGTGTCGATAGAGACACCTTGCCAAACGGTGTCCAGCTTTGACCATTTGGTTACGCAATGGATGTCGCGGGTGACCTCCTCGCTCGGCAGGGCACGGAACTCCTCCCACGTCCAGCGGTGCGGTTCGTCGACTTCGCCCATGATCGAGAAGTCCCACTTCTCGATCGGTGTGTGCGGGGTCGGACCCGCGGACAAGACCGGATAGTCTCTGGTCACATACTGACCCGGCGGCACTCGGTCACGCGGCGCGTCTGCGACACGGCGTCCTCTAAACCCTCGCGAGATGAAAGACATCGCCGCTCCTGAGGCACCGGAGTTGGTCGAAGCGCCTGCCACGTGCTTCGCGGATGGACAATCGCACTCAACCTATCCTGTCGCGTGCCGTTCCATGCAAGACGTGGCGACTGGTCACGTTCCGAGTTGGGAGCGCACGCAGAACACTGGCCACCGCTTACGCCTAGCAGGCATGCGCGTGCCAGCCGTAGCTGAGGACGGCCTTGCGTTCGTGGCGAGATCGCGGCAGCCTTGAGTCCGCCGTTGGGCCATGGACAGCCTCGTCCGGCCGGCTGCGTAGCGCACTTCCGGGGGGTCTAGTGCGAAGAGTTCGAGTCAGGCGATGGCTGCTGGCCATCGTTGTCGGAGCAGTCCTAGCCGGCGCCGTAGCGTTCTCAGCGCCGAGCCAGGCCATTGGGGCCAGCGGCCGGCAGCATGGTAGCCACCGCTGCTTCGATATCCGAGAGCTCCACATCTGCGTTCACGGCGGACGCAAATCGCCCGCCGCGGTGGGCGATTCGAACGGCAAAGGCCGGGCGACGACGGTCCCCTAGACTCACCGCGCATGGCCGACCTGGACGAACCAACCCACCCGGAACCTCCGATCGCCGGAGATGAGACCGCCACCCTGCTCGGCTCCCTTGACCGCCAGCGCGCAACCCTCGCCTGGAAGTGTGGTGGGCTCGACGCAGCGGGCATGCGGGCCCGGCTCGCCCCATCGGCGATTACGCTCGGTGGGTTGCTCAAGCACCTGGCCCTCGTGGAGGACGACTACTTCTCAGGTCGGCTGCTCGGACGGCCGCCCTCGCCGCCGTGGGACACAGTCGATTGGGACAATGACCCAGACTGGGAGTGGCGCACAGCCGCTGAAGACTCCCCCGAGCAACTATTCGCCCTCTGGCAGGACACCGTCGCGCGCTCTCGCGCCGCTGTCGCCGAGGCGTTGGCGGAAGGTGGCTTGGAGCAGCTGTCCCGACGCTCCGGGCCGGATGGTCGGGCCCCGAGCCTCAGGCGCATTCTGATCGACCTGATCGAGGAGTACGCGCGGCATGTCGGCCACGCCGATCTCATCCGGGAGTCGGTGGACGGTCTCGTCGGAGAAGATCCGCCTCGGCGATAACGAAAGGTATGCATGATCCGTTGCCGGAGCGACGGATTACGCATACGGATCGGAGTCCTCGAGCTCGATGGCGCGGGTGAAGTCCTCGATGGCCTTGTCGTACATGCCGATCTCTTTATAAACCCGGCCCCTTCCGGCGAGCGCCCACGCTTGCGTCGGGTCGGCATCGATCGCGCGATTGAAGCCCGCGAGCGCCTCCTCGTATCGGCCGATCGCCTGATAGACCTGGGCTCGACCGCCGATCGCCCAGGCGTTGCTCGGATCGATCTCGATCGCTCGGTCGAAGTCAGCCAGGGCCTCCGCGTGATGGTCCATCAGCCGGTGCGTCTCCGCCCGCCCAGCGATCGCCACCGCATCGCCGGAGTCGAGCTCGATGGCGCGGTTGAAATCGGCTAGGGCGTCCGCATACCGGCCTGTCGCGCGATAGACGACCGCCCGTCCGGCGAGCGCCCAGACCTGAGCCGGGTTCAGCGCAAGCACGCGATTGAACCCGGCCAATGCTTCGGCGTACTCGTCCATCCGCCGAGATATCCTCCCCCGCCGGCTTGGGCCCGCGGTGCCTGTTCAAGACCTGAGGATACGGCGAGAAATGAATCGAGCAGTTCCACCAAGTTGCGCTAGCAGGGGCCCGGCGGGAGAAGGTCGCTCAGACTCGCAGCGTGAGACCCTCGTTGCCGACCGGTTCGAGGTCTGGATCATCGAACCATCGCCCACCCGAGCCCAAGTAGCGGAAGCGCAGCTCGGTGCCCGGACTGACTCGTACGGCCACGCTGCGCGTGCCGTTGCGACGGCGGACCAGCTGATGACGCCCCGGCGTCCAGTCATTGAATGTGCCGACGGCCGAGACTGGGCCATCGTGAATGTCGTCCGGAAGGACGAAGAAGACCTTGGTCTGCGCCGTGTCGGGATCGACCTGGATCCGGATTGTCACCTATGCCTCCTGCGTGGAACGAACCAACGGCGCCAGGCTAGACACCAACGGAGCCGTTCTCGCGCGACACGACCAAGGACTGGCAAGCGAAATCAGAGATTGCCTTGTCACAAGGGAAGATCGTCAGATTCCAGGCCCACTTCGAATGCTGCGCCGGTCCCGGAAAGTACGGGCTACGCGTCTATCGCGGCAGTGGAATGCACGCTTCGACACTGGCAATCAGACCGTCGGCGTACTTAGACTCGTCAGCCGCACTTAGGCCGGCCCGGCCGGCACTATTTCCGCCAGCCTCGTTGTAGATCCATGGCACACGTGCGAGCAACTGGACCATCCAGATGTTGCCCGAGTCCAAGCCACGCGAACCCAGGTCGTAGCCCACGTCGCCCTGCAGCGTGACCGGGTGAGATTCAGCCTTCGCTCGCTGGGCGCGAAAGATCTGGCCGTACTTCTTGCTGACCGCGGCGACCTTTCCGTCGGTGAAGACGGTCTCCTGGCCGTTCCCGGCCACGCGGTCGTCGCCTACGGACTGGTAATAGACGACGTTGTTACCTTGATTGAATCCGATGCCGCCGTTGTTGCCTGCTTGATCATGAATGCTGAGGGCCAGAGCGGCGTGGGCGTTGTTGGCGGTGGCTGCGATCTGGTTGAGCAGGACCGGGGTATCGACGGTGGCCTTTGTCATGATCACGCGGTAGCCGGCGGCCTGCAGCTGCGCTTTGACCAGTTCTGCCACCGCAAACACATCACGCATCTCTGGTTCGTTCTCATACCCGGAAACGTCCAGACCGGTGACCGGGTCGATTCCCCGGATTGCCGGGCTGTGGCCGGGATCGATCACGATGACGGGCCGGCTGGCCGGTGGCACCGCGGTCCGCGTGGGCCGCGGCGATCTCTGCGCATGGCTCGTGTTTCGAATCACGCTGGGTGGAGCGTGGCTCGCCGCGTGTGCGGGCGGGATGGTCGACGATGCCGAGTGGGCCGGCGAATCCCCCGGAGTGCTTGACCGGACGGCAGGGGTAGGTGGTGCCGGCGTTCGGGCCGCGCTACACCCCGTAACCAACGCGGCCGCGCATATCACGCCAACGGCGATGGTGGCCGCGCGCACACGCAGCCGGTGATCCATGCCGCCACGGTAGCCGCGGACCCGAGCGCCCCTCGCCACCCGTCTAACGTCGGAGGGGCGGAGGTGCATCGTGGTCGATCAACGACGCTTTCGGTTCGGGGTCACGGTTGGCCAGATCCCGAACGCGAAGGCCGGGCTGGAAATGGCCCGTCGCGCAGAATCATCAGGATTCTCGACGTTCCTGCAGCCGGATACTCTCTTTACGCCGGCCCCGCTGCCGACATTGGCCGCTGCCGCTGCGGCTACCACGACCCTTCGCGTTGGCACGTGGGTGCTCTGCGATTCGCTGCGAGAACCTCGCATGCTGGCGTGGGAGGCCGCGACTGTGGACCAGCTCAGTGCCGGCCGGCTCGAGCTCGGCCTTGGCGTGGGGCGACCCGATGCCGAGAAAGATGCCGCGCGGCTCGGCATACCGTACGGGTCACCGGGACAACGCGTGCAGCGGCTGGCGGCGTCGGTGCGGACGCTCAAGCGCCTGTTGAGCGGCGGCGAGCCCGGCTTTCCGGCCGGGGTCCAGCGGCCGCACGCTCCGATCCTGATTGCGGCGTCCGGGCCCCGGTTACTCGCGTTCGCGGCCCGGGAGGCCGACATCGTGGCCTTCGGTTGGCCGCCGGACACGACCGTTAAGGCGGCAGAAAAACGGATCGCGATAGTCCGCGAGGCCGCCGCCGACCGGTTCGACGGGCTGGAGTTGGCCGCCGGGCTGATCGCGATCGGCGACGAGGATCACCCGTGGCTGCGCCGGATGGGCCTCGACGTGCGCGCTCTGGCGGACGCCGGCGCGATCACCGTTCTCACCGGGACGCCCAGCCAGATGGCTGACACCCTGCGTAGACGGCGGGACGCGCTCGGCCTCTCCTACCTGACCGTGCCGATCCAGTCGGCCGAAACCTTCGCCCCGGTCGTTGAAATCTTGCACGGCGACTGATCAGGCGAGCCCCGACAACTGCACGGCCCACCCGGATGCTGGCGCCGCTGAGCGATGGCCAGATGGTCCGGTGTCTGGTCCAATGTGCACATGCTTGATCACATCGCCCTGCAGTGCGCCGACATCGACGCCAGCGTACGGTTCTACAGCGCGGTTCTTTCAAAGGTTGGGGTCCATCTGCTTGTGGACACGCCCGACGCCATGGGCTTCGGCGAGAGCCGGCCGACGTTCTGGATCGGCCCGTGGCGAACCGGGGAGGGATTCCGCGAGTCGCACATCGCCTTTGCCGCTCCGGACCGGGAATCAGTCCTTGCCTTCTTTCACACGGCCGTAGCCGAGGGCGCCGAAGTCCTTTATGAGCCGGCCGAATGGCCCCAGTACCACCCCGGCTATTACGCGGCGTTCGTTCGCGATCCAGATGGCAACAATGTGGAGGCGGTGTTCTCGGGCTACACCGGTCCCGCCTAGTTGAGGAGTTCGATGGCACTGCGAGTGGGCTCGGCCGCCGGAGCAGGCGTACTACCGAGCCAGCGTCTCAGCGACCTTATCGACGAAGGCGTCATCGACGCCGGTGACTTCAAGATCCCGCGTGAGAACATTCAGCCGGCTAGCCTCGACCTTCGGCTCGGCGAGGTGGCATACCGAATTCGGTGTAGTTTCCTTCCCGACAGCGACACCGTCGAGGGGCGGTTGAAACCGCTCATCATCGATGAACTCGACCTCCGGCGCGAGGGCGCGGTATTAGAGAGCAGCCGGCCGTATCTCATACCGCTCAAGGAGCGCCTGGCCCTTCCGTCGGATATCCGGGGAAAGGCCAACCCGAAAAGCTCCACCGGGCGGGCCGACGTCTTCACCCGGGTGATTACCGATGGCAGTTACCGATTTGATGAAATCGCACCGGGATACCGGGGCCAGCTTTACCTCGAGGTAGTACCGCTTTCATTTCCAGTGCGAGTACGGGAGAACCTCTCGCTCAATCAACTGCGACTATCGATCGGGCCGACGAGTCTGTCGGACGAGGACGTGCGGCAGTTTCACGCGGCGGAGCCGATCCTGTTCTCGGAAGGTCGTGCGGTCAGTCCGCGCGACCTTGCCCTCGCGGGCGGGCTGTTTCTTGGTTTGGATCTTCGTGGCGATGAAACGGGCCGCGTCGGCTACCGGGCCAGAAACAGTGCGCCACTTCTGGACATGACCCAGATCCGGGCTACGGATCCGTGGCCGTTCTGGGAGCCGGTTATTCGCGAAGATGGCAACCGTGTCGTGCTCAATCCGAAGAATTTCTATCTGCTGATGTCATACGAATCAGTCACCGTGCCACCCACGCTCGCCGCCGAAATGACCGCCTACGATCCGACGAGTGGCGAGCTGCGCACCCACTACGCGGGTTTCTTCGATCCCGGTTTCGGCTACGACCCCGAGGGCCGGTTTCGGGGATCGACCGCCGCTCTCGAGGTTCGAGCGCACGACGTTCCGTTCATGATCGAGCATCGTCAACGCGTTTGTAAGCTGACGTTCGAGCGAATGCTTGAACCGCCCACGCAACTGTACGGGCAGGGAATCGGGTCAAACTATCAACAGCAGACGGAGACATTGGGAAAGCATTTCCGGCTACCGCACATCACTGAGCCCGTTCCGTCCGTTGCACCGCGAGGTCCCGCGAGTAAGAACCTCGGCGATCAGTTGGAGCTGTTGGGCCCGGAAGCCGAGTAATCGCCGCCCAATCCGATCGAAGCTAACTCGCCTCGACCGCGGCCTTGATCCGCTGTGCGAAGGCGTGGGCATCCTTGGCGGCCGCTCTGCGTGCGAACCCGACGAACACCTTGCCGAAGCCATGGCCGGCGAAAGAGTTGAAGACGGTGACCTTGGTCTGGGCGTCGCCGACTCGCTCGAGGTCGTATCCGCCCTCCGTGACGGTCACGAGGTTGCGTGACCGCTCGCTCCAGCGGATTGTGGTTGGCTCCTGTACGGCGGTTAGCTCGAAGCGGCGATCTGTTGTCATGCCGGCGTCCTTGACCTTGCTCACGAAGGCCGTGCCAGCCGCAGGTGGCCCCTCTGTCTCTTTCCGGATCTCGAGCACGCGCGGGCTGAACCTCGGATCATTGGTCCCCGCTGCGAGGTAGGCGAATACCTCTTCGATCGGACGGTCGATCACCGCCGAGCCGCTGTATTGTCCGGGCATTCAGCCTCCTCGTCTCCCTGATCGGCGGCGTGAGCGTAGCTCGGGAAGAATCCCGAATCCGGGCGCCCCGCCGCGTGCGGCAGCAAAGGGTGTTAGTCGCACATTCGACCAATGTTCATCTGCGGTGGATAGCGTCCGCACCCGGGTGTCTCAGACCTGAGGCCGCCATGACGCACCTGACGGCCAAACCTGAAAGGAGCGCTCCCGTGCCACGACTCTCCACCGCCGCAATGGTCGCGGCGGCCGCGACCACCGTCGCGGTAGTCACCGCGATGGTTCCGAGTGCGGCTGCCGGCAGTCGTACCGTTGCCAAATCATCAGGTACGCCGATCAAGCATCTGGTGGTGATCTTCCAGGAGAATGTGTCCTTCGATCACTACTTCGGCACCTATCCGCGCGCGACGAACTCCTCCGGCCAGCCCTTCCACGGTGGCGGCCATAGCGGCAGCGTCAACAGCTTGATCAACACGGCCGGGGTCGGCGGGAAGGGCAACCTGCTGACAAACAACCCGAACCGCGACGCGGGCGGCAACCAGGTCAACCCGCGCCGGCTCGATCCCGCCAATATCAACGACATTCTCACCTGCGACCAGGACCATGGGTATGCGGACGAACAGCAGGCCTTCCATGGTTCGGCCGACGGGAAGACGGCCGCAATGGACCAGTTCATCACGAGCGTCGGCACCGGCAGTGGGAACAGCCCTACGGGCCAGCCGTGCCAGGCCGGCGATGTCATGAATTATTACGACGGCAACACGGTCACCGGACTCTGGAACTACGCGAGCCAGTTCGCGATGAGTGACAATTCCTTCGGTACCACGTTCGGACCGTCCTCACCCGGTGCGATCAACCTCGCCGCTGGAACGACCGGAGGCGTGGACAAGATGATCAACGGCGCCGACACCGACGGCGACACCGTTCCTGACGGCACCGGGGGACGCACGCTGATCGACGACGCCCAGCCTTACTACGACGACTGCTCTACCCGGGACGCCGCCTCCCTATCCGGTCGGAACATCGGTAACAACCTCAACGCCGCCGGCCTGAGTTGGGGCTGGTTCCAGGGTGGATTCCGGCCATCGACCAGCTTCGCCACCGCGACCGGAGGCACGCAGCCAACCAGCACTTTCATACCCAACCAGTTCAAGGGGAAGTTCGCCGTCAAGCCGGCGTCCGACCAGGGTCTCTGCAATACGGTGCACCCGGTTGGCGTCGCGGTCGGCGGGATCGGCGGGACGGCCGCCGGTGCCAACAACTACGGCAACAAGGATGACTACATCCCGCATCACGAGCCGTTCCAGTACTACGCCTCGACCACCAACCCGCACCACTTGCCACCGGCCTCGCTCGCGGCCATCGGCACTGATACGCAGACCACGATCGGCGGCGTGCCGCAATTCGACAAGGCCAACCACCAGTACGACATGAGCGACTTCGACGCGCTCGTCGGCGCGATCGCCCACGGCTATCTATCGCCGGACCACCTGCCCGCAGTCAGCTTCCTCAAGGCGCCCGGGTATCAGGACGGGCACGCCGACTATTCCGACCCGCTCGACGAGCAGCAGTTCATTGCCAACGAGATCAACGCGCTGCAGCACACGCCGGACTGGTCAAACACTGCCGTGATCATCGCTTACGACGACTCCGACGGCTGGTACGACCACGCGTACAGCGGTATCCACAATCCGTCGAATACCTCCACGGTCGCCGATCCACCCGGTCCGCAGGATTTCCTCACCGGTGCGGGACTGTGCGGCAATACCGCAGCGCAAGCTCCCCTCGCGGGACAGCAAGGCCGCTGCGGCTTCGGACCACGCCTACCGCTGCTGGTCATATCACCGTGGGCGAAGCACAACTACATCGACCACACGCTGACCACCCAATCGTCGATACTGACGCTCATCGAGGACAACTGGAGCCTGCCCCGTATCGCCGGATCATTCGATGCCATCAGCGGAACGTTGAAGAACCTGTTTGACTTCCACTCATCGCATGGCAGCAATTCGAAGCTGTACCTGGATCCTGTGACCGGTGAGCGCTTGGGTCGCTGACAGCTGGCGCTAAGGCGTCCCTCGAGGACCGACTGACGCACCGGCCTCTTCCGCAAATCATCGCGGAGGGGGCCGGTGCAGCACGCCCGGCCTCCGCAGGCTGGCCGCCGGGCCGCGTCATGCGCGTTACCGGCGAGGTGGACGGGACAACCCGCGCGGCCGCAACATGGTATTGGCGGCATGTCTCCACAACGCCACGCGAGGTGTACGTCAGGCTCAGCGTGCGTGGTGAGGAGAGTCATGAAGGTGGTCGCGGCAATTGCCGGGTTGGCGCTTGCGATTGCCCTTGCCGTCTCGGCTCTTCACGCGTACGCCAACAGCAGCGCGAGCCAATCGGGGTCGCACAACGGCACCGGCTCGTCGCAGGACGCCACGTTCCTCAAGGTCACCCAGCAGTACAACCTGGCCGAGCAGGCCTTTGGTCAGATCGCTCAGGATCGAGGACAGACTGCTGGGATCAGCCAGCTCGCCACGACGACGCTGAACGAGCACAAGAATGCGCAGACGAAGGTCGCGTCCTTGGCCGCAGATCTCGGAGTTGCCCTGCCAAGCACACTGAGCTCAGTGCAGCAGGCCCAGGCTGATCAGCTGAAGTCGGTCGCCAGCTCGTCCTTCGACCTGGCCTACGCGGAGAATCAGGTCGGTGGTCACCAGCAGTCCATTGCCGGCACGCAGCAGGAGATCAGCCATGGCAGCAATTCCAGTGTGGTCTCGTACGCGAAGTCGTTCCTGTCCCTCGAGCAGTCGCATCTAGCCGACGCCCAGGCCCAGTTGAACGCAATCGGCGGCGGAGGCAGCAGCAGTGGCAGCGGCAGCGGAACCACCGGTGAAGGCGGGAGCAGCAACGGCGGAAGTAGCGGCGGCGGCAGCGGAAGTGGCGGTTCGGGCGGAGGCAGTGCTCCTACCGCGGTTCCGGCCGGTACGGGCGGCTCCGCTGCCAGGACGCCCGCGGAGCTCCGAGCTCGACTGAAGTCCCTTTCCCGCGGCCA
>Ga0207665_10001128_pt1 | contig 17969 bp, 11 predicted proteins | sample LARL112metaG_FD_184351 | JGI IMG/M metagenome (GOLD analysis project Ga0207665, IMG submission 184351) | Corn, switchgrass and miscanthus rhizosphere microbial communities from Kellogg Biological Station, Michigan, USA - LAR L11-2 metaG... | ecosystem: Host-associated > Plants > Roots >...
AGCACTTCGAGCTGTATGAAGCGGAGTGTAAGGCGTTGCTGGATCGCTATGCAGAATTGAGCAAGTCGAAGAGCGACGCGGCAGAGAAGAAGCGCTTTCCTTTGCTGGGCGCTTACGATCTGTGCCTCAAGTGCTCGCATCTTTTCAACATTCTCGATGCGCGCGGGGCAATTTCCGTTACCGAACGGGTGGGCGTGATTGCGCGGGTGCGGGCTCTGGCGGTTGGGATTGCTAAGGCGTATTTGCAGCAGCAGTCGAGTGAAGCGGCGCAGTCTTCGGAGAAAGAACCTGTGGTTGTCGAGGCGAAAGCCCAGAAGGCTCCACGAGGGAAGAAAGAACCAGCGACCGTGGGGTAGGAGCCAGGACAGCGGGCGAGGACGCCCGCCCGCGACTGCCGGCGGGACGCCGGCGCTACTAAGACGTTGTGACGGTGCTCACATTCAGGATCTGCGGAACTTGGGAAGATAGATAGATTGATCGATGCCTGACTTTCTGCTTGAGATCGGCTGTGAAGAAATTCCTGCAAGGATGATCGATGCGGGCGCGCAAGAACTGTGCGAACGCGTCGCAAAAATGCTGGAGCGTGAACGGCTCGTGCCGACGGGAGCCGTGACAGGTTTTGACACGCCGCGCCGGCTGGCGGTTCTGGCAGCGGGCATTCCTGCATCGCAACCCGACCTCACCGAACAGGTCACTGGACCTTCCCTGGCAGTTGCCTATAAAGATGGACAGCCGACTCCGGCAGCGCACGCTTTCGCGAAGAAGGCGGGCGTGGATGTCTTGCAGCTCGAGAAAACCAGCACAGCCAAAGGCGAATACCTTTCTGCCAAGGTCACCAAGAAAGGCCGCGCGGCCAGCGAAATTCTCTCGGAATTGCTGCCAAAGGAGATCTCGTCGATTTACTGGCCGAAGAACATGTATTGGCGCAAGGCGAACGAGCGCTTCGTGCGCCCGGTGCGCTGGATGGTGGCCCTGCTCGATGGCGAGGTTGTTCCGCTGGAATTCGACGGCATTCAGGCGGGGAACAGTTCCCGGGGGCACCGGATTCTTGCCGACAAGGCAGTAGAGATTCCTAGAGCCGGGAACGCGTACATGGACGCACTTGCCTCCGCCAAAGTGCTCAGCCGGTCAGAGCGCGAAGAAGAAATCCGCAAGTCACTGGACTCGGCCACACGCAAAGTTGCTGGTGCCCGGTGGCGCCAAGACAAAGCCCTGCTCGATACGGTGGTCAATCTCACCGAATTTCCGTCGGCGATTCTGGGGAACTTCGACCCGCAATTTCTGGAATTGCCGGAAGAAGTATTGGTTACCGTGATGCGCGATCACCAGAAGTACTTTGCGGTGGAAGACGCGAACGGGAAACTCGCACCGCATTTTCTGGCGGTGCTGAATACAGACGGAGATCGCGACGGCGTCATCCAGCACGGGAATGAACGCGTGCTGCGAGCGCGCTTCAACGATGCGCGTTTCTTTTGGCAGACCGACCAGAAGCAATCTTTGCGTGACCGGCTAGAGCTGCTGAGACATGTGACTTTTCAGAAAGATCTGGGCAGCTATTACGACAAGACCATTCGCACGCAGCGGTTGGCGAGCTGGTTATCGGAGACTCTGAAGCAGGCGGGCGTGACGTTGCGGCCAGGCGTCATTCACAAAGCGGCCTGCCTGGCGAAGACCGATCTCACCACCGAACTCGTCAAGGAATTCACGGAACTGCAGGGCATCGTGGGCGGACTGTATGCGCGGGTGCAGGTACTCGACGAAGGCCTCAGCGAGGACGCTCGGCAGTGCATCTCGACCGCGATCTACGACCACTACAAGCCGGAGTCGATGGACGATTCGGTGCCGCGTACAGTAGAAGGAGCTGTGCTTTCGATTGCAGACAAGGCCGACAGTATTGCCGGGATGTTCGCCTTGGGACTGGTTCCCAGCGGGTCGAAAGATCCGTTCGGATTGCGGCGGCAGGCGAATGGAATTGTGAAGACGATCGCGGAGCACAAGCTGCCGCTGCAGCTGAGCGCTCTGATGGAAGACGCGAAGGTCCGTTATCACGGGTCCGAAGCAGAGAACAAGTTCGCCAAGGACTTCAAGTTTGACGAGGCCGTGCGTGGTTTTTTCCGCGAGCGCCTGGAGTTCTACTTGCGCGACGCGCGCGGGTTTGCGTACGACGTAGTGAATGCAGTTCTGGCGGCGGATGCGGATGATGTGGTCGATGCCCTGGCGCGTGCGGAAGCGGTTTCGAAAGTCCGCACGTCGTCTGACTTCGAGGCGATCTCGACTTCGTTCAAGCGCATGAAAAACATCCTGCGGCAGGCGAGCGAGGCGGGCCGGGAAGTGGCGCCCCAGGTGAACGCGGCGCTGCTTCAGGAAGAAGCCGAGAAAGCTCTGGCCGCACAAGTCCCCGAGGCGGCAAAGAAGGTCGAAGCGCTGCGCGCAGATCGTAACTACGAGAGAGCGCTGCTGGAAATCGGAAAGCTGCGGGCCGCCCTCGATCACTTTTTCGACAAGGTGATGGTGATGGCCGACGACGTGAACGTTCGCGCCAACCGGCTGGCGTTGCTGCAGACGCTTTTGAAAGAGTTCTCGACGATTGCGGACTTCTCCGAAATCGTCACCGAAGGCAAAGAATCCTCGAAACAGTAAAGGACTCAATCATGGCTACGACAACTCTCCCCGAGACCGAAGTTGAAATCAAAACCAGCCCGAAAAACGAAGTGAAGTACGTGTACTTCTTCGGCGGCGGCAAGGCCGACGGCAACGGCAAGATGAAGGATGTGCTGGGCGGCAAAGGCGCGGGCCTGGCGGAAATGACCAATGCCGGGCTGCCCGTGCCTCCGGGATTCACGATCCAGACCGAAGCCTGTCGCGAGTACATGAAGCACAACGCGGTTTCGAAGGAAGTGGATCGCCAGATGGAAGAGGCACTCAAGCACCTGGAGCAATTGCAGGGACAGCAATTGGGCAAGGGCGCCAACCCACTGCTGGTCAGCGTGCGGTCGGGCGCGAAGTTCTCCATGCCCGGCATGATGGATACGATTCTGAATCTTGGGCTGAATGACGAGAGCGTTGAAGCGCTGGCTAAGCGTGCCGATGCGCGCTTTGCATACGACTCGTACCGCCGGTTGATCCAGATGTTCGGCAACGTCGTGCTCGAGATCGAGAAGTCGGCCTTCGAAGAAGTTTTCGACGAGAAAAAGAAGCAGAAGAAGGCGAAGCTCGACACCGACCTCGATGCGAAGGCTTTGAAAGAAGTCATCGCGGAGTACAAGAAAGTCGTGAAGAAGCACGCCAAGCGCGACTTCCCACAGGATGCGCATGAACAGCTAGTGATGGCGAGAGATGCAGTGTTCCGTTCCTGGCAGAATGCCCGAGCCAAGCACTATCGCCGCATCAACAACATTGACGACATGCTCGGCACCGCGGTGAACGTGCAGGCAATGGTGTTCGGCAACCTGGGCGAGACCAGCGGCACCGGGGTCGGCTTCACGCGCAATCCGGCGATCGGGACGAAGGAGTTTTACGGCGAGTTCCTGTTGAATGCGCAGGGCGAAGACGTGGTGTCGGGTGTGCGCACGCCAGTGCACATTCTGGAACTCGAGAAGATCATGCCCGAGGTCTACAACCAGCTGCGCGACATCACGACGCGCCTGGAAAAACACTACAAAGACATGCAGGACTTCGAGTTCACCATTCAGGACGGCAAGCTCTACATGCTGCAGACTCGCAACGGCAAGCGGACGGGTCTGGCGGCAGTGCGAGTGGCGCTGCAGATGGTGGAGGAGGGGCTCATCACGAAGGAAGAGGCGATCTTCCGCGTGGAGCCCAACCAGTTGTATGACTTCCTGGTTCCGCGTCTCGATGAAAAGGGTGTGAAGATCGAAGTGCTGGCCAAGGGACTCCCAGCCTCTCCGGGCGCGGCAGTCGGACAGATCGTGTTCACGGCGGACGAAGCGGTGGAGAAGGCCGGGCTTGGCAAGAAGGCGTCGGTCATCCTGGTGCGCGGCGAGACGACGCCGGAAGACATTCATGGCATGGAAGTCGCGTCGGGCATTCTGACCTCGCGCGGCGGCATGACGAGCCACGCCGCCGTGGTCACGCGTGGCATGGGCAAGTGCTGCGTGGCTGGAGCGGGCGACATCGAGGTCAATGAGAAAGCTCGGGAGATGCGCGTTAAGGGCCAGGTGTTCAAGGCAGGCGACTGGATTTCACTCGACGGAACGACGGGCCGGGTGATCAAGGGGCAGCTGAATACACTGCCGCCTTCGCCGGACGACAAGGAATTGCAGACCTTTATGAAGTGGGCGGACCCGTTCCGCAAGCTGAAGGTTCGGGCGAACGCGGATATTCCGCGCGATGCTATCCAAGCACGGACTTTTGGTGCCGAGGGAATCGGGCTGTGCCGTACGGAGCATATGTTCTTCGCGGAAGACCGCATCCCGCACATGCAAGCCATGATTTTGGCCAACAACGAGAAGGACCGGCGGATTGCGCTCAAGAAACTGCTGCCCATGCAGCGCGCCGATTTTGCTGGCGTCTTCAAGGCGATGGACGGGTACGCGGTGACCATCCGCACGCTTGATCCCCCGCTGCATGAATTCCTGCCGCGGCGCGAAGACCTGATGGTTGATATCGCCGTGCTGCCTTATGCCGACGCGAAACACAAAAAGGAGCTGATCGGAAAGTACAAGCGCTTCGGCGCCAAGGGTGCGGCGGATCTGAAGAGAGTCATTCCAAACCTTCTGCGTCGCGTGGAAGAACTGCACGAGTTCAACCCGATGCTGGGGCACCGCGGATGCCGTCTCGGCATCACCTATCCGGAGATCACGGAGATGCAGGCACGCGCCATCTTCGAAGCGGCAGTAGCCGTGTCGAAGCAGGGCGTGAAAGTGTTTCCGGAAGTCATGATTCCGCTTACGGCGACCTTGAAAGAAATGGCCAACCAGGCGGCGATTGTGCGGCGGGTGGCCGACGAAGTGTTCAAAGAAAAAGAGCACCGGGTCGACTATCTGGTGGGAACAATGATCGAGTTGCCACGCGCGGCCCTGGTGGCAGATGAGATTGCCAAGGAAGCGGAGTTCTTCTCGTTCGGCACGAACGATCTGACGCAGACCACGTTCGGCTTTTCGCGCGACGACGTGAACAAGATCCTGCCGACGTATCTGGAAGAAGGAATTTTGAAGCAGGATCCGTTTGCGGCGTTGGACCAGGAGGGCGTAGGTCAGCTTGTGAAGATGGCCACCGAGCGCGGGCGCAAGACACGGCCGAATTTGAAAGTGGGAATCTGCGGCGAGCACGGCGGCGAACCTTCGTCGGTCGAGTTCTGCCACCGGGTAGGACTGAACTACGTTTCGTGCTCTCCGTTCCGCGTGTTGACGGCGCGATTGGCGGCGGCACAAGCGGCCGCGGCTGATGCGCTCAAGGTCGAGGGCGGACGGACGAAGTAGGTTCCTTGCGGTCAGGAGTTCGCGGAACGATCTGTTGGAGCGACGAGTTCTTGCCCTGACGGGCGAGGACGCCCGTCGCTCCATTCTTATTGGACTTTTTGCAGGCGGGCGATCAGCTTCTGCGCGAGGTTGTCTTCTGAGTCGGACCAGAGCAGCCGTCCGTTAGCGTGCGCGTTCTTCTCGACCTTGTTTGTGAAATCGATCAGCTTGTGAACGTTCGCGCGCACGCGTTCTTCCGTGTCGGTGTCGAGTTCGACCTGTTCCTGAAGGAATGCACTATCGAGTCCGAAGTCGACTTCGATATGGCCGGTAGTCTCCGCGGTCCCCTCATCGAACTCTGCTCCCTGCGCGATGAAGCGCACGTGATTTGGCGCAAGAGCCCACTGACGGCCGGTGGAATCCGGTGTCCATAAGTCCCAATCCGCGTCGAACACGTAGGCGTAGTCTTCGTGCAAAAGGTCGGACGCGACGTCGACTGCAATTTCAGGCGCAACACCTGGCGTGAAGCGGCGTTCGAGGATCGTCGGCTCGTTCCACGACACGGGTTGGACCGATACGTAGCTGACTCCGGGACGAGCCGCCGAAAAAGGGAACTGACGCAGCACGGACAAGACGTGCAGCATCATGTCCTGCTCGCTGAAACTCGGAAACCACAAACTCAGATGAAGGGGATCAGCCACCCGCCGCTCCGTTTCGAATGAGGTTCGGTGAATATTGTAAATCCTGAGGATGGGGAAAGTGGGGTCACTGCACTTTGACATCTCGAAGACGCGCTTGTTACCATCAATAGTTCGCCAGCAAGCCCGCCTCACGCTATCTCGTCCCCATCGTCTAGCCCGGCCTAGGACATCGCCCTTTCACAACCGAAGCGGTACGTTTTACAACGACTTAGAAGAGGTGGGTGGCACTGTAAGTCGTTGAAAGACGGTGGAAGGAATAGCAGACCCGTACCTCAACCCGTACCGCGTCGAAAGCTCCGCCCGAGCGCGATGGTGATTCTTTACCAGTTCAAGAGGTGCGCACGAAAAAGATTCTCGGCGGATGCCGGTGAGCACGAGCCCGCGGCAATCCAGACGCTCATTCTAAGGCTCGTGCCGCCAGCTAAAGCGTGACCTGGCTTTTGTTCATCCGGGTGCGGCATTCGTTTCTTTTGGCTAAAATGTCTGCGGCACGAAAGGAGCACAAATGGCAAAGAAAAAGATCGATCCGCTAAACAGGAAGCAGTACAGCGCCGTCTCCGCCGCGCTAACCGTCTCCAACATTCCGGCCGCGGTGAGCTTTTACCAAAAGGCATTCGGCTTTTCTAAACGGGGAATCATGAATGGGCCTGATGGCAAACCAGTTCACGCGGAACTCACGTTGCGTGGCACGACGCTGATGCTGGGGCCGGAGAGCGAGCAAATGGGGAAACGAAGCGCCAAGAGCGTCGGCGCCTCTCCTGCTACCCTCTACATTTACGTCGAGAACGTGGACAAGGTCGTCGAAAAAGCGACTCAGCTTGGCGCCACACCGCAAGGTCCCGTGATGGACATGTTCTGGGGCGACCGCTGCGGCACTGTCGTCGATGCGGATGGCTACACGTGGATGGTCGGTACACACAAGGCGGAACCGACAGCCAAAGAAATGAAGAAAGGAATGGAGGAGATGATGAAGCAGCAGCCGAGCGCCACCGCCGCCGACTGACTGGCAATCACTCGAAGAGCGCTGGTTGACTGGCAGCCTCTTCCGCTTCACAAAAGTTACTTAGGCCGACACCCACCAGCCGATAACGTTGCCGCGGCCCGAGATCCACCCGCTCTCGCAGCTTTAATGCGATCTCCGTCAGCTCCTCGCAGGAGGAGGGAGCGGAACAGGGCGTGTGGCTGCGGGTAAGAATCTTGAACTCGCTTGTCTTCAGTTTGAGAAGCACCGTACGTGCTATCCGTGATTCTTTGCGCGAAGCAGACCAAAGCTTTTCTGCAAGGCGTTGGATCATTGCCTCGGTTTCTGCCAACAGCATGTCTTGCTCAAAAGTATCCTCGACGGAGATCGATTGCGTAGGCCGGTCCGGGACGACTTCGCTATCGTCGATACCACGGGCGAGTTCGTGCAGGCGCAGACCATAGCGGCCAAACTGGTGTTCGAGCATGGACAAGTCCAGAGCCCGCAGATCACCAACTGTCTGTACTCCAAGTTTCGCCAGCTTCTCTCCCGTAACCTTGCCCACACCGGGCAGGCGGCCAACAGGCAGTGGTAGCAGAAACCCATCTATATTCTTAGGTTGGATGACGAAGAGACCATCAGGTTTGCGCCAGTCAGAGGCCAGTTTTGCTAAGAACTTGTTTGGCGCTACGCCGGCAGAGGCAGTCAGATTCAATTCCTGGCGGATTTGCCCGCGGATGGTGCGTGCCACCAGAGTGGCCGTCGGTAATCCTGCCTTGTTCTCGGTAACGTCTAGGTACGCCTCGTCGAGTGACAGTGGTTCGATCAAGTCTGTATGACGCTTGAAGATCTCCCGCACGCTTCGCGAGACTGCCCGATAGCGTATGAAATCCGGAGGTACGAAGCTCGCAGTGGGACATAACCGTTCCGCGCGCACTGCCGGCATGGCCGAGCGCACCCCGAAACTCCTGGCCTCGTACGAGGCAGCGCAGACGACAGAGCGCTTGCCCAGCCAGGCAACGATCACGGGCTTGCCGCGCAGTCGCGGAGCATCGCGCTGCTCGACCGAAGCATAAAACGCGTCCATGTCGACATGAATGATTTTTCGCACAATCTTCTGGCAACATACTATTCCGGCTTCCCGAACACTGGGAATGTGTATCAGGCCGATCGTTAACCGTCATTGTTGTGGATTTTCCAGAGATGCATGCACCTGTTCTTGCTTCGAGCCTGTATTCGGCACTCGCTATTTCCGTCCTCTTCCTGCATGCGCTGTTTCATTTTGTGGGTGGTCTTTGGTGCGTTGCTGACACGCTCGCGCCCGATCCTTCGCTGGCTGCATGTCGGGTCACTTGTGTGGGGAATCCTTACGGAACTGCCTCTTTGGCCTTGTGCCTTAACTGTGCTAGAGAACTGGCTTGAGGCCAAGGCTGGAGTTCAGCCGTATCAGGGTGGGTTCCTGCTCCATTATTTGGATAAGTTCGTCTATCCGGATATCTCTGCAACGGTCTTGACGATTGCAGGGTGATCATCCGCGTTCTGAATCTTGCGTTCTGTGGCCGGCAAATCTGGATCGCTCGGCTCGGATACCTCCGGACAATATCGCCTCCGTCTCAATATTCAGAAGGCGATCAAGCGCCATTGCCGGAAGAGCTCAGCGCCATGATGCACGTCAACCAAACCAGCGTGAACAGCTTTACGACGTAATCGTGCTCGACGCCGCGGCTCACAGCCAGCGCAACTGAACCTTCAACCTACTGATTGCTCAGCGATCAAATAAATGTCTTTTTGTTTCAGCGGCTTCTCGATTTCCGTAGAAGGCAAAAATGGGCAATTTTGGGCGTAGTTGTTATGAAAGATGTTACATCGTTTGAACGTTAAACACCTCGATAGTGGGGTCAACGATTTTCTGCACCAGACGGAACTGTGCTCGGTTCAGTTCTCCCCTCCTTATGCCCGCGTCCGCGTGGCGAACCCAACTACGAACTCGCGGCGGCCCGCCAGCAATAAGCAGGTCCCGGCACCCGCGTTCGCTCTACGCATTAGAAGTTAAACTTGAAGCCCAACTGCACCTCGCGCGGTCCGATTGCTGTGTACGAGATTTTCCCGAAGGTGTCATCGCCGACATTGGTATCCGGTGTCCCGAATACCGGATGATTAAAGGCATTCTTCGCCTCGACCCGGAACTCGAAGTTCATCTGCTCGCGTATTTGGAATTGCTTGCCGATCGAAAGATCGGCCGTGAAGGACAACGGTGAACGGACGCTGCCCAGCGCTCGCGGAGCATTCCCCAGAGTGTAAGGGGCAGGACGCACGAAACTGGGGTGATCGTCAGGGGTGTTGCCTGCAAAGTACTGCTCTACCCAAGTCTGATTCGAACCGTGGTTACGCGTGGGTATTCCCACAATATTCGGTCGCTGTGAACCATATGTGGGCAGCGGCTGCCCACCGTCGTCGAGGAAGAAGGAGAGCGGACGTCCATCAGCGATACGCCAGATGCCGTTGGTCTTCCATCCACCGATGATCAAGTCCGCCCAGCGCGGCATATTTCCCAAAAATGCTTTGCCGTGCCCAACCGGCAGATCGTAGCTGTAGCTGAACTGTAATACATAGGGAATGTCGAATGTTGAGAGACTCCGTTCCAGCTCCGGCTTGTTAGGATCCTGCAAGCTGTCGAAGCTTTGCGCCCACGACACATTGGTATCTCCCGAGGAAGCGTCATCGATCGACTTCGACCAGGCGAATGTTGCCAGTAATTGCAGACCGTTAGAGTACTTCTTCTCGGCGGTCAACTGCAGTCCGTGGTAAATAGAATTCGCGATCAACTGCGGTTCTGTAGAAACGCCAGTGAATTGAGGATAGGGTCGCAGCAACTGATAGTACTGAATCTGCTGAAAGCCGCTGCCTATGGTGCTATTCGGGTCACTGATAAGCCCGGCGAAAGGATTGGTCACTGCGGAGCTGAGACATGCGATTGACAGGCCAGCCTGGCATGGGGTGTTTGAGGTGAAATCTCCAACCGGCAGACTCTCCACCCACGGCCCCAGATGGTTCCGCTCTGTCGAGCCGGTGAACGGCAGGTGAGTGCCCTTCTTGCCAATATATTCTGCGTTGATCAGGATATGGCTCGGCAGTTCGCGCTCGATCCCAAAGCTCCAGCTCTGCTCATAGGGTGTTTGATTCCAGCCCGGCGTACGAATCGGACCGTTGGCGCCGAAACCCACGTCGTTCAACAGCCCGAGCGAATTCCCTGCCGGTTGAATCAACCCGAACTTAAACGGATTGTTCAGGTTCACAAAAGGAGTTGCAAGGTCATTCGGATTCACCACGATAACGTTCGTATACTGATTGAAACCAGCGCCGCCGTACGGGACGACACCAGTGACCCCGGAGCGCGACTGCCCGTAGTAGATGCCGTAGCCGCCGCGTACGACTGTGTTTGGAACGACCTGATAGGCGAAGCCTAGCCTCGGCTGGAAGTCGTGCCAGTCGGTCACGTAGTTGGTGCGCCGATTCGAAGAAGCGAAAACTTCTCCGCCTTTCAAGGGAATGGTTAGGGGCTGGTTGCTGACGGGATCAGTGTAGGTGAGATTTCCACCATTCAACGGATTGCTAGCATTGGGATCAAACCAATCCTGGCGGTTATAGCGGTCGGTGCGCGGCAGTGTAACCTCAAAACGCAAGCCGAGATTTAAAGTCAGTTTGGGCGTGACCTTCCAGTTGTCCTGCGCAAAGAATCCATATTGGTAGTTCGTTGTGGCCGGCCGGGACTGGATTTCTTCATAGGACCCGGTCCCGTTGCTGGCATTGCCCTGCGTCATCTGGCCCATCATGAAGCTGGCCATGGAATCTCCGCCGCAAAGATCCAATCCGTCTGGGCAGGCATTGGTAGCATCCGTATTGAAGCTGAAGAATCCGACGGGCGCGTTGGTTTGGATATAGTTGATCTGGTGGATACGGCCGTCAAACCCGAACTTAATGTCGTGCCGGCCGTGTATCTTGTCGAGCGTGGCGGACAGTTGTCCTGTGTTCTGGCCCAGGCGGTAATTACCATAGGGATCGGTGCCGATGTTGGCGTATCCAGCAGGGGTGTACTGGTCGATAAAGATCGCAGGCACTCCCTTGAACCCATTGGCCTCCAGATAGGACGGAAATCCCAAAGTCCCGAGCGGATCATTCTCCCCATGCGGGTTGTATGCATCAGTGTGCCAAACTCCACGTGTGAATCCCAAAGTCGTAGTCAGTAGCAAGGTCGGGCTGAAAGTATGTGTGTCGTTGATCGCGAATACGTGGGCATTATCCCAACCCGGACCGCCCGCACAGGGATCGGTAAAGTTCTTGAAGCAATCAAGGCCCCCGCCTGTGGGGTTGTACTGATACGCGAATTTCCCGCTCATTAAATTGTTCTGTGTGATGCGGTGGTCGATCTTGATGTCAAACTGCTTGTTGGAGGTGTGCCTCGAACCGGACCCGAACCAGTTCTGTTGAAGGCTTCCGCCGGTGACGTTGGGCTCTGGAAAGTAGCTCATCATCTTTTGCGCCACAGGATCAATCAGATTCCCGGGGGCTTTATTGACGGGTCCTGGGCTGGTATACGTGGCGATGTTGTTGAAGGGAATGAAGGTGCTGCGCGTTATTACGCCATTGAACGTTCCGGAGTAAGGGTCCCAAATCTGACCAGCGTCCGCACTGCAGCGCCCGGAGGAGCCATTAAACGTGCCTCCATTCGCGGCGCAAAGTTCGCCAAAATCACCAGCCCGCATCGCGTCGGTGGGAACGCCTGCATTAGCTGTGCTCAAACCGGTTCGACGCAAACCGTCGTAGTCGAAAAAGAAAAAGGTCTTGTTTTTGATGATGGGACCACCGATGGTGCCACCATAATTATGGCGGCGCAGCGGAGGAATGGGAGCTCCATTTCGGTTTGCGAACCAGTCGTTCGCATCGAGGCTATCGTCGCGGAAGAACTCGTAAACGCTGCCGTGAAACTTATTCGTGCCGGAGCGCGAGACCACATTGACAACCGAGGCACCCGAAAACCCGTATTCCGCGCTGAAGTTGGTCTGCTGAACTTTGAATTCTTCCACTGCTTCCGGTGAGGGCAGATAAGTCACCGCTGTAATTCCCCCGTTTGGCTCGGAGTTTGTGGCGGAAGCGCCATCCAACAGAAAGTCAGCCGAAGCCCCACGGCTGCCGTTCGAAACAAAGTTTGTGCCCAGACACGGCTCCGGGCATGAGTCGTTCATCTCGGTGACGCCCGGCGCCAAACTGGTTAGGGTCTCGATATTGCGGTCAATCAAAGGCAGATCATTGATGAACCTGCGGTTTACCACCTGCCCGGTTTCCGCGTCCTCGGTCTGTAACTCGACAGCACCTGCACGCACATCAACGACTTCGGCAACGGCCCCCACGGCCATGGAAAAGTCCACCGAGGCGTTCTGATTAACGTCGATTCTGACGTTGTCTTGGCGCTGAGTTTTAAATCCAGTCGCGCTTGCCGACACGACGTAATTCGAAGGAGGAAGCTCTCGAATGACGTATCGCCCACTTGAATCACTGGTAGCGCTAAATGCAAAACCTTTTTCAGTATCTGTCGCCTTGATCTGCGCGCCAGCGACGAAAGCGCCGGAAGCATCCTTTACGGTACCAGCAATCGTGCCGGTATAGAGCTGGGCATGAGCTGCGGGAAGGCACAGCACAGCGCAAATTGCTAGAGCCGCTCCGAGCAGGCGCTGGGCCGTTTTGGAAATCGATTGCAGGCCGTACCGTGCGATGAAATTCATTTTCATACGACACTCCGAGTTCGGCTAGGTTTCGAGTGGGGGGCGATAGTGGGGACAGGAGATGCGCCCTATTCCCAGCATTGAAACGTTTCATTACATTGGGTGTATTAACTGTCTTGAGAACGGTTGTCAAGACAAATCTGCTCGTATCATGGTTCTAGGCGAACCACGCCCAGAAAAGCTTGCAGGGCTACCCAGTTAAATAATCGACACAACCTGCCAGAAACAGGAACGCAATAACAATTCAGTTTTAGGGTTTGTTCGAAGAGACCGGGGAAGTGGGTTCAACGATATGGTGGTATTGACGCGGGTTTAAATTCGAGAGGTGCTGGACGATTCCGCTGGGCCAGCGGATGTCCACATTGACCGGCTTCGCGCTCGGCCCCAACCCGACGAGCACACGTTTGTCGTGTGCGGCCAGATAGCTGCCGCCGCCCGCGATCCAACGCGTCAGCGACCGGCCAGACGAATTGACTGTGATCTTGGCACCGATCGCGTCACGGTTACTGACCGTTCCTTGAAGCGAGAATCCAACCCAGGAACTATCCTGGCCAACGTTGTTGCGCAACAGCACCGGAGGGCCGTTGAGGGTCGTGAAGATCGCATCGGGATCGCCGTCGTTGTCGAAGTCGCCGATGGCGAGGGAGCGTCCCAGGTAAGAACGTTGAAACGTGGCACCTGCGAGCTCGCGCATGTTTTCAAAAACACCATCACTGTTGTTTCGCAGCAGGAGCGCAGGTTCTTTGTATTTGACATCCGCGCGGGTGGATTCGATCTGTTGATTGATGTGGCCGTTCACCAGCAGCAAATCCAGATTGCCATCATTGTCGTAATCAAAAAACTTTGTCCCCCACCCGACAAGTGATCTGGTCAAGTTGGCCAAATGCGAGGCAGTGGTACGATCAGAAAATGGCAGCGACTTCGAGCCCAAAAAGAGCGAATGATATTGGTCATTGAAGTTGGTGACGACGAAGTCCGGGATACCATCGCCATTGACATCGCCTGCATCCACCCCCATACCTGACTTTGCAATGCCATTCTGATCGTATGCGACTTCGGCTTCCAGTGCGACGTCTTCAAATGTTCCCTCGTGTTTGTTGATCAGCAAAAGGCTAGGTGAGGCGTCCCGCGCAATGAACAGATCCGGCCAACCGTCATCATTGACGTCAATCGCAACCACGCCCAGTCCACGGCCGATGAGTTTGTCGAGTCCAGAGCGCCTGCTCACGTCCGAGAACGTGCCATCGCCATTGTTGTGATACAGCGTAAGCGGCAAGCCTATGTAAGCTGTTTGGGCACAGTACGCGCGCACGCGATTCAGTTCGCAATGCTTGGGATCTTCGAACGAAAATTGCGCGTAGTTCGTAACGATCAGATCCAGGAAGCCGTCGCGATCGTAGTCGAACCAGGCTGCACCAGCAGCCCACTTCCCCGCGTTCTTCACGCCGGCCTTGTCGGTGACATCTGTAAACGTCCCGTCGTGATTATTGTGATAAAGAGCGCTCGCCGGATAGCCGGTGACATAGAGATCCTGATAACCGTCGTTGTCGAAATCCGCTGCAGCCACACCCATGCCGTAGAAGTTCAGCTTGTCGAGACCAGCTTTGGCCGCGACGTTTTCAAACCTGCCGTTTCCCAGGTTGCGATACAAGGCATTACTGAGTGGAAGCGGGCTCTTGCCATGAGGCGTTTCTCCACCGTTTACGAAAAAAATGTCCAACAGTCCGTCGTTGTCAACATCGAAGAACGCGACACCTCCGCCCATGGTTTCGATGAGAAATCGATCGGGCGACTCACCACCGAACTGCTGCCAGGTAATTCCGGCCTGTTCAGTGATGTCCGTAAAGATTTCATTGGAAGCTGAAGCGGTGGCAGGTATGGATGCTGTTTTCCCAACTGCGATGACGAACATCAGGAAAACTATCAGTGTGATTGTACCTGGTCTCGGCATTGAAGTTCCGGTCAAGGCGTCGCCTCATCAATCAATGAACCCTCTTGACGCTCGGGGGCTCGGCCTTTTTTTAATCGCTGGTATGTCTCCAATTCTCGTTGCGCGTCGGCTGTGCGATTCAAACGCCGGTATACACGCGAGAGCACGAAATGCACCTCTCTGCTTTCGGGCAGCAGTTTTGCCGCACGTTCGAGATGCTGAGACGCATGTGTCAGTCTCCCGTCGTCTAACTCGATCTTCCCCAGTGCAAAAAAAGCTTCCGGATTCGTGGCATCGTTTGCGATCGCCTGTTTCAGTAACTGCTCGGCTCGAATGCGGGCAGTGCGGTCGGTCGGGTCAACGTGGTTCCGCAGCATCTCCGCATAGACAACCTTGAGTCGTGCTTCATTCGGAAAGCGCTCAATCGCGCTAGTGAACGTGGAAGTTGCATCGGGGATCAACCCGGCAGAAACTTGGGCCCGTCCCAGACCCAGCCATCCCTCGCTGCTCGAGCTTTGGGCCTCGACAGAGTGTTTATACGACGTGATCGCATCCGTGAACTGAGAGAGCCGGCTTTCAATTGAGCCCTTCAGGTTGAAAACCGCGGCAGAGTTGGGGAACAGAGCGGCTGCGTGATTTGCAGCATCGAGCGCCACGAGCAGAAAATTATGGGCCTCCAGTACCTTGATGAGATCAACGTAATTCGACTCATCGGCCGGGGCCAGCGCGATTGCGTGTTCAAATGCCTCGGTCGCTTCTTTGGGTTTGTTCAGCCGGTGGTAGCACCAGCCCAACAGGTTGTACATCTGAGCGGTAACGCCAGGTCCTGCTAGAAGCGGCTCTAATGTGGTTTGGCATTGGGCGAAATGGCCGGCGTGATATTGGATCGTTGCCTTTCGGAACCGAATATCGGCTGATGTATCTCCAGGTTCACTGATTGAATCCAGTAGTCGCTCCGCTTCAATGTAGTCGCCTGCCTGATCGGCAATTTCGGCACCGAGCAATAATGACTTGGCGTTACCTGCATGCGATGACAGTCCCTGCAACGTAGCGCGCGCGTTTTCATGCTCCCGCAGTTGGTAGTACGAATGCGCGAGAGCCGCGATTGATTCGGGTCGTTTTTCGACTTCATCCGGCACAGAACTGAGCAGTTTCGCTGCAGTTGAGTAATCACCGGAGTTCTCCGACACCATTCCGAGTAGTAGGCGAGACTGTGCGTCGTTCGGATGCTCGTGCAAAATGATTTGGAGCTCCCGCTTTGCTTCAGGGTAGTGATGTAATTGCCAAAGGTTTGCAGCTAGATATCGTCGAACCGTGGAATCTTGTGGTGCGAATTGGAGAGCCTTGCGAAATGCCGCACTGGATTCTTCTAGCTTTTTGTCCATCGCAAGGACAGTGCCGAGCGTGCTTAGGAATTCTGCATTCGTTGGAGCGAGCATCACGGCCCTGCGCAGTTCGTCGGCAGCGCGTGCCAGGTCTCCCGACCGAGCGAACCGAATTCCGGCATCAGCATGGGACTGTGCGTCTTCGGTTTGCCCGCGACCGGGGAATGCTAAGACCAGCAATACAGGCACGAATACCCCAAGCCTGAGCAGGAGCTGCCAAATTCTCATCGAATCCACCCAAACAGTCACCGAGCACCCTAACCGAAGAGGAACACATGATACCGCTATGAAGATTCAATGTAATTCCTGCGGAGGAAGCAAAGTGTAACTTGTGCGTGCATGAGAGACGCAGAGCTGAGCATCTGCATTGAACGAACACGAGACCAGTAGGGGTCGAAATTGACACTACATATTTGATGACATATTACCCGTGCGCTATTCAAGGACATTCCTGATCGCGCGCACGCGACTGAGGAGACTCCTTCCGAAGGAAGTGGTTGCAAAGATTGGCTGCCCCCCGGGGATTCGAGCCCCGATATGCTGATCCAGAGTTACGGATGAGCGAATCGGAAAAGTGAAGCAAGACCGCAGAAACAAAAGAGATTCACCAATTCACGCGCGCACGGAAGGATGAGACGGCTTTGTTGGAAATGTTGGGTTTATTTGGCGGTGTTTGAGCGCGTACGACACAAAAGTCCCAGACGTGGAAAGAGGTTGAGCGCCTGGGCCTCGGAAAGAAAGATAGCCCCGAGAGCGTGGAACGGTTGGCGCAGCACTGGCAGGAAAAGGAATCCGGCAGACGTGCCTACTCCACCACGGAAACGATCAAGGGCTACCTGAAGAACTGGATTGTTCCGGCGTGGGGTTCCCGATTGTTGGGTGAGGTGAAAGCTGTGGACGTTGAGGACTGGCTCGGCAACTTGGATTTAGCGCCGGGAAGCAAGAAGAAGCTCAGGGACATCATGCACCTTCTCTACGAGCACGGTATTCGATACGAGTTCACCGACCGCAATCCCATCAGCAAGGTTCGTCAAGGTGGTCAACGGTTGGGAACACCTGCTCGCCTAGACGTGAGATAGCTGCGACTGTTGCTCGAAATGCTGTCCGCGAGAAAGCGCATTATGATCTTGCTGGATTTCGGAACAGGTCTGAGACGAGGAGAGTTGAGCGGCGTCAAGTGGGAGGACATTGACTTTCAAGAAGGTTTTTAGCGCCCAAGCGTTCCATCGTGCTGCAGCACGAGGGTAACGTGAAGACAGAAGCCTCGAAGAAGCCAATCCCACTCGATGAGGACTTGATCGCTGAACTGCTTGCGTGGAGAAAGGAGACGCCGTACGCGGCTGACAGCGATTTCGTCTTTGCGAGCGCCAAGAAGAACGGCAAGCAGCCCTACTGGATGTCGAAAATCATGCAGCTCTACATCAAGCCTGTTGCTGCAAAACTCGTCGTTCCGCTGAAGGGCTGGCACACTCTCCGTCACAGCTACACGACGTTGTTGCGGCAGAACGAAAATAATCCAAAAAGTAGTCCAGGATCTGCTGCGGCATGCATCGTACAGCATTACAGCGAATGTCTATGACTCGGCGGTATCGGATGAAAAGCGGAGAGCGCACAGCGGTGTCATGCGTCTTGTGACCCGTACCGCGACCCGTACCGGAGTGAGGATGGTAGAATGGCAAGTGCTTGATTCCTGACGCGTCCCCGTCGTCTAGCCCGGCCTAGGACATCGCCCTTTCACGGCGGTAACACGGGTTCAAATCCCGTCGGGGACGCCAAGATTCCAAAGAACTTA
>Ga0207665_10001130_pt1 | contig 17957 bp, 15 predicted proteins | sample LARL112metaG_FD_184351 | JGI IMG/M metagenome (GOLD analysis project Ga0207665, IMG submission 184351) | Corn, switchgrass and miscanthus rhizosphere microbial communities from Kellogg Biological Station, Michigan, USA - LAR L11-2 metaG... | ecosystem: Host-associated > Plants > Roots >...
CGGCCAGGTGGGCGATCAGCACGGCAGGCGCGGAACTGGCGATGGCCGGCATGTTGTGATGCTCGGCCACCCAGAACCGGCGGTACCCCAGGGCCTCGGCCCGCCGGGCCAGCTCAGTGGTGTTCTGCAAGGCCTGGCCAGACGTGGATCCTGCGGCCACCGGAGCGAGGTCCAGAACGGACAGCGGTACGTCAGTCACATTGCTGGGCAACCCGCCCCGGCGGCGGTTTCTTCCGCGGCCGGCCGACAGCGGTACGCTGCCGCTTTAGGCGATGTCCTCACCCTCTACCCGAGGACCGTGCATGACCAGGCAAGCTGACCGGCCCGGCGAGACGGCGCGGCGGATACGGATGCCGTCGGCGCTGCGGCGGCTGGCCGTGTCCGCGGCCGCCGGGATCGTCGCCGCGATCGTCACCGGGGTGCTCGGCAGCTGGGACAACGCGCCAGCCGTGGGCTGGGACGTAACGGCCATTGTGTTCTGCGGCTGGGTCTGGCTGGCTATCTGGCACATGCCGCCCCTGGACACGGCCAGCCACGCCACCGCGGAAGACCCGAACCGGGCCCTGAGTGATCTGCTCATGCTCGGCGCGAGCGTGGCCAGCCTGGTGGCGGTGGGCGTCGTGCTGGTCCAGGCGCACGCCGCCCGGGGGCCCACCCAGTTCATGCTGGCCGCGTTCGGCCTGATCAGCGTCGCGGTATCGTGGCTCACGGTGCACACGATCTTCATTCTCCGGTACGCCATGCTGTATTACCGGGATCCACCCGGTGGCATTGACTTCAATCAGCAAGAGCCGCCGCGCTACCGGGACTTCGCCTACGTGTCGCTGACCATCGGGATGACGTTCCAGGTGTCCGATACCACGGTGCAGAATTCGCAAATCCGGGGTGCCGCGCTGCGGCAAGCACTGCTGGCCTACTTCTTCGGCGCGATCATCCTGGCCACCGCCATCAACCTGGTCGCGAGCCTGGGGAGTAACGGGCTGGGGCTGGGCCACTGAGACCCGGCGCCCGGGATCACAGCGGGGCTTTCCGGGCCAGCCAGGTGGCTTGCAGGATCTGCACGCCCGGGGTGATCCCGCCGATCCGGGTGACCTGGCCGGGCGTGCTCACTGACCAGACGCCCAGCGCCGCCCCGGCCTGCATGAGCAGCTGGGTGCCGGCAGGGCTCCAGGCCAGTGGCTGCCAGCCCCGGGGCAGCAGCTCACGACGGCCGTCCGGGTAGAGCAGCTCGGCCACGTGGGACGGGAAGGCCACGGCCACCGCGGGTGCGTGTTCCCCCCAGACCAGCAACGACGGGATGGCCGGGACCCCGGTGCGCAGCTTCCGGCTGTCACCGTGCTGGTAGATGATCACGGCCGGGGCAGGCCGGCCCGCCTGGCTGGCGAACCCCTGCACGGCGAGCTGGCCGTGCGGCCCGAACACCGGGCCGGTCACCGCCCGGGTCTGCCGGCGCACCACACTGCCCCGGGCCGGGCAGCAGCGGCGGACCCAGATGGCGAACTCGGCGGCGCGCCCGGTCCCGGCCCGGGCGGGCGGCGTGACGTAGCCGATCATCCCATTGGCCCGGATGTCGGGCGAACTGCCGCGGAGCAGCGCCCCGCGGCTGCGCAGCCAGGACGGGCCGTGCGGGGTCCACCGGGCCAGGTGATCCCCGCCCGCCAGGATCAGGCCCGCCCGGGACACGGCGAACCCGTCGATGCCGTACCCGTGGTGATTGCTGGTCAGCCGCTGCTGATGCCCACCCGGGCCGATCTGCCACACGTTCAGGTCGGCTAGCGTCGGGCCTGCCAGCAGGTAGAAGACCCCGCTGGGCAGGCCGCGGGCGGTGGCTGGCGGCAGTGGCCGGCCAGCGGCCACGGCCTCGCTGGCCGAAGCGGTGCCGCTGGACGGGGGCAGCGGGGATACCAGGGCGCCGCGCGAGGCAGCCGGGTCGAGCGTCGTGGGGTGCCGCGATGACGCGGCCGGCGCGGGTGTCTGGGCGTTGTCCGGGACGGCATTTCCGGAGCAGCCCGCAGTCACTGCGGTCAGCAAGCAGACCGTCAGCAGGGCGCTTCGCCGTCTACCCACATCACGTCCCAGGTTCTGTACCAGGGCCGGTAATTACGAGCCCGATCAATCCCTTCGGAATCGGCTGGCTGAGACAGGTGCGGCTGCCGGGGGTAATCCATTTCTGTTGCCGCACTTTCGCGCTGCGTTGAAGGCTTATTCCGGGATGCGCCCGGCGCACTTCGTCGTGGCCGCCGGGGGCGCGGTGCTGATGCTTGCCACTAAGGTTACCGCCCGGGCGCCAGCCCAGCGACCAGCCGTGATGCGGCTCACGCCCGCCCCCGGCCAATGGCGGGAAAACTCAAATTCCCGGCCTCTGCCCGGCCGGGCCGGCGGCCGGTTGCGGCGTCATTCGGGCCCCGGTGCGCCGCCCGCCAGCCGCGGGTACCGTTGGCCGGTGAGCCGATGGGCAGAGATCCGCGACGGCGCCGTGGTCTACGAGGACCGGGCCGCGCTGGTGCTGAACAAGCCGGCCGGGCTGTCGGTGATGGGCGAGCGGCACGAGACCGACCTGGTCCGGCTGGCCGCCGAGGCCGGGGAGAAGCTGTACCCGGCGCACCGCATCGACAAGGTGACGTCCGGGGCCCTGCTGCTGGCCCGGGAACTGCGCTGGCACGGCGGCCTGACCCGGCAGTTCAGCCGGCGCACGGTGGACAAGGTCTACCTGGCTATCACCCGGTCCACCGGCCTGCCCGCCCGGGGCACCATCGACCTGCCGCTCAGTGTCGGGCGCAAGAACCGGGTCCGGGTGGCCGCCAACCGCGCCGCGATCGCGCTCGACGAGCCGGGCGCGCGCTGGTCGATCCCGCCGGACGAGGAGTTTTCCGGGGTCCGGACCTATCCGTCGGTGACCACGTTTCTCACCCTGGGCGGTGATGGCCGCCGTACGCTGCTCGCCGTCCACCCGGTCACCGGGCGGCGGCATCAGATCCGGGTTCATCTGGCCTGGATCGGCCATCCGATCGAGGGCGACCCGCTGTTCGGCGGGCCGGGCGGCGGGCGCACCCTGCTGCACTCCTGGCGGCTGGGTTTCGACGCGGAGTGGGCCGGCGGCGCGCGTATCCAGGCCGAGGCGCCCCCCGGCCCCGACTTCTGGGCAGCACTGCCCGCCCCGGTCCCGCTGCCCGGCTGGGCCGCCACCCGCGAGGCACTCCAGCCCGCCCCGGACCCGGCCGCCAGCTGAGGACCGGACAGCGTGGTCAGCAGCTCAGGGTGCGGGTGAAATCGGCGGGCATGACCACATCTTTCCGGGTCAGCTCGGTGATCGAGGAACGCCCGAGGGCGAGCAGGGACGAGTCGATTCCGGCCCGCAGGATGTCCAGCACGTTCTCCACCCCGGCCTGCCCGTTGGCGGCCAGTCCCCACAGGTAGGCGCGGCCGATCAGCACCGCGCGCGCACCCAGGGCCAGCGCCTTGACCACGTCGCCGCCACGGCGGACGCCCCCGTCCAGCAGCACCTCGACCTCGCCACCGACGGCGTCGGCGATGGCTGGCAGCAGCCGGATCGTCGCGGGCGTGCCGTCCAGGTTGTTCCCGCCGTGATTGGACACCGAGATCGCGGTCAGCCCGATATCCGCGGCCCGCTTGGCGTCAGCCACCCGGGCCACGCCCTTGAGCATCATCGGGCCGCCCCACTCCCCGGCCAGCCAGGCCACATCGTCCCAGCTGGGCGGCGGCGACTGCATCCACTGGCCGTACGCGCCGAAAAACGTGGGCGCGGGCTCGCCGGGCCCGGCCATGTTGGGCACGGTCAGCCCGGGGAAGTGCCCGGTCCGGGCGTAGCCGAGCAGCCAGCGGGGCCGGCGCAGGCCCTCCGGCGTGTGCCGGGCCAGTTCCGCGAGCGTCATCCGCTCCGGGATACGCGGGCTGCCCCAGTCCCGGCTGTGCGAGAACGACCAGTCCAGGGTGAGGATCAGCCCGGCCGCGCCGGCCGCCCGGGCGTACTCGGCCCGCCGCCGCATCTCGTCCCGGCCGCCGATCCAGTAGATCTGGAAGAACGTCCGCGGGTTGGCCGCGATGACCTCGCTGAGCGGCTTGCTGGCGAACGAGCTCAGCCCCATCGTGGTGCCGCGGGCGGCCGCGGCCCGGGCCACGGCGACCTCGCCCTCGGGATGGACGGCCTGCACCCCGGTGGGCGAGATGATCACCGGCAGGGAAACGGGCTGGCCCATGACCGTGGTGGCCAGCTCGCGCCGCGCGGGCAGCCCGGCCACCTGGGGCAGGAAGCCCAGCTCGTCGAACGCGGCCACGTTGTCGGCCAGCGTGAGCCCCTTCTCGGTGCCGGCCAGCAGCGCCCCGTACACCGAGGCGGGCAGCCGCTTCCTGGCCCGCCGCTGCGCTTGCGCGACGGACTCGAACCAGGCGTTGGGCATGGTCAGTCCTCCGCACCCGTGGTTGGCGACTGAGCCGTGGCTGCGCTGGCTGGATCCGGGGCCAGGCCACGCAGCGGGCGCCAGGCGATGGCCGGCCGCACCGGGGCCGCGGTGCGGGCGCGGATCGCCCCGGCCCAGACGCCGGCCCCATAGGCCATGTCGTCGCCCAGCTGGGCCACGGCGAACCGGGCCGGATCCAGCGCCGGGCGGCGGGCCAGCCAGGTCGCCAGCGGCGGGCCGAGCAGGAGCGACGCGGCCGCCGCCCGGCGCCACCAGCGGTCCGCGGTGCGGCCGCGGGCCGGGGCCAGCAGCCGCCAGCCGGGCGCGGGAGCCCCCCGGGGGCCGCCCCGCCGGGCGAGCACCGCCCCGGCGATCAGCGGCGCGGCGAACTGGGTGGCGTACCGGCCGGTGCCGAGCCAGGTCTGCCGGGTCGCGGCGAGCATGGCGGGCAGCACCCCGCGGGCAGGCAGGCCGGCCCGGTGCAGCGTGGCCCGCATGGCCAGCACCGACCCGGCGAAGCCGAGACCGGCCACGGCCGGGTTACCGGCCAGCAGCCCGGCCACGGTCAGCGCGGGCCACGGGTGCAGCACCAGCGGAGCCACCGCGCCGGGGTGCCGCCGGCCCAGCGGCCCGGCCGACGTGCCGTACCGGAACCGGCGGGCCAGCAACCCGGGCCAGCTGGACGGTTCGTGGTGGCCCACCCGCGCCGCGGGCTCATAGCGGATCCGCCAGCCCGCGGCGTGCAGCCGCCAGATCAGGTCCACGTCCTCGCCCCAGCGCAGCCCCGGGTCGAACACCGCATCCGGCCGGGCCAGGCCGGCCAGGGCGGCGCGCCGCACGATCAGCGCGGCGGTGGGCACGTAACCGACCCGGTGACCCGGCGCCACCCGGGCGGGCTGGTCGCCGAGGTCCAGGCAGCTGCTCGCGGCGGTGTACCGGCTGGCCCAGCCCGGCCCGGCGGGCAGCGGCACGATCCGCGGCGCGGCCGCGGCCACCGCGGGGTCGGCCAGGTGCGCGGCGAGCCGCTCGATCCAGTCCGGCTCGGGCACGCAGTCGCTGTCCAGGAACGCGATCAGGTCGCTGGTCACCTCGGCCAGGCCGGTGTTCCGCGCGGCCCCGGGCCCGCCGCTGGCCGGCCGCCGCAGCAGCCGGGCCCGGTGTGCGGCGGCCACCGCGGCCACCGCGCCCGGGTCGGCCGACCCGTCGTCCACCACCAGCACCGGGTAGCCGGGGCCTAGCGCGGCCAGGCAGCGGTCCAGCAGCATGGGCCGGTCCCGGACCGGGATGAGCACCGTGACGTCGGGCCGGGCGGGCAGCTCCGGGGGCTGCGGATGGGCCAGGCCCGCGTCGGTCAGCTTGCGGGCCAGGGTGGCCGCGGCCCGGCTGACCACCGGGCCGGAGCGCAGCTCGGCCAGGGCGGTGGCCCCCGCCCGGGACAGCCGCAGCACCCGGGCGGGTGACCCGCCGAACAGCGTGGTTTCGTCCAGCTGCCGGTTGCCGGGATCGGGCGTGAGGCAGAACCCGGCCGGGAGCGTAATGCTGGCTGGTTCTCTGGTTTTCACAGCGCCAGCCCGCCGTCCACCGGGACGCATGAGCCGGTCATCGCGCTGCTCGCCGGGCTGGCCAGGAAGGCGAGCACGGCGGCGATCTCGGCCGGGTCGAGGAGCCGGGCCAGCGGCTGCTGGCGGGCGAAGTCCGCCGCGCCGGGCAGCCCGTACAGCCGGGCGCTCTGGGCCAGGATCGGGGTGTCGGTCGAGCCGGGGCTGACCGCGTTGGCGGTGACGCCGCTGCCGGCCAGTTCGGCGGCCAGCGCCCGGATCAGCCCGGTGACCCCGGCCTTGGCCGCGCAGTACGCGGCGAGCATCGGCAGGCCCCGGGTGGCCGCGGCGGACGCCACGGCCAGGAACCGGCCGGACCGCGGAACGGGGCGGCGCAGCAGCGCCGGGACCGCGGCCCGGGCCAGGTTCAGCACCCCGCCCAGGTCGGTGTCCAGCACGGCCTGCTGCTGCTCGGCCGGCAGTTCCCACAGCGGCACGCCGCCGGCGATGACGCCGGCCGCGGCGATGGCCGCGTCCAGGCCGCCCCAGCGGGTCTCGGCGATGACGACCGCGGCTTCGAGCGCGGCCAGGTCGCGGACGTCGGCGGTGAACGGCTGCACCCGGTCCGGGTCGCCCTGGCCGGCCCTGGCCACCACCTCGGACAGGTCGGCGGGGGTGGCCATCGGGTAGGGCAGCGCGGGGTCGTCGGCAGCCCGGTCGACGGCCAGCACCGACCAGCCGGCCGCGGCCAGGGCCGCCGTGGTGGCCGCGCCGATGCCGCGCGCCGCCCCGGTCACCAGCGCGACCCGCCCGGTCATGCCGGATCTCCCGCCCGCCAGGCGGCCACGTCCTGGATCAGCGCGCTGGCCAGGTCGTCGAGCAGCGCGCGGCCGCCGGCGGCGGTGGCCCCGGTCGGGTCGCCGAGGACCCCGGACGCGCTGACCGCGCGCACCCCGGCCGACCGGAGCTGCGGCCAGAGCTCGCGGAGCGGCCTGGTGTCACCAGGCGCTGCGTGCTCCATCCGCACCCGTGACGGGGTCAGCTCCAGCAGCATCGACGTCTCCGCCCGGCCCGCATGCGGGTCGCCGTCCCACCGCGGGACATGCAGCAGCACATCCCGGGACTCGGCGCGCAGCCGGGCGGCCGCGCGGCTGGCCGGCCCGGTGTTCCCGCCGTGCGCGGACACCAGCAGCAGGTGCCCGAAGGTCAGCGCGGCCGACCGGCCCAGCTCGATGAGCAGCAGTTCCAGCGCGGCCTGCCCGATGGACAGCGTGCCGGGGAAGCCTTCGTGCTCACCGCTGGATCCGTAGGCCAGCAGCGGGGCGATCAGCACGTCGCCGCGGGCGGCCGCGAGCCGGTGGCACAGCGCCAGTGCGATGTCGCTGTCGGTGGACAGCGGCAGGTGCGGGCCGTGCTGCTCGGTGGACCCGAGCGGCACCGCGAGCACCGCACCGGCCGCGGCCTGCCGGCCGGCATCGGGTGAGGTGAGGTCAGCCAGCCGCACGCCGGCCTCAGCGTCCCGGGGTGAACCCGGCCAGCGGGTTACTGTCACACGCGGTGACCGGGGGCCGGCGGCCGAGTGTGAGCGGTACCGGGCGGCGGTCGGAGGTCCGGTGCGAGTGGTCGCCGGACGGCCGCGGTGGCACGGTGCCGGTGGCCAGGGCCCGCTCGCCGTGCCCCTTGACGCATTCCGGGTCGGGGCCGTCCAGTGGCAGGCCGGTGAAGAACTTCGCGGCCATGCAGCCGCCGCGGCACGCGTCATACGCCGAGCAGGACTGGCAGGCCCCGCCGGCCTGCGGCTGGCGCAGCCCGGCGAACAGCTCGGAGTGCTGCCATACGTGCGCGAACCCGCCCGGGTCGCGGACGTTGCCGGCCCGGAAGCTGTCGTGGATGGCGAACGGGCAGGCGTACACGTCGCCGACCGGGTCGATCAGGCACACCACCCGGCCCGCGCCGCACAGGTTGAGCCCGGGCAGTGCCTCGCCGTACCCGGCCAGGTGGAAGAACGAGTCGCCGGTGAGCACGCTGGCCCCCCGGACGGCCAGCCAGTCATACAGCTGGCGCTGCTGGGCCGCGGTCGGGTGCAGGTCGTCCCACACGTCCGCGCCCCGGCCGGACGGGCGCAGCCGGGTGATCCGCAGCTGCGCGCCGAACCGGCCGGCCAGCGCCTGGAACTGGTCGAGCTGGCCGGCGTTGTGCCGGGTTATCACGACCGAGATCTTGAAGCCGGCGAACCCGGCGTCGGCCAGCTGGCCCATCGCGCGCAGCGCGGTGTCGTATGACCCCGGGCCGCGCACCGCGTCGTTCACCTCGGCGGTCGCGCCGTCCAGGGAGATCTGCACGTCGACGTAGTCGCTGGCGGCCAGCTGGCGGGCCCGGTCCGGGGTGATCCTGACGCCGTTGGTGGAGAACTTGACGCCGACGCCGTGTGCGGTGGCGTAGTCCAGCAGCGCCCAGAAGTCCGGCCGGACGGTCGGCTCGCCGCCGCCGATGTTGACGTAGAAGACCTGCATCCGCTGCAGCTCGTCGATGACCGCCTGGCACTGCGTCGTGGTCAGCTCGCGTGGGTCGCGCCGCCCCGAGCTGGACAGGCAGTGCACACACGACAGGTTGCACGCATAGGTGAGTTCCCAGGTCAGGCAGATCGGCGCGGCCAGGCCGTACTGAAACTGCTCGGCCAGCGGGAGCGGCGGGCGGGCGGCAGCGGGGGCGGCAGCGGGGGCGGCGGTCACGCCGCGTCCCGCGGGCAGATCATCTGCGACGCGGCCAGGGTGGCCAGGGCGCGGTGATAGCTGGCCAGCTCTTGGTCGGGGACAGTGGCCGCGCGGCAGGCGGCCCGGGCGCTCGGCTGCCCGGCCAGCGAGCGGACCACGGTGAGCAGGACCGGGCTCTTCAGGAACGACAGCTGCCGGGTGCCGAAGTGGTACAGCAGCGCGCCGAACCGCTCCGGGCGCACCTGGACCTGCGGCGCCACCTGCCACGCGGCGTCCAGGTCGAACGCCTCAGGCCCGGTGGACACCGGCTCAGTAGACACCGCACATGCCATCGATCGAGACTTCCTCGACCAGGACCTCGGCGTCGCACAGGTCGCCGGGCCCGGCCGCGCTGGGCACGGCGGGGCTGTCCGCAGGCTCTTCGGTCACGAGCTCGGCAGCGGGGTGGTCGGTCATCTCGGCTCCTGCCTGGTGTCGTCGCGGGCTTGGGTTGTGCTCGGCACTGTAGGTAATCGACACTGGGTGACGAATATGCGCAGATTAACGTCACAGGGTGCCGGCATCAATGCCCGGCCCGGAGAGGCGGCCGATGACCACCGGCCCAGACCCCGGCGCGCGGCGCGGCCGGCCGCCGGGCACCAGCGCCCGCGCGCTGGAGGTCATCGCGCTGCGGCTGTTCGCCGAGCAGGGGTTCGAGGAGACCACGGTGGACCAGATCGCCACCGCGGCGGGGGTCAGCCGGCGCACGTTCTTCCGGTACTTCGACTCGAAGCCAGGGGTGCTGTGGGGCCAGTTCGACACCGAGGTGGCGACCATCCGCCGCCTGCTCGATGAGCTGCCCGCGGGCCTGCCGGTGATGACCGCGGTGCGGCGGGCGGTCCTCGCCGCCAACCACTACCGGGCCGAGGACGTGCCAGAACTGCGCGCCCGGATGAACCTGATCGGGTCGGTGCCCGCGCTGGCCGCCAGCGCGGCTGTGCACTACGACGCGTGGGAGCGCGCGGTCAGCGGCTTCGTGGCCCGCCGGGCCGGGCAGCCGGCCGATTCGCTCTACCCGCTGGCCGTGGGCCGGGCCACGCTGGCCGCGTGCCGGGCCGCCTATGACCGGTGGGTGGTTCATGCCGACGCCGACCTGGCCGTCTACCTGGACGCGGCCCTCCGGGCGCTGGCCGCCGGGTTCCGGGACGACGTGATCACCACCGAGCCGCGGGGCCGCCCCGCAGAGCGCAGCGTTGTGCCCGGGCACAACGCGCGGCGGGCATGATTGTGCGCCCGCCCGGTGCGCCGGGCCCCGGGCGCGCGGCAGACTCGAATCCTCGCCTGCCTGGCCTCGCCGCTGCCGCCGGTACCCCCCTCCGGCCTGGGTGGCGGCGGCCCAGCGCCGGGCCGGCCTGGCCGCGGCCGGCCCGGTCAGGCGATCACCGGTCGGCTGGCTCAGCCCGCGCGCGGCGCGGGAGACCGGCCTGCACCTGTCCGGCGGGCTGCCTGCGGCGGGCAGACGCGGCAGGCGCGGGATATATCCGGGCTGAGAAGGTATCGCCGCCCGCCCCCGGAAGGAGTACAACCAGTGGGGGCGCGAACGGCAGCGATGCCAACTGTGCGCCATCCATGTCTGAGGGAGTGAATGTGAGCATCCTGGGCACCCGGGTGGTACGGACCGAGGACCCGGCCCTGCTGACCGTGGGCGGCACATACGTGGACGACCTGCGGCTGCCGGAGCTGACCTGGGCGGCCCGGGCCACGTTCGTGCGCAGCCCGGTGGCGCACGCCAGCATCGGTGACATCGACGTCTCGGCCGCGCTGGCCGCGCCGGGCATCATCGCCGTGCTGACCGCGCGGGACATGGATGACCTGCCGCCGCCACCCCCCGATGACGGAGGGGGTGGCAGCGAAGGCGCGCCGGTGCCGATGGGCGGCCCGTGGTCAGAGCCGCTGCTGGCCATCGACCGGGTGCGGTACGTAGGTGAGCCGGTCGCGATCGTCCTTACCGAGGACAGCTACCAGGGTGTGGACGCGGCCGAGCAGGTCATCGTGGACTACCGGCCGCTGCCTGTGGTGCTGGGCCCGGGCGCAGCGGACGCGGAGACCCTGCTGTTCCCGCGGGCCAGCTCGAACGTGGCGGTGACCGCGGGTGTGCCCGCCGATGAATTAGCCTTCGACGGCTGTGACGTGGTGGTCCGGCAGACAGTGCAGAACCAGCGGCTGGCCCCGGTACCGATGGAGGGACGCGCCGTGGCGGCGCGCTGGGCGGATGGCAAGCTGACCGTCTGGGTGAGCACGCAGAACGCGCAGATCTCCCGGTTCATCCTGGCCGGCGCGCTGGGCCTGGACCCGGCGGAGATCCGGGTCATCACCCCGGACGTGGGCGGCGGGTTCGGCGCCAAGGTTGGCCTGGACCGGGACGCGATCGTAGTCGCCTGGGCAGCCCGGCGGACCGGGCGCGCGGTGCGCTGGGCCGAGACCCGCAGCGAGAACCTGGTCGGGATGACCCACGGGCGGGCGCAACAGCAGGACATCACGATCGGCGGGACCCGGGACGGGCGGGTCCTCGCCTACCGGGTCGACATCGTGCAGGACACCGGGGCCTACCCGCGGATGAGCGGCTTCCTGCCCGGCCTGACCAGCCTGATGGCGGTCGGTCCGTACGACATCCCGCACGTGCAGACCGCGTTCCGGGTGGTGGTGACGAACACCACGCCGATCTCCGCGTACCGGGGCGCCGGGCGGCCGGAGGCGACCGCCGCGATCGAGCGGGCCATGGACCTGTTCGCCGCCGGGATCGGCATGGACCCGGCCGAGGTGCGCCGCAGGAACCTGATCCCGCCGGACGCGTTCCCGCACACCACGCCGGGGGGCGCCGTCTATGACAGCGGCGACTACGTGGTGGCCCTGGACAAGGTGCTGGCCGCGGCCGGCTACCCGGGGCTGCGGGACGAGCAGGCCCGGCGCCGCCGCAGCGGCGATCCGGTGCAGCTCGGCATCGGGCTGGCCAGCTACGTGGAGATCACCGCCGCCGACGCCGCGGCCGGCGAGACGGCCCGGCTGGTGGTGCACGCCGACGGCACCGCGACCGCCTACACCGGCAGTTCCGCGCACGGCCAGGGTCACCACACGGCCTGGGCCATGCTGGTCCAGGCCGAGCTCGGCATCCCGATGGACCAGGTGACCGTGGTGCACGGGGACACCGACGTCATCCCGGAAGGGGTCGGCACCTACGCCTCGCGGTCCTTGCAGCTCGGCGGGGTGGCCGTGCACAAGGCGGCGATCTCGGTCAGGGAACAGGCCCGCCAGGTGGCCGCGGACCTGATCGAGGCCAGCGAGGCCGACATGGAACTGGACACCAGCACCGGGACCTGGCAGGTGCGCGGTGACCCGGCCACCAGCCGGACCTGGGCCGACGTGGCCAGCCACGCCGGGCCGGAGGGCCTGGTGGCGGCGGTCCAGTATGCCGAGGGGCAGCCCACCTTCCCGTTCGGCGCTCACCTCGCGGTGGTCGAGGTGGATACCGAGACCGGCAAGGTCCGGCACGTCCGGCACGTGACCGCCGACGACGCCGGGACCGTGCTCAACCCGCTGCTGGCCGAGGGGCAGCGGCACGGCGGCATCGCGCAGGGGGTGGCCCAGGCGCTGGTCGAGGAGTTCGTGTACGACGCCGAAGGCAACCCGCTGACCAGCACGCTCACCGACTATGCTGCGATCACCGCGGCGGAGCTGCCCAGCTTCGAGCTGGTGAACAGCCAGACCCCGACGGACGTCAACCCGCTGGGGGCCAAGGGCATCGGCGAGGCCGGCACGATCGGCGCCGTGCCCGCCGTGCAGAACGCCGTCATCGACGCGCTCAGCCCGCTCGGTGTCCGGCACATCGACATGCCGGCGACCCCGGCCCGGGTGTGGGCCGCGATCAGCGAAGCGAGGGAGAGCCGGTGAAGCTCACCGTGACCGTCAACGGCCGCCCGGTGTCGGCCGAGATCGACGACCGGACGCTGCTGGTGCACTTCATCCGTGAGGTGGCCGGCCTGACCGCCACCAACGTGGGCTGCGACACGAGTTCCTGCGGGGCGTGCACGGTGCTGCTCGGCGGGCAGTCCGTGAAGTCATGCACGCTGCTCGCGGCGCAGGCGGACGGGTGCGAGGTGATGACGGCCGAAGGGCTGGCCGGCCCGGACGGCGAGCTGCACCCGGTGCAGCAGGCGTTCCGCGCCGAGCACGGCCTGCAGTGCGGGTTCTGCACCCCGGGCATGGTGATGGCGGCGGTGTCCCTGCTGGCCGAGAACCCCTCGCCTACCGAGGAGGAGATCCGGGCCGGCCTGGAAGGCAACCTGTGCCGGTGCACCGGCTATCACAACATCGTGCGGGCCATCCTGGCCGCGAGCAACCAGACCGTGAGCAGGGAGCAGGCCGGATGATTCCCGCCACCTTCACCTACCAGCGGGCCGGCTCGGTGGACGAGGCCCTGGACCTGATCACCGAGCACGGCGACGAGGCCAAGTTCCTGGCCGGCGGGCACTCCCTGGTGCCGCTGATGAAACTGCGGCTGGCCGTGCCCGAGGTCCTGGTGGACATCGGGCGGCTGGGCGAGCTGCGCTACATCCGGGACGACGGCAGCCACATCGCGGTGGGCGCACTGACCAGCCACCACGAGCTGGCCCAGTCCAGCCTGCTGGCCGCCGAGCTGCCCCTGCTGGCCCACGCGGCGGGCCGGGTCGGCGACCCGCAGGTACGGCACCGGGGCACGATCGGCGGCTCGCTGGCCCACGCCGACCCGGCCGCGGACCTGCCCGCGGTGCTGCTGGCCCTGGACGCGGTGCTGGTCACCCGGGGTCCCTCCGGCAGCCGGTCCATCCCGGCCGGGGAGTTCTTCCGCGGCCTGTTTGAGAGCGTGCTGGAGCCGGATGAGCTGCTCACCGAGATCCGGATCCCCCGGCCCCCGCAGGCCGGCTGGTCGTTCCAGAAGTTCACCAAGCGTGCCATCGACTGGGCCATCGTCGGGATCGCGGTGCAGGGCGGCCAGGTCGCGCTGGTGAACATGGGCCAGCAGCCGCTGCGGGCCGGCGCGGTCGAGCAGGCGCTGGCCGCGGGCGCGCCGCTGGCCGAGGCCGCCACGCACGCGGCCGAGGGGACCAGCCCGCCCACCGACCTCAACGGGGACCCGGCCTACCGCGCGCACCTGGCCCGGGTGCTGACCGCCCGCGCCCTCACCGAGGCCGCCGCCCGCGGTGCGCAGGGGTCAGCGCGGTAGGCAGTGGGCGGTAGGACGCGACCATGCCCTCTTCGTCTGAGCCCCCCGCCGACGTCCGGGACGGAGATCTGCTCTGGGCGCCCAGCCCGCAGGACATCGCCCGGGCCAACCTGACCGAGTTCACCAGCTGGCTGGCCCGCGAGCGTGGCCTGCGCTTCCCCGATTACGCGGCGCTGTGGCAGTGGTCGGTCGATGACCTGGACGCTTTCTGGCAGGCCGTGTGGGACAAGTTCGCGGTCCAGGCGTCGGTGCCGCCCACCGCCGTGCTGGGACGGCGCACGATGCCCGGCGCCGAATGGTTCCCCGGGGCCCGGCTGAACTACGCCGAGCACGTGCTGCGCAGCGAGCGCCCGGGCGCCGACGCCCTGCTGTACCGCAACGAGCGCACCGCGCTGGCCGGGCTGTCCTGGGACGATCTGGCCGGCCAGGTGCGGGTGCTGGCCACCCAGCTGCGCGGGCTGGGCGTACGCCCCGGCGACCGGGTGGTGTCCTGCCTGCCGAACATCCCGCACGCGGTCATCGCCATGCTCGCCACCACCAGCATCGGCGCCATCTGGGCCAGCTGCTCGCCGGACTTCGGCTGGCGCGGGGTGATCGACCGGTTCCGCCAGCTGGCCCCGAAGGTCCTGTTCTGCGCGGACGGCTACCGGTACGCGGGTACCGACTTCCCGCGCACCACCCAGCTGGGCCAGATCATCGACGCCCTGGACAGCCTCCAGCACGTCATCTACCTGCCCTACCTGGAGCCGGGACGGCTGCAGCCGCCGGTCCCGTGGGCGGCGAGCTGGGCGGCCACCCTCGACCATCCGCCGGTCCCGGCCGCCGGTTTCCGGTTCGAGCAGGTGCCGTTCGACCACCCGCTGTGGATCCTGTTCTCCTCCGGCACCACCGGCCTGCCCAAGCCGATCATGCACGGGCACGGCGGGATCCTGCTGGAACAGCTGAAGCTGCAGGGCCTGCACATGAACCTGCGGGCGGGCGACCGGATGTTCTTCTTCACCACCACCGGCTGGATGATGTGGAATTTCCTGGTCAGCTCGCTGCTGCTGGGGGTCTGCCCGGTGCTGTTCGACGGCAGCCCGGCTCACCCGTCGCCGGACGTGCTGTGGCAGGTGGCCCAGGACGCGCAGGTGAGCTTCTTCGGCGCCAGCCCCGGCTACGTGGATCTGATGTCGCGCGCGGGCATCGCGCCGGGCAACGCGTTCGACCTGTCGCGGCTGCGCTCGATCATGCTGGCCGGGTCGCCGGTGTCCGCCGCCTGCGGCGCCTGGTTCTACCGCAACGTGTCCACCGGCCTGTGGCTGTGCACCGGCAGCGGCGGCACCGACGTGTGCAGCGGCTTCGTCGGCGGCGTGGCCACCCAGCCGGTCTACGCGGGCGAGATCCAGGGCCGGCACCTGGGCGTGGCCGCCTACGCGTTCAGCGAGCGCGGCGAGCCGGTCACCGGCGACGTGGGCGAGATGGTCATCACCGAGCCGATGCCGTCCATGCCGGTCGGGTTCTGGGGCGATCACGACGGCCGCCGGTACCGGGAGACGTACTTCGCCGACTTCCCCGGCGTGTGGCGCCAGGGTGACTTCTTCCGGGTCAACCAGCGGGGCGGCTGCTTCGTGCTCGGCCGGTCGGACGCGACCCTGAACCGGCACGGGGTGCGCATCGGCACCGCGGAGATCTACGCGGTGGTAGCCGGGATCCCGGAGATCGAGGACGCGCTGATTGTCAACCTCGACCTGCCCGGGGGCGGGTTCTTCATGCCGCTGTTCGTCACGCTGGCCGGGGGTGCGGTGCTGGACGACGCGCTGCGCGAGGTGATCCGCGACCGGCTGCGCCGGGAGTACACGCCCCGGCACGTGCCGGACCGGATCATCCAGGTTCGGCACATCCCGGCCACGCTGACCGGCAAGAAGATGGAGGTCCCGGTGCGCCGCATCCTGCTCGGCATGGCGCCGGAAGCCGCGGCCAACGTCAACGCGATGGCCGACCCGGCCGCCCTGGACGAGTTCATCAGCTACGCGCGGACCCAGCAGGACTACCCGCTGGCTGAGCATCAGGGCTGAGCTGGCCGAGATCCTGCCGGGGATAGTCGTTCTGTATCTGGCGGCCGAGGAAAGACCCAAATGCTGGTGACAGCCTCACACCGGAGAAATCTGGATCCATCGAGATCCAGTCCGATGGCCGCTCCATGTCGCAGTCACGATCCCGCACCGCACGCTCCAGGCTGGCCACCGCCCGGCACGCCATCTTGTCGCGCGGGTACCTGGCCGCCAGTGCGGAGTAGAGGCACGCCGTGTTGTAGGCGGCCTGCCAGGACGGCGTCCGGCGCTGCCAGGGCAGCCAGCGCGTTCGCTGCGACTTCCGGCCGGGCGGCTGCATCGCCCCGGGGCACGCGCCGCCAGGTTCGCCCGCCGCTGGATCTTTCAGGAACTCCCGGATCGTCGCACGGTCACCGGTAATGGCCGCCGTGACCCAGATGGCCCGTCGTACTCGCAGGCGGTCCCGGCGGGGGCAGTGCCCGCTGGCCAGGGTCTGCCGGACGATGACCAGCAGTTCGGCGACACGCGCCCCGTCACTGAAGCGCTGGCGCTCCTGAAGCCGCCAGTGCGGCTTGCGGATCGCCCGCTCATCACGGTGCCGGAACGATGCCCAGAAGATGCTCCACAGCATCAGCTGCCGCCGGCAGGCGCGCAGTTCCTCCCGCGCCGCCGTCAGCAGCTCCGCCCGCCCAGTCTTACCAGGCCCGGCACCCGGAGCCTGATCAGGCCCGGCACCCGAAATCACGACCCTGCCTGCCGCATTGTGCGTAACCGCACACCGGTCGAGGCTGCCCAGGCCATCCTGGAACAGGCACTCAGCGTCTTTCTCCGGTGACGAAAACGCTGGGTTGGCGATCATTTCCAGCGACATGCCGAGCCGGTACCGGCTCCGGTAGAACCGGGGATACTGCTCCCGGTTGATCGCATGCAGCTTCAGCGCCTCCACATGGCAGCCCTCGAGATCCAGGAGCAGGGCCAGCTCGTGCCGGGCGACACCGGCGCTGGCGGCGCTGCGGACCGCCCGGCTGAGGATCTTGATCTGCTGTTGCCGCGTGCAGCCGGCATCCGCCAGGGAATGAATGGGTACCCGCAGCTGCTGGGCGCACAGCAGGGCAGCGAGGTCGCCACCGTCGAAAGAACCGGTGCACCAGGCGGGCGCGGTGGGATCCGCCTTGAAGATCTGCCGGGCGACGTAGCCCGCAGCGACTTCGGCGGCCTCACCCAGATCATGCGCGAGCAAGGTCCTGGTCGCGATGCTCCCGCCGGTCTGCGGGTCGGCGAGATCGACCGTCACTTTGCGGGCGGCGGCAGCTCGTTCCATGTCATCGGCGGGGTACCTGCCGGACTGCCAGGACAGCTCCTGGTCTATTTCTGACCAGCAGCGGATGGCCCCCGGCAGGTCGGACGGCTCGACCCAGACCCGGACCCGGTACCGGCGGGGATTGGGCCACAGCATCCCGGCCAGCCGGATAACGGCGCCAGCCAGGCCGCTGCCCGCCGCACCGCTGTTCTCGGCGACCGATGCGAGCCCGCCCGCGGTGGACGAGCCCGGCAGGACCGAGGGCGAGCGCACCTCCACCGCAGGCAGCCGGAACCGGAGTTCAGCGACGAGCTTGTCATGCTCGTGCTGCATGTCGGGCCCCCCGTGGCCACCGGGCGCGCGGCCGGCTGGCCGGACCGGCTGGCCGCCATTAAGAGCCGACGTGTCGACCGCGGGCGGCTGCCAGCTCATCGCCCACACCTCGAGCTGACGGTAGGCAAAGACCAGGACGGCGACAATGACCAGCCATCCCACCCGCCCGTGCCCGAAGACGTGGCCACCGAACACCGGCTGGAAGAAGACCGTGCACAGTTTGTCCATCCCCTTCGTGAACGCGTGCACAAATTCGATGGACTTCCCCGCCCGGTGCATTACCCCGTACCGGGTGACCAGCACGGCCACCGAGAGCACGAGTGCCGCCGTGACGAACCGCAGAGTCCGAACGGTGAAGTGGTAGCCGACCCAGCCCAGCAGC
>Ga0207665_10001133_pt1 | contig 17938 bp, 13 predicted proteins | sample LARL112metaG_FD_184351 | JGI IMG/M metagenome (GOLD analysis project Ga0207665, IMG submission 184351) | Corn, switchgrass and miscanthus rhizosphere microbial communities from Kellogg Biological Station, Michigan, USA - LAR L11-2 metaG... | ecosystem: Host-associated > Plants > Roots >...
CCGAGCCGCTCGCAAACGCGTCTGGCGTCGTTGACCGAATCGAGTGAACAGCACGGGCGATCGGGCACGTCGGTGCCGTGGCAGAACAGCTTCATCGTCGCGCCGATGACGTCGTAGCCCTGCTCGACGAGCATCGCAGCTGCGACCGAAGAATCGACGCCGCCGGACATGGCGACCAGAACTCTTTCCTTTGACATCCTACTGTGCCGTCGTCAGCTGCCTGGCCTTCGCGACCAGAGCGGGGAAGACCTCAATCACCCGATCGATGCATTCATCGGTTGTCAGCATGCCGAGACTCATGCGAACGGCGGCGCTCGCGAGGTCCGGTCGCACTCCGATCGCGCTCAGCACGTGCGAGGGGTCGATGCTTCCGCTCTGACAAGCCGATCCGCCCGAGCACGCGATGCCACGAAGATCGAGCGCCATCAACAGAGACTCGCTGTCGGTTCCAGGCACTGACACATTCGTAATGTGTGGCGCACGCTGCGCTCCGCGGCCGTGAATCACAGCGTCCGGGACCTTCTCTAGAATACCCGCTTCGAGCTTGTCTCGAAGTTTTCCAAGTCGCGCGCAATGAGCTTCGCACTCGGCGAGCGTGAGCTCCGCCGCGCGCGCGAGTCCAACGGCCGCAGCGACGTTCTCGGTCCCGGGGCGGCGACCGCGATCCTGGGTGCCGCCGTGTAACAGCGGCTCGAGCTCGGTCCCGCGACGAATGAACAGCGCGCCAATTCCCTTCGGCGCACCGAACTTGTGGCCGGAGATCGTCAGTAAATCGAACTGCTGCTTCTGCGCGTCGATTTGAACCTTGCCGAACGCCTGAACGGCGTCGGTGTGGAAGATCACCCCGCTCTGCCTGGCCTTCGCGGCAAGCTCGGGTACCGGCTGAATCGTTCCGATCTCGTTGTTCACCCACATCATCGAGCAGACAGCGACCTTTTCGTCGACGAGGCGGTCGAACGAATTGGAATCGACGATGCCGTCTTTGGTCATTGCGAGAAGCCGCTCTTCGGCGCCTTCATCGGCTGCCTGATGGACGGCTCCGAGCACCGCCTTGTGCTCGATCGGGGTGCACACGATCGCGGGCCGGCCCTTCGACTTCAGCGCGCGCCAGGCGCCGAGGACGGCGAAGTTGTCAGCCTCGGTGCCGCCCGAGGTGAAACAGATCTCGTCCGCGCGTGCTCCTAGACATCGGCCAACTCGTTCCCGGGCCTCGTCCAGCGCCGCGCGCGCTTCGCGGCCCCACCGATGGGTGCTCGACGGGTTTCCGAAGCGAGGGCCGTAAAACGGCTTCATCGCCTCGAAAACCTCATCGCGCACCGGCGTTGTGGCTGCGTGGTCGAGGTAAATCGGAGTTGCCATAGACGAAATTTAGCTCATCCCTTGAAGAATTTGCTCCGCACTTCCCAGAGTTTCGGGAAGAAGCGCTGCGACACGGTTTTCTGCAGATACCTGGAGCCCAGGGTTCCACCCGTGCCGGAAGTACCCGGCCCGATTATGCGCTCGACGAGCTGGACGTGCAGAAAGCGCCACATCGCGAAACCCTGTTCGTACTCCAAAAGACTTTCCGCCAGCATCTGCAGCGGCCGCTGATTCTGCTCGGCGTAGATCTGCTGGAGGGTCACCTTGTGTGCAGCGAGTAGCTCGTCGAACAATTGCTGCAGTGTCGGCTTCGACAGCGCTTCCTGCACCAGCGGCGCGATCTCTCCGTGCTGCTTCAGTACCTGCATGAAGTGCTCATCGCGCATACCCGACATCGCCTCGATCGCGCGGAATTGTACACTCTGCGATCCGCTCGAGGTTCCGAGATATCCGCGAAACTGCGCGAAGCGCTGCGGCGGGAGCGTCTCGAGCGCTGACAGCTGTCCGGTGACGATGTGTACCAGAGCGTTGACGCGTTTGACAGCGTTAAGTGCGCCGAGGGTGTCGTGTGCCTGTAGCAGCTCGACGAGATGGTCGAGCTCGTGAATTATCAGCTTGAACCAGAGCTCACTCGCCTGATGGACGATGATGAAGAGCAATTCATCGGGATGCTCCGGCCGCGATAAGGGGCGCTGCAGCGAAAGCAGCTCATCTAGCGCGAGATAGGATGGGTAGGTGACGTCGCTTTCCGACTTGCCCGTTTTCTTCGGCTTGCCGGTCAAAAGGTCGACACCTCGAGCGCGGACACGTCGTCGACTCGCATCGTCTCGGTCGTGAAGAACGGCTCGCCATAGCGACACCGAATGAGCGAGCCATAATGAGCGGCGTGGTGGCGAATCAGCTCGGCGAGCGGCTCGCCGTTCGGGTAAACCTCGCCGGCCTGGACTGCCTCACCGAACTGCGACTGGTAGGCCGCGATCGCCTGCAGTTTTTTCTCGAACGACTGACTGATGTCGACGACGAAAGTCGGCTTCTGATAGTCTTCGCGAAACGACAATGCGTGAATGACTTTCAGCGGGCGGAAGGCGGGCACTTCCGGCTCGATCTTTTTGAGGCCAGCCACGAAGCAGGCGTCGCGTACGAGCTGAGCGACCATCGGATGGTCGGGATGTCGCCCATGGAGCGAATGCGTGATGACTATTTTCGGCTGAAGCCGACGAATAACCATTGCGACTTTGGCGCGCGTGTCCGGAGTGTTCAGGATTCCGCTGTCAGGAAAACCAAGGTTCTCACGCGTGGTGAGACCCATGACCTTTGCGGCCTTCGCGGCCTCCTGCGCGCGCAGATCCGGTGACCCTCTGCTCGCCATTTCGCCCGCCGCCAGATCCAGAATCGCCGTTGACCTGCCCAGCATCTGCGCGCGAATCAGCGTGCCGCCAGCAATCAGCTCGATATCGTCGGGGTGGGCGCCAATCGCGAGAATGTCTACTCGTGTCATGGCGGGGAATTTACTCGTACCGAAGCGCGGCGATTGGATCGAGCTTGGCGGCTCGCTGAGCGGGCAGCATCCCGAAGACGAGACCGATGCTGACTGAAACGATGACGGCGACCGCGGTCAGGCCGATCGGCACGCCGGCATCGATGTTCATCGCCAGAGTCGCGAGGCGGCCAAAAGTCAGTCCGATGACGATACCAAGCAGGCCACCGAAACCCGTGAGCGTCGCTGCTTCGACGAGAAACTGCAACAGGATTTCTTTCCTCGTTGCACCAAGCGCTTTCCTGATTCCAATCTCGCGCGTGCGGCTGGTGACCGAGACCATCATGATCGCCATCACGCCAATCCCGCCAACCAGTAGCCCGACGCTCGACAGAACGATCATCACCAGAAAGAACACGCCGGTGATCTTATTGAACGTGTCGAGAATCTGATCCTGAGTGATCAGATCGAAGTTGTTTTTGTCCGCCGGACGGAGCTTCCGCATCTCCCGCAAGGCAATCGTCACCGCTTCCTGAGCCTGCGCCGTCGTGACGCCCTTCCTCGGCTTCACCGGGATGTAGAGCGCGTTCGTTTTGTCGATGGTGAATTGATGATCCATCATCGCGTACGGAACGATCGCGCCGATATCCTGGCCCGGTGGCGAGAAGATGTTGTCAGGCTGCGCGTAGAGCCCGATCACGCGAGCCGGTCGTCCGCTGATGTGGATCTGTTTATCGAGCACTGACTCACGGCCGAAGAGTTTTCGTGCTGCCTTCTCGTCCAGAACGACAACGCTGGCTCCCGAGGCGAGCTCGGCGGGCGTGAACCAGCGGCCGTCGAGCAATTCGCCGCCCTGAATCTCCTGGTAACGGTCATCGGCCCCCATGATCAGCACATTCTGCGTCCGCTGCGCCTCATAGGACAACCGCCCGTTACTCTGCGCCCAGATGGCCGCGTATGACACTTCCGGCAGCTGCTTGATGCGCTCTGCCTCCGCCTCGACGAGATCGGGCCGCACCCGAATCCATTTCGGCAGCCGATCCGGATTCACCGGCGTCTGCGAAAAAACTTTCACGACGTAAAAGGTGGTCGGCCCAGCGATCTCGATCGTGCGCACGATCTGATCCTTGATCCCCTGAACTATCGCCGCCATGGTCATCACGGTCGACACACCGATGACGACGCCAAGGATGGTGAGTGACGAACGCAGCTTGTTCGCTCGCAAAGTGTCGAGTGCGAGCTGGACGTTGCTGGCGATCTTCTCGGTGACGATCATTCGGCGCGCAACGCGTCAATGGGATCGAGTTGCGCAGCGCGCGACGCCGGGTAGACTCCGAACAACACTCCGACACCCGCGCCGAGGCTCAGCGCCAGGATCACTGACCAGAGGCTGACTCGCGCCGGCAGTGGTGACGCGAGGCTCACCAGTCCGGCGAGCCCCCAGCCGGCGACGACCCCAAACAGTCCTCCGATGCTGGCGAGCACGATCGCTTCTACCAGAAACTGCCGCTGGATGTCGCCGCGCTTGGCGCCCATCGCCTTGCGTACACCTATTTCGTGGGTGCGCTCCGTCACCGACATCAACATGATGTTCATGATCACGATTCCACCGACGACGACCCCGATCGCGACGATCGCCGGAATCACCGAGAACAGAATGCGCGTCAGGTTTTTCCAGAATTCGACGAGCGCGTCGGCGGTCTCCACCGAGTAATCCGGCTCGTCAGCGGGTCGCAGATGATGCGCGACCCTCATCGCCTCATCGGCGCGCTGCATCCCACTCGGCACCAGATCGGCACTCGGCATTTTGACCGATACGTTGTTCGTCTTCCGTCGACCGAACACCATCTCGAAGTTCGGCAGCGGCACCAGCACGAAGCCGTCAAACGACTGACCGAGCACACGCCCCTTCTTCGCGATCGTCCCGATGACGGTGAAGCGCTGGCCGAGGATTCGAATATCCTGGCCTACCGGATCGACATTCTCGAAAAGCTTTTCGCTGATGTCGGCGCCGATAACCGCGACCGAGTGGTGCTCGCGCACGTCGATGTCGCTGATGGGCCGACCGCTGGCGAAAACGTAGTCCTGCACCGTCTGGTAAGGAGCGGTTATACCGAAGATCGCGACGTCAGCCTGAGTCTTGTTTCTCCAGACGAGATCTGCGATCGGCACTGGCCATCCCGTCTGCATGCTCACCGCGACCGCCTCGGGTACCGCAGCCTCGACCGCCGCCGCATCGGATTCCGTCAATCGTGGCCGTCGCTGCAGCCGACGCCATTCCTCGTCGTCGAACAACCCGATTCGAATCGGAGTTCTGCGAACCTGGAACGTGTTGGCGCCGATGAGCGCACTCGCCAGGTTCTCCTTCACGTAAGCGTTCATTCCGGAGATGATGGCGACGACTGCCACCAGGAACGCCACCGACACGATGATGCCGAGCAGGGTGAAGAACGACCGCAGTTTGTTGACGCGGATCTGCTGGAGCGCAGTCGTGATTACGTCGGCGAAACGCACGCCCTAATATGGGCGCGAGGTAAGAGGACATCTACATGTAAATGCGAGTATCGCCGCTCTTACGCCTACTCGTACCTCAACGCTTCAACGGGATCCAGGCGAGCTGCACGAGCAGCAGGCAACAGTCCGAAAAGAATTCCGGTGAAAGCGCTCGTTGCCAGAGCTGCGACGACGGCTGAAACCGGCGTCGAGGCGGGAACGGCGGGGAACGCCGTCTTGATGCCGATTGCGACAAGGATGCCAAGCACCAGCCCGATCGACGCGCCGATACTGGTCAGAGTTGCCGCTTCGACCAGGAACTGCCAGAGAATCGCGCTCTTGGTCGCGCCGAGCGCCTTGCGAACACCAATCTCACGCGTGCGCTCCGTAACACTGATCATCATGATCGCGACGACACCGACGCCACCGACGAGCAAGCCGACCGACGACAACGCCAGTCCGACGACGAAGAACGTGCCGAACAGCTTGTTGTAGATGCCCATCAGCCTGTCCTGAGTCACGATCTCGAAGTTGTTTTTCTGGGAGCCGCGCAGCCCGCGGCGAGAACGCATCAGTGCCGTCACATCATCAGTTGCTTCCTCGGTCGTGACACCCGGCTGCGGCTTGACAATGAAATCGACCCCGCGCATCCAGGGATTCAGGCTGCGGCGCGCGCTCTCGAATGGAACGATGGCTTTCGCCTGATCACCACCGCCCGCCGATGTCGGTGTACCCATTGGACTGGCGGTGTAGTGGTAGACGCCGATCACCTGATAATTGACCCCGTCGACTCCGATCGTCTTGTCGATCGGGTCAGACGAACCGAAAAGCCGGTCAGCGAGTTTCTGATTGACGATAATCACCCGAGAGGCCGTGGTATTCTCGGCGTAGGTAAAACTGCGGCCAGGATAGATGTCGCCGCCGTCTACATCAACCCAGTTGGGGGTGTAGATCTCCATGCCGGTGCTCACCTGCTTGTCTTTGTAGGTGAACTTCGCCCCGCTCCCCAGATGGGCGGTTACTGCTTTGATCGTCGGCAATCGCTCGAGCGCCTGGGCATCGTCGATTGTCAGCGGCGGGTTGCGACGCTCGGGGCAGGTATTATCCGAGCCGTCGCAGGCCTCGAAGCCACTGATCGGGCGACGATAGATGTAGAACGATGTCGGTCCGGCCGCCTCAAGATCGCGGGCGAAGCTTTCATTGATGCCGCGTACAACGGACGACATCGCGACGACCACGAACACGCCGATCGCGACACCCATGATGGTAAGCGCAGCTCTGATTTTGTTCGCGCGGATTGAGTCGACGGCCATGCCGACGCCTTCCAGTGCGTTGAAGACTCGCTGCGCCAGTCGCATGGCTACTCCTTCCTCATCGCTTCGATCGGATCGAGCGAGGCGGCGCGGCGTGCCGGATAGATGCCCGACAGAACGCCGACAACCGTGCCCAGAAGCGTTGCCATCACGATTGACCACGGAGCGATCGCGGCCGGAAGCGGTGTTTTCCACTCGACGACCTTGGCGATGATAATGCCGAGGAGAATACCGATGATTGCGCCCAAAGTGCTCAGCGTCGCGGCCTCGACGAGGAATTGCCGCATGATGTCGCGGCGGCGTGCGCCAAGTGATTTGCGGATACCGATCTCGCGGGTGCGCTCGGCGACAGCGACGAGCATGATGTTCATGATTACCATACCGCCAACGATCAGCCCGATCGCCGGGAACGCGGTGCCGGCCATCGTCATGATTTTTTTCAGCTTGTCCATGAAAGCGAGCGCGCTTTCCGACGTTTCCATGAAGAAGTTGTCGGGCTCACCGGGCCGCAGCTTGCGCTTGCCGCGCATCACTTCCCGCACACCTTCCATTGCGTCGGTCAACGTCAGCGCGGTCGGGGTCTGCACCATGATGCCGTCGACGTCTCCCCGCGGATTCGTGTAGTGATGGAGCGGCGAGTTGTATGGCGCGATCGCGATGCGGTCGAGCGACAAACCGAACACCGAACCCTGTTTTTCCAGAACGCCAATCACGGTGTACGGCATTCCCTTGATGAGCAGTTGCCGGTTGATGGGGTCGAGATCAGGGAAGAAATATTTCGCGACCTCGTCGCCGATCACGACGACTGGCGCACCGAGCGAGGATTCCTGCTGGGTAAACAATCGCCCCGAGTGGACGTCGTACTTCTTGATAGTGAAGTAATCGCCGTCTACCGCGTGGGCTTCGAGCTGTTTCGGGCGCGCGAACGGTGATGCCGCCTGAAGATTCTCCTGGCTTTCTACGGCGTAGCGCGAGCCCGTGGGCAACACACTGGCGACGAGCGGCAGGTCAGCGTGATAAATGCGCGGACGTCGCAGCCAGCTGCGCCACTCTTCCTCCGAGCTGGCGCCGTCGCCAAACCACGGAAAACGGCGCAGTGTGAAAGTATTTACGCCGAGCAGCTTCGCGGCAAAATCCTGCTCCATGTAGTTGCTCATGCCCTGAACGATCGAGATGACCGCGATCAGGAACATCACACCGATACAAACGCCGAGCAGAGTGAAAAAACTCTTCAGCTTCTGTACGCGGATCTGCGCCAGAGCGAGCCAGATTGCCTCGGCGAACGGCATTTCTTACTGTCGGTTGGAAATTGCTGGCGGAGCGATGCCGGCGGACTTGATGAATGTCGAGCGCTTGTCGTCGCTTGATACCAGTCCATCGCGAAGCACGATCACGCGACGCGCGTGCGCGGCGATGTCTGGCTCGTGGGTGACCATGATCACGGTCTGCCCCTGTTCGGCCAGCCCCTCGAACACGCGCATGATTTCTTCAGACGTTGTCGAGTCGAGATTGCCGGTGGGCTCGTCGGCGAGCAGAATCGACGGCTGGTTTACGAGCGCACGGGCGATGGCAACGCGTTGGCGTTGACCGCCGGACAACTCGTTGGGGCGGTGATTGATTCGCTCCCCGAGCTGAACGCGCTCCAGCGCCTCGACTGCGCGCTTTTTTCTCTCGTCCGCAGCGACTCCGGCATAGACGAGGGGAAGCTCCACGTTGTGCAGTGCAGTCGCGCGCGGCAGCAGATTGAACGTCTGGAAGACGAACCCAATCTCCCTGTTGCGGACGCGAGCGAGCTCGTCCTCGTCCTTCTCGGAAACGAGCATCCCGTTGAGCCAGTACTCGCCGGCGGTAGGGGTGTCCAGACATCCAATCAGATTCATGAGAGTCGATTTGCCTGAACCCGACGGACCCATGATCGCCACGTACTCATTGCGGCGGATTGCGATATCGACGCCTCGCAGGGCTTTAACGACTTCGCCGCCCATGTCGTAGTCGCGGCGCAGGCCACGGGTCACGATGACCCACTCCTTGTCCGGCGCCTCTCCAGTGCTGGCGGCAACTGCCTGGCGCTCAGCGGTGGTGCTGAGCGGAATTTCTTCAGTGTGCATTATGATTTGGCGGCGTCGCCTGGCTTTTTGGGCTGTTCCTTCTGCGCGCGCACGGTTGCGCCATCCTTGAGCTCGCGGATTGCCTGATACGTGCCACCGACGATGTTTTCGCCTTCCTTCAGCCCGCTCACGACCTCGAAATACTTCTCGCCCGCGATACCAACCTTTACGGGACGGAAGCTGACTTTGTTGTTGGCGCCCACCACGAACACGCCTTCGACATCACGCTTCCCGACCTGTTTGGTTGGAGCGCGCTTCGCCAGCGTCAGCGCGGTGTCGGGTTTAACGCTGTCTTCGCGCACCGTCAGCGCAATGATCGGAATCGACAGCACGCTGTTGCGGGTCGACGTGATGATCTTGGCCGTCGCCGAGAAATCGGGACGCGTCTCGGGGGGCGCGTTCAAAAGCTGGATCGTGACTTCGTAGTCGATGGCCTGATCGGTCGAGCCACCGGTGCCGCCAGTGCTTGCGGCCTTCACCGAGCTGTTCGAGATCTCCGACACACGACCGATGAAAGTCGTGTCGGGGAACGCGTCGAGCTGTACGACCGTCGAATCGCCGATCTTGATGCGTGACACATCGGTCTCGTCGACTTTTACTTTCGTCTCTAGCAGGCTCATGTCGCTGATCGTGAGCATCGTCGCCGCGTCCTTGTTGAACGTGCCCTGAATTGCCGTCTCACCCTGCTCGACACTGAGGCGCGTGACGCGTCCGCTCATTGGGGCGACGATGGTCGTCTTGCTGAGCAGCGACTGCGAGTCGCGCAGAGCCGCGTTGGCCTGATCGATCTCGTGAGTCGCGGCTTCCAGCTGTGCCTGGCTGACGTCGACCTGAGTCCGGAGCTGCTCGATCTGCTCATCGGAAACGAGGGTCGGATTCGCCTTTTTGAGGGCCATCAGACGGTCGTAGTTGCGTTGCGCCTGCAGCAGCGCGGGCTTCGACTGCGCGGCCTGCGATCTAGCCGAAGCGACCGCCGCCGTCGCTCTTTCCACAGCGGCACGGTACTGCGACGGATCGATCTCGAGCAGGAACTGACCGGCAGTCACCATCTGGCCTTCCTTCACGGCGAGACGAACGATACGACCGCTGATGTCCGCGCTGATGTCTACCTTGGTATGTGGCTGCACCTGTCCACTCGCAGTAACCGATGCAACCAGATCACGACGCTGGACTTTCTCGATCCGCACCTCGGTGGCCTTGTTGCGGCCTTTCATGGCGCTTGTGACGCCGATGATCAGCACCGCCAGGCCAATCGCGCCAATTACTGTCCACTTGGTTCTTTTCTTCATTTGTCGTTCCGATTAGCGAAGAGGATGACCGACGGCGCTCTCGAGGGCGGCGAAGGCTTTGTGGTAGTCGTAAATCGCGGTGATGCGATCGCTCTCGGCGCGCTCATACGTTGCGCGCGCTTCGGTGAGGTCAACGTACGTCGTCGCGCCGATTCTGTAACGATCCTGAACGAGCTTGAGCTCCTGCTTTGCCTTGGCTGCGTTTTGCTCCTGCAGGGCGACGGTTTTTTCAGCCGTCTGCAGGGTCAGATACGCTGCGGTGACATCAGCGGTTAACGCCAGTTCCTTGGCGCGCACCATGTAGCGCGCGTCGGAGCGGTTCGCCATCGCTTCCTGCAGGCGCTGCTCGCGTGCGAATCCATCGAAGATTGGGAGCGATAACGTGGCGCTCACACTTCGCGGAGACTTGGTGAAATTGAATGGGAACCGCGCATTCTGCTCGCGGATCGTCTGGGCGTCTGTACTCGTAAAAGCCATCGCGTTGCATTCGGCCAGCTGGTTCGATAATCCCAGCGCGGCGCGCACTTCTTCAGTGCGAATGCAGCTCGTACGCGACGCCTCGAGGTTGGCGGCAGCCTGTTGAACCGGGAAATTGGAATTGGCGAAGCCGTAGGTGTAGCCGCCGATTCCCGTGCTCAGAGTCAGAGTCGGCGAATACTCTCCCTTCTCCCGCCGCACGTTGAGGTCAGCGACGTGCTGGCGGGAGCGCAGTGCGAGCACGCTTGGATTCTGCTGCTGCGCAAGCGACAACAGATCATTGAGACTCTGATTAAGAGGCGTCACCGGAAACTCGGTCACCAGCTTCACGTTTGGCGGCTGCTGCGTTCCCATCAGCTGAAAAAGTCTCAGCTTTTCGATCTCGATCTGATTGCGCGCCTTCAGCGCCTGAACTTTCTGAAGTCCGAGCGCGACGTCGGCACGCTGCACGTCGAGCTGCGTTCCGGATCCGACGATCTCGCGCGCCTGCGCAAGGACCAGCTCCTGTTGCGCCGCGACGACGAGTGAGTCCTGCAGGTCAGCGTTGGCCTCCGCCTGCAAGGTCGTCAGATATTGCTGGGAGACGGAGTTGCGCAGCGTTTCCGTCGCGCCCGTGATATCCGCCTCCACTGCATCGCGATTCGCGCGCTGCAGGCTCGGAGTGATGAGGGTTGCGCTGTTGAGTCTGTACCCGAATCCAATCTGGTAACTGGACTGATTGACGTCGGAGCTGGCACCGAGACTGGTGCCGCTGAAAATCTGTTGGCCACCCTGCTGCCGCTGTACGTTGAACGACGCGTCGGCGCTCGGCAGCAACGCGCCGTAAGCGCTGCGTACGGCAGCCTGGGCTCCGATACGGTTGTTGAGGGTCTGCTGCAGCTCCGGATTATTCCGCCGGGCCAGCTCGATCGCTTGTTCTATTGTCAGTGTCGTCGTGACCGTCGTATCCGTCGCGGCACCCTGCGCTAATGCCTGTGCGCTGACGACGACCAGACCGATAAGAATCAGTGTTCGCTTCATGTGTAGGGAGGTGAGCTTTTTCAGAATGTACGGGCAACTATACAACAGAGTTTCAGGACCGGACAGGCAGTTTTTTTTCTCGGCGTTTAGCTCGAGGCGCGTAGATGACTGTCCAATACTGAAGCTCCGAGCCCCAAGCTCAGTGAGCAGCTATTCGCGCCGAGCTCCGCGCCGAGATGTCATTCGGACGGCGCCGGCGCCAGGAATATCCGATCGCTGATCTTGGCGTAGATGCGCTCGTAAATGAGCTTGCCCTTTTCGGCGGAGGCGAGTGAAGGTCGGCCGATCGATCCTGCGCTGCCGCTCGGAACGGTCAGCGACCCGCGCCGGTACCTGCGCAGTTGCTCGCGAGACATCATGTAGTCCTGTGCGAGATCGAGGTTCACCATTTCCGGCTGCAGGAAGAGCATGATCGAGGTGTCGACTTCATCGCCGTGCATCGCTTCACGCTGGCCTTCGAGCAAATCCGAGAGATTGACGCCAAAAATGTCCACCACTCTTACGCGTGCTGCGGTCGTGATCACCGTTGCCAGCGCTTCCTGATGCGGGTCGTGCCCATGCGCGGTGAGAAGAATGAACTCGCGGACTCCGGTAGCTTCCCACGAGTCGATCAGGTCGTTGAGCATCCGATGCAGGGTTTTCTTGCGCAGGGATGCGTTTCCGGTAAATCCCCGCTCGGTGTCGACGTTGACCCCGTATTCCACCGTTGGGGCCCGCAAGACGCCATATTCTGCTGACAGGTCATCGGCCATGTGCTCGACGATGATGGTGTCGACGCCGAGCGGGAGATGAGGTCCGTGCTGCTCGCACGTGCCAATCGGTATGATCAGCCGCGGATCATTGCCGAGCGCGGCGGTGACCTGTGCCGGATTCAGCTCCTTTACGCGGAGCGCACCTGTCGTCGGAAGGGGGGAGGGAAGGCTCATCGCGTCGAGTCGTAGACTCAATCTAAGAAGCGGCGGCCTCGCCCGCGGCGCAATGCTCGTTGCGGGCGCGATACCGCTACTGCTCATTGCGCTCTGGGTGAGAACCCCCACGCTCCCGCGCACTGCCGGGGGCGGCAACGGAAATGGCAGTGAGACACTCAGCGCGGCTGAAGGAGCGATTCGAGCCCTCGAGCGTGCCCTCGACGAAACGAGATCGCGCCTGGCTGCACAGGCCAGCGCTTCACTCGACGCGCCGACGGATGCGCAATCCGCGTTCGACTATCTGGCGAAGCGCTCGACGGTCAGGGAAGGCGAAGCGATTGTCCTTTACCGCGGCGACCAGCCGCTGGCGTGGATCGGAATGATGCGGATCGATCCCGACTCGATCAGGGCGCCCGTATCGGTAACGTTCACGCCGTTCTACACTACCCTCAACGTCGTCGCCACACGAGGAAATCGCCGAGCGGTGGCTACCGCCGTGCTCGAAGCGTTTCCGCCCGCCGATCGGTTTACACAAACCCTCGAGAATCTTCTCGCGACGCAACAGGGCGTGACGGGTTACGACTTTTCGCCGCCGACCAATCTGCGCGGTGGTCCAATCGTTTTGACGGCTGAAAACCGGCCAGTCGTCCGTGCTATCCCGCGACTGGCAACGCCCGAGGAGATGCGGTTTCGACGCGCGTCGTCGTTTCGCGCGCGCGGCACGATCGCCCTCGTAGTTCTATCGCTTGTCTTTCTCTTCTTCACCTGGCGCGGTAGCCGTCGCCAGCTGGCGCCACGCCTATTCGCCGTCGCGATCGCGCTGGTAGTCACGGCGCTAATACCGTGGAGCTCCTTCTCCAATACCTCGAGACTCTTCGACCCGGCATTCTACTTTGCAAAGCTGGCGGGACCGCTGACCGCCAACGCCGCGGCACTGTCCATCAGCTCCGCGCTGATCCTGCTCGCCGTTTTTGCGGCGATCCGCGCGTTCCCTCATCCGCAATGGCGACGCTGGTACGCCATCGCTGGCGTGATCGTCACGCTTGGCATCGGCATTCCCTTCGCCTCCAACATTGTTCGCGGCATCGGACAACCACCGTGGGGAACGACACCGGGATTGTGGCTGTCGTGGGAAGTCCCGCTATTCGTTTTCCTGTTCGCGGTGCTTCTGCTCGCGTTCTGGCTGTCGCGCATTGCGTTGCGATGGGAAGATCGAATGAGCTTCGCTGCCGTCCTGACGGTCGGAGTGGTTGCCGGCGTTCTCAGTCTCACAGCGCTCGCATCCACGACCTCACGTCAGCGGATGCAGCTCGGTGAGGAAGACGTCGCCGGTCTGGGGCACGTCGATGACTACGCCGTGCAGCTCACACGCCGGCTGGTGAGCTCACTCGGCGGTGGACCGCGGCCGGTGACGCGCGCCGATTTGCTGAAGACGTACGCAGGGTCCGATCTGGCTGCCGCCGAGTACCCGGCGACACTCACGGCATGGGATAAATCGGGGACACAGCTATCCGAGTTGGCGACCGTGCCCGCGCTAACGGATTCACAAACGATAGCGAGCGCAGTTCGGGAAGCGCTGGTGTCGCAACAACCGGTTTTGCGCAGCGTGCTGGGTCCGACAGGAGTGCAGGTTCTCGCTGCCGTCGGTGACTCGAGCGGCGCGACGTCGGTTCTGGTAATGCCGCGAACCCGACTGCTCGCAACCGATCCTTACGCGGCGCTGCTCGGCATGGCGCCGCCGGCAGGAGGTGATCCGCCCTATTCCGTCGTCGTCACCGACGTCTCCCCGGCAGTCGTCGCCGATACCGTGCGCGTGCGCTGGCATCGCACAGGTGACGAGCTGCATGGCGATCGGTTGATATCGACGAGCGCGGGGACTATGCGCGCGCACATCGAAATCGATTTACGCTCACTGTGGGCGCGCGGAGAGCGGGGCGTGCTGATCCTGCTGCTCGATTTGCTGGTCGCCGGCCTGCTATGGCTGGTTGCGGCGGCGGCTGAGAAAGGTTTCGTGCGCTGGCTGCGCGTGCGCGCGGGACGGTGGATCTACACGTATCACGCGAGGCTGACTCTCGCGCTGTTTGCGTTTTTCGTCATTCCGGCGATTGCATTCGCACTGTGGTCGTACCAGCGGTTGCGCAGCGACGATCTGCAGACGCGCGAGGTGCTGGTGCACGAAACCTTACGCGCAGTTGTCTCCGGGAATGAATATCAGCAGCTGCCAGGCGCGTCGAGGAGATTCGAGACGCCGCTGTTCCTCTACACTAATAGTATGCTCACGCGGACGAGCGACAGTTTGCTCGACGTGTTGTCGCCGATCGGTCGCCCTCTGCCACCCGCAGTACAGCTTCGTCTCGGGACTGCCGGCGAGGTGGATGCGGCGTGGGAAGCAAAACTGGGTGCGGCGCGGATGCTGTTCGGTTTTACCACTGCTCAGAGTCCAGCCGATCAGCACTACGTTCTCGCGGCGCCGGCGCGCAGTGATGATCTGACACTCGATCGCCGCCGACGCGATCTGGGAATCCTCGTGCTGTTCGCCACCGCGGCCGGCGCCCTTGCCGCACTCTGGTTGAGCGGTATCGCCGCCAGACGTCTGGCGGTCGACCTCGAGCTGAGCAGGATCGAAGTAGCGCGCGCGGAACGCGTGCTCGCGTGGGGCGAGATGGCGCGTCAGATCGCGCACGAGATCAAGAACCCGCTGACGCCGATTCGACTCGGCGTGCAGCATTTGCGTCGCGCGCGCTCGGATCCACGTCGCGATTTCGACGAAGTGCTCAACGAGAATGTCGGTCGCATCCTGGCCGAGATCGACCGTCTTGACGAGATCGCGCGATCGTTCAGCCGATACGGCAGCGCGCCAGCCGACCTTCCGCCGGCGGAAGCGGTAGACGTCGCCGCTGTCGTCAGAGACGTCGTTGGTCTCGAGCAAATGGGTGGTCGCACGATCAAATGGCAGCTGAGAGGCGCAGATCGTCCGAGCTGGGCGATGGCGCGCAAGGATGAGATGCGCGACGTGCTGCTGAATATCTTCGAGAACGCCCGACTCGCCGGTGCGCGGCGCGTCGACATAAGCGTGCGTGAGGAAGAACGCAAGGTGACGATCACGACTGTCGACAACGGGTCGGGGATTTCCGCCGCTGTGATGCCGAGGATCTTCGAGCCACATTTTTCAACGCGGACGACCGGCAGCGGACTTGGCCTCGCCGTCACGCGAAGGCTCATCGAGTCGTGGGGAGGCGAGATTGCAATTACCAGTGAGGAAGGAGTGGGAACGCGAGTGTTGATCGTCTTGATGCGGAGCGAAGCTTGAGCGGAGGCGTGAGTCGCGGCGTCGTGACACCGCGCGCGACCAAGGTTCTGCCCCCGCACATAATCGAGTGGCAGCTGCCGCCGGATTGGAGCTGGGGTCCGGGCGGCATGGTCGGCGACTACCGACACTACCAGGAAGTGACCGATGCGCTCGGCCGGTCGCTCTCGCTCGTGACTGCGCCTGATCCAGCGCACGCAGGGTGGCTATTCGAGGAAGCCAAGCAGTTGGCGCATCGCAGTCATCCATCGATTCCGACCACGTACCACTATTGGACGTCGTATCGAGATGTCCGTCGCGGACCCGGCTACCTGAGACGATGGATCACCGGCGAAACGTTGCGCGCGCGATTGGCGCGACTGGGTCTCGCCGACATCCCGTACGTGTTTCAGATGTTGCGCGGCGCCTGTTCGACGCTGGCGTATTTGCATGAGACGGGTATCGCGCACGGTGGGCTGAATGGTGACGCTCTATGGACGACACCGACTGGCCGCTTGTGGATGTTGGAATGGCAGTGGGCGGTGCCACGAGAATCGATTCCGGCGGGGGTCAAGCCGGGGAGCGGACCGCTCGATCTTCGGTCTGGTGATGCGACCCGAGCGTTGCGAACGGAGCTCTCATTGATGCCGCCGGAGTGGGAAGGGAGGGATTGGGCGCCGACGCCCGCGAGCGATCAGTGGCAGCTCGCTGCGATGTGCTTCACTGCTCTGAGCGGTGAGCCGCCACCGCCGGTGGGCGTTCCACCGATCAAGCTCGTGAGACCGGAGACTCCTGAGGCGTTGGCGTCGGCGCTCGATCGCGCGCTGTCGCCAAACCCTGACGATCGGTTTCCGTCGGTAGCGGTGCTGCTGCGCGCGGTGGAGCGCGGTGATCCCTCGCGATCGGTGGCGATGGTTCGCGGTGAGCCTGATCGAAGCGTCGGTGATTCCGCTGAAGCGCGAGTGCGATGGGCCGTTGGCGACGACTACGAGATTCTCTCGAGACTTGGGAGCGGCGCATTTGGAACTGTCTGGCGCGCGCGTGATTTGTCGCTGGAGCGCGAAGTCGCGCTCAAGGCTCTCCATCCATCGATCGCGCGCGACGACAAGGCGGTGCGCGCATTCGGTCGCGAAGCGAGACTCGCCGCGCAGCTCGCGCATCCAGCGATCGTGCCGATTTACGACTGGGACTCGAGCGGAGATCTGGCGTGGTACACGATGGAGCTGGCCGAGGAGGGTAGCGTTGCGAGTCTTGTCGCCCGCTCGGGACCGCGGCAAATCAACGAAATCGCGTCGCAGGTCGAGCAAATCATCGATGCATTGGTGGTCGCACACGCGAACGGCATTCTGCATCGCGATCTGAAACCTGAGAACATTCTCATCGATCGTTATCAGCGCTGGCGCATCACTGATTTCGGAATCGCGAACGTGACCGGTGAAGACGTTCAGGGGACGACGGGCACGCCGGCATTTGCGGCCCCCGAGCAGCTGCTCGGCGAGCCGCAAGGCCCCGCCGCTGACTATTTTGCGCTGGCCGGCATCGTTTATTTTGCCCTGACTGGCGAAGCACCTTTTGGTGAAGATGACGCGAAGGCAATACTCGGTCGCCAACTGAAAGAAAGCGTCGATCTCGCGTCATTTCCGAGCGTTATGGTGGCCTGGTTTCGAACGGCTTTTGCAGCGCGACCGGAGGACCGTTTTGCCGATGGTGCATCAATGAAGGAAGCGTGGAAATCCGCCACTGACAAAGTCTTGGCGCGACAACGCGGGTCCTGGTGGCGTCGCGTGGGCACCAAAAGGCCGTAAATGACGCTGCCGCAGTCAGCTACGCATTTCTTGCAGCTCTCCCTAGCTGGCGTGGCACTTGCAAGCCGATTTGCCCACGACGAGAACGGCTACCGTTGTCACAAATCGGCGGAGTGTGACTAATGTTTGTCGCACTGTTTTTTGGCGACGTGCATCACTAGCGTCCCCGCAAAGATTTGCTAGTTTGTCCGTTTGTGAGGGGGGAGGGTCTGAAGAGTGCAAATGCATTCATTGGGCATGCATCCTGCCTCACGAGCGCGACGTGCAACCGCGGTAACCGCTGTGAAAGTATCTCCACCTTTTCAGAGGAACCAATCATGTTGAGAAGAAGTTGGACCGTCTGCGCGATGACGGCCTTACTCCTCGGCGGATCGGCGGCAGCACAGTCGCCCGGTACGTTGCT
>Ga0207665_10001134_pt1 | contig 17922 bp, 14 predicted proteins | sample LARL112metaG_FD_184351 | JGI IMG/M metagenome (GOLD analysis project Ga0207665, IMG submission 184351) | Corn, switchgrass and miscanthus rhizosphere microbial communities from Kellogg Biological Station, Michigan, USA - LAR L11-2 metaG... | ecosystem: Host-associated > Plants > Roots >...
ACTTTGATCCTTCCCCCACGGTCGGTTTCAGCGCCGGTGCGTTGCGCCACCGTTTTGGCGAGTGGAGACACGGTTACGCCTCCAGCCCAGATCACCGTTTTTGTGGATAGCGTCTGCGTGGAACCGTTCGCCTGATAGCTTATGCCGTCTCGAGTGAGCTCGTGCACCATCGCGCCCATTTTGGTTTGAACTCCAAGTTTCGCGAGTGATAGCACCGCTTCATGCGCCAGGTCTTCGGGAAATGAGGTTAGTACACGTGGCGCTGCGTCGAGCAGAATGATCTGCGCATCCTTGGGATCGATAGCGCGGAAGTCGTGCTTCAATGTCTGCCGCGAGATCTCGGCGATAGCTCCAGCCAATTCGACGCCGGTGGGGCCTGCTCCAATGATTGTGAAGGTAAGCCATGCGCGCCGCTGAGCAGGATCCTCCAGCCGTTCTGCGACTTCAAACGCATAAAGGATTTTATGCCGAAGAATGGTCGCTTCTTCCACACTCTTCAGTCCCGGAGCCCATTTCTGCCATTCGTCGTGTCCGTAGTAAGAGGTTCGCGAACCTGCGGCTACGATCAGGAAGTCGTACTCGAAACTCGCGCCGTCGGCGAGCAGCACCCGCTTCGCAACTGGGTCAATGTCCTCTACTTCGCCCAACAACACGCGGGTATTTTTCTGGCGGCCCAGGACGCCGCGCAGCGGGGCGGCGACTTCGCCGGGTGAGAGCGAACCGGTGGCAACTTGATAGAGCAGAGGTTGAAACAGATGATAGTTGCGTCGATCGATCAGAGTTGCATCAACTGGCGCTGACTTAAGTGCCTGGGCTGCACTCAGGCCTCCGAATCCGCCTCCTATAATAATGACCTTGGGTTTTCCACTCATAAGCTTATGTACTCCGTTTTTGTTTTGTCGCTCTTATTGTCGTGATCGCAAAAGCAACACGACCGATCTCGGACCAACTACATAAGTCGTTGCCGGCAGAGATTCCCCGCGCTCAGAGAAATCCTTAGGGTTAGCCAAAGAAGTGTCCACGATTCGCACCCATTCTCGGGCCGCACCCTCTTGGATATGGAACTCCAACTCCTCCCAGTACGCGTTGATCATCACGTAGATGTCATCGTCACCTTGAGAAGCGCCGTGCAGGCAGAAGGCCAAACTGCGGGAGTCAGATGACAAGTCTGCTTTCTCGCCAACTCCGTACCAGTCCACATCCTCCCGCCAGAAGCGGCTGCGGCTCAGCGAAGGATGTTGCTTTCGAAATGCAATCATGCCCTTGAAGAAGCGGAAGATATCCTGATTTGTCTGAAGCTGGCTCCAGTCCAGCCATCCCGTGGTGTTGTCCTGGTTGTACGGATTGTTGTTGCCAAACTGCGTGTTCATGAATTCGTCGCCGGCGCGGAACATTGGGATTCCGTTCGACAGCATAAGCAGGCAGCAGAAATTCTTCACTTGCTTGCGGCGCAGCGCCAGCACCTCATCTGGCGCGCCTTCGTCACCCTCGTACCCGCAATTCCAGCTGTAGTTATCGTTCATCCCATCCTGATTGTTGTTGCCGTTTGCCAAGTTGCGCTTTTCGTTGTAGGAGACGAGATCGTACAAGGTGAAGCCGTCGTGCGAGGTCAGGTAGTTCACGCTCTGGTAGGCGTGATACGAGTCGGCGCGGGTGTCGGGGAAAAAATCGTCGCTGCCGTAGAGACGCCGCATCAGGTCAGGGACCATTCCTGGATCGCTTTTGACAAAACGGCGGATGTCGTCGCGGAAACGTCCGTTCCACTGCAGCCATGTCATGCCGGGAAATCCCCGGCCGAGTTGAAAAGCGCCGGTGTCCCAGGGTTCTGCAATTAACCGTAACTTGCCCAACTCTGGATCAGCCGCGATTTCGCTAAAAATTGGCGCATGTCCCCAGTTAAGAGAACCATCCGCATTGCGGCTAAACACCGATGCTAAATCAAAGCGGAATCCGTCGATGTGCATCTCTTGCTTCCAGTAACGCAAGCTGTCCATCACCATCTTGCGCACGTGTGGCTCGCCGAAATTCAGGGTATTGCCGGTGCCGGAATAGTTCGCGTAAGGAGTCGTCGGATCGCCTGACATCATGTAGTAGCCAGCGCTATCGATGCCCTTGTAGCTGTAGATGGGACCCCTGTGATCGCCTTCGCAGGTGTGGTTGTAGACGACGTCAATCACCACCCCGATGTTGGCCTCGTGAAACGCTTTCACCATATTTCTGAATTCAACGTGCTGCTCATCCTGGTCACGGGTACTCGCGTATTGGGCGTGAGGCGCGAAAAAGCTCAGCGGCATATAGCCCCAATAGTCGCCCTCTTGCGGGTCTCGTTGAAAAATCGGCATCAACTCGACAACCGTGATCCCGAGCTCTCTGAGGTATGGGATTTTTTCCACCAGCCCGGCATACGTTCCCGCACGAGCGGGGTCTACGCCAGAGTTGGGATTCTTAGTGAATCCCTTCACATGCAGTTCATAAATGACCGCATCCGATTCGTGCTGCGCCGATCGGCTTTTCTCCCAATCAAATACCGGACGGTGGGCAGTCAACATCCCTAGAGGCGCCCGACCTGCGTTTGATCCCTCACGCATTGCGAATTCGCGATCGAAATCAGGTGGAAAGAAAACACCTTTCGCATAGGGGTCGAGCAATACCTTCTGTGGGTCAAAACTATGGATGGAGGAAATCGCCTGCCCCGACACTGAGTATCCGTAATAACTGCACTCCCGCAACTCGATGGCGGGAATTCGGCAATGCCAAATCCGCCCCGACTTGTTAAGCAGATAGTCAAAACGGTACGTCAACAGCGGGTTCACCAGATCTGTGGAAGCGTAAAGCAACAGGGTCACGCTCTCCGCATGCTCGGAATGAATGGCGAAGTTAAACGCTTGCTCTGCTTCTATCCAGGTGACGCCGAGCGGCAATGGGCTGCCTTCAGACTGCTCCCATGTTAAGCGCTTCATAGGCGTGACATTATTACGCAGGATCGTGCGCTCTCGCTTATTCAGGCTGGCTGTCGTCACTTCAGAATTGTTCACGTTCCCTCGTGGGTGCCAATTACGATTGGCAGCTTGATGTCTGACGAAGACACACTAACACGAGATTCTAGCTGTCCACTTTAGATGATTCTGCACTTTAAGTTCCAAGTCCGGCGGCACGCTCGACTATCTTTATAATTCATGGATGCAGCGTTCAGTTCCAGAGACCTGGTAGGGAATGCAGACGCTTGCGATTTCTCGCTGACGGGAGTTTGTCACATGACAGTTCAGCCGGAGTGGCTTGGTTTCAAAGTATTAAGCATTCGAATCTTGGATTAACTGCGCGGCTCGCATATTATTGAACGCAAAATGGAGGCTGCTTCTTTGGCTACCGAACATCTGAGTGATAGCGAACGGCGTTTCGTGTTCGTCGCACTAACCCGAACGTGGTAGGCGCTTAGTAACCTTCCGGGTTAGCCCAAAAACACTCCATCTCGTGACGCGCAGCGGCGTTCTGCGCTGAACTCAACGTAGAGTGGACCAAAGTTACTTTGCTAGTCACCGCAATCGCCGGAATCGTGCAGGTCCAAATCGGAAATCTGGTCGGGCCAAGCTCAATACTGGACTCCGTGTCACAAGCGGACCCGATCAAAGCGTATTTTACGGTCATTACAACGCGTGCAGCGTTGGTCGGAGCTGCCACATTTGGGCTGGACAGCCTGAAGAGCATCCGGAGTGGCGCGAAAGTTGCTTAAGCAAGCACCATAAATGAAAGGAATTATGAGCATGGCAGCAAATCCTCAACCCCCGGCAAAAAAGCGCGCGACAAAACCCTCGGCGTGGAAAGCGCTCGCTGCGCACTACAAAACGATTTCAAAGCTGCATCTGCGGCAGCTTTTTGCAGACGATCCTAAACGCGGTCAGCGTCTGGCAATCGAAGCCGTCGGCTTATACCTCGATTATTCCAAGAACCGCGTAACCGACGAGACTCTCAATCTTCTGCTGCAACTCGCCAAAGAGTCTGGCCTGCGAGAGCGGATTGACGCCATGTTCAGCGGCGCGAAAATCAATATCACGGAGAAACGTGCGGTCTTGCATGTGGCTCTGCGGGCTCCGAAGGATGAATCGATCGTTGTTGACGGAAAGAACGTCGTGCCCGAGGTTCATGCAGTGCTCGACCGGATGGCCGACTTCTCAAACCGTGTGCGCAGCGGCGAGTGGAAAGGCCACACCGGCAAACGCATTCGCAACGTCATCAATATCGGAATCGGTGGCTCAGATCTCGGCCCGGTCATGGCTTATGAAGCGCTCAAGCATTACTCCGAGCGCGAGATGACCTTCCGCTTCGTCTCCAACGTGGATGGAACCGATTTCGCGGAAGCGGTGCAGGGTTTCGATCCCGCCGAGACATTATTCATTGTCTCTTCAAAAACTTTCACCACGCTCGAGACCATGACCAACGCGCAAACCGCCCGCGCCTGGTCAGTTGCGGGATTTGGTGGTGATGAGAAGTCCGTCGCCAAACACTTCGTCGCGGTTTCTACCAATGCAGCTGAGGTTTCGAAATTCGGCATTGATACCGCCAACATGTTCGGATTCTGGGATTGGGTCGGCGGACGATATTCGATGGATTCGGCCATCGGCCTTTCGACCATGCTGGCCATTGGCCCGGACAATTTCCGCGCCATGCTGAATGGTTTTCATCAAATAGACGAGCATTTCCGCACAGCGCCGTTCGAGGCGAACCTGCCGGTGCTGATGGGCCTGCTTGGCCTTTGGTACAACGACTTTTTCGGTGCGCAGACAGTTGCCGTCCTGCCGTACGAACAATATCTGAAGCGATTTCCGGCTTATCTCCAGCAGTTAACCATGGAAAGCAATGGCAAGCACGTCACGCTCAAGGGGAAGCCGGTCAAGCACGATACCGGTCCCATCTACTGGGGCGAGCCGGGAACCAACGGGCAGCACTCTTTCTATCAATTGATTCACCAGGGAACGCGCCTCATTCCTTGCGACTTCATTGCATTTAACAAAACATTGAATCCGCTCGGCCGTCATCACGATATGTTGCTGGCCAACGTTTTCGCTCAGACCGAGGCGCTTGCCTTCGGCAAAACGCCGGAGCAAGTGCAGGCTGAAGGCACGCCGGACTGGCTGGTGCCGCATCGGGTCTTCGAAGGCAACCGGCCTTCAAACACAATTCTCGCCGACCGTCTCACGCCCGAAATACTGGGCAAGCTGGTCGCTCTTTACGAGCACTCGGTGTTCACGCAGGGCGTCATCTGGAACATTGATTCGTTCGACCAGTGGGGAGTTGAACTCGGAAAAGTTCTGGCGCAGCGCATTATTCCGGAACTCGAAGGCGGCACCGAACCCATGCTCAACCACGACAGCTCAACCAATACTTTAATTCGTCGTTACCGCAAACTTAAGGAGTAGCAATGACCGCAAATCATACTTCCAGGAACGCGAGCAACAATTCGCTGCGCGACGTCTTGACCCGCTTGGAAAGCGAAGGCGCGGCCCTGGGCCATTTCAATGTCTCTGACCAGGTCTTGTTGAAGGCGGTGGTCGCAGCCGCGGCTGAGACCAAACTTCCGGTATTCGTCGGAGCCTCCGAGGGTGAGCGGGAGTTCTTTGGTGCGCGCCCGCTTGCCGCTCTGGTGAAAAGCGTCCGTGAGGAATCTGATGTGCCCGTCTTTCTCAACGCAGACCATACACATTCTCTGGCGAAGGCCCTGGAGGCGGCGAATGCGGGATTTGATGCCGTGGGAGTTGATTTTTCCGCGTTGCCCTTCGAAGAGAATGTGGCTCGCACCAAAGAAACGGTTCAAGCCATCAAGGCCGTCAATCCCGCAATTCTTGCGGAAGGGGAAATTGGCAACATAGGGACCGGATCCGAAATTCACGACACCGCTCAGGGCGACCACAGGCTCAGCACGCCCGAGGAAGCGCGACAATTCGTCGAGGCAACCGGGGTTGACATCCTCGCTCCGGCGGTCGGGAATATGCACGGCATGCTTAAAAGCATGGTGCAGGGAAAAGCCAAGAAGCATCTGGATGTCGAAAGAATTGCCCAGATCAAGCAAGCGGCCGGGGTCTTTCTCACTCTACACGGCGGGTCAGGGACAGAAGATGAACACTTTCGCAAGGCGATCGCCGCCGGAATCAACATCATCCACATCAATACCGAACTGCGCGTCGCGTGGAGGGAATCACTCGGAGAAAGCCTGGCCCGAGACTCCAACGAAGTCGTGCCCTACAAGATTCTGCGGCCGGTCGTAGATTCCGTGAAGCAGGTTGTCAGCTCGCGCTTGAGACTGTTCCACGGTCAACCGGTCAGCCCTGAAGCGGTTGGAAGCGTTGCGTGAGCAGTCTCCCAAATAGGACGTTGAATTAGGCGCAGAGAGAAGACCTCGCAAGATGCAAAACGGCCTGGTCAAACTCGCTCCTTCCATTCTGGCGGCGGACTTCTGTCGTCTGGGTGAGCAGGTGGCGGAAGCCGAGAAGGCAGGCGCTGATCGGATTCACGTGGATGTGATGGATGGACACTTCGTTCCCAATCTCTCGATGGGGGCGCCGATCGTTCAGTCGCTCAGGCGTGTCACGCGGCTTCCGCTTGAGACACACCTGATGATTTCAGACCCGGACTTTTTTCTGGACGAGTTCGTCGAGGCCGGCTCCGATTCGTTTCTCGTTCACTGGGAAGGGAACAACAATTTGCATCGCACGGTGCAGCGCATCAAGAGCCTCGGCAAGCGCGCAGGAGTCACGATTAACCCGGCGACTCCCGCTGCCGTGATTGAAGAGATTCTGCCGGATCTCGACCAGGTGCTGGTCATGACCGTGAATCCGGGTTTTGGGCATCAACATTTCCTTCAATCAACGTTGTCGAAAATCCGGCGAGTCTCGCAAATGATCGAACAGGCAATCCGAAGAGCGCGTTGGAAGTGGATGGAGGCATTGATGAAGCAACTGCGCCGCTGGCAGTCGAGGCAGGAGCGAACGTGCTGGTGGCCGGGACGTCGATCTTTGGCACAAATAAAAAGGTGGCTGTCGCCATGGAAGGGTTACGGGATGCAGTCACACAAGTAGCACATTGATTTAAGACATTCGCAATTTTCAGAACAGGAGAATTTATGCAACTTGGAATGATAGGACTGGGCCGGATGGGCGCCAATATGGTGCGGCGGCTGATCAGGAACGGACACGACTGTGTTGTGTTCGACCGCTCGCAACAAGCAGTAAGCGATTTGGTCAAGGAGAATGCCGTCGGCGCATCTTCTCTCGCGGACTTTGTGAAAAAGCTTCAGAAGCCGCGAGCGCTATGGCTGATGGTTCCGGCTGCAGTGGTTGACCAGACCATTGCCGATTTGCTGCCCCTTCTTGAGGCGGGCGACATTCTCATCGACGGCGGGAATTCTTATTACATTGATGACATTCGCCGAGCAAAAGAACTCGCCCCGAAAAAGATTCACTACGTGGACGTGGGCACCAGCGGCGGCGTGTGGGGCCTTGAACGCGGCTACTGCATGATGATTGGCGGCGAAAACGACGTGGTCAAACGCCTCGATCCGATCTTCTCGACGCTCGCACCTGGCACAGGCGTTATAGCGCGCACGCCCGGACGCGAAAATCTCGACGGCACGTCTGAACAAGGGTACCTGCACTGCGGTCCCAACGGCTCTGGCCACTTCGTAAAGATGGTCCACAACGGCATCGAGTACGGAATCATGGCAGCCTATGCCGAAGGATTATCCGTGCTGCGCTCCGCCAACGTCGGAAAGCGTGAAGGCAAGATTGACGCTGAGACTACTCCCTTGCGCGATCCCGAGCACTACCAGTACGAACTGGATCTGAAGAATATCGCCGAAGTGTGGCGGCGCGGCAGTGTAATCGCGTCGTGGCTGCTGGATCTTACGGCGAGCGCCTTGGTTCAGGACCCGGCTCTTTCGAAATTTGCCGGACGAGTGTCTGACTCTGGCGAAGGACGCTGGACGATCAAAGCTGCCATCGACGAAGCAGTCCCGACACCGGTTCTGACCGCCTCGCTGTACGAACGCTTCAGCTCACGCGGCGAAGCCGATTATGCCGATAAACTCCTGTCCGCAATGCGCTTTGAATTCGGCGGACATTTGGAGAAACCAGCCGAAAAATCTGAGGCCGCTTAAGGAGATATTCATGACTAGTTCCCATTCAGACGCGCTCGTTTTTTTTGGCGCCACCGGCGACCTCGCCTACAAGAAAATTTTTCCCGCGCTGCAGGCGATGGCGAAGCGCGGACATCTCAATGTGCCCGTCGTCGGCGTTGCCAAGGCCGGCTGGAATCTCGATCAGCTTCGTGCTCGGGCAAAGGACAGCCTGGAGAAGCATGGCGGAATCGATCCGTCGGCTTTCGAAAAGTTGATCGGATTGCTGCGCTACGTTGACGGCGACTACCAGGATCCCGCAACTTTCACGACACTTCGCAAAGAGCTCAACGGAGCAAAGAGTCCAGCGCACTATCTGGCGATCCCCCCGGTTCTGTTCGAAACCGTTGTGGGACACTTGTCGGAATCGAATTGTGCCATGGGCGCGCGTGTCATCGTCGAAAAACCGTTCGGGCACGATCTCGCGTCAGCGCAAGAGCTGAACAAGGTTTTGCTTGGAGCATTCGACGAAGGCGATGTCTTTCGCATTGACCACTATCTTGGCAAACGGGCGGTAAACAATCTGCTGGCCTTCCGTTTCGCGAACACTTTTGTGGAGGCCTTCTGGAACCGTCACTACATCGAGAGCGTGGAAATCACCATGGCGGAAGACTTCGGCGTACAAGGCCGAGGAGGATTTTACGACCAGACCGGCACCACTCGCGACGTAGTACAGAACCATTTGTTTCAGGTGTTGTCGAACCTGGCGATGGAGCCGCCGGTGGGTTTCGACAGCGACTCCGTTCGTGACGAGAAAGCAAAAGTGCTGAAGTCGATTCCTCCCATCGAGGAGAAGAATCTTGTGCGCGGTCAGTTCCGCGGCTACCGTGATGAAAACGGCGTGGCCAAGGACTCGCAAACAGAAACTTTCGCCGCTTTGAAGTTGGAGGTCAATTCCTGGCGCTGGAAAGGCGTACCTTTTTACATTCGCGCGGGAAAGAACTTGCCTGCCACTGTGACCGAAATTGTCGGCAAGTTCCGCAAACCTCCTGCGCTGATCCCCGACAGCCTTTTGGTGGAGAACCACCTGCGGCTGCGTCTGAGCCCTGAAGTGACGATAGCCATGGGGATGATGACACTCTCTCCTGGCGCCGAGGGGATGTCTCTTCAAACCGGGGAGATGGTTGCTACCCACTCTCCCCGCGGCGATGAAATGGATGCCTACGAACGTGTGCTGGGAGCTGCCATGGCCGGAGACAGCACACTCTTTGCGCGCGAGGACTACGTGGAAGAAGCGTGGCGCATCGTTGAACCGGTGTTGAAAAAGAACACGCCGGTTTATCAGTACGCGCCCAACACTTGGGGGCCGAGCGAAGTCGAGCGTGTGAGCCCGCCGGGAGGTTGGCACAATCCGGGCGGCAAAGAATTTGCGGTAGCAAGCGAGGCCGCGTGATGAATATCGATGTTTTTGCCGATGCCGACGCGGTCGCCCAACAAGCCGCTGCGCTCATCGCCGCTGATGCCAGAGCGGCAGTCGCGGCTCACGGCTCATTTGTGATGGCCGTGAGTGGCGGTCACACTCCCTGGATCATGCTTCGAGATCTTGCGCGCGAAGATGTGCCCTGGAACGCGATGCATGTGGTGCAGGTGGACGAAAGAATCGCGCCGGAGGGACACCCCGACAGAAATCTCACTCACCTGCGCGAGAGTCTGCTCGAACACGCGCCTTTGCGGCCAGAGCAGATCTATCCAATGCCGGTGGATTCACCCGACCTGGAGACTGCCAGCCTGCGATATGCGATGACTCTAGAGTCGATCGCCGGTTCGCCGCCAGTGCTTGATCTGGTTCACCTCGGACTCGGCCCCGATGGCCATACTGCCTCGTTGGTTCCCGGAGATCCGGTTCGCGATGTCAAAGATGCGGACGTTGCGCTTACCGGAATCTACCAGGGAAGGCAACGCATGACGCTGACGTATCCGATTATCAACCGCTCCCGGCTCGTCCTGTGGCTTGTGACCGGAAGCGAAAAAGCAGGAATGCTCGCCCGCCTGCAAGCTGGAGATGTTTCGATTCCAGCGGGACGGGTTCGTCCGGACCGCGCTGTGGTCTTGGCGGATCGCGCCGCAGCAGGTCTCGTGGACACGACTTCGAAGATAGAAGTGGCTTAGGTGCAAGCGAGTCATAGCTACGATTAAGTCATAAACGGCTAGGGAGGGCACGGCTTCAGGCCGTGCCACAAGGGGCCGCAAGAGCGTCATCTCCAGTTTGCACCCGCCTTCGGACCTCTAGCCTTTACCACTGCGAAAAGGAACAAAAGCAGTTTTATGCTTTTATAGCGGCTTGCGCGTTGAACCGGGTCTGAATCTTCGGCGGGTTCAACAAGGTTTGGAACACGACACAATATTGCTCGGTCTTTTCTTGCAAAGCCTTGAGCTGCTCTGGAGTGGCATCGGGAGCGTCGAGATTGAATTCCACGCGGATCGCCTCGAAGCCAACTGGCACGTCTTTTGAAATTCCCAGCGTGCCTGCCAGATCCATATCGCCGCTGACGGAAACGCTGATGTGTTTCGCGGGCACTCCCATCGCCGTCGCGACCAATTGGCAAGTAAGCTGCGCGCAGGCGGCCAGCGCTCCAATCAGAAGATCGCCGGAGCAGGCGGCAGTACCGGCGCCGCCCACTCCCTTGTGGGCTTCGGCCTGATAAATCGCCCGGCCGATATCCACTGAGCACGACAACGGCGTCGCCGTCTCGCTGCCATTGGCGATCAGGGTAATGCGCGAGCTCCCCGGCTCGCGCCGATACTGCTCCTTCAGCGGCTTCTGTATCGATCGAATATCCATGGTGTCTCCAGTTCTATGATTGCAGTTTTGTTCCAGCTCAGTATCTGCGGGCGAGGCACAATCCCCGGGCGAAACTAAATTCCGAACCGCTCGCGATAAGCGCTAGGAGAAACTCCGGCGTGGCGCTGAAAGAGCGTGCGGAAAAAGACGACGTCCTGATATCCCACCGCTTCGCTGATCTCCTGCATGGAGCGGTGATTGCCCTCCAGCATGCGCTTAGCGGCGGCGATGCGCAGCTTCTGCAGATAAATCAGAGGACTGTCTCCGGTGGCCTGCTTGAAGCGGCGCTCGAAGTTCCGGGTGCTCATGCCCACACGCCGCGCCGGATCTTCGAGTGGAAAAGTCTTGGCAAAATTCTTGTGCATCCACTCCTGCGCGCTGGAAATATGATCGTCGGTGTGATCGGTTTTGAGCGGAACGATGGCGAAGCCGGACTGCCACGCACGCGGAGTTTCGATCAGCAGAGCTTTCGCGGTCTGCATGGCGATCTCGTGTCCGCAAAATCTTTCGACCAGGTAAATGCTGAGGTCGAGCGAAGCGTTCACTCCACCCCCGCAATAAAAGCCGTGGTCTTCGGTGACCATCAGCTCGGGCATCCATTTCACGCTCGGGTACTTTTCCCGGAAGCGTTCGGCCAGGCCCCAATGGGTAGTGGCACGCTTGCCATCGAGCAGGCCTGCAGCTGCAACTAGTCCAACTCCTGAACAGACGCTGGCGATGGCCACTCCGCGAGTGCTGCGGCGCTTCAGCCAGGGCACGACGTTGGCATTACGTTCCACCACATCGTCGACGCTTAAGCCGGTGGTCGGCACAAAAATAAGGTCGGTTTTGCCCACATCTTCAAGCGCAACGTTCGGCTTAATCTGAATGTCTCCATCGCAGCGGACGGGACGCCCGTCAGCCGACGCTGTGGTTACGTGGAAGCTGGGTTCGCATCGCATGCCCGTGAGGATGTTCCACAACGAGCCGGCATGGCGAAAGACCTCCGCGGGCCCGATGGCGGTCGAGGAAAACATCTGATCGAGCAGCAGGACTGTGATTTCTTTCGTCTGCATAAGCACCTCCTTGCCGGAGACTTTAATCCAAACGCCTCACCGAATCATGCGAACGTGTGGCGGAACTACCTACCTACATTGGCATATCTGCCATCTTGTTGCAAGCTCTTTTTCTCGATACTTTGGGACATCGAGCAAGAACGGTTCGCAAAATTAGAAAAAGTGAGGACAAAGTAATGGCAACAGCACAGAAACTTCCAAAACTCATTAATGGGGTCAACATTGACGAGCTGTACAACACCATCGACGCGATCAACGCGACCCCCACGATCGCTAAATTTAACTTCCGCATTCAGAACCAATGGCAGGGAGCGAGCCAGAACCGCTCCACGGTGAACACTTTCCACGGTGCCGGCCAGGAACTCTCACGAGAGCAGACGTTTCTCTTGGATGCCGATGAACCCGCGGTCCTGTTGGGCAAGGACGAGGCCGCCAATCCGGTCGAGTATCTGCTTCACGCGCTGGCGGCATGCGTGACCACGTCGATGGTCTATCACGCGGCAGCACGAGGAATTGAGATCGAAGCCGTGGAGTCTTCCTTCGAAGGTGATATCGACCTGCACGGATTTCTCGATCTGGATCGGAACGTGCGCAAGGGGTACCAGGGCATCCGCGTCAACTTCAAGATTAAGGCTGCCGCGCCCGATGAGAAGTTGCAGGAGATTGTGGAACTCGGGACCGGGCACTCTCCGGTGTTCGATTCCATAACGAACGGAGTTCCGGTGTCGGTGACCACGCAACGAATGTAGTCGCAAGAGCAAGAGTTCTTGCCAAAAAGTTACTCGTAGATAACCGAATATCTCGAAAGGGGGCAGCTATGAAGAAATACGTAATCGAGCGAGAGATTTCGAGGGTTGGAAGTCTACAGGCAGAACAACTCCGGCAAGCCGCAGCCAAATCCAACCGAGTGCTGGAGCAGCTTGGGCCGGAGATTCAGTGGCAAGAATCTCTTCTCACCGCTGACAAGATGTTCTGCGTGTACCTGGCCAAGGATGAAGCAATCATCCGAATGCACGCCGAGTTGAGCGGGTTTCCGGCGGCAAAAATAACCGAAATCGGAAAGACGATCGACCCAACAACCGGGGCCTAGTAGACCGGCAGGAAGACCGAAGCACAAATCAAAACCTAAGAGGAAACGACAATGACGATACGAAGCTCGATGTGTGTTCTGAAGTCAATGGCGGGGATGTTACGCGTGACGCTTTTCAGCACGTTGGTAATGACCGCGCCGCTGTTTGGGCAAATGTCCGGCCACGAGCATAATCCGCCGGCCCAATTGGTCCAGGATGTCCGCAACGCAACTCAGCAGTTTCTGGATGTGAACAACGCCGGCCCAGCGGGATACGGGCCAGCATTCGGCTGTGTCAGTGGTCCGGACCACGGCGCGATGGGCATTCATTACGTGAACGGCGCGTTCGTGGGCGACGGCGAGATCGATGTTACGCGTCCCGAAGCGCTGATCTACGAACCGGTGGGCAACAAGCGCAGACTGGTGGGCGTGGAGTTCATTGTGGACGCGGCCACCTGGCTGAAGAATCACAACAACACGCCGCCGGTGCTTGAAGGACAGGACTTCCAGTTTGTCGGTGCGCCCAACCGCTTCAATCTCGATCCGTTTTTCGAGCTGCACGTTTGGGCGTGGCGCGACAATCCACAGGGCGCGTTTGTAGATTGGAACAATGCAGTCACTTGCGAGCGCGACTAAGCAGTTTCATCTGAATGCGATCTGAATTCCCGCCCAAGGCAATCGGGCGGGATTTTGTTCGCGACGGCGCACCTTCATTGCGACCTGTTCGCCTGCCGGCTGTGGAGCTTGTTGTAATCGCGAAAGTATGACCGCAAAGCAAAGCTGGGCGTGATTTTGGTGTATCCCGCCGAGAGTTGTGCGCGATAGTGCTCGAGGTAGAAGTCGAAGGTGTCCTGCGGGTCGAGATCAATCAGAGTCAGGTCGGTATCCGACATCGTGAGTTTTCCGAAGCGAAGTTGCGAACCGCGGTAGGCCATATAGTTTCCGGAGATCTTGAGCATGGGCGAGGCTGCGCGGCCATATTCCAGGACGATCTCATCTCCTCGCACCGTGATGGACCTAAGCTTCCCATGAATGTGTGGCGGAGGAAACAGTTCCGCCGGAGTGAGGATCAGGTCATCTTTTTCTACGCGCACCCCGCGGACTTTTCGGGTATCGATCAGTTGCGCGATGCTCGCTCCCAGCAGATCCATTAGCCCCTTGAGCGGCAAGTGTGCCGCTTTAATCTTTTCGCTATGCACCCGAATTTCGCCCTCGGCAGTCACTGCCAGCGAACCTTCACTCTCAAACGGGACGTCCCCGGAACGCAGCCGGCCACGCATCTTGAGCTTGCCATTGTCAGTCGATATGCGAATGGCTTTGATGGGAGCATCCTTCGCTGCGAAGGCGTACTGGTTCATCAGATTGGTCAGTGCGGCGGTGCTGATGGTGAGTTCGGCGGTATTTACTTCCAGGATGAATGAATTGGGATCATCGAAGATAGGCAGTCCCTCCTTGCCGACCGGGACTAGCTCTCCCTGCAAAATGACAATGTGTACCGCGATGGAATCGGTGAAATGGTAGAGGACATTCCGCATCTCCGCACGTACTCGGCCGCCCGTTGGGGTCGGCTCCTGCGCGCAAAGCAAGCTCGCGAGAATGAAAACACTGAGCAATCGGCGAAACATCTCAGCTTGGATGCAGGCTGGAATGTCGGCGGAATATAACTTTCGATGCGGCGTCGACGCACCGCCGTCGGTCGCAACGGCAGGATGCTTAGTCGTGCGGGTTTCGGTACCTTTGCAGCAATTCCTCTCGATTCCGGCTCAAGTCAAGGCCATTTGAATTTGATGGATAGGGCTTCGATCCCATCATTCCCCGCCACAAAATCTGATTAAATCCCCGAGGGTCGACTCGGTCCTCCACCGAGAAGTCCATGCCCCGAGTTGCAGCAGCCCAGTAAGCTGCGTCATGAGTTGGTCGGGGGACCGGCCTGCCGCTCGCCTTAGGGATGGGAAGCTGCGTTCCTGCCAGCAGATCAGAAGCGACCGCTTTGTAAGCCCAGTCTTTTTGCTTGAGATCAAAAACCGCGGTCATGGGGGTGGCCGCCGAGTCATTCAGATTCATGCTGCCGATTCCGAGAACTTCTTCTATGGTCCGCAGCATGCTGATGGTGGTGTAGGGAGTGGAAACGATCGCTTTGTGTTTAACGTAAGGCCCAATCACATAAGCGACGCTACGGTGCGAATCGACATGGTCGGCGCCGTCCTGGGAATCGTCTTCGATCACGAAGACCAGAGTGTCGTCCTTATAGTGGCTGTTGGCGATCTTTTCGATCAGCAGGCCCACAGCATAGTCGTCGTCGGCTACCTGCAACTCAGGTGTGTTCACGCCAAGAATCGCTTCACTGAACGATCCGGTGTGGTCGTGCATGAAGCGAACCAGTGACAGGTTGGGAAGACCTGCTTTTGCGAATTTGCTGTCAAATTCCCGCGCCCATTCCTTGTAACGGTAGAAATCAGGAAAGGCATTATCGAAGCTACGAAAATAAATGTCCGTTCTCTTCGCCAAGGCTGGATCTGCCGGATAAGAAACCTGGGTCCCAGTGGCGGATGGATCGAGGAGCAGCGGTATCTGATACTGAGAGGATTCAGGGCGTACGCTGTAGCGCGAAAGATCAATGAAGAAGCCATAGTTGCGGACAGTGAGTCCCTTGCGCAGAGCGGCATTCCATAGGTAGCCGGTGCCGTTCTCTCCATCGGGCGCGTCCGGAGCCGCAACGTTTTTGGTTCCGGGAAGATCGTCGGGATCGTCTGGAGTAAGCGGGTTGGCCTTGCGACGTTCACTAAGCGAGTCAATTGCAACATTGATATCGCGATTAGTGCCTTCCGAATCGTAGCTTAAGCCCCGCTTGGCGTAGTTGACGGTAAGCTGTTTTTCTACCACGTCCGGCGCCCGCGCCGAGGTCGACCACGACCAGCCGTCGTAGCTGACTTCGCTCGTGCAATAAAAATTGTCGAGCGTGACAAAGTCCCGCGCCAGTTTGTGGTGGTTGGGTGTGGTGGCCTCTGGGAATTCGGTGAGGGCCGGGTCACCGTTTCCGACTTCCAGATCGCCCAGCACCTGATCGTATGTACGGTTCTCTTTAATGATGTAGATTACGTGCTTTATGTGCGCGCGTAAGAAAGCAAGCTTGACCGCGTCTGCCTGGCTCAAGCGTCTCTTGAAGTGATTGTTGATCGCGACCTGCTGGGTAAGCACCTGCAACTCTCCACTGGTCGGCGTGGGAAAGCTTTGCAGCCCGGCTTTTATCAGCTGCAAATTGTATTGATTGGCTGTCCCGCACGGAGAATTGGGCTTCTCCTTCTTCGCTTCGCAGTTGCCAGGGTTGGGACCGGTGGGTGACTTGCCGTTCACAACGTAGGCAAATTTTCCGTCGGAACTAAAACTGATGGAATTGGGATACCAGCCAGTCGGGATGAGTCCAACTACGTGGCTTTGACCGGGAAGGGAACTGAGTTGCACTACCGCAACGTCATTCATCCAGCCGTTAGTGATGTAGAGCAATTTCTCGTCTGTCGATAGTGTCACGCTATTGGTGTTATTGCCTTTGAATTTTGATCTCGAATTCGGCAGTAGGCCGGCGGGAGCAGTGACCGAAATATTCTCGAGCAGGCGATCGGAGCGGGTGTTAATCACGCCGACAGAATCAGTATTGTCCTGCGCCACGTAGAGAAGAGTCTGCGCGCGGTTCAGGACCATGCGGTTCGGCTGTCCGGGAACACGTATGCGAGCAATTACGCGAGGAGTTCCCCCGATGTTGACCACTACGATTTCGCGATCACGAATGCTGGAGACGTACACCTTGTCATTTCCTTTGATCGCCACCCAAAGCGGATATTCTCCTCCCGGAACCCCCGACTTCTTGGGATCTTCTTTGCCCGGGCGAAGATCAAGTTCGCTGGAAACGCGCCATCCAGCTTCGTTTCTAGTGAGAACGCTGATGGAGTCGTTGTAATAATTCGCCACCACCAGCTTCGAAGCATTACGTGTGATTGCGATCCCGGCGGCTTGCGGCGGAACTGACAGCCCTACACCAACTCCCCCGTGGCCGAGCGAGATCGGGCTGCCTGCTTGCTCAGTCCAACGGCCGTTCTGTCCGAGTGAATAGGCGTGGACGCTATCATCAACCCCTCCGGTCACATAAAACGTTGTTCCTGTGGGATCGAAGACTATGCCACTGTAAGTATTGGGAACCTGGATGACCTGCCGCTTCGCGGGTGCGTTGCCGGAGATGTCGTAAACAAAAACAAACTGTGTGGAGTCGGCCGGGATGCGAGAACCTGAGGACGAATCCAGCAAGTTGTAACCGCTAGTCAGTACAAGCATGGTCTTGCCGTCTGGGCTGACAACGCTGGTTACGGCCTGACCGGCCAAGTACTGGGGATTATCGGCCAAGTCGGGATTGAGAGGCTCAAATCGAGCACCTGTCGGTGCTGTAGGAGTAATTTCCTGGCCGGTATTCGGAATGAGATTGGCGCTGCGCGCTGAAATTGAGAAAATCGAGGCCAACATTGCAACCGCTAGTGCACCACATCGCATGGACGATCTCCGGTTTCCTCAAAGTGCAAGATCCACGAATAATTGTGATTTACGGATAGTACAACGTCAAAGATCGGGGTTGAGAGCGAGAGAGTACCGGGGAGAAGTCCCGCGATACGGATGGCGTGAATAGAAGAGCGCTCAAGCCTTCCGAGATGAGGGCACAGAAATTCGCAGCAGGGTGCCGTCGGCGCCGGACTTCACCTCAAAGCGTCCGCCCAGGTCACGAATTCTTTCACGCATTCCTGTGAGGCCGACGCCCATCCCGGTGCCGTTACGATTAAAGCGGGCAAGTTTCTCCTTGGGAATTCCA
>Ga0207665_10001135_pt1 | contig 17917 bp, 12 predicted proteins | sample LARL112metaG_FD_184351 | JGI IMG/M metagenome (GOLD analysis project Ga0207665, IMG submission 184351) | Corn, switchgrass and miscanthus rhizosphere microbial communities from Kellogg Biological Station, Michigan, USA - LAR L11-2 metaG... | ecosystem: Host-associated > Plants > Roots >...
GCGCTGAACCAGGCCGCCGGGCGACCGGTCGCGCCAGATGGTCCGGAGCTCTTCAGTCGGACGATCCAGTCCACGATCGGCATGTTCAGTGGCATCGTGGCGTTCTCCACTGCGATGGGCGCGCTCGTAGCGGTGGCCTATCTGGTGTTGCACGGGCGCTTCACAGTCCGCCCGCAAACACTGGCCTGGCAGATCGCCGCCTTCGGATTCCTCGGCGTCTACCTGCTGCCGTTTGTGAAGTACCCGGCCAACCCGCCCGCGATCGGGCACGCATTCACGATCACGACTCGCGGACATCTGTACCTGGCGACAGTCGCTGTGTCGCTGGTGCTGCTGGGTCTGGCGGTGTTCCTTACCCGCAAGCTCCTGCCCCGCTTCGGCCTCTACAAGTCGATCCTGCTGTCTGCGCTGACGTTCTTCGTCGTCTACGGCGTGATCATCGGGGTGCTGCCGTCGCTGGGACACCTCGCTGCCAACAAGGCACACGCCGGTCAGTTCGGCTACAACTACGCTGCGACCGAAACGCCGCAGCCGATCACCAACATCCTGGCCACACCGCTGACCGTCGACGGAAAGACATTCCAACCGGGCCAGATCGTCTACCCCGGGTTCGACGCGGATGTGCTCTGGAAATTCCGGTGGTACTCGATCATCAACCAGCTGCTCATCTGGACCACGATCGCGATGATCTTCGGTGCGCTCGTCGACCGCTTCGTCGTCGGCCGCCAGAACAAGGACACGACACAGAGTTCCGACGACCCGGTCGCAGTCGCATAGCCGGCCAGCCGTATCAGCGAGCTCGCCGGACGATCTCCGACAAGCTCGGTGCGTTGGGCGGCTTCTTCACAGCGCAGACGCACAGCGGTGGCGAGTCTCCCGAGGGAAAGTGGCACTCGCTCCGCGAGCTGACAGAAGACCCCGCTCCCCTCGACGCGCGGGTCGAGTACGTGCATGCGACCCTTCGCGCAGCCCGGTCGGATGTGCCCAAACGCGTCGCCGCCTCGGTGGTCCAGCTCGGCGTCGTCGCCCGCATCCTGGCTCCTGCCTTGGCCATCGAGGCCTCCGGGTGGGGAGCGGTTTCCCTGACGGGGACTGACCTTTGGTGGCAGGACGATCTCGGCGGCGTCTATCCGCTCTCGCTCAGAATGACGTCGGTCAAGTCCGATCTGCTCGACGGCGCGGTCAGTGAACTCACGGATCTGATCTGCTCCAGATATGGCGTCCCGTCACGAGCCCTCTGGGGCAACATCGCTTCCGCCGCGAACAGCGCTGCGCACCAGCTCGCCACGGCTCGTCCAGACCTCACCGAGCCGGCCCGCGCCGTCGCCGACGCCGTGCTGGCCGATCACCGAGTGGATGGCGGCAATCTGTACAGCGGCCCGGGCTTCCGGCGCCGCAGCTGCTGCCTCATCTACCAGGCCACGGGAGCTCGAGTGGCCGTTTGCGGCGACTGCGTCCTCGGTAGGAAAGTTCGCAGGTATTCGGCGGGAGAATCATCAGAGCTCGTGGACGTTCGGCAGTAGCGGGCCGTCACTGGTCGATTTCGCCGATGACTTCGAGATCGCCATTGGACATCACCGCGGCGTGAAACGAGCCATGCGCTGACTGAAACTGCAGGGTGCCACCGTCGACGACGCCGTCGAAGCTGCTCGGGCCGCTGCTGCCCGTGGCCGGCCACCTGATCGACGCGACCACGCAATTCCTGGACAGCTACACCGACGAACAGCTCGGCGTGATCAACGACTTCCTCACCCGCATGCGCGAAATCACCGCCTCGCACGCCGAGACACTTGCCCGGGAGCCGCGGCTCCGCCAGTCACCGGCGAGGCCAGGCGTGCGGACACGCCGCCCGAGATCATGAGTAGCCGTGGTCGAGAGATGTCGATCATGATCTCGGACGTACGCTCCCCCGGCACCGACAACGATCATCGGCCAGGGAGACGGCAGGATCATCCGGCCCCGGGGCAAGACACAAGATCATCAGCCGGGCACCCGAACGGCAATAATGGCGACATCGCCGGCACGTACCTCGAGAACAGGTGAGGCTGATGGGCGCATACCGCTCCGACTTCCAGCGCAGCATCGAGTCACGAGACGAGTTCTGGCTCGACGCGGCGCGAGCGATCGACTGGACGGCGATGCCAACTCGGGCGCTCGACGACAGCAACCCGCCGCTGTACCGGTGGTTTCCCGACGGCGAGCTGAACACCGCATTCAACGCGCTGGATCGGCACGCGGACGGCGGCCGCGGTGATCAGCCGGCCTTGATCTGGGACTCGGCGGTGACGGGCGCCAAGCGGACATACAGCTACCGGGAGTTGCGCGATGAGGTGGCGCGTTTCGCCGGTGGCCTGGCCGCCCTGGGCGTAAGGAAGAGCGACCGCGCCATCATCTATATGCCGATGGTGCCGGAAGCTGTCATCGCGATGCTGGCCTGCGCGCGGCTCGGTGCCGTGCACTCCGTCGTCTTCGGCGGCTTCGCCCCGCGCGAGCTTGCCGCCCGCATCGATGACGCCCGGCCCACGTTGATCATCGCGGCGTCCTGCGGCATCGAGCCGACCCGGATCGTCGAGTATCAACCGATCGTCGACCAGGCGCTGACCATGACGACACATCAGCCCGAACGGATCGTCATGTTGCAGCGCGACGCCAAACTGGCCGCGCTCGGTCCTCGCTACCTGGAGTGGACCGAGCTGATGGCCGACGCGAAGCCCGTCGACCCTGTGCCGGTCAAGGCGACCGACCCGCTCTACATCCTTTACACGTCCGGCACTACTGGCCGACCGAAGGGCGTGGTACGCGACGCCGGCGGCCATGCGGTCGCGCTCACGTACTCGATGAATGCGGTCTACGACATCCATCCCGGTGAAGTGTGGTGGACGGCGTCGGACGTCGGCTGGGTCGTTGGGCACTCCTACATCTGCTACGCGCCGCTCCTCATCGGCGCGACCAGTGTCATGTACGAGGGCAAGCCCGTCGGCACACCGGACGCCGGTGCGTTCTGGCGAGTCCTCGCCGAGACGAGGGCGAAAGCGCTGTTCACCGCGCCCACCGCGTTGCGGGCGATCAAACGGATCGACCCCGACGGCAAGGAAATCGCCAAGTACGACCTCTCGGCGTTCCGCACGTTGTTCATGGCCGGCGAGCGGCTGGACCCGGACACGCTCGGCTGGGCGAGGGACAAGCTCGGCGTCCCGGTGATCGACCACTGGTGGCAGACCGAGACCGGATGGCCGATCGCCGCGAACCCGCGTGGGCTGGAGCCGATGTCGGTCAAGCCCGGTTCGGCCACGGTACCGGTGCCCGGTTGGGATGTGCGCATTCTCGATCCGGAGGGCGCCGAGCTGCCGCCTGGGCAACAGGGCGCAATCGCCATCAGGTTGCCGCTACCGCCCGGCTCGCTCCCGACGCTTTGGCACGACGACCAGCGCTACGTCGAGGAGTACTTGTCGCGGTACGACGGGTACTACCTCACCGGCGACGGTGGCTATCGCGACGAGGACGGCTACCTGTACGTCATGGGCCGCACCGACGACGTCATCAACGTCGCCGGCCATCGGCTGTCGACGGGCGAGATAGAGGCGGTACTGGCCGCACATCCGGCCGTCGCGGAATGCGCCGTCATCGGCGTTCCGGACCCGCTCAAAGGCCAGCTTGCCCGTGGGCTCGTCGTTCTGAAAGCCGGGGCCGACATCGACGAGGACACGCTCCGCCGCGAGCTTGTCGATGCGGTCCGTCGCGAGATCGGTCCGGTAGCGGCGTTCCGCGATGTGGACGTCGTCGCCGGCCTGCCCAAGACGCGCTCCGGCAAGATCCTGCGCAAGACCCTGCGTGGCATCGCCGAAGGGCGAGACGAGCCGGTGCCGTCGACGATCGAAGATCCGGGCGTGCTCGACCAGCTTCGGCCGATCTTGCGCGCTTATTAACCGAGGTCGCGTCGACCTGAACGCCTGTTCTTACGCCGGCGATTCGGTCTTGTCGCCGGCCCACTGGGTGTGGAAGGCACCGTCTCGGTCGACCCGGCGATAGGTATGTGCGCCGAAGTCGTCGCGCAGGCCTTGGATAAGCGCGGCCGGCAACCGGTCCCGTCGGAGCCCGTCGAAGTACGCCAACGAAGACGAGAACGCCGGCGTGGGAAGACCAGCCCGAGCGGCATCGGCCACGACGCGGCGCCAGCTCGCCACGCCGTCGGAGACAGCACCGGCGAAGTACGGCGCGACGAGCAGCGACGGAAGGATCGGATCCTTGTCGTACGCCTCACGGATCCGATCGAGGAACCGCGCCCGAATGATGCAGCCGCCCCGCCAGATGGTCGCCATCGCACCCCGGTCGATGTTCCAGTCGTATTCGTCACTGCCAGCGGCAATGTGGTCGAACCCCTGCGCGTAGGCGACGACCTTCGAGGCGTACAACGCCCTGCGCACGTCCTCGACGAAGGTCTCGCGGTCGTCTACGACCCAGGGCGCCACGACGACGTCCGCAAACGTAGCTCGCGCCGGCCCGCGCTGGTCCGCGTGGCCGGACAGCGAGCGGGCAAAGGTCGCCTCGGCAATCCCCGTGATCGGAACCCCGAGGTCTAGTGCGCTCTGCACCGTCCAGCGACCGGTACCTTTCTGCTCCGCCTGGTCCAGCACGATGTCGATGAACGGCCGGCCGGTGGCCGCGTCGACGTGACCGAGCACATCGGCGGTGATCTCGATGAGGAACGACTCCAGCTCACCCTCGTTCCAGGTGCGGAAAATGTCGGCAATCTCCGCTGGGCTTGCCGACAGGCCGGTACGGAGCAAGTCGTAGGCCTCGGCGATCAGCTGCATGTCCGCGTATTCGATGCCGTTGTGCACCATCTTGACGAAGTGGCCGGCGCCGTCCGGACCGACGTGAACGCAACACGGGGTTCCGTCCACCTGCGCCGCGATCGACTCGAACATCGGGCCGAGCTTCTGATAGGACTCCACCGAGCCGCCCGGCATGATGCTCGGGCCGAGCAGCGCGCCCTCCTCGCCACCCGATACCCCGGTGCCAACGAAGTGCAGGCCCTGGCCACGCAGCGCCGCCTCGCGGCGGCGAGTGTCCACGAAGTGCGCATTCCCGCAGTCGATCAGGATGTCGCCCGGCTCCATCAGCGGGGACAACTCGTCGATCACAGCGTCCGTCGGCCCGCCGGCCTGCACCATGATGATCACCGCACGGGGTCGTTCCAGCGACGCAACGAATTCCGGCAATGATTCACTCGGCACGAAGTGACCTTCGTCACTATGGTCGGCGACCAAACTGCGGGTCCGGGCCGGCGTCCGGTTGTGCAACGCCACTACGAATCCGTGACGCGCCAGGTTACGAGCCAGATTTCGGCCCATCACCGCGAGCCCCGTCACGCCGATCTGGGCTTGTGCGCCCTTTGTGCCGTTCTGACTGGTCATTTCGCCAACCTCACGCTCGCCGAATACTGCTCGGGTCCGGAGATTATCGCGCCCAGTCGACCTGGTGTGCGCACGCCGAGGAGCCCATATCGACCCGACGGCTGAACACGCGCTGAGCCGAGGCGGGATACCACGGGAATGCAGGAGACAGAGATGAGATTATGGCCAACGTGGCAGTCCGCTCCAACGCGTCGTTGGTGAGCGCGGCCCCGTCGGGGCCGCGTTTTCGCGGATTGTTCCCCAACCAGCTGCTGCGCTACCGCCGTCCTGTTCTCTGGCAAGAACTGGTGCTGATCGGCATCGGCTACTACCTGTACCGCGAGGCGCGCAACCTGGTTCCGAACCAGCCGAGCATCGCGTACCGGCATGGCGACAGCGTGCAGTGGCTGCAGGAACACCTGCATCTGAACTTCGAACTGTCAGTCAATCGGTTCGTGAGCGGCATCTCCTGGCTGGCCCAAGCGATGAACTACTACTACGCGACGCTGCACTTCGTCGTGACCGTCGGGGTCCTCACGTGGTTGTTCGTGGCCCGTAAGCGGGTGTATCGGGGCTTGCGAACCGCGTTGTTCGCGCTAACCCTGGTCGCGCTCGCCGGTTTCTTCCTCTATCCCCTGGCTCCGCCGCGACTACTGCCGGCGTACGGCTACATCGACACCCTGGCGACGTATCACACCTGGGGTTCGTTCGCCGACCCGAACATCGCGGAGCACACCAACCAGTTCGCCGCCATGCCCAGCCTGCACATCGGATGGGCGGTGTGGAGCGCCATCGCGGTGATCTACACGACTCGCAAGTGGTGGGCGCGCACGCTGGCGGTGCTGTACCCGGTAGCCACCCTGCTGGTCATCGTGGGCACCGCGAACCACTTCGTGATCGACGCCGTCGCCGGGGTTGCTGTCGTCGGCGTCGGCTTTGGAATTCAGTACCTGATGTCGGGCCGACCAGCTCACGTTCCCGCGCCGTCACCCGCGGTCGAGACCGACCGCGACGAAGAACTCGTCGAGCCGTAGAAGACGCGTTCAACGACTCGCCGAGCCCGGCGAGCCACCCGGCGGTAGTCGTCGACGAGCTGTCCCGGATCGAATCCGACCGGGTATCCGAGCGCGCGGCCGACGCCAACCAAGGCGACACCTTGCGAAGGCAGCTGGTCGTCGGCCCGGTCACGGACGAGCATCACCGCATTGCGGGCATGGCTTGCCAGCTGCCACGCCTCGGCGAGTGCGTCAGCGTCCTGCGCGTTTAGCAATCCAGCATCACGGGCCGCCCGAAGCCCGTCGAGAGTCCGCGGCGTACGCAGCTGCGGGATGTCCCTCCCGTGCGCCAGCTGCAGCAACTGCACCGTCCACTCGATGTCCACTAAGCCGCCCCGGCCAAGCTTCAAATGCGTCGATGAATCCGCGCCGCGCGGCAGCCGCTCGGTGTCGATTCGGCTCTTCAGCCGACGAATCTCGGCGCGAGCCTCGGCGCTGACCCCGGTGACCGGGTAGCGCACCGGATCGATCAACGCGGTGAACCGGTCCCCCAGTCCGACATCGCCCACAGCGAACCGGGCGCGCAACAGCGCCTGCGCCTCCCAGGCCGACGACCAGCGCGCGTAGTAGCCGGCGTATGAGGCGAGCGACCGGACGAGCGGGCCGCTGCGCCCCTCGGGCCGCAGGTTCGCGTCCACGCCAAGCGGCGGGTCGCCGCTCGGTACCGACAGCAGGTTGCGCATCCGCTCTGCGATGTCGTGTGCTATTCGCGCTGCGGCTTCGTCGGGCAGGTCTGGATCCCGCGACTCGTAGACGAACATGACGTCGGCGTCGGATCCGTAGCCAACCTCGTAGCCGCCTAGACGGCCCATCGCGATGACGGCGAAGTCGATCGGCAGCTCGTTGACGTCGAGGTCCCGAGCTACCGATCGACGGGCCACGTGCAGCGCTGCGTCCAATGTCGCCTCGGTGATCCGGCTGATGGCCAGGCCCGTTTCCGCTATGGTCAGGCGCCCCAGCAGATCCGCGAACGCGGTACGCAAGAGCTCCTGGCGGCGCAGGCCGCGGACCACCAGTACGGCATCGGTGTCGCTGTCCTGCCGGTTCGCGGCGTCAACCATCACTGCGCGCAGGTCCGCCTCACCGCGAGGTGAGAGACCAGCGTCCTCAGCGAGCATTTGCAACGCCTCGGGCGCCCGTTCGAGCATCTCGGAGACGTACCGGCTGGTACCGAGCAGGTACGCCAATCGCGAGGCGACTTGGCCCTCGTCGCGCAGCAGCCGCAGGAACCACGGCGTAGAGCCGAGCTCCTCGGACACCCGGCGGTAGGCGAGCAGGCCGGCGTCGGGATTCGGGGCGTCGGCGAAATCGCTCAGCATCACCGGAAGCAGGGTCCGCTGCAGAATTGCGCGCCGGCTCAGGCCGGCCGTCAATGCCTCTATGTGCCGAAGCGCTTGGTCTGGATCCATGAAGCCGAGGGCCGCAAGCCGCCGGCGCGCCTCGACCGGCGTCAGGCGCAGCGCCTCGGTCGGAACGCGAGCGACCGCCTCCAATAGCGGCCGGTAGAACAACTTCTCGTGCAGTCGGCGGACCTCGCGCCCGTGCAGCGCCCATTCGGCCTGGAAGACCTCTCGCGCGTCTCCGCGCCCGTCCGGCCGGTAACCCATCGCTCGAGCGAGGCGCTGCAACTCGGCCGGCTGCTCGGGCACGATGTGGGTCCGGCGCAGCCTGCGCAACTGGACGCGGTGCTCGGTGGCTCGGAGGAAGGCGTAGGCGTCGGCGAGACTCACCGCATCGTCGCGGCCTACGTAACCCCCGTCGCGCAGTCGGGCGAGCGCCAGAAGCGTCCCGCTCTCACGCAGTGTCTCGTCACCCCGGCCGTGGACCAGTTGCAACAGCTGCACCGCGAACTCGACGTCCCGCAAGCCGCCGGGCCCGAGCTTGAGCTCCCGATCCGCGATGGCCGGCGGCACATGGGCGAGCACCCGGCGACGCATAGCCCGAACATCGGCGACAAAGTCCGGGCGTTCGGCCGCGGACCAGACCATCGGGGCGAGAGTGCGGACATAGCGCTCGCCGAGTTCCGGATCACCCGCCACTGGGCGCATCTTCAGCAGCGCCTGGAACTCCCAGGTGCTAGCCCAGCGGGCGTAGTAGGCGGCGTGGCTGGCCAGGGTGCGCACGAGCGGACCGTCCTTGCCTTCGGGTCGAAGGTTGGCATCGACCTCCCAGGCAACGGCGCGGCAGATGCGCATCGTCGCTGACGCCAGGCGGGTGGCGACGCCCAGCGCGGCTTCGGTGCCGGCCTCCGTCGTCGCCGCATCCGCTGGCTCGGCCACAAAGATCACATCGACGTCGGACACGTAATTCAGCTCGCGTCCCCCCGCCTTGCCCATCGCGATGATGGCCAGGCGGCAGGGCGCCGCATCCGGTGTCAGGTCGTACGCTGCGACCGCGAGAGCGGTCTGCAAGGTGTAGCCGGCGAGATCGGCCAGCGCCTCGGTGACCGCCGGCAGGCTCAGGTTGCCGGCCATGTCGCGACCCGCAATATCGGCCAGCTCCCGGCGGTAGGCGATCCGGAGCTGCGCGACGGCCTCGGCGCCACCCAATCGGGCCCGGCCCCCACCGGTTCCAGTGACCGGATCCGTCACGTCAGCGCCTACCGCGTCCGCCAGCCGGCGCGCGACCCCGTCCGCGTCGTAGTCAGCGCTCAACATGACGTGCCAGTGATCCGGATAGGCCACCAAATGCGCACCTAGCTCGATCGAGGCACCGAGCAGGTTGATCAGCCGGGAGCGCACCTGGCCGCTCGTCTCGAGTGCGGACCGCAACAATTGGACGTCGTCTCCCGCCACTGTCCCGGCCAGGTCCGCGAGTGCGTTCACGGCCAGATCGGGGTCGGAAGCACGGCCGAGTGCGGCGATGACTGCGGCGGCACCGGGACTCGCCGGCGCGCTCGCTTCGCTGTCCCACCAGGACAACGGGGGGCCCGCCAACACCGCGGCCGCGCGGTCCGGGTCCACGAACCCCAGCCGCGCCAGTCGCTGGTTCATCCGCCCGGGCGGCGAGAGCCGATCCGCCCGATCGTCGGCCATAGTCATGAGCCGGCCTCCTGAGTCCGGGGCCCCCGCGAAATCGCGCAGCGATTTCGCGGGGTGGGAGGACACAACAGGGGCGCACGAAGGAGGCCGGCGGGAAGCATCGTCACGAGCGGGTATCGATCACGAGGTCGGGGTCCCCGCGAATTTGTGGGGTAGTCATGGGGAGTCGGGCGCGGTGCTCTCGGGCCAAGGGAGCGCCGTCGGATGAGAACTGCCGCGCCCCGCCTGCATCTGGGCGGCGAGCGCAGCTCTGATCTCCGCCGGATCGGTGATCGGCTCGGCCGTGGTCTGACGTATCGCTCGGGCCGGCCGGACCGAGTCGGGGTCGCGGACGATTGCGGCGAACGCGGCGGCGAACGGCTGCCACACAGCGGCAAGGTCGGACTGGACCAGGTCCACCCGCTCGAGCAGGGCCGGAACGTCGTAGTCGGCGAGTTCGGCCGCGTTCGCCGCAGCCCATCGCCGTACGCCGGCGGGGGTCGTTTCGATATGGAATTGGATGCCCCACGCGAGCCGCCCGATCCGAAAGGCCTGGACTTCGGCCCCGGGTGATGCCGCCAGCAGCACCGCACCAGGCGGCAGTTCGAGCACTGCGTCCCGGTGCCACTGGATGACGTCGGGGGTAATCGGCAGTGGCCCGAACAGGGGATCAGTGGATGCCGCGGCCCGTTTGGCGATCAGTTGAGCGCCGACCTGCAGACCGAGTGGGTTCGGGCCGACTCGCCCACCCATGGCCAGGGCCAGCAGCTGATGGCCGAGGCAGATGCCGAGAGTGGGTACCTCGGTGGCGACGGCCTGCGCGAGTAACGCCCGCTCGGCTGGCAGCCAGGGCGCAACATCGTCCGCGTCGGCGCTCACCCGTCCGCCCATGGCGATCAGTCCGGCGTACCCAGACAGATCGGCGGGTAATTGGTCGCCGGCAAACGGACGGGAAACCACCAGCGTGACACCGGCGTTACGGAGCCACTCTCCGAGCGGTCCGACCGGATCACGCTCGTCGTTCTGGATGAGCAGGATCGGCGGCGCAGACACGACGCCCAGCGTACTGAGCGCCGGGGTCTTGGACGGGAGTTGCCCTCAGCAGCGGGCTAGAGCAGGGGCAGATACCGGCGCAGCTCGAACGGTGTTACCTCGGCCCGGTAGTCGTTCCACTCAGTGCGCTTGTTGCGCAGGAAGAAGTCGAAGACGTGCTCGCCGAGCACCTCGGCGACGAGTTCCGAGTCCTGCATGGCCCGGAGCGCGTCGGCCAGGTTATGCGGGAGCTCGTCGTATCCGAGCGCGAGTCGCTCGACGTCCGAAAGGGACCACACATCGTCTTCGGCTCCGGGCGGCAGCTCGTAACCCTCCTCGACACCCTTCATGCCGGCGGCAAGCAGGACCGCGAAGGCCAGGTACGGGTTGCAGGCCGAGTCGAGCGAACGCATCTCGACCCGGGTGGAGTTGGCTTTGCCCGGCTTGTACATGGGCACTCGGACGAGCGCGGACCGATTGGCGTGGCCCCAACAGACGTAGGTCGGCGCCTCGACGAGTTCGCCGCGCGCCGCGTAGCCGTACAAACGCTTGTACGAATTCACCCACTGGTTGGTGACCGCGGTGATCTCCCGAGCATGGCGCAAGAGGCCGGCGATGAAGGCCCGGGCCGTCTTGGAGAGGTTGAGTTCGTCGGTCGGGTCGTGGAAGGCGTTCCGATCGCCCTCGAACAGCGACAGGTGAGTGTGCATGCCGCTTCCCGGACGGTGCCGGAACGGCTTGGGCATGAAGGTGGCGTGGGCGCCGACCGACAGTGCCACCTCTTTGATGACGTGCCGAAACGTCATGATGTTGTCCGCCATCGACAGGGCGTCGGCGTACCGCAGGTCGATCTCCTGCTGTCCGGGTGCGACCTCGTGGTGGCTGAACTCGACGGAAATGCCGAGCGCTTCCAACGTGGTGACGGCGTCGCGCCGGAAGGTGTGGGTGCTGGGGTGGCTCGTCATGTCGAAGTACCCGCTGGTGTCGATCGGCTCCGGCTCGGTGCCGTCCAACGGGCGGTTCTTCAAGAGGAAGAACTCGATCTCCGGGTGGGTATAGAAGGTGAATCCGCGCTCGGCTGCCTTCGAGAGCGCCCGGCGGAGCACGTATCGCGGGTCCGCCCACGACGGGGACCCGTCCGGCATGGTGATGTCGCAGAACATGCGAGCCGAGTCGGCCGGCCGGCCCTCAGGCTCGGGCAGGATCTGAAAGGTCGCCGGGTCAGGCCGGGCGAGCATGTCGCTCTCGCTGGCGCGGGCGAATCCTTCGATAGCGGAGCCGTCGAAGCCGATGCCCTCCTCGAATGCGCCATCCAGTTCCGCCGGGGCGACTGCGACGGACTTGAGCGTTCCCAGAACGTCGGTGAACCACAAGCGGACGAAGCGGATCTGGCGCTCTTCGAGGGTGTGCAGGACGAATTCCTGTTGACGGTCCACAGCGCTCCAGTCTTGCGTAGCTTTGTTGCGAGCAGGCTAACTCGCGCAGCGCCGACCCCGAGCCGCCAGCGCCTGGCGCGGGACATCCGCTGGACAGCTAGTGCAAGGCGCTACCGGCGACCCAGGTTGTCCACGGGACTGACCAGTCGCCATTCTGCCAGACCTGCAACGGGGTCCCGCCGGAGTTCCTCACGACGACCGGGTCGCCGATCTGGGCCGTCTTGTAATACCAGTAGGCGTTGTCGTGGTTGAGGTTGAGGCAACCGTGTGACACGTCAGTGTTACCTTGCGCCCAAACCGTGGCCTCGAGCTCGTGCAGGTATACGCCGTCGGTGCTGATCTGGGTCGCCCAATAGATCGGCTCCTTGTACCCGAGCTTGGAGTTCACCGGTAGGCCGTAGGTTGACGAGTCCATGATCACCGGATTGCCCTGGCCGATCACCGTATAGGTGCCGTTCTGCGTCCAGAACGAGATCGTCTGACCGTTGACGTCGACGCTCCCGCCCCGGCCCATCGATGTCGGCATGACCCGCTGCAGCTTGTCGTTGAAGTACACGCTCACGGTGTGGGTGCGGTCATCCGCAATGGAAACGTGCTTGGCGCCGACCTTGAACGAGACGGAGGCGTCGGCTTGGCCGTAGAGGCCCGGCCCGACCTGCACGCCGTAGACGTTGGCCGCCACCGTGACGGCGGTGCCCGGCTTGTAGTACGTCCGCGGCCGCCAGTGCGCCGTCTGATCGTCGGTCCAGTACCAGGATCCGACGACGGGTGGGTTGGTCGTCACCACCAGCGCCTTCTCGGCATTGGCCTTGTCGGTGATCTCCTCGTCGAAGTGCACGACCGGGACGATGCCGACCCCGTATGTCGCGCCGTTTCGCATCGGCGTACTTCCGGTCGTGGTGATATACGGCATGGTCATGTTGCCGGGGGTCAAGGTCGTGAACTTCTCGCTGCGGGTAACCGGCCGGCCGTCGCCGTTCGCCGCGGTCGCGGTCATCGTGTAGGTCTTGCCGTACCCGAGAACCTCGGTCGCGGACCAGGACAGCCGGTCTGGCGCCATCGCCCCGGAGACGGCATTTCCGTCCGGATTGACGAGCTTGACGGACGTCAACTCGCCGTCGAGTGCCGATACCTTGACCGGTGCAGTGGGGTTGACGCCCTGCGATCCACCCGCGGGACTGAATTGCAGCTCCACTGGTGCGGCAGCCGCCGACGAGGTGGCGGCCGGCGAGGACGATTCTGAACTCGAACTCGTCGGACTGGCTGTTGCCGACGGAGATGATGCGGCCTCGTGTCCCGTGCGGGAGCACGCCGTAGCGAGCAGCGCCACGATGGTGACGACCGCTCCGACGGTACGCATGCGGTTCAGAACATCCACCCCCTTGCCGGGCTCCTGCGGCCCGGCCCTTCCCCGGTCATTCTCCCCTGCCTGCCCTTGCTCTCACGTTCCCGCGCGCTCAATGCAGCGCACTTCCGGCCTGCCAGGTCGCCCAGGTGACCGTCCAGTCGCCCGAGTCCCATGCGTGTAGCCGTTGCGGGGTCCCCTCGACGTCAACGATGTCGCCGGGCTGGGAGAACTTGTAAAACCACACGGAATTCGCCGGCGAAACGTTCAAGCAACCGTGTGACGTGTCAATCTTGCCCTGCACCGGCACCGACCAGTCCGCCCAGTGGATGAACTCGCCGCCCATCGAAATGCGAACTCCGTACGGAATACTGACTCGGTAAGATTGGGGGGAATTGTCCGGAACACCGAAGGATCCGGACGTCATTGTGATGTTCCTCTCGGCATCGACGACGGTGTGTAGCCCGCTGTTGGTCCACAGCGAGATCTTCTGGCCGTTGGTGCCAGCGATCGTGCCGCCCTTGCCCATTGACGTCGGCATCTGGCGCATCAGTACGCCGTTCCGATAGACCCGGATGATCTTGTCGGAATCGTTGACCTTGGAGATCTGGGCCTCGCCGATACGGAATGAGGTGCTGGTATCGGCTTGGCCATACAGGCCTGGACCGACCTGCACGCCGTAGATCCTCGCCGTCACCGTCACTCGGGTATGTGGCGTGAAGTACACCTTCGGCCGCCAGTGCACGTCCTGATCGTTGAACCAGTTCCAGCCTCCGACCTGCGGCGGCACGGTGGTAACCGACAGCGCGCGCTCGGCGGCGGCCTTGTTACGGATGGGCTCATCGAAGTGGACCTTGATCGCCTGGCCGACGCCGTAGGTCCGGGCTGGATCGAGTGTGTAGCCCGCAGCCGTGTTTATATAGGCCATCGTCATGTTGCCCGGTGTGACCGTGCCGAAGGCGGACGTTTTGGTGACCGAGTGGCCGGCGCCATTCGTGGCGTGTGCGGTGAGCGTGTACCGCTTGCCGTATCCGAGCGGTTGGCTCGCCGTCCACGACGTCCGGTCGGCTGCCATGGTGCCGGTCACGCCGGTTCCGTCGTCATTGGTCAGGGTGACGGATGTCAGCGCGCCGCCACTCACCGAAGCGTGAATCGGCGCGATCGGGTTGACCCCCGCGCTGCCGGAAGCTGGTACGAGGGTCACGATCGCCGGCGCCGGAGCCGCTGAGCTGCTGGGCGAGGTCGCCCCGCTAGCCGGGCTCGACGTGGTCGCTGCCGGGCTGGTCGAGGTCGACCGTTGCCCCGTCGATTTGGAGGCCGTACACGCGGCGAGCGCCAACACTGCGACCGCCGCGGCTACAGCCCACCGAGCTCCCCCAGCCACCGCGTCCTCCGAAGCCACAACGACCCACGCGGACGGCGTAGGCCATCTTATTGTGACAATACGATCGGCCAGACCGGCGTAACGCCACATCACAATCGGCTCACGCTGAAGCAACGCACAGGATCCGCCAGGGATCCGCCCGAGCCCTCTGTTCCATACGCGCGTTGGTCAAGCGATCTCCGTGATCTCGGACATAATGCGCTTTAGCCACGCTATGCCGCTGATCGTCGGCGCGCGCGTACCGAGACGCGGCCGGCGATCAGGAGAATGGTGTTATGCCCGTGCTCCGAGTTGCCCTGGCGCAGGTCGACATCACGGTCGGTGACCTGGCCGGCAATGCCGCAGTCATCCTCGACCGCACGGCAGAGGCCTGTGCAGCCGGCGCCGACCTTGTCCTGTTTCCGGAACTAGCGATCACCGGGTACCCACCCGAGGACCTGGTCTTCCGCTCGTCCTTCCGGGCGGCGTCGCGAGCGACGACCGAGAAGCTCGCCGCCGACCTAGCCGCGGGGGGCTTCGGTGACGTAGGTGTAGTCATCGGCTATGTCGGTGACGACGCCGGGCCACGCAACGCCCTCGCGTTCTGCTTCGGTGGCCAAGTCGTTTCGACCTACTTCAAATATCACCTGCCGAACTACGGCGTGTTCGATGAAGCCCGCTACTTCGTCCCCGGAACCCGATTCGAGATCGTGCGCTTCCGAGGCGTTGACGTCGCGCTCACCATCTGCGAGGACTTGTGGCAGGAGGGCGGCCCGTTCATGGTGGCCGGGGCAACGGGCGTCGGCCTGGTCGTGAACATCAACGCCTCACCGTTCGAGCGCGATAAGGACGAGGTTCGACTGCCGCTTCTGCGGCGCAGAGCCCGAGAGGCAAGCGCCATCGTCACCTACGTGAATACCGTCGGCGGACAGGACGAGTTGGTCTTCGATGGCGACTCGATCGTGGTCAGCGCGGACGGTGCCGTGTTGCTGCGGGCGCCACAGTACGTAGCGGGCGTCCATCTGATCGACCTGGCCCTGCCTCTGGCAGTCCCCGATCCGGCCCCGCCGCCGGCTGGATTGCCAATGACCGTGCACCGGCACGACACGGGCACACCGCCCGCTGCGGATCGGCCGACTGCGGCAGGATCGGTGGCCGACCGGCTCGGCGACGAGGCCGAGGTTTGGGGAGCGCTGGTCACAGGGACGCGGGACTACATCCGTAAGAACGGGTTCCGCTCCGTCGTGCTCGGCCTGTCGGGCGGTATCGACTCAGCGGTGGTAGCCGCCGTCGCCGCTGATGCGATTGGCGGTGACAGGGTCTTCGGTGTGTCGATGCCCAGCGATTATTCGTCGGAGCATTCCCGATCGGACGCTTCCGACCTCGCCCGACGGATCGGCGCGCATTATCGGGTCGTACCCATCGCACCGATGGTGGCCGAGTTCGTCTCCACCCTGGGGCTCACCGGCCTCGCCGAGGAGAACGTCCAGGCTCGGGTGCGCGGGACGACGTTGATGGCGTTGTCGAACGCCGACGGGCATCTGGTTCTCACCACGGGCAACAAGAGCGAGTTGGCCGTTGGCTACTCAACGATCTACGGCGACGCGGTCGGCGGCTTCGCGCCGATCAAGGACGTGCCCAAATCGTTCGTGTGGCAGCTTGCGAGGTGGCGCAACGCGCAAGCCGAAGCGGCGGGGATGGAGCCGCCCATCCCGCAGAACTCGATCGACAAGCCACCGTCCGCAGAGTTGCGGCCGGACCAGCTCGACAGCGACTCGCTTCCGGACTACGAGTTGCTCGACGCCGTGCTCGCGAGGTACGTCGACGGCGACGAGGGCTTCGACCAGATCGTGGCCGAGGGGTTCGATCCGGAGCTCGTCATGCGGGTGGCTCGCATGGTGGACACCGCGGAATGGAAGCGCCGCCAGTACCCACCCGGGCCGAAGATCAGCTTCAAAGCGTTCGGGCGCGATCGGCGGCTGCCGATCACCAGTCGCTGGCGCGAGCACGCGCTCGATGCCCCTGACCGACGCATCCTCCTCTGAGGTCGACCGGCTCGGGTGACAACGTTCACAGAGACAATCCATGGGCGCGCAGTGCACGATGGGGGCGTTCGTTCCACACCAGGAGCCCGGGGACCGGCAGGCCGGCCTCGAGGAGAGAGTGGGTGCGAGATGCCCGAAACCCTCTACGGCGGAGTGCAAAACCGCCGCGTAACCATCCGCGATCTGCAGCGCGCGACGGACGCACACGAGCGGTGGGCCATGCTCACCGCATACGACTATTCGACGGCCCGGGTATTCGACGAGGCTGGCGTGCCGGTTCTCCTCGTCGGTGATTCCGCTGCGAACGTCATCTACGGGTACGAGACCACCCTGCCCGTGACCGTCGACGAATTGTTGCCGCTGGTACGTGGGGTCGTGCGCGGTACGAAGCGGGCGATGGTCGTCGCCGACATGCCGTTCGGGAGCTATCAGGCCTCGCCGACTCAGGCGTTGGAGAACGCGGCGCGGTTCATGAAGGACGGTGGCGCTCAGGCGGTGAAGCTCGAAGGCGGTCACCGGGTGCTGCCGCAAGTCGAGGCATTGGTCAACGCCGGTGTGCCGGTCATGGCTCACCTCGGCCTGACTCCGCAATCGGTCAACGCGTTCGGGGGCTACCGGGTGCAGGGTCGGGGCGAGGAGGCCGCGCACCGCTTAGTGCAAGACGCAAAGGCAATGCAACAGGCCGGCGCGTTCGCGGTGGTGCTCGAAGTCGTGCCGTCTGAGCTCGCTCGCGAGGTCAGCGCTCAGTTGCACGTTCCGACGATCGGCATCGGCGCCGGACCGGACTGCGACGCCCAGGTGCTGGTCTGGCAGGACATGGCCGGCCTACGCACCGGTGAGCACAAGCCCAAGTTCGTCAAAGAGTTCGCCGACATGGCCGGACTGCTCCGGGGCGCCGCCGAAGAGTTCGCCGCAGAAGTTCGTGCCGGCACCTATCCGGCCGAGGAGCATGCATACCACTAGTGTCCTGCGCCGGGTCACTCGCTGGACACTAGAGCGCGCCGCCCACGTGCTGCGTTCGCACTGCCGCAACGTGCAGCGGAGCTGCGCTCTGTCAGCGCGATGGTTCTGGGGCTGATCGCGAGGCAGCCGATCGTTCGTTTCATCGATGACGGCGGCACAAAGCTCGCCGGGCACCGCCAGCCCACTGCATAGCCAGTGAAGTCGAGCGGCGCACCGGCGAGCGGTGCGTGACCATATCGAGTTAGCCGATCGAGACAGTTCG
>Ga0207665_10001137_pt1 | contig 17885 bp, 19 predicted proteins | sample LARL112metaG_FD_184351 | JGI IMG/M metagenome (GOLD analysis project Ga0207665, IMG submission 184351) | Corn, switchgrass and miscanthus rhizosphere microbial communities from Kellogg Biological Station, Michigan, USA - LAR L11-2 metaG... | ecosystem: Host-associated > Plants > Roots >...
GATAATAAATGCCACGTCTCGGTTCCATTTGGATCTCCTCTTTTTCCTGCGGGATTGGTCCAGTGAAGGAACACGCACAAGGCGACTCTCGGACATCTCAAGCGATTCTCGGGCTCAAAGGTTTAGTTAGAACCTGTCAATGCTGTCAGTGAAGTGCTGGCTGCTCGACGCCCAACACGATGAGACGTCGTTCCCGAGGTTGACGAACGGCAACTCCCGGGACAGAACAAGGGCTCGTTTGATCGCATTCTGTCCAGGGATTATTTGATGAAGACCCGCGATTGGGCTCAGAACCCCGGTCGCAGCAGTCCATGAGCGAAATGGCATTTTTTCGCCAGCTTTACCCGCGCAGCTTGGGCGAACAACACCATTTTCAAGCACCGTGCGGATGTAAAATCCGAAATCCCACTGCAGCGTGATCGCGATGAGGCCGATGGGCTCCCTGCTCACTTGAGGCCGAATGTCCAACTGAGCCCTGAACTGGTTCCATAGTCACTGCCGGAGAAACCTGGCGGAGGCCGATTGTCCCAGTTTCCATAAAAAGACATGTTCCATTTCAGATTGCTGACGATCTTGATGTAATAGGAGGCATTGGTGTTGAACCGGACACGGCCCGGATCCGAAAGGGCGGGCAGTAGAGCGGCAGTTACATCGAAGTTGGTTTTACTGAACTTAAAAAACTGCGCTTGACCGTAAAAGACGACCGCCGCAAGATTCTGGTTGTTGACGGAAACGTCGGACTGTTTATAGTCGGTATTTTGCCATGCAGGCCCGAACACTAACGAGATGTTCGTGCGGTTTGTGTTCTTAAAGTAACGTCCGATACCGCCACCCACAGTGCTCTGCAACGCGATTCCTTGTTCCGAGCTTTGCAAAAAGGCGCCGAGACCCGCATAGAACCAGTTGTTCCAAGGCAGCAGATGACGGCCACCCAAAGTGAGAGAGTTTCGAGTGGAAGCATTGGTCCCTGAGCTGGAGGACAGGTTGGAATCGAAACTGGCGAGCGCAGTCCAGCGTTCCCGAACATAAGCGGTCCGCGAACCAAAGCTGTACTGCGTTGATTGATTGCCTTTTGAATAAATCACACCGAGTGTTACCTCGCCATTAAATCGCTGCCAAAATCTGTCGGACGTCGCGACCATTTCGACGATTTGGGAACGGTCGAGAACGTCTTCTTTTTCAGGAGCCAGGATCTGAATCTTCACCGGTCGGTCCGCTGGTGTATCGGGAGTTCTTAATGACCCTGTGTAGACCGCGCCACCCTCCGTTTTCACGACAAACAACTGGTTGCTTTCCAAGCGGGCGACCTTCGTCCAATTCACGGAGGCCGTGCCGTCGATGTAATCGAAGCTGACGTACAGCACACCAGCATCCAGCCCCTTGACCTCGCAAGTCAGGCGGTCGCCATTCGTCATCACAATGACGTCCGTCTTATCTCGTGCATAAAGTGGGACGGTAAAGAGGAGAGCAAGAGTCAGAAGAAGAAATTGGGTATTCATAGGAGCCTTCTCTTTCTGTTAGCCGGCTGGCTCGGGAGGACCTTGGCTTTCGCAAACACGCATCATCGCAGGTTCCGGATCGCGATTCGCAATGGACATGGCTTAAGCGCAGCCTTGGCTCGAACCATGGGAACTGAACAGGTTGGATTGTTCCCTTACGCTGCGCGACGCGTTGTTCTTACCTCTTCGGAGAGCCTCACCTGATTATTTCGAGCATTATGAAACGATAAAACGCCTTGCGACGTACCTACCGGATGCGGCGTGCAGGTTTGGGCCAAATAAGTGTGCGCCGTCAGAATGTTCTTGCCGTCTGGACTGGCTGTCTTCTCGCGTAGTGTGCGCTCAATCGAGGGACGATTTTGCTGGACTGCCGCGATCCAATGCCGTAACCGCTTAGCAAGCTCTTTGTTCCGCTTCACCTCGGGTGCCATGGGCTCCTTCTGGCCTCTCTGCCTGCCTCAATCCTCTTGCTCAATAATGAGCAGCCAATAAGACACTTGGAACTGGCAGAATTACTTGTTTTGGGGAGGGCCAGGATGACCGTTGTTGACAGGACGTTTGCACCATTGTGCGCCGTTTGTTCGCCCAAAACCGATCGAAATCGCAACGTTGCGCGTCGGCAGGGACCCCACAAAGAGCGGTCGTAACCTGTGTCCGGCTGGGTGAGAAGCATTGAGTGACACTGCCCTTCGGTTTTAGCCGCTGAGGCCAAAGCTATACTTTTGGAACAGTTTTCCGGCAAGCCATCCATCCCTTCCTCATCACGTCGATTTTCAGTAAGCGAGACAACCTCAAAGCATCTAAACTAGTATTATCCAAAACCATACCTAGCCTAGGAGTTGCGTTATGAAGGCGAGAATCACGGCGTGTCTTTGCGTTCTTCTGCTCATTTCGGTCGCGGGCACAGTTGCCTGCAACAAGGTCCCGAATGATTCGCAGATCAGCAGCCAACTTCAGGACAAGCTCAACAGCGACTCCGGTTTGCAGGGAAAGCAGCTCAGCGTGCAAGCCGCCAACGGCACCGTAACCCTGTCGGGTTCGGTCGATAATGACGCCCAGCGGGAAGCTGCCGCGCGGTATGCCTCGGCGATCCCCGGCGTGAAAACAGTCGTGAACAACCTGCAGGTGGGCCCGCCTCCGGCAGCTGCGGCCGCCGCACCTGAGCCGCAGCCGGCGCCGGAAGAAGCCCCGAAGCCCACGCCTACGCGCCGACGCGAACCCGCGCCCAAGCGACGCAACGTGGTGGCTCGCGATAACACGGAAATGGCCGCGGCCGCTGGTGGGGCAGCCGGTGCAGGCGCAGCCGTGGCTCACCAGGATTCGCCGCAGCCCGTTACGCCCCCCGCTCCAGCGACTCCGCCACCTCCACCGCCACCGCAGAAGGTGACGATTCCGGCCGGCACAAGCTTGGCCGTGCGCCTGGTCGATACGATCGATTCCGAGAAGAACCAACCGGGCGAGACTTTCCGCGCGACCCTGAATTCTCCTCTGTCGGTTGAAGGAGAAATTGCCATTCCTTCCGGCTACGACGTCGAGGGCCACATCGTCGACGTGAAGAGCGCCGGAAAATTCGCCGGACAATCCGTGGTGGTATTGCAGCTCGACCGCATTTCCGTAGGCGGCAAGTCCTACTCAATCCAGACCGACGAGTACAAGCGCCAGGGAAGTTCGCGCGGCAAGAACACCGCTGAAAAGGTCGGCGCCGGCGCAGCCATCGGCGCCATCATCGGCGGCATCGCCGGCGGCGGCAAAGGTGCAGGCATCGGCGCGGCAGCCGGAGGCGGACTTGGCGGCGGCGTGCAGGCAGCGACCAAGGGTCAGCAGATCAAACTGCCTACCGAAACCGTGTTGAACTTCACGCTGCAGAATCCGCTCACCGTCATTCCGGCGCAGGGCCCCGATTCTCATCGTCACAAGATGGACTCGCCCTCCAGCGACTCCGGACCTCAACAGTAAGCTCGACCACTTCACCGGAAGGGCACGACTGAAAACCGTGCCCTTTTTCATGGATTGCCGATCCTGGCGCTCTATGTTCTGATATCGCTTCTTCCATGCCGCCCATCACCGCCTTCCTGCACACCCACAATGACGCGCGCCACCTTGGACGCGCTCTCGAAAGCCTCCGGCCCTGCGACGAAATCCTCATCGTCGATCATGGTTCGACGGACAGCACTCTACTGGTGGCCCGCGAGTATGGCGCCATCATCCGGACATCTTTGCCCGATCCGTCGATCGCGGAACACCTCGCCCAGGCTCGCCACGAATGGATCTTCTGCTTGCTGCCCACGGAAACACTGACCGAGTCCCTGGAAGCTACGTTGTTCGAATGGAAGCTTTACACTCCAGGTGACGTTGCGCAGATTCCTTCCGCGGCTGTCGTGGTAAAAGATGAGGCCAAGAACAGCGGCGCCGAAACCGCAACCAGTACCCGCCTGGTACCAAAGGGTTGGAGGCGGTGGGACGGTCCGCTGCCCCAACCCGATCCACGCAGCACGCTGCTGCAAGGTGACTTATTGCGCTTCGGCCCGGAAGCACTGTGACGCAATCACGTCTGGATGTGACATCCCTCACATGCGGGCGTGGGGTTCCCTCCTACACTAGCCAGTTGGCAGCAGTTTGTCGCACGGCAGTTTCTAGGAGGAATCATGCAAGCAAGCAAGTGGTTCGGTCTGAGCGCTGTGATTGTTGCCCTGGCGATGATCGCCATGGCGCAGCAGGCGGCGCCGTCACAAGAAAAGGAAATCAAGCACGTCCCGGTGAAGCAAACCAATGCTTCCTCCGGCCAAGAGATGTTCAACAGCTATTGCGCGGTGTGTCACGGCGTCGACGGGAAGGGCGCGGGCCCGGCTGCGTCCGCATTGAAGGTTGTTCCCACCGACCTCTCCGGACTCGCCGCCAAGAACGGCGGCAAATATCCCTCGCTCCACGTTTCCAGCGTGCTGCGCGGCGAAGCGGAAACGCCCGCCCACGGCAGTAAGGACATGCCGGTTTGGGGACCACTGTTCCGGCACCTGAGCCAGGGTCATGATGCGGAAGTGCAGCAGCGCATCGCGAACCTGAATCAGTACGTCGAGTCGCTTCAGAAGAAGTAACAGGCTGCCATCTGTCGGTCCCGGCAGCAATCGGATTTCTCGACCAAGGAATGCGTCCCTTAAGCCCCGACGCATTCCTTTCTTTGTTCATATCCCCCATTCGTGCAATTGCGCCCCTAAACCCGCCTTGCTACATTCCACCGCGGGCGCTCCCAAACAGCCGAATCGACGTGGATGAGCATCGAACTACTGAAGTGCTCTTTTGGGGAAGCGCGCGAAATCGCTCTCATGCATCGTGATCCGGAAAATGCATTCGTCTTAACGCGTTCCGTTCGGCTCAAGTGGCCGATGCGCTATGGCGGAGCTTTATTGTCAGTAGGCGCGGCCGTGGCCGTGTGGACGCTGACTGGGCTGATGCATCGCGATCCGTTTGCGATTTTCGTGTTGGCCGTGGTTGCGATTGCGAGATTTCTCGGATTCGGTCCCGCCGTGTTCGGCACGGCGCTCTCGGTCATTGCCATCGACTACATCGGCTTCGAACCACGTTTCTCGATGGGCATCACGGCTTCCGACCTCGGCCGGCTAGCCATCTTCGTTATCATTTCGTTACTGGCCGCCAGCCTCGCCCGGCAAAAGTCCCGCGCTGAAGTACGCGCCGATCAGACGCACGAACAGATGGCGGCCATCGTGGAATCGTCGAACGATGCCATCTACAGCGCCACTACGAAAGGGATCATCACGAGCTGGAATCACGGCGCCGAACAACTCTACGGCTACCGCGCTGACGAAGTGCTGGGCAAACCTGTCCTGATCACGGTGCCGGAGGATCGTACGCACGAAACGCGCTCGCACTTTGAAAAACTGGCACGGGGCGAGAGCATCGAGAGCTATCAGACGCAGCGACGCCGTAAAGATGGAACTCTCGTTCCCATTCTGCTTTCCGTGTCACCATTGCGTGATCGCAAAGGGACCGTCATCGGCGCCTCCGCCATTGCTCGCGACATTACGGCGCAACTCCGCGCCGAACATGCCCTGCAACGCAGTGAAAAGCTGGCCACTGCCGGACGCTTGACCGCTGCCATCGCGCACGAAATCAACAACCCACTTGAAGCCATCACGAACCTGCTTTACCTGGCTCGTCGCGACCGTGTCCGCGCCGACCAGCACCTCGAAATGGCGGAGCGCGAAGTGCAGCGCATCGCCGACATCGCACAACAGACGCTCGGCTTCGTTCGCGAAGTCTCCGAGCCCAAGGCCCTGAACGTTTCTTCGACGCTCAGCGAAGTGCTGCAGCTCTATTCCGCCAAACTCTGCACTGGTCACATCGAGGTACAAAAAGATTTCTGCGAGCAATGCGAGATCCGCGGGTTTGCCGGCGAGCTCCGCCAGTTATTTGCCAATCTGATCGTGAATGCCGCCGATGCCATGCCTCGAGGTGGCCGGTTGCGCCTGCGGGTTTGCCCCGGGCGTGAGTACGCCGGCGAAGGCCGCCGGGGTGTACGCGTGACCCTCGCCGACACCGGCACCGGCATCACTCCGGAGCATCAGACCCGGCTCTTCGAGCCTTTCTACACGACCAAGAAGGAATCCGGCACCGGGCTCGGACTGTGGTTGTCGGAAGGCATCATCCGCAAACATCGCGGCCGGATTCGCGTGCGCAGTTGCGCGCGCCCCGGCCATAGCGGGACTACGTTTTCTTTGTTTCTTCCAGAAAGCGCCTAGTTCCCCGATTCACGATCGGGGTGCGCACCACCGTCATCACTGCTCCGTCGATCTGTAAGCTATTCCGATTCATAGCCTTACAAGCTGCTGCTCGAAAGGACAGTGACTTCAGTACTCCGGTTCGGCTCCGGCCTCGACCTTATAATCAAGGGACAACTGGCAACAAAACTGGCGTTCTAACAGCGTGGATCCTTTTCTGGCATCGGCGAGCGTCGTCTTCGGGCTGATCTTCGGCAGCTTTCTGAACGTGTGTATCTATCGCCTGCCCCGAGAATTGTCAGTGCTGAACCCCCGCTGGTCGGCTTGCCCGGAATGCAAGGAACCGATCGCGTTCTACGACAACATCCCCGTACTCAGTTGGCTGCTCCTGCGTGGACGTTGCCGACAGTGCAAAGAGCCGATTTCGCCGCGCTACCTGATGGTCGAAGTCCTGAACGCGGTTCTCTTCCTGGCCTGCGCCTGGTACTTCGGCTGGACTCTCGCCACGCTGAAATATTGCACGCTCGCTTTCCTGCTTCTTGGCCTGATTTTTACCGACGCGGAAACGAAGCTTCTTCCCGACCGGATGACGTTGACCGGCCTGGGCCTCGGAGTCCTGTTCAGCCTGTTTGTGCCCGTGAACGACCTCGCATCGCAGTTCCTGCCGGGCGTGGTTTCGCTGCCGGTGAGTTCTGATGTTTCATCGCGCCTGCTGTCGCTGGCCGATTCGCTGCTGGGCGCTGTGGTCGGCGCATCGTTCATTTACGGAGCCGGTGCGATTTACTTGCGTGCGCGCGGCGTGGAAGGCATGGGATTCGGCGACGTGAAGCTGATGGCCATGATCGGTGCCTTCCTGGGAGTGAAGCTCACCGTGTTCACGATTTTCACTGCTTCCATTGCGGGATCGATTTTCGGTGTGGGAACCATCTTGCTGGTTTGGATCAAGCGCACGCGTCGATTTGTACGTCGTCAGCACAGCAGTCTGGGTGAAGCGCGCAAGCGCGCATGGCAGTCCGCCCAGACAATGTACCGCCACTACGAAATGCCCTTTGGCGTTTTCCTGGGCAGCATGGCGATGGTCGCGCTCTTCTTCGGCAAGCAGTTTCTGGATTGGTACTGGAGGCTGCTATGAAGCTGCTTACCAATCCAGTCTTCATGAAAATGGTGCTGCTGCTGTTCGCGTCGGGCTTCGCTGTGGTGATGGCGTGGTTCATGATGCGCCGCGTCCGCAAGAGCTTGAGTGATGGCGACGTGGAACCCAGTGTTGCCGGCAATGCCTCGCAGCTACCACTGCATACCTATCACGCGGTGATTCAGGAACTGAAGCAGCAAAAGCACGAACTCTCCACCATGCGCGACGCCGAAAGCCGCCGTGCCCGCAGCACAGAAAATATCAGCGCTGCCGTGCTGTCGAACCTTTCGAGCGGCGTGATCTTCTTCGGGCCGAATGGGCTAATACGCCAGGCAAATCAGGCCGCCAAGAACATTCTCGGAATCGCTTCGCCCACCAGCATGAACGCGGAAGAACTCTTTTGCCACACGACGATCGTCGGAGGTTCTGGGGAGACGACTCTGGCCGACAAGATTGCTTTTGCCATGAGCGAGGGCAGGCCCGTGCAAGATGTGGAGGTCGAGCATCACACGCCTGCCGGACAACACAAGATTCTCGAAGTGACGGCGTCGCGCGTTCCGGCCGCGGATGGCTCGGCCCTGGGCGTCGCCTTGCTCATCAGCGATCAAACGGAGATCGCGACCATCCGCCGCCAGATGCAACTGCGCGGTGAACTGTCGGCTGAGATGGCGCTGGCGTTGCGCACGTCGCTGATCACGATCTCAGGTTACGCGCAGCACCTTGCACTGAATCGCGACCCCGGGTTGGCCACGCAGATCGCGGCCGACATCGCGGCCGAAGCCAAACATCTGGATCACACCATCGGCGGCTTTCTCGCCGAGAGTACGAAGGCACAGGCCGTTTCGGCGGCCAGTTCTTAGGAATTCCCGCGGCGGAAAGCTGCCGCGACTTTTGTGAGGACACTGAATATGAAGCGCATCGCATGGCTCGTAGGCATCTCAATTTTCCTGGCAACGCTGGCTTCTGTCGCCGTCGCGCAGGACGCATCTCTGGGCGACGTAGCCCGCCAAACTCGCAAACAGAAGGGCCAAAAGGCTCCGGCCGCGAAGAAGTATGACAATGACAATCTTCCGGCGGACGACAAGATCTCGGTCGTTGGACAGGCGCCCGCGGAATCGGCCGACGCCAGCGCTCCTGCGACCAGCGGCGAGCCAACTCCCGCGGCCGAATCCGCCGACAAGACTGCAGCGCCGGCGGCAGGCTCCGGCGAAAATGCCACCGCTCCGAAATCCACCAACGCCGAAGACAAGAAACCTGCGAACGACGAGCAGGCGCAGAAGCAACAAATGTTTAAGGAGTGGCAGAACAAGATTCACGAGCAGCAGAATCAGGTCGACATGTTGACGCGCGACATTGATCTTGCCAACCGCGAATACCGCCTGCGCGCCGCGGCGTTCTACGCCGACGCGGGCAACCGTCTGCGCAATGCGGTCGCGTGGGACAAGGAAGACGCCCAGTTCAAAGACCAGATGTCCGACAAGCAGAAGAAACTCGACGACGCCAAGAAGCAACTCGAGGAACTGCAGGAGCAGGCGCGCCGCGCCGGCGTCCCGTCGTCCATGCGCGAGTAACACGGGGTTGGCGGTATTTCTAGAATCCCGGCGTGCGCGCCGGGATTTCGTTTTGTTCCCTCTTTCCTCGTCTTACAGCCGACTCTACATCGAATTCCGAAACAATCCTTTAACCGCCAAGGCCGCAAAGAAAATCCGCCAAGCACGCAAAGAACAGCCGCTCCGAAGTCTTCTTTGCGGCCTTCGCGGTCTTTCTTCGCGCACTTCGCGGTTAAAAGCTTTCTGTGACGTACGAAGAACGGGCAGGAATCGCACGTGATGGCGCGCATAGATTTTTTTGATTGGACTGAACCGCGCCCGCTCCCGCATAGTATTTTCATCCTGCCTGCAACGTAGCAGAAGGATCGTGCGAACTACGTTTGCGGGCTCCGCCCGTTGTTCCGTCTCACCTCCTGACCTCGTCGTCTTTCAATAACCTGTCCGATGCACGCAAGCGCTGAGCTTGCCGGCCTCGGCACTCGACTCTTTAGGAGGCTTTTCATGCGCTACACGAGCGGTTCTTGGAAGAAGTTTCTGTTTCTCTCCCTCACTGGTCTCAGCCTGCTGCCCTCAACGGCGCTGGCTGAAGACGCACGAGGAAAATTCACTCTGGCCCGAGAAGTCCGGTGGGGCACAGCCGTACTCCCGGCGGGGGACTACAGCTACTCCATCGAACATCATGCGACCGGAACAGTGGTTCTCCACAGCCTGAGCGGCGGACCGAACGCGATCGTCCTGGCAAGTTCCTCGTCGATCGTTGATTCCACCGCAGCGCCGCGTCTACTTCTGACACAACGTGGCCATGACTGGGTTGTCACCTCGATGATCCTCGGAGGCGAAGGCGAGGAGTTGTACTTCACGCCTTCCGTCCCAGCAGCAAGCCCGCTGGCAGCCAAGCGGCCCGCCAAGGTCGCAGACGTTTCCAGCAACGCAACACCGTAGTGCAACCACCGTCCGCGGGGCGACAACCGTGGTTCTGCGGACGATTCTTAACAACGACCATTCATTCGGAGAAAGATCGTGCTGAAGAAGACTGCCGTATCACGTCGAGAAGCCCCGCCCGTAACCCTGCGCACCGTCGCCGAATACGTAGGCCTGGCGCCGTGCTCGGTTTCTGCCGTCCTCAACAACTCGGCCGCCGGCATGTCCATTCCGCAGCAGACCAAGGAACGGGTGTGGCGGGCCGCCCGCCGACTGAACTACCGGCCCAACTACTCGGCGCGCGCGTTGCGTACACGCCGGACCTACACCGTCGCCATGCTAATGCCCGACATCGGATACGCCCCGGCTGCGCGTATTGCCGCCGGTGCCGAAGACTTTCTGCGCAAGCACGACTACTGCCTGATCATCGCCACCAACGATCGCTCCGCCGACTGGCAACAGAATCAGTTCGCGCAACTGCGGCAGCGGGGAGTCGAAGGAGTAATCGTATTGCAGGCGGAGTTGCCGTTGCCGGCAGGCTTTCCCGCGTCGGCGATCGGTGAGATTCCGACCGATGGCCAGCAACCAATCACGCCGACAGCGCGGGAAGCACTGACCGCCCTGGGACGAAAAGCGGCATTCCAGGTGGTGCGCCAGATCGAACAAGCGAGCGGGCGGCTCGCGAGCGTAGTCGGGCCGGAGTGGCTCAATCCGCGGACGGTGGATACGAACGATAGTGCGGGGACGCGATTGGCAAGCTGACAGATCGGAAGTCGGACAAGCGCCTCTACAGGGCATGCCTCCGGCGAGGCCATCTCGGCAGGTAGTTGGTGTGATTGGGATGTTTCAACACGCACCCCTTTTGTTGAGTTCCACGGGGTAAGAAGAATGCCAATCCTTGCAATCTATTCGCAAGAATCTTGTGTGATACACTCCGCCGCAAATGACAGGTCCTTCCGATGATTTATCACGAAGGTCGTTTCTCAAAGCCACTTTGATGGGAACTGCTCTTTCCTTGACGAAGGTTCCCGAGTTAGGGGGAACAGGCCGAAAATCTCAAGGGATAGCCAAGTGAGTGGTCGTCGATAATCGAGGGCGATGAAGAGTCGCATGGGATGTAACTGCTGAGGCACGAGGCGGAGCGATCGGTGGCTATCGCTTCCGGTAGAATGCACCGCGAGTTACATCAACTTTCGGCGCACCATGTCGAGAGCCATCTGCGAGGCGAACCATCGAACCCGCTTGCGGTCACCCGGAAAATTGCGCTCTTCGACTTGGGTTTCCCTTTCGCTCGCTAACGCGTGATAGACCAAACCCACCGGCTTCTGTTCACTTCCCCCGCTGGGACCGGCCACGCCGGTGATCCCGATCCCGAAGGTCGCCTTGCAGCGTTTGCGAATTCCCTCCGCCATGGCGACCGCCACCTCGCGGCTGACGGCGCCGTGCTTGTCGAGCAAGCTCTTGGGCACGTCGGCGAACGCGGTTTTCAATTCGTTAGAGTAGACCACCGCGCCGCCCAAAAAGTATCGCGAGCTCCCGCTGATGCTGGTAATGCGGTCGGCGAGCAGGCCACCTGTGCAGGACTCGGCGACCGCCAGCGTCGAATTTCTCATTTGCAAATAGTAGCCAACGATCTGCTCGAGCGACTCGCCCTTGCTGGCATACAGCGCGTCTTCCAACTCGTCTTCGATCTCACCAGCGAGATCGTCGACGCGTTGCTGGGCTGCCTCCATGGAATCCGCGCGCGTGAACAGGTTGAACTGGATGTCGCCAGCGCCGGCCAGAATGGTCGTCTGCACGTCGGTATAGCGCTTGTAAATCGGGGCCACGCGGGAATCGACCAGCGACTCGCCCAACATGGCGACTTTCAGGATGCGGGTCGCGATGTAGGCTGCCGGTAATTTTGCACGTAAGCGCTCGAAGCATTGTTCGTCGAACATGGCGCGCAGTTCGAAGGGCGGGCCGGGAAGCAGGATGATCAGGCGGTCGCGGCCTTCGTATTTGCCGGTAATCCACTGGCCAGGAGCGGTGCCATTGGGATTCGGCAGAACGAGAGCACCCGCGATCACATCGGCCTGCTGAAAATTGTTGGGCGTCATCTTGTAACCGCGAGCCGCGAAGCGCTGTTTCAGTTTTTCGAGAATTTCTTCATCACGATGCAGTTCGAGGCCGAGGGCTTCCGCGACGGCCTCTCGGGTCAAATCGTCCTCAGTCGGACCCAAGCCTCCCATGAAAATGACGATGTCAGACCGGAACAAGGCATGCTGCGCGACGGAAACCAGGCGAGTGCGGCTGTCGCCGACGATGGTCTTGATCACGACTTCGACGCCTAACTGGTTCAGCTTCTCGGTCAGATAGAGCGAGTTCGTGTCCTGCCGAAACGGCGTCAGGAGTTCTGAGCCGATGGCGATGATCTCTGCATTCACGCTAGCAGTTTAAATGATGAGATATGTTCAGCAGATACGGTGTGGGCGAGTTCTGATCAGTTCGCTGGGTCCAATCGCCAGCGGAGACTTTCGACGATCAATCCGATCAAGGCATAGGTTGCGGTGTTCGCAACAAGTACCCAAAACAGCGATATGCCGAGATGAAGATAGGTACCCACCATGACCACCGGGCAACTGAATCGTACAAGTGTCCAAACGATGGGCCCGGTCATGGTGATTGGCGTCGGGGCCCACGCGAGTGCGTAGATCCACCAGGCAACCGCTACGAGAAGTCCGGCAGCCGCCCACACAGCGATACGACGTTTCAACGTTTTCCCCCGCGGATGGACTGGAGACGTTCAGCGTTGAGTAGCGGGATCTTGCTTCAGAAGGGCACCTCAGGCGCTGAAGCGCTGTCAAATCTTTGTCAGTGTGGCACGACTGAAGTCGTGCCCTTCCCATCTTCGTCAGACTTCGGACCCGCTGCGTGTTCCGACTTCAGTTCGCTGCGTACCCTATTCGGGAAGCAGTTCGGGAAGCAGTGGCAATCCCGCAATGTTCCACGAAAGATGATGGACTGCCCCCGTGGTCGCCAACACGGCGGAGCGTCCAGGCGCGAAGCACAGGCCGACGAGATTCTGTCCCGCTACCTCGAGATTCGCTTTCCCGTCGGGCGTAATCTTCACGATGCCCCGTTTTCCAGCCAGCGAGGCGGCGACGTAGAGATTGCCGTCGACATCAAAAGCCAAGCCTTGCGGCCGTCCAAGACCTCGGAAGAAGCTCGAAACGGTGCCGTGAGTGTCGATGCGATAGACGGAGTCGAAGCTGGATGTCGTCGGACCCGTGACAAACAAATCTCCCACAGGGTTAAAAGCCAGGTGATAAGCAGAGACGCTCGGTTCCAGCGTAGCGAAGACGAAGGTCTGGCGATCGCGCCCAATCTTGAAAATGGTCCCGCTTCGGTCCCCCACGTAGAGATTCTGGTGACGGTCGAAAGCGATGCCAGTCGCGACCCCCATGCCTTCGGCATAGGAAGACATGGTGCCGTTCGGCGCGACGCGATAAACGGTGCCATCATGGCGCGACGAAACATAAAGCTGCCCATCGCGATCGAACGCGATCGAGGTGGCGTTCATCAAGTTCGAGAGGAACGGCTTGACGGCATAGTTGGTGTCGATTTTGAAGAGGGAGACTGGTACCTGCTGGCCGCGGCTTCCCGAAAACGTGACGAAGATATTGCCTTCCGCATCGATGGCTGGATTGGTGACGGGGTGCAGGTTGTCGGCGATAGGGACCGCGACGCGAACCACCTGCGAGTTGCTGACCGCACCATTGGCGGCGACCACCACGGGACCTGAGGTTGCGCCTTCCGGGACGCGAGCGACCACAAATGCGTCGGAGCTGATAACGATGGCGCCGTCGATCTCTCCAAATTGAACGCGTGGGCGCTTCAGTTCCGTCGGGCGCAGGCCGCTGCCATTAATGCGAATTTCACCACCAGGCAAGGCTGCAGAGGGCGCCACACTCTCGATGTGAGGCTTCCCATTTACGTTTTTTTTGCCCAGCAACGAAATCGCCATGAGACCCGGTTCACTCGATGTCTTAGATGCTTTGGACTAGCGTCCGAACAGGCCGAAATGTAGAAGAATCTGCATGACGACCAGCCCGTACAGGCCGGCGGCTACGTCATCCACCACGATTCCGGTACCTTCCGGCAAGCGCTCTAACTGCCGAACGGGCGGTGGTTTCACGATATCGAATGCACGAAAAAGAATAAAGCCCGCCAAAAAAGATTTCCAACTCAGCGGTGCGCCAATCAGCGTGATGAGTTGGCCGGCGGTCTCGTCGATGACGACGAATTGCGGGTCTTTCACTTGGGAAGCGCGCGCCACACGAGTGGCGGCCGGGACGCCAACCGCAAGAGCTAGGCAGGCCAGCGCGATGTTCGTGGGTACGACCCAGGCCGCAGGCAAGAAGTGCGACAGGACTGCCCAACTGAGCATCGTGGCAAGCGAGCCCCAGGTTCCGGGGCCGGGCTTCAGTCGTCCTACCCCGAAGTAGGTCGCGACCAGGGTTGCCCAAAGAGGAGCTTTCCGGCCTTCTGCTTCGATTCGTGGCGGAGGCGCGACGGTGTTACTCATCGTCGTCGGAGCGGCTCGCGTCCGATTCCACTTCGAATTCGTCAGCCGTGTCCTTCAGCGGAGAGGAGATCACGTATTGGCCGCTGGCCCACTTGCCGAGGTCGACAGTACGGCATCGTTCGCCACAGAAGGGATAGTCGGGATCGCTCGCCTTGACCGCCTTTTTGCAAATCGGGCAGCGCAGGTTGGTAGACTTAGGCATCGGACTGATAGGGATGATCTCACAAAAGAGTGTTGGCAAATAAACAGGGACACAGGCGCATACCGCTCCCGCGCCAGAACGCTACCCGCCCTCGTCGCACCGTAGCGTGTGGACAAGGCTACACCGCACGTGAGACTTCATAAACGCGCAGAGAGCTACGCGGCCGTTCTGGCCTTGATGAGCCGATAGATCCACAGGATCAGCACCGCGCCGAGAACCGACATGATGAACCCGGCGGACTGGCCCTGCTTGTACCACCCGACCATCTGACCGAGGAAGGTTGCGCCAATGGAACCAGCGATCCCAATCGCCATGGTGATGAAGATCCCGCCAGGGTCCTTCCCAGGCATCAGGAATTTCGCCAGGGCTCCGACAATCAGCCCGATAAGTCCTTCCCACAGCAATGCAAGCATAGAGTCCTCCAGAGGCCTGCCGGGTGCAGGCCCGATGCGATCGCGCCAACTTGCTTCCCTCAACGAGGGTGTTCGATCCACAGACAGAACGACGGCTAAGCGGCTTTCTGGCGTTCCGCCACTTTCGCCAGCGCAATCGATAGAGCGGCACCGCCTAAGGTTTTGATCAACGTCGGATGCTGGGCATAGAACGAGCTTGCCTTGTCGATGATCGACGGATCATTCTTCTCGGCGTGGTTGGCGATCTGCTGAACGACTTCCGGCGAAATCTGGTTGGCCTGCTCGGGCGTGACGCTTGTGGTTGCGCCGCCGAGAAGGCTGGCGAGGGCGCCGCCCCCGGCCAACTGCGATAGGGCCGACGGGCCAACCGACGCCAATAGCTGATTCAGCAGGCCAGCTTTTTGCTCACCGTTCGATTGGCTAAAGAGATTGCCAACTATGTTGCTAAACGCGGGCGTCTGGTCGGAGTGGAAAACGGCCGCCAGCCCCTCGGCGATGACATTGGGAGGAGCGGCTTGGGAAACCTGGTCAAAATGCGCCGTGGCGTTAGCGGTGTTCTGGGTCGAAGAGTTGCCGTATTGGTTCAGGACGTCCTTCAATGAATCGAGTAAGCTCATCGCGATCTCCTTGAGATAGTGGTCGGGTCGGGCCGGGATGCAGACGGTTTGTGAGAGTTCGCGGGGTCGACGACGGATTAGAGGGGGACCATTATACTCAGGCACGAACGCGGCGTCCTGCCGGACCTGGACGGCAACGGCACGCGCGGCGCGGGCTTTAAACGAGTGCCCTTAGAGGATTTTCGCGATCAGGTCGTAGTCGTGGGCTTCTGTGATTTCGACGTGGTAGAACTGTCCCGGCTCCGGAGTAATCCCCTCCGGAAAGTCATTGACGAAGACCTTCCCATCAATTTCAGGGGCATGCATAGGCGTCCGGCCTTCGAGCAACAGGTCGGTCTCGTCTGAGGTGCCTTCCAATACGAGATCAAATTCCTTGCCAACGAGAGCCTTCCTGCGTTTCTTGCTGATCTGTTTCTGAATTTGCATCAGGCGCTTACGGCGACGTTCAATCTCACGGGACGGCACCTTTTTATCCTGGGAGCAGGCGGCGGCGCCATCCTGGTCGGAGTAGCCGAACGCTCCCATCCAATCGAATTGCGCCTCTTTCACGAAGTCGCAGAGTTCTTCGAACTCTTTTTCGGTCTCACCGGGGAAGCCCACGATGAATGAGCTGCGGAGCGTGACATCCGGAATGATGCGCCGCATCTTTTCGATGGTGCGGAGGAAAACGTCGGCGCCGCCGCCACGCTTCATGCGCTTCAGTACGGAGGGCGAGGCGTGCTGCAAGGGCACGTCGACGTAGGAGCAGATTTTATCGCTGCCGGCGATGGTCTCGAGCAAGCGATTTGTGATCTTGTTCGGATACGCGTACAGGAATCGGACCCAGCGCAAGTCCGGAATTGCCGCCAGCTTCTGCAGAAGCAACGGGAGCCCATCCTGAAGGCCGAAGTCTTCTCCGTAACAAGTCGTGTCTTGCCCGATGAGGGTGACTTCGCGGACACCACGTTTCGCCAGTTGCTCCGCCTCGGCCACTACCGATTCGAAGCGCCGGGAACGAAACTTGCCGCGCAGCTGCGGAATGATGCAGAAGGTGCAGGGATGATCACAGCCCTCGGCGATCTTGATGTACGCCGTGTGCGAGGGGGTTGCCAGCACGCGCGGTGTGGTTTCGTCGTAGAGATAATTGGGCAGGTCGGCGATGGCGCCGTCCCATGTCTCGCGCGAGAAGCGCCCCTGGGCCTCGCGGGCATCGCCTTCGGCGCGGGACGTCAGAATCTTGAACGGGGAGTCCGTACTGGGCGAAGCCACTCCAGCGGCAGCGAGAATCTTCTCTAACTCGCCTGTACCTACCACGGCGTCAACTTCCGGAATGTTCTTCTGGATTTCGTCGCGAAAACGCTCTACCAGACATCCGGCGACCACCAGTTTGCGCGCGTGCCCATTGACCTTGTGTTGGGCCATCTCGAGGATCGTGTTCACGGATTCCTGCTGGGCGCTGTCGATGAAGGAACAGGTGTTGACGACGATAACATCCGCGTCTTCGGCGTGCTGGGTCAGTTGGGCGCCCGCCTGTGTCAGCATGCCCATCATGACCTCGGAATCAACCAGATTCTTCGGACATCCCAGACTGACGAAGCCGACCTTTTTTCGAGGCGCGCCTTTTGACGGATCAGTATTTTCGCGATTGGCGGGCTTTACAGTTGTGCTTGAGTTCGACATGCAATCTCACTATTTTAACACTCGGGTTGCACCAGCTTCGCTGCAGTCCCGAGGCCGGAACGCGGGTACCCAGGAAAGCAGTACGCGCGGGTCGTGAAATGGCCGACGCCGTGCTAACCTATCCCGAGCCATAATCCCAAAATTCACGCCTTGCCTTGGAGGAAAGATGTCCCCGAAACGGCTTTCGATGGCAGCTTTGGTGACAGTAGCGATCCTGACGGCCAGCGCTTTTGCCCAGAACAATGAACTGACGGGCATCATCGGAAGAACGTTTATCAGCGATCAGGGCGTTAAGGGCTCGAATCTCTTTAACAACGACGTTCACTTCGGCAAGGGCTTGACGTTCGAGATCAACTACGGACGCCACATCTGGGGCGAAGGCTTCACGCGCGTGACCTTCGAGGTGCCCGCGGTAATTAACATGGACGAGGACCTCAACTTCGCCGCGAATTCCGTGCCCGCTAGCTACCAGTCGTATTTCGTGACACCATCATTGCGCGCCAATGTTTTTGCCATCACCGCGATCTCTCCATGGATCAGCGCGGGCGGCGGCTTTGGGCATTTCCGTCCGGCAGATCACTTGGAGTTCGGG
>Ga0207665_10001139_pt1 | contig 17877 bp, 12 predicted proteins | sample LARL112metaG_FD_184351 | JGI IMG/M metagenome (GOLD analysis project Ga0207665, IMG submission 184351) | Corn, switchgrass and miscanthus rhizosphere microbial communities from Kellogg Biological Station, Michigan, USA - LAR L11-2 metaG... | ecosystem: Host-associated > Plants > Roots >...
CACGCTGATCCCCAAAGAAGGCTGCCGCTGCCTGCTGCACGATGAGGAGCGCGGCCTGCTCTACGCCATGAGCTATCCACGCGATCACTTCATCATCTACGATCTTCACACTCGCAAGCGGCGTGATCTGGGACGCATCAGTTCGATCAATCCACAAACGTTGTTTCTCGATAAGCAGCATCGTGTGTGGACCAGTAGCGACTACGGGCGGTTGGTGCGCTATACGCCCGAGACCGACCGCCTGGAGATCTCTCCGGGTAAACTGGCCCATAATGCCAATTACCAGGAGGGCTGGCATAGCGTGTTTTATGACGTGGCCCCATCACCCGACCGTGAATGTGTCTACGCTTCCACCTGGTGTCCAAACCCTCGTCTGATACGCATCTGGCTCAATGAGGGCGAGTGGCCACGCATCGAGGATCTGGGACCAGCGACGCAACCACGCGATCCCGCGTTTCCTATTGATATGTACACGGACCACTGCGGCGGGCTAACGTTCGCGGCCGATGGGAAGCTCTACTACGTCGCGTCCCGCTGGCGTGATCCGAAATACAACCCCACGCCAGGTTCCGGCAAACAGATGCAAGGCGTGGTTTGGCGGCTCGATCCCCAAACGCTCAAGCGTGAGGAAGTAGCTCAGCTCAAGCATCCCGCCGGGTTTGCGCATTACGTCTCTCGCGGCGCTGTGGATCATAACGGCGACCTGTTCTTCGGCCACGTCGGAAACCACCCTTCCGGCATGTTCAAGGTTTCGCTGCCGGCTGATCGTAAAAAGAAAAACGCACACCTTCCCATTCGAATGTGGGGGTAAGCGAGGACTCATGACCATGCAGTCTAAGGGCAGATTCGATCCCAACTCCCCTGAGATTAAGGCGTATCAAGAGGAACTCGCTCACCAGTTTGTTCGCGAGGGCATGATGGTCGCGTTCCCAACCTGCCTGCCCGGAATGACTTCCCCGATCGTCCACGACGAGTGTCGGATCACCGCGCTCGATATCGATTCCGCGGGACATATATATGGCGGAACTAGCGGGCGACAGGCGCACCTGTTTGCGGCCGCGTTCCATGGACTGACTGGTGTCGTGTTGGATGTCGGCATTGTCCCTGGTGGTATTTCCTCGGTAGCTGTCTGTTGTGCAAAGTCCCGCGTCTTCGCGTTCGTAAACGGAGCGCGCGGTGGCCGCGTGATCGCGATCCCGCCCATCGACCTGGCGCAGGACTGGATCCAGGAGTGGGGCCTCGACCCTCCAGTTCTCCAGGACCTCGGTGAGTGCGTTCCTGGGGAGCCGGTTGTTCACGCCGTCTGCGACCCGTCCCGGGGAATCGTGGTCGGCGTCACCGCCCGTCAGTTATTCACAGTGGAAGTCGAGTCGGCAAAAGTTACTGTTGTAGGAGAAGTGTCTGGCCGCGGTCAGCTCGCAATGAGCAGTTCCGGAGTGTTCGGACAGGATGAGGATGCGCGGCTATGGCATTTCGATCTGCCGTCCGGCAAGATCCGCCGGGCTGCCGTCGATTTGCCCGAGGGCGATTGGACCGATCCTGTGCGCTGGGCTCGCGGTGGTAATGCCAACCAGTTGCTTACGACCGATGCCGCCGGGCACCTGTTCGCTTTCGACGCGGAAAAAGGCTTCCGCTCGCTCGGCAAAGCACATCTGGCCCCTGTCGGACCGATGGCAATAACTCCGGATGGCAGGCTTTTTGGATTTTGCGGAGCGGAAATGGCGAATCTCTTTTGTTGCGACACCCTCTCCGGCAGTGTACGCAATCTCGGCGTGGCCGCTTCCGTTCTTGAGAAGCGACGCTACGGCTATCAGTTCGGTGATGCCGTCACCGGCCCGGACGGTGAAATCGTCTTCGGCGAAAACGACAACGACGGTCATCTCTGGCTCTATTTTCCGAAGATCAAACGCACCGGTACACCCTTGTAATTGACTCGCTGCAGACACTGCATCGTGTTAAAGCCTGGCCGTTCCGCCGCCAGCCGGGTTTCTCCTTCTTAGCCCTTCCTGACGACTAGCGACTGACGACTGGGTTTGACATCCCCCTTCCCATCCACGTACTGTGGATTTCTTCCCGGTTTCTGGCCCGTCCAATCAAGGGATGCTGTTTCGTGAACCCATAGCCACCTGCAATGGAGGTCCGATGAAGCAAGTAGCTGTTCGCGTGTCCGTACTGATCTTCTTTCTTATTACCGTTGCCGCCGCTCAGGACGTCGCTTCCTTCGAAAAACGAACCACCGTCAAAACCCTCCCCAACGGCTTGACCGTCGTTATCCTCGAGCGCCCCGAAGCCCCTGTCTTCTCTTTCTTCACGCACGTCGACGCCGGCTCCGTTCAGGACCCTATGGGCAAAACCGGCCTCGCCCACATGTTCGAGCACATGGCCTTCAAAGGCACCGACAAGATTGGCACCACCGACTACCCAGCTGAGAAAGAAGCTCTCACCAAAGTTGAGGTCGCCTACGCCGCTTACATCGCCGAGCGTGACAAGCGCATCGGCAGAGACGACAACAAACTCAAGGCGTTGGAAAAATCCTGGAAAGACGCGATCTCCGAAGCGCAGAAATACGTCAAGCCCAACGAATTCGGCGAAATCGTCGAGCGTGAAGGCGGCGAGGGCATGAACGCCAACACCAGCGATGACGAGACCAATTACTTTTACTCCTTTCCTTCAAACCGCCTTGAACTCTGGGCCTATCTCGAATCCGAGCGCTTCCTCCACCCCGTCATGCGCGAGTTCTACAAAGAGCGCGACGTCGTCATCGAAGAGCGCCGCATGCGCACCGACAGCAATCCCGTCGGTCGGCTGGTTGAGCAATTCGTCAACGCATCCTTCCAGGCTCACCCGTACCATCGCCCGACCGTCGGCTGGATGTCGGACCTGAACTCCTTCTCGGCAACCGACGCACAGAACTTTTTCGACCAGTACTACATTCCGTCGAATATGGTCATCGCGATCTCCGGCGACATCAAGGCCGCCGACGCCATGCCCATCATCGAGAAATATTTCGGCCGTCTGACTACCAAGCCAACTCCCGACGAGCGCACTACCACCGAGCCGCCGCAGAATTCCGAGCGCCGCGTCGTGCTCCGCCAGGCCGCCCAGCCTTTCTACATCGAAGGCTATCACCGACCCGACTACCGCAATCCCGACGACGCAGTCTACGACGCCATCTCCGACCTCATGTCCAACGGACGCACTTCGCGCCTTTACCGTGCCCTGGTTCGCGACAGGAAGATCGCTGCCTTCGCCGCAGGATTCTCCGGCCTCCCGGGCAACAAGTATCCGCACCTGTTCTCGTTCTACGCGGTCCCCGTCCCAGGACACACGCCGCAGGAACTGGGCGACGCCATTCACGCCGAGATCGATCGCATCAAGAAAGAAGACATCACCGACGACGAATTAAAGATGATCAAGACGCGCGCGAAGGCCGACCTGATCCGGGGACTGGGCGACAATCAAGGACTCGCGCAGCAACTCGCCATCTACCAGTCGCGCTATGGTGACTGGCGCGAACTGTTCAAGTCCGTCGACCGGATCGACAAAGTCACCAAGGCCGACATTCGCCGAGTAGCGAACCAGACTTTTTCGGAGAGCAATCGCACCGTGGGCATCAACGAAACCATAAAAACTGCAGGCCCGACCGCGGGAGGTGCGAAATGACGACTCGCACCCGAATCAATCACCTGCTCTCTTGTCTCCTTGCCCTCCTCGCGCTCCTGGCGATCGTCTCCGTCAGCCCCATCTCCGCTCACGCGCAAACTGGTTGGCAGCAAATTCCTATCCCTCCTCTTCCCGCATTTCACCCAGCCGAACCGAAGCGCATCGTCCTGCCCAACGGCATGGTGATCTTCCTCCAGGAAGACCACGAACTTCCCCTGATTGACGGTTCCATCCGCATCCGCGGCGGTTCGCAGCTGGAGCCCCCCGCAAAAGTCGGCCTCGTGGATCTCTACGGTGAAGTCTGGCGCACCGGCGGCACCAAGACGCAGACTGGCGATCAGCTGGATGATTATCTTGAAGCCCGCGCCGCGAAGGTCGAGACTGGTGGCGGCGGCGACTCCACCTCCATCGGCTGGTCGTGTCTGAAGGCCGATTACGACGACGTCTTCAAAATCGTCCTCGACCTCCTGCGCAACCCCGAGTTCCGCGCCGACAAGCTGGAGCTCGCGCAAAGTCAGTTCGAAGAATCCATCGCCCGCCGCAACGACAACCCCGCCTCCATCGCAGGCCGCGAATCGATCAAGCTCGCATACGGAGCCGACAGCCCGTACGCGCGCCAGCCGGAATACGCCACCATTCTTGCGGTTAAGCGCGACGATCTTGTCACCTGGCACAAGCAATATGTTCAGCCCAACAACATGATCGTCGGCATCAGCGGCGACTTCGATTCCGCCGTCATGGAAGCCAAGTTGAAAGCCGCGTTCGCATCCTGGTCGAAGGGTGCGGCGGCTCCTAAAACGAAAATTGAGATTCATCCCGCCAAGCCGGGCTATTACCTGGTCAGCAAGGACGACGTGAACCAGTCGAACGTGCGCATGGTCGCACCCGGCACTGATCGCCGCAATCCCGACTACTTCGCCATCGAAGTCTTCAACGAAGTGATGGGCGGAGGCTTCTCTTCCCGCCTCGTGCAGGACATCCGCACCCGACTCGGCCTCGCCTACTCCGTGGGCGGCGGCATCGGCACCTCGTTTGACCACCCCGGCGTCACGCGCTTCGTGTTGGGCACCAAGAGCGAAAGCACCATACAAGCCGTACAGGCCGTTTTCACGGACGTCGACGACCTCCAGAAAAAACCGATCACCGAAGACGAAATCAAACGCGCCAAAGATTCCATCCTCAATTCCTTCATCTTCAACTTCGATACGCCCGACAAGGTTCTGCACGAGCGCATGGCCTACGAGTTCTACGGCTATCCGCTGAACTTTCTCGAGCAGTACCACGCAGGCATCGAAAAAGCGACAGCCGCCGAAGTGAACCGTGTCGCCCTAAAGTACCTGCACAAGGATCAGCTCGCGGTACTAGTGGTCGGCAATCCCAAGGACTTCGATAAGCCGCTTTCGGACCTAGGAGCAGTTACGAACATCGACATCACGATCCCGCCGCCACCCGGTGAGCAACCGGCAGCGTCAGGCAGCGCTGCTGGAGATGCCAAACCCGCGGCCGCTGCCCCATCGGCACCCGCGGTTTCGAATCCCGAAGGCAAAGCGCTTGCCGCTAGAGTCGCTGAGAAAATGGGCGGCGCAGAGAAGTTAAAGTCTGTTCATTCCATGCAAGCGAAGCTCAACCAGCAATCAAAAGACGAGCCTGCCTCCCAGATGGATCTCACGGTCCTCTACCCCGATCACATGCACCTCGCCATGGAATCTCCCATGGGACCGATGACGGTGGTGTTCTCGCCGACCGGAGCCTTCATGTCAGCCCAGGGACAAGTGCGCCCTATTCCCTCCTCCGCCGCGAAGGAAAGTCTCGATCAAATCAAGCGCGATCCGACTTTCATCGCCGCCCATACCGGCGATCCGAAATTCACCTTCACCGCCAACGGGTCAGAGAAGATCAGCAACATCGACGCGAAGATCATCGACATCGACGCCGACGGCACCGCCGTCCGTTGGTACGTCGACCCAGCCTCAGGCCTGCTGCTGCGCGAGTCCTACACCGCGACCGGCCAGGCAGGCCCATTCCGCGGCGAGACCGATCTCTCCGAGTGGAAAGTCTTCGATGGGATCAACATCCCCACCAAGCACACCAATCGCCAGGACGGCAAGGACTCCAGCGTAGTGATCTTTACCCAGGTCCGTATCAATCCCGAGGTCGACCCCAAGCTATTCGACAAGCCCGCGGCGGGAGACACAGCAAAATAAAAAGCTCTCCCGCGAACTAACCCTTTGCCTCTCCTCCCCTGCTAGCGTGTTACGCAGCTCGGCGACTTCTACTGTGGCTCCGACCTGGTCTATCCTCTTACTTGACGATCTACGTCGAAGCGAGAAGTTAAGCCAGTGACGGCTGGGGAGGATGCTCGAATGATGCAGACCACCCTTCACGATGGTTCCTCCAGACAGCGCCTCCAGCAATGGATTCACGCCCTAGCCGCCATGCTGGTCGGCTCGGCATTCTTCGCGCTCTGGTTCTGGCTGCTCCCGGGATGGCTCGGCTTTCAGGTCGACACCGCAGGCGAGGCCCGCTGGCGCTGGCTGGCCGCGATCCCATCGATACTCGGATTCGCGGTCGCGCTCCGCTGTGTGTGGGATTTCGGCTGGACCGGGCGCGGCACGCCCGCCCCGATGATTCCGCCCCAGAGCCTGGTAGTCGTGGGATTTTATCGTTACGTGCGGAACCCGATGTATGTTGGCTTTGCGATCGGCTGGATCGGCCTGTGGATCGTCTTCGGTCATGCCAACCCGCGACTCATCGCCGCAGTCGCCGCCGCCGCGCTCGCCGTCCATCTCTTCGTTCTCTGCTACGAAGAACCGACGCTCCATAAAAAGTTCGGCGCCGACTACGAACAGTACTGCCACAACGTCCGTCGCTGGTGGCCGCACCTCAAACCATGGAGTCAGCCCTGACCGAATCCTCACGCACCCTCAATATCGGCCTCCACCGCCACATCAAAGTTCGAATAATATTTCTTCACATCGCCAGCCCCATACTTCTTGCGGAACCTCTCGACCACCGCCACCACCAGCGCGGCATCAGTGATGGAAACAGCTTTAACTTCGGCCTCCATGCCGCCCGTTTTGATCCGAATCCTCGGATTCTTGAGCACGTTGTTGTACCACTGCGTGTCCGACCCCTGCGCCGGCAGAAGATAGAGCTTGTCGTCAAAAACAAACCAGATCGGGATGGAAATTGCCCGTCCCGACTTCCTGCCAATCACCGTGATCGTAATTTGGTTAGCCCGGGAAAGGCGCCCCTTCAGATCATCGTTGCGCGCTGGCATGTGCCCTCCTTCGGCGAACGGTTCATGAGGAACCGTATGGTTGTGTCCCAGGGCGACTTCAGTGTTCTCGGGTTGCGATGACTTTACGATGAGTTCCCGGCTCGAAAGGCCGTATGCCCACGCAGACCTTTGCTGATCGAGCTTCGCACAAACGCGCTTGCCTCCATGCAGTCAGCCGACCAAAAAGACACTACCGCAGAGCCGAAGCACTTTCCTGATTGTCCTATCCCAGTTTCGGCGAGCATCCCAGCTTTGCTCGCTTGAGTGCGCACGAAGGCGTTCGAAGTCGTCAGAACGACGCGGCGCGCCCGTCTCCAGTACCAAAGTACCGACACTTCTTCGTCCAACCCCCAGCGGAGCGCATCAAAGCCCTGGAAACGCAGAATTTTCAACATTCCGCGATCCTTAGCGACTAGTGGACGGCAGGTGACGAAAGCTCTCGGCACACCGGCGATTTGACCTCGCTGCCCCCGTTGTGGATCATGGAGATGGAATGGACGCGGAACAGACCATTGCCGACATCGAGTTGCTGGAACGCATCTTCGCGGCCCCAGACACCCGACCGCTCAACCTGAGCGATCTCGCGGCCGCAAACCGCCGGCACGACGAAAAATTGGCGCAAAGTCCCTGGTTCCGTCTCTGGCAGCAGTACGGCGTCTGTTGCCGCCCGTAGCCTCGTATTTTCCCCAACCGGCCGAAGCCGCTCCCCTGAACAAGTCGTCTTACTTCTTCTGTAAAACTGCAATTCCAGAAGGCCCACTTCCCCCCGAAGCAAACGGAGAGCCCGCGAGAGCGGTCAGGACGCCAGTCTGCGAATTGAATGTGAATACCGAAATGTCATTGGATGCGTTGCATACGTAGATGTATTTGCCGGCGGCGTCGGCGGCGATTCCCGCCGGGCCGTTGATGCTGCCATGACCGCCGCTGGGGAAAGGCGAACCCGCCACCACGGACAACGCGCCAGAGGTCGAATCGAGAGTGAACGCGGAGATCGTGGCGTCGGCGGTGTCGGCAACGTAGACGAATTTGCCGGAGGGATCCAGGGTCAGCGAGGAAGGATCAGAACCGGTATGCGAGGTCGTCCCTGCGGCCGAGAGCTTTCCGGTCGCGCTGTCGAGACTGAAGACGGCGATCAGGCCGAAAGACGTGCTGCTCCCGTTGCTGACCGCGATGACAAACTTCCCCGCCGGATCGCTGGTGATGCTGAAGCTGAATAGGTCGATGGGATAGACTGCGCCGGCGATAGGGCTCGCTACACCAGTGGCCGGATCGAGCGTAAAAGCGTAGATGCTGGTGGCGGCGGACAAAGCGTTGCCGGTCACGTACAGGTACTTGCCGGAGGGATCAATGGTGAGGGCGCCGGAATCGCTGACTGTAGCGTCGATCGGTAGCGGCGAACCGGTCAGATTGTGCAGGACGCCCGAAGCATCAATGGAGAACTCCCACAAATTGGCGGACGATCCGCTAATCGCGTAGAGATAGGCCCCAGTGGGGTCGATCGCGATCGCGTTAACGCCGCCTTCGACGGAGAAAGGCGAACCAGCAACCGGCGAGAGCGCGCCGCTGCCAGAGATGATGCTGAAAGCCGAGATGTCACCTGAGCCGCTGTTCGCCACGTACAAGAACTTGCCCGCGGGATCAGCCTTTACCGCGCGAGAACTTGACCCTGTGTTGTACGGGGAGCCGGAAATCGCGGACAGAACTCCTGACGACTGGTCCGAAGAGAGTGCGGAAACTGTGGAGGGGCTGCCAGCCGCATTGGCGGTGTAGACGAAATTGACTTTCCCCGTTGGTGGCGGAGGTGGGCCTGAACTGGATGAACTGGAACAGGCACTGAGAAACAGAATCATCGATGCAGCAAGCAACGATGGCAGAATGCGAGCTGAACTACGCAGCAGACGAGGTTGGTGGCGCATATAAATCCGGCCTCCTTTTCACGCTGGTGACGGCCTCTTGAGTTTCATGAGACCCCCTAAGTACCGCAAGGACCTCCATTACAGATGCGAGTGAGACGTTGAATTTGCACGGAAGTCTGCTTCAACCGGCGATGACAGGCAAGCGACCAGATGCTGCATCTTGCCGCGGAACGTTGATTAAGCCGAGGCCGGTGAGGCAATGGATGGCTGGCGGCACACACAATCGAGGGTACCCCATTCAATCGCGGTTTGTGCGATTGAGTGGGTTGCGATGCCGTCGATACCTCGAGTAGTCCAAAATCAATATGCATGGGCCACCCCCCGGACCTGAGTAGCTGAGTTTATTCTGAATGCTGTGTCGGACTTGATTGACTGCGCGTCGCTTCCGGGTGGAACTTCCTTGCGTAAATCAAGTAGGAACGGCAGGTATCCCCGTCAAATTTCGACAATGGCTCGTAAAACTTATTGACGAAAGACGTATCGCCGACGATAAAGGCGTACCACATGGCGTGAAAGTAAGCGTAGCAGCGACCAAATTCTGACTTATTGGACTCAACAGATTCTTGAAAGGCAGTCGCATTGATAGAGCCCGACAGGTACTGGGCGAGGGCCGGCGCGGTGGTCGCTTTATCGCCATAGCGCTGAACGGCGTCGGTAAGAAGGTTGTTGCGGCGATCACCCTGGGCAAGTCTGTACAGGAATTCGTCCATGCGGGTACCCGCTCCGTTGCAAGCGTTTTCGCTGTTTGGTTGAGCTTCGATCAAGTCCGATAAGGCACAAGACTTCTGTATCCACGAGACCGGATCGTTGTCTTTTGGATAAGACGCTCCCGCGAAATAAATCAATCCAGCGATGTTGTGGGCGGCAAAAGCCCCTGCGCAGCGATGCGTGGTCCCTGTATCAAATGCCTTAAGATCGAGTTCCAGTGCTTTGGCGGGATCAGGTTGCATTCCTTCCCATCCGAGTGTGTATCCCGAAGCGAGATTAACCATGCAGGGCACAGCGTCTACACAGAGCTGCCAGTACGCATACGTGCGCGGGGAATGAAGCCCGTTCCAGGCTAGGGTACCCGCCGTATATGCGACCTCCGGCATGGTTATCCCCCAGGCAGTGAGATCGCTCTTCGCCGCAATAATGCTGTCTAGATCCTTCAAGTATTGTTCATTTACGGCTGCGTCCGGCGTTAGCCCATCCTTATTGCGGAAGACGTTCAGCACAGTCTGAGCTGCGGCACGGAAGTAACGAGCGGCCACAGCATCACCAGCGTCGAGTTTCCCTGCATCAAGAAACTCAGTCAGTGCTGCGATGTCGTGTTCCAAATCAGGTTTCGCATCCTTGTCATTGCTAAGGTTCTCGCGGAGTTTCTTCCGGATGTCCACGACGAGAGTAGAAATCGGAGAGCGTTTAGGCTCCTCGTTGTAGTAGAAGTTAAAGCGCAATCCGAGATATTGTCCCTTGAACTCGGGCGGCAGGGGCGGAAACGGACTGGATGCTGTAATGCTGCCGTAGGCTGGTCGATCCAGCGCCACGTCTCCGGAGCCACCAACAACCTTCACTCCGGTTACACGCCCATCCCTCAAGACTGCAAACTCAAGCAAGACCTTGCCACGCTTCATGCTTGCCGATTCCGGGATCAGCTCGTACCAATGCTGCCGCACCGTTTTCATCAATGCGTCGAGATAAGGTTTGAAATCGACTCCCATCGTGTCAGTAAGCACTTCGACCGGGCTGAAACCTTGACCCGCTGAGGAAGCATCTTGGGGCTCCTTCATCTGTTTCTGCGACGCTTGGAATCTTTGAGCTGCCTCCAAGGCTCCCTGCCCCGGCAGACTGGCCCGCGGGAGTCGTCGCTATAGAAACCGCCCGCGTCGCCTCGTTGATCGCATCATCCTGACGGCCCATCGCCCACAGCACTTCAACGACCCGGACTCGGTGTCCCACGTCACTGGGATCTCTTTCCACGGCCGCCAGTGCCACCCGGTGCGCCTCATCGAGGTTTTGATGAGACCCTGGTCGCGCCAGACAGAACGCCAGTGCGTCGTAGGCAGGTGCAAACCCCGGGCCCTTGTCGACCGCAATGCGCAAACTCGCTTCCGCCTTCGCTACCGTCCCATCATTCGGCTGTATCTGTCGCAGCAAACTTGCCCCGTAGTAGTAATTCGCAAGGTAGCCCTGCGGATTCAGCGCTACTGCCTGTTCCGCCCACCCCTCTGCGTCTGATTGTTTGTCCTGTCGCAAGCATAGAAACGCCATGTTTTCGTAGGCGACGGCGAGTTTAGGATCAAGCTTCAACGCTTCTTCCAGCGCTTGCTGAGCCTTCACGTACCGCCCTTCATGTGTCACGAAATCAGCTCGCACAGCCAGTGATTCAGCCTCGGACTGCGGCCGAGTTCGGTAAGCCCCCTCCTCGATCCGGGGCTTGTCCAAGCGCGCTGCAGTAAACGCTAACCTATGAACATAGTCGTTTAGCGCCGGCTCCAGGATTGCCGGATCGCCGATCGTTTTCCGCGCCGCGTCGACTTGCGACATATTTGTTCCGAGGAGGCCAACAAAGTCGCTAAGGTCGGCAGTTTGGGATTCATCCGGCGCATAAGATAGTGGATGTACTCGTGATAGATGGTCTCGTAGGATTGATCTAGCTGAATACCGATGTAGCTCTTGTCCGGTCGGTTTAGATAAATCCCCGATCTCCGGGCCGCGCCCTTTTGAGTCCAGGCTTCAGGTAAAAGCGGCTTGAGAGTGTTTTGGTCGCTGGCGGCAATAATGATTAAGGGTCGGTCGTTGATGGAAGCTGTCCGGAAGTACTGCTGAAACACACTGCGGATCGTTTCGAATTGCTCGGCGGCTTCGCGCGCCTCGTGCTCACCTGCATTGCTCACAACCACGAAGTGAGGGCTCTGTATCTCGATCCATTTCCGAGGACTCGCGAGGCACACGCTCTGTGCGGTCAGGAGAAGAAGAACAACCAGCGCGAGACTCCTGCTATGCACCCCATCAACTGTCATCGCGATAACCCAATCGTTCTGGCCGAGCGGCAAAGTCTACCACCCTGGAAACTCTTACCGAAATGAAAAAGGCCAAAGCGCTTATCTCCAAGACCATAAGTGATCACGCAGTCGCGAACACGTGGTGGGACCCTAAAAGTCTGCCGAGTTGGCGGACGGAAGAATGTTACGTTCAGAGAATCCAGCCTCTCCTTAGGGCCAAGAAAGTTCGCGGAATCGCGGAAGCAATCCAGGTCTCCCAGCCATATGCCGATGCATCCGCTCGGGCCGACGCCGCCCGCATCCTCGGCACTGGTTGATATTGGCAAAACTGATCGGATTCAGAAACTAAGGTCAATTAGGCATTGGATATTGAGATTGTTCGCCGCCGTCTGATCTAAACAGCCTACGTTTACGCAGCTGCCCTCCATTACTCTTATCGCCAGCCAGTGGAACGCGTGCGAGGATCGTTGTTCCTTGTCCCGGCTTTGAGTCAATGGAAAACTCACCACTAACCAATCTCACACGCTCCTTCATGCTGGTCAGCAACCCGGGCTTCAGCGTAAGCCATGGTACTATCTGAGGCTTTTGCGAAGCTGGCGTGGGCCGGTGAGCCGAGTTGCACTATCCGCATTTGGACGGATTGAGGGGGTTGCGCCGAACGCTGCGTCTCGAGTTATCCGCCCGGACCCGGGTGTCGCAGAGCCGATTGACCACCACCGACGGGAAAACGCACCCACTCCCTGCAAGTCGATGAACGTCGCCGAGACTGGTAGTTCTGACAGTGTCACGCTGGGACTCTTACTAGCTAGTGTAGGCTCGCTTTTCTATCAGAGAATGGCAATCCCTAAAAAACCTGCACTAGTTGACAGGGCCTACAGGACGAACCGGGGCGTGTTGTCCCTTTAACAATCGTGTATGTCCAATTCGTTTCAGTTGCGACTCTTCCAAGATCGATGCGGCCACCTGCATTCACCGTTTTACGTTCCCGCGCTTCCCATCGTTCTTGCATTATTCATTCTGCTCCAGAACACTCTCCTGGCGCAGGCTCCAGAGGGAACGATCCGAGGAGTAGTCAGGGATGTTACCGGCGCCGTCGTGACGAAGACGACTCTCCGAGTCAGGCAGCCGCAGTTTGGGGACGGGCGGGTCGTGGGGACGAATGTTAACGGCCAATACTACATAACTAATCTCGAGCCCGGCGATTACGAAATCGAGGCTTTTGCCCCTGGCTTCAATACGGAGGTGCGGAATGTCAGGCTGCTTGTCGGGGACCAGTCGACGGTCAATTTCCAGTTGCATCCGGGATCAGTCCACGAACGAGTCCTGGTAAGCGGTCAAACATCTGGCACTAACACCAGCGAGTTTGCTGTAAACGGTAGTGTGAGTCAGGTTCAGATTCAGAACCTGCCGCTGAATGGGCGCAACTTCCTTGAGCTAGCGCGCCTCGAGCCCGGCGTAAGCGTCGTGTCGGTAACAAATCCCGGCGCCTTCGCGAACAACTATTCGCGTGTCTCGGTCGCGGGGGCTCAGTACCTGTTGACCCAGGTTTCGGTCGATGGGGTCGCAGTGAATGATCGCATGAATGGGGGAACGTCTCAGAACTTCTCGCAAGAAACCGTGCAGGAGTTTCAGGTTGAGCGATTTAGCTTCGACCCTGCATCAGCGATGGGTGGCGCTGGCGCAATCAATATCGTTACTCGCCATGGCACTAATAATCTCCACGGTGCCGCGTTCTTCTTCTATCGCGATCACAATTTGGCCGCTTATCCTGGCCTTCATCGAGATCTCAAGCATCCAGACCCATATTTTGCGCGGAAGCAGTCGGGTTTCAGACTTGGTGGCCCTCTAAAAAAAGACCGAGTCTACTGGTTCACGAACTTCGAGCACGACTGGCAAACCGCAGCACTCGCAGTACAGAACAATCACCCTATCTTTTCCAAGCTCGACCTAGTCTATCCCAGCCCGCTTACGTTCAATCAGTTCAATCTACGAGTTGATGGCAAGCTCGACAACGCCAACAGTGCATTCGTCCGCGTCAGCCAAGACAAGAACAGCAACGTAGCCCCAGCTTCCGTAGGCATTTTCATGCCTTCGAATTGGGTGTCAAGTCACAATTCCGCTCTTCAGATTGAAGGCGGAGAGACATCAGTCCTGAATTCGCGGATCGTGAATGATCTGCGCTATGCTCACAGTTCCCTGGACAGCCATTCTGATCCGGTTACCTCACAGAACTGTGTGGATCCAGTAGTTTGCATTGGCGTAGGGGGACCTGAGATCGTGCCCTTTGACGATCCCGCGTTTCATATTGGGAATCGCCCAAGCTCTCCGATCGCCATATCCCCAACCACGAACCAGCTGCTCGATGTACTAACCTGGCAGCATAACCGGCATCTGCTTCGCCTTGGCGCGGACTGGGAACATGTTTCTCTGCACGGGTACCGGGGGATCTATGAACCGGCGCAAATCACCTTGTGGGGACCGTCAAACCTGCTGCAATCACCATCGCTTTACAACGCTTTGCCTGCTAGCTTAAGAGATCCCACAGCGCCTGCCCCGACGCTGGAAGACATTCTGCAACTGCCATTACGCAGCTTCATAACCGGAATTGGAAACGTTAGTTTCCCCGGACCATACCACTCGGATAGCAGATCTCACAGCAACTTGTGGCGACTTCATGCGCAAGATTCGTGGTCCGTGCGGCGTGGCTTGACTCTGACTTTTGGAGCAGCCTACTCCTACCAGACAAACATTTATAACCAGGATCTGAAACGACCTGCTTATCTCGCTCCCATATTCGGTGGCGACTTGCGACCACCGCATCGCGGCGCCAGTGTGATCGATCCTTCAGCCGGCCTAGCCTGGAATGTGCAAAATAAGGGCAAAACAGTAGTTCGTGGCGGCGGCGGAATCTATCACGACAAAGTCTTTTTCTTTGTGCCGCTCCTCGAGCGTGGCGCGCTCGGACCGTCGGGCAATGAACGCGTTCCGATCGACGGTTCAGTCGTGGGACTTAGTTTTCTAAGCACGCCTACGGCTTTTCGCGGGCAAGATCTGCTTCCAATCCTTCCGACCATCCGTTCCACCCTCGCGTCCAAGCTGGGCGATGGATCCGACCCCACGGTGAGCACGGTCCAAGTCATCAAACAGGCTGATCAGCTATTCGGTCCTGATCACACCACGGCCTACGCCATTCATGTAAGTGCGGGGATCCAACAGGAACTGACGCCCAGCCTAACTTTGAGTGCGGACTATGTCATGCGCCGTTACGTGCACATGGGGGGCTTTCAGGGTGTGTTTTCCGTGGATCGAAACCAGTTCAATCGCCCTCGTGTCACCGGAGTGGATCCAAATACGGGTGTTGTCTCTTTTGTCCGCGATCCCGTGATTCCACTCTGCACACCGGCGCAAGCTGCGGCACTTAACCCGCAAGACCAATGTTCTACTGGCGCCATCACTGTCTATGGCGGTGATGCAAACTCCCGTTATCAAGCACTCCAGATAAAACTGGACAAGCGGTTCTCTTCACGACTGCAGTTTACCGGCAGTTATGCGCTAGCTCAGAACACCGGTTTCGTTGCGGTCACGCAATACAATAATCCCGCTCTCGATTACGGAAATGTCGGCACGCCACGGCACATGTTGATCGTCAGTGGCGTCTACGAAATCCCGGACGTGCATGCTCAATCGCGTATTTTGCGCGGTTTGTTGAACGCGTGGACGGTAGCGTTTATTTCGGAGACTGACAGTGCGCCTCCGCTCGACACCACATTATCGGGACTGGACCTTGACGGTGACGGCATCAGCACGACCTTGCTACCAGGAATCAACGGTCACAACTTGCTCGGAGAGGGTCTCAGCCAATCCAGATTGCGAGCTCTGGTGACGCAATACAACGCGACGGTTGAAGCGCGTACGAAAATCATTACTAATCCCGATGGCACACAAAGCGTGATCAGGCCGCGTACGCCATTTAATCAGATCATCAGCCCGATCGTGCTGCCTGGAAAGATTTCGGCCGGCGACAGCTTCATCTCGCAGGACGTCCGCTTGACTAAGAGGTTTAATATTAGGGAAAGGGTGACCCTGTCCCTGATTGGCGAAGTCTTCAATCTTTTTAACGTCGCAAATCTGACTGGCTATAGCAGTGTACTGAATCAACCAAATTACGCTCAGCCAAGTGCACGTGCCGGACAGGCATTCGGAACCGGCGGTCCGAGAGCTTTCCAAGTTGCCTCACGTGTGGAGTTCTAGCATGTGTGTTCCTAAAAAACAAAGGGGCCTTTGCATTCGAGCGCTCGTCCCCTTGGTGATTATCTTGTGTGTTTCTGGTTTTGCGGCAGATGCGCCTGCCGCTCAGCCCCAAATGGCGGTGTTGGCTCTGTATGGCAGCAGGCCGGACTTACCTACTAATGTCATAGTAGATGAGATCATACGATCAACTTTGGAGCGAGAACTGGGCCCCCGTCTGGACTTCTACGCAGAGTTTCTTGATACGTCGAGATGGCCGGAAGGTGAGACCCAGATTGAAGTTCACGATTTTCTCCGCCGTAGATATGCGAAAAAAAAACTCAGCGTGATCATTGCGGTCGCCCGGGCGGCCATCAATTTCATGCGCATTTATGGGGATGAACTGTTCCCAGGTGTTCCAATCGTCGCCTACGGAGATGAGGACTCCCTTCGCGATTGGGAACCAGGGCGACCCATTGCGGGCGCGCTCGCCAAGGTTGACCTAAGCGAAACCGTGGAACTTGCACTCCGCTTGCAACCTGGGACCCGAGAAATACTCGTTATTTCCGGGACCTCCGACAGCGACCGATGGCGCCAGTCCGGAGTTCGACGCCAGCTTGACCGGCTTGAGAAAAGAGTGAAGTTGACCTATATGGAAGCCGGTAGCGTGCAGGATTACCTGACAACCGTTGCCCACGTTCCCGACGGAACGGTGATTTTGTTTCTTACCATGTACCAAGATTCGGCGGGAAACAAATTACTTAGCCATGAGGTACTCACTCGGATCGCAAAAGAGGCACGGGTTCCCGTCTACAACCAGACTGCCACCAACGTTGGTTTAGGAATTGTTGGTGGGGTGGTTTTCGATCCTGAAATTCTAGGCCTCGAGACCGCCCAAATTACCCTCCGCCTTTTGCGGGGAGAGCGTCTACAAGATCTCCCCATCCATGAGAGCAAGTCAACCGTTCCTATGGTCGACTGGCGGCAACTGCGGCGCTGGGGACTCGACGACAAGCGGTTGCCAGCAGGAACCGTTGTGCGGTTCCACGAGGCTAGCGTCTGGGAATTTTACAAGTGGTACATCATCGGCGGCATTGTTCTGATCTTGGCTGAAACGCTACTGATTTTGGGGCTGATATTGCAGAGGGCAAGAGCGAGACGCGCAGAAACCCAGCTGCGCGAGAGCGAGGCGCGTTTCCGTCTGGTTGCAAATACCGCACCTGTAATGATCTGGACGGCTGGGACGGACCGAAAGTGCAGCTACGTCAACAAGACGTGGCTGGACTTCACTGGCCGCTCACTTGAGGCGGAACTTGGCGACGGTTGGGTGGAAGGAGTTCATCCGGACGATTTGAACCGCTGTCTGCAAACTTATACCGAAGCATTCAGCCGAAGAGAGTCGTTTGAAATGCAGTACCGGGTGCGGCGAAAAGATGGAGAGTATCGCTGGGTTTTCGACGATGGTGTACCAAGATTTAATCCGGATGGTACTTTCGCTGGCTACATCGGTTCTTGCATAGACATCACGGAACGGAAGCTCGCAGAAGAGAGTCTCGCCACCATAGGGCGCAGATTGATTGAGGCACATGAGGCGGAGCGCACCTGGATTGGCAGAGAGCTTCACGATGACATCAATCAGCGCCTCGCGTTGTTAGCGATCTCATTAGATCGGTGGAGTCATGATGCTTCGACCAATGAAGTCACTGAGCTAGTTCGTCATACCCGGGCGCGTATCACAGAAATTGCCCAGGATGTGCAGGGACTATCCCACCGCTTGCATTCTTCGAAACTCGATTACCTTGGC
>Ga0207665_10001141_pt1 | contig 17871 bp, 17 predicted proteins | sample LARL112metaG_FD_184351 | JGI IMG/M metagenome (GOLD analysis project Ga0207665, IMG submission 184351) | Corn, switchgrass and miscanthus rhizosphere microbial communities from Kellogg Biological Station, Michigan, USA - LAR L11-2 metaG... | ecosystem: Host-associated > Plants > Roots >...
CCGGCAGGTCCGGTCGCCCCAGTCGTTCCTTTGGCTCCCGTCGTCCCCTTCGTGCCGGACGATCCCTTCGCGCCTGTCGATCCCTTGGCACCCGTCGCGCCCTTCGCGCCAGTCGCGCCCTTGGCTCCGGTCGATCCCTTGACGCCTGTTGCTCCTTTCGAACCGGTCGAGCCCTTGGCCCCGGTCGATCCCTTGGCACCCGTCGCGCCCTTCGCGCCGGTTGGACCCTGGACGCCGGCAGGACCCGTCGCACCCGTGGCCCCGGTGGCGCCGTTCGCCCCGGTCGCTCCCTTGGAGCCGGTCGCGCCCTTCGCGGCCGCTGTGCCCGGGATCCCCTGCCCGCCCTGTGCGCCGGTTGCGCCCTTGGCACCGGTCGCGCCGGCGGCCCCGGTCGGGCCGGGGATGCCGTCGGAGCCGACGGGGCCGCGCGGGCCTGCGGGGCCGATCAGGCCGCGGGGGCCCTGAGGCCCGGGCTTGCCGTTGAGGCTGCCGAGGCCGGAGCGCGTGTAGGTGTTGTCGGAGGTCCCGCTCGAACCTGAGGTCCTGGCGCTGTCGCTCGTCGCCGCCGCGAGCCACGCGGGCGGCGCGGTGGGTCGCGAACCACGGTTCGTGCGCCGTGGGGTGTTCGTGCGCGCATGTGCGTGGTGCGAGGCGCTGCGAGAGCTCGTCCCGGTCGAGCCGCTGTCGTGCAGCACCACGGCCGGGAGCGGCGCGCCGGCGCCCTCCGCCTTGCCGGGCTGGACGGCGCCGTGCAGGAAGGCCGCGCCCACCGCCACCGCGCCCGCCAGCGGGATCAGCGCAAGCGCACGCCTGCTCAACAGCCGCCGGAAAAACGAGTGCGCCGCAGTGCCGCGCATCGATGTGCGCTCGCTCGCCACGGTGATTTCATCGGCTGTCAGGGCCTGTGGACGGGGAGAGACCGGTGTGAATCGGGTATGACCGGCCCGGAGTTCCCCGCTTCGAGGGACAGACCGCTAGGCGGCGAGCTCCTGCGGCGAGCGTGCGAGCTTCCGCTGCGACAGCGGCAGCTCGACGCGGACGGTCGTGCCGGCGTCCACCGTGCTCTCGAGCGCGATCTGGCCGCCGTGCCGCTCGACGATCGTCTTTGCGATCGCGAGGCCGAGGCCGGTGCCCGGGATCGCGTTCTCGGCGGCGCGCGAGCTGCGGAAGAACCGCTCGAACAACTGGTCCTGGTCGGTCGCGTCGAGGCCGTGGCCCGTGTCCTGCACCTCGATCACGGCCGCGCCGCCGGCCGCGGCGAGACGGACGTCCACGCGGCCGCCGTCGGGCGTGAACTTGAGCGCGTTGGAGACGAGGTTGTCGAGCACCTGGGCGAGCCGAGCCGAGTCAGCTTCCACCTCGGGCAAACGCTCGGTGTGAGCGCGCAGCACGATCCGCTTCGCGCCTGCCGCCGGAAGCGAGCTCTCGACACACTCGACCACGATCGCCTCGAGGTCGACCGGCTGGAGGTCGAACGTCATCTGTCCGGCGTCGACCTGCGCGAGGAAGAGGAGGTCGCTGACGAGGTCGAGCAGCCGCCCGGCGTTTCGGTCGACGATGCCGAGGAACCTCCGCTGCTCGTCGGTCAGGTGGGCGTCGTCCTCGAGCAGCTCGACGTAGCCGCGGATCGAGGTCAGCGGCGTGCGGAGCTCATGCGAGACGAGCGAGATGAACTCGTCCTTCAAGGCGTCGAGCTGCCGCAGGCGATCGTTCTGCTCGGCCAACTGGCGGTTGCGCGCCTCGAGCTCGCGTGTGACCCGCCGGAGGATCGGGAAGAGCGAGACGAAGAGCGCCAGCAGCGCGAGCCCGAGGATCAGCGCCAGCGGTCCGCGCGCGTCCCCGATCGTCACGGCCACTGCACGGTAGTCCTGGTCGAGCTCGACCGCGCCGATCGCCTTCTGCCTGCCGCCGAGCCGGACGGGCGTGACCACCCGCAGCACCTTCAGCTTCTTCTGGCCGCGCCGGGTGTCCATTCGGGCGACACGCCGGCTGACGTTGCCGTCCAGCACGCGTCGCAGAGCGGCTTCGTCCGGCGCGAGGTCGCCGATGACGGCGTGGTTGGCGGCGTACGTGACGGTTCCCGTCGGCCCGATCAGGCGGCCGCCGACGACGCCGGGGATGAGGATGCTCTTGCGGAAGAGCGTGTCGAGCGCTGCGCGCCTTTCAGGCGAGACGGGCCCGCGGAAGTCGGAGGTCTGCAGCCGTGCGCTGAGGTTCCCGGTCACCGCGGCGGCCGCCTGCTGCTCGACGGTGCGCTCGGCGCGGTTCGCGACCTCGCGGTTGACGAGCCAGGCGATGGCGACCCCGGCCGCGAGGAGCACCGCGCCGGTGTAGAGGGCGAAGCGAAGCACCAGCCTGGGCTGGCGCTCGACCGGCGGGTAGGGGGAATCGACCATCGTGCTCGCCGGTCACGGCATCGGCAGGCGGCGGGTGCGCGGCCAGGTTTTTCCTACTTTCGAACCAGGTTGTCGCCCGGCGTTTCACCCTTCCGGGGGACTCCGTTAGTCCGGAACGGGGTGAAGCCCGGCCGGAACGGGCACAATCACCGTCATGGCGACGACGGAGGACCGGAAGGAGCTCGGCGACAGCGGCAAGTGGCGGCGCGAGCTCTACGAGTCGGCGCCCGAACGCCAGGGCGAGCTCTTCAGCACGATCTCCGGGCTCGAGAACGACCCGCTCTACACGCCCGAGCGAGTCGAGGTCGACTACGACCGCGACCTCGGCTACCCGGGCACGTACCCCTTCACGCGCGGGGTCTACCCGTCGATGTACCGCGGCCGCCTGTGGACGATGCGCCAGTTCGCCGGCTTCGGCACGGCCGAGGAGACGAACGAGCGCTTCCGGTATCTGCTCGAGCACGGGCAGACCGGACTCTCGACCGCCTTCGACATGCCGACGTTGATGGGGTACGACTCCGACCATCCGCGCTCGCTCGGCGAGGTCGGGCGCGAGGGAGTCGCGGTCGACTCGCTGGCGGACGCCGAGACGCTCTTCTCGGGGATCCCCCTCGGCGAGGTCTCGACCTCGATGACGATCAACGGCCCGGCCGCGATGCTGCTCGCGTTCTACATCTGCGTCGCCGAGCAGCAGGGCGTCGAGCGGGCGGAGCTCCGCGGGACGATCCAGACGGACATCCTCAAGGAGTACATCGCGCAGAAGGAATGGATCTTCCCGCCCGAGCCGTCGATGCGGCTCGTGACGGACATGGTCGAGTTCTGCGCGCGGGAGCTGCCGCTCTGGCACCCGATCTCGATCTCGGGCTACCACATCCGCGAGGCAGGCTCGAACGCGGTGCAGGAGCTCGCCTTCACGCTCGCCAACGGGTTTGCGTACGTCGACGCCGGGATCGCGCGCGGGCTCGACGTGGACGAGTTCGCGCCGCGGCTGAGCTTCTTCTTCAACGCGCACCTCGACTTCTTCGAGGAGATCGCCAAGTACCGCGCCGCCCGCCGCATCTGGGCGCGGGAGCTTCGTGACCGTTACGGCGCCAAGAATCCGCGCTCGTGGCTGATGCGCTTCCACACGCAGACCGCGGGCGTGTCGCTGACCGCCCAGCAGCCGGAGGTGAACATCGTCCGCACCGCGCTCGAGGCCCTCGCAGCCGTGCTCGGCGGAACCCAGTCGCTGCACACGAACTCGTTCGACGAGGCCCTTGCGCTGCCGACCGAGGATGCGGTCCGGATCGCGCTGCGCACCCAACAGGTGATCGCGCACGAGACCGGCGTCGTGAACACGATCGACCCGCTCGGCGGCTCGTACTACCTCGAGGAGCTGACCAACCGGCTCGAGGCCGAGGCGTACGACTACTTCGACCGGATCGAGAAGCACGGCGGAGTGATCCCTGCGATCGAGGAGAACTTCCAGCAGCGCGAGATCGCCGATGCGTCGTTCCGGTACCAGGCCGAGGTCGAGGCGAAGCAGCGAGTCGTCGTCGGCGTCAACCGCTACGTGCTCGAGGACGAGGCCGAGATCGAGATCCTTCGCATCGACCCTGCGCTCGAGGAGAAGCAGATCGCGCGGGTCAAGGCGCTCCGCGACCGCCGCGACTCGGCCGAGGTCGAGCGGACGCTCGCCCGCCTGAAGCAAGGCGCCGAGCGCGACGAGAACCTGATGCCGCTGCTGGTCGAGGCTTCGCGCGCCTACGTGACCATGGGCGAGATGTGCGACGCGCTTCGCGAGACGTGGGGAACGTGGCGGGAAACACCGGTCTTCTAAGCGGTTCCTAAGGGTTTTTGGCCGGCCTCTAACTTCCGCGCTACTCTAGGCGTCTACTTCCTCTGACCCCGATGAACTCGATTCAGACTGCTCTCAACTCGCCGCGCTTCAACCGCCTGATGCTCTGGTTCGGCGTCGCCGTCCTGGCGGCCGGCGCGCTCGCGCTAGTGGTCGTGATCCTCGGCGGCAGCAAGGGGAGCAACGCCAATCCGAGCCCGGGCTTCCACCCGACGCTCCCGGCGAAGCAGATCCCGCTCACCAATCACAGCGGCGTGCGCATCCGCACCTACGAGCAGCTGGACCCGCAGGTGCACTCCACGATCCAGAAGTTCATCGGCACGATCGTGGCGCGGAGGAACATCCCGGCCTCGTGGTCGATCGTTTCGCCTTCGCTGAAGCAGGGCTACACGGAGGCTCAGTGGGATCACGCGAACAACCTGCCGGTCGTCCCGTACCCGGGCGTCGACACGCAGCACATCAACTTCTACCTCGACTACGCCTCGACCAAGGAGATCCTGCTCGAGGTCGGCCTGTCGGGGATCAAGGGCAAGACCACGTCTCGCCCGACGACGTTCCAGCTGGGCCTAGTCCCGGTCGGCAGCGGCGCCCACGCCCGCTGGCTGGTCGACTACTGGATGCCGCGCTGGACGCCGCCGCTTCCCACCTGAGCCGCGGACTCCTCGTCTAGTCGATCGTGATCTCGAGCCCGTCGTGGGCGAGCTCGAGCGAGTCCTCGAGCGGGCGCTCGAACGGCCGGTGCGTCAGCAGCAGCCGCTTGGCGCCGGAGGCCTCGAACGCTTCGATCGCCTCCTGCGAGCTGAGGTGGCCGCGCGTGCCGCCCTCGGGGTTCGGGGCGAGCAGCGTCGCCTCGCACACGAACAGGTCGGCGTCGTGGGCGATCTGGCCGAGGCCGTCGCTCGGCCCGGAGTCGCCCGAGTAGCCGACGACCGTTCCGTTCGCGGACGCGCGGAAGCCGAACGCGACGAGCTGGTAATGGAGGACGCGGTGGGCGACCACCTCGAAGCCGGCGGCGGTGAAGGGCACGCCCTCCTCGTACTCGTGCAGATCGAAGGCGTCCTCGAACATCTCGCCCTGCCCGAGCCGGCCGCCGATCGAGCAGAGCAGCTCCTTGCCCTCGGGGGGGACCCAGAGCTCGGGCTTGTCGAGCCCCTCGCCGGGGCCGAACGCCGAGCCCCAGACCCAGGGCACGAGGTCGCCCCAGTGGTCGAGATGCCAGTGCGTGATCGCGATCGCGTCCACGTGCGGCCAGTCCTCGCGCTCGCGGAGCTTCGCGAGGACGCCTGGACCGCAGTCGAGCAGGAGCCGGCCGGGGCCTTCGAGCAGGTAGCCGGACTGCGCGCCGCCGGGGTTCGGCCAGGCCGGAGAGCATCCGACGACTGTGAGTTTCACGCTCATATACTCGTCTACGTGGCCAGCAAGATTCGTGTCGTAATAGCGAAACCCGGCCTCGACGGGCACGACCGGGGGGCCAAGATCATCGCACGTGCGCTCCGCGATGCAGGTATGGAAGTCATCTACACCGGCCTCCACCAGACGCCCGAGCAGATCGTCGAGACGGCGATCCAGGAGGACGCGGACGCCGTCGGCATCTCGATCCTGTCCGGCGCGCACATGACGCTCGTGCCACGAATCCTCGACGGGCTGCGCGAGAACGGCGCCGAAGACGTGCTCGTCGTGCTCGGGGGGACGATCCCGAACGAGGACGCCGAGGAGCTGAAGCGGCAGGGGGTCGCAGCCGTGTTCACGCCTGGCGCTCCTACGAGCGAGATCGTCGAGTTCCTGCGCGGGAAGGTTCCGGCCTGAGCATTCGCGTCGGCCGCGACCGCGCGGTCGCCACGATCACGATCGACCGGCCCGAGGCGATGAACGCGCTCGACCGGCCGACGCTCGAGGAGCTGCGCGACCGGCTCGCCGAGCTCGCCGACGACGCGGAGGCGCGCGTCGTCGTGCTGACCGGCGCGGGCGGCAAGGCGTTCGTCGCCGGCGCGGACATCAAGTACATGAGCGGTCTCGGCGTGGAAGAGGCGAACGCGTGGGGCGAGCTCGGGCACCACTCTGCCCAGCTGCTCGAGACGATGCCGAAGCCGACGATCGCCGCGATCGACGGATTCGCGCTCGGCGGCGGCTGCGAGCTCGCGCTGGCCTGCGACCTGCGCTACGCATCGTCCGGTGCGAAGCTCGGCCAGCCCGAGATCAACCTCGGGATCATCCCTGGGTGGGGCGGCACACAGCGGCTTGCGCGCGTCTGCGGCCTCGGCGTCGCCAAGGATCTGATCCTCACGGGTCGTCTGGTCGGTGCCGAAGAGGCGCTGGGGATCGGGCTGGTGAACGCGGTGCACGACCCCGCTATCGACAAGGCGCGCGAGGTTGCTGAGCAGCTGGCGGCGAAAGGCCCGCTGGCGCTCGCGGCGATCAAGCGCACGACGAACCACGCCCTCCAGGGCGACCACGTCCAGAACCTGCAACGGGAAGCCGACGAGTTCGGCGCCCTGTTCGCGAGCGAGGACGCCAAGGAGGGGATGACCGCGTTCGTCGAGAAGCGCGAACCGAAGTTCGTCGGCCGCTAGGACCTAGGAGCCGACGAGCGAGATCAGCGACGCGCCTAGCACGCCGTCGTCGCCGCGCTGGGCCTTGAGCGTCGTCGGGGCGGCGGCCGTCCAGATGTCGATCTGCTGGCCGATCCGGGCCGAGGTGAGGTCGGCCGGCGTTCCAGGGCCGCCGAAGCTCGCGACGTGCTGCACCGTCGCGCCGATCGGGACCGTCACGAGCAGCGTCCGCTTCATCTTCGTCTGGGTCTGGCGCATCGGCCACGCGCTCACCACGGTGACCTTCAGCTGCACCGAGTCGTCGGCGACGGCGGCGACGGTTCCGCGCAGCTCGAGCGTGAACGGCGCGCCGCGCGGCGCGGTGAACAGGAGGTGCGTCGCACGCTGCAGCCACGGGTACGGGTCGACCGCCGCCTTGCGGTTCGGGTGCACCTCGAAGTGCAGGTGCGGGTGGAGCCCGTTCGCGTCGCCCGAGTCGCCGACGTACCCGATCGCCTGGCCCGCCTGAACCTTGGCGCCGTTCTTCAGGCCCTTCGCGTACGCGATCCCGGCCACGCACTTGCCGCGATTGTCGTTCTTCGCGGTCAGGTCGTTGTTGAGGTGGATGTAGTCGTAGTCGGTGCCGCTCTGGCCGTGCAGGTAGAGCATGCAGCCGGCGCTGGCGGAGCGGCTCCAGAACTCGACCTTGCCCGCTTCCGCCGCGAGGGCGAGGCTGCGCTTCGCCGCGAGCATGTCGATCCCCTGGTGCGGGCCGCCCGCGCGCGGGTCGCCGAAGTCGTCGACGTAGGTCGTCGGGCCGAGGACGGGGAAGACGATCTTGGCGGGAGGTGCGGCAGCGCCCGCGACCGACGCGAGGGTGAGGAAGGCAACGACGAGAAGAAGGCTTCCTCGGGCTGTCGTCCGGCGGCTGCTCATAGGGCTCCGGTCGCTCCGAAGGGCGGGAGGCTACCAGACGCCTCCTCGGTAGAGTCCCGCGCGGCATGAAGATCGCGGTGTGCGCGAAATACGTTCCGGAGGCGAGCGCGAACAGGCGGATCGACGCCTCGACGAAGCGGCTCGACCGTTCCGGCGAGGGCGCGTTGAACCCGTTCGACGCCAACGCAGTCGAGGAGGCGCTGAAGGCTCGCGACGCCTCCGGCGACGGTGAGGTCGTGATCGTCTCGGTCGGCCCGGAGCGGGCGCTCGAGGCGATGCGCAGAGCTCTCGCGATGGGCGCCGACCGGGTCGTACTCGTCTCCGACGACGGCGCCGCGGGCTCGGACCTGGTCGCGACGAGCCGCGTCCTGGCGGCCGCGCTCGAGCGTGAGAGCGCCAACCTCGTCCTCTTCGGGCAGCAGGCGAACGACTCGGACGGAGCCGTGCTCTGGGCGGCGGTCGCCGAGCGGCTGCAGCTCCCGCTCATCTCGCAGGTCGCCGAGTTGACGCTCGAGGACGGCAAGCTCCGAGGAAAGCGCCAGACCGAGTACGGCTACGACGTGATCGAGGCCCCGCTGCCGGCGGTCGTCGCGGTCTCGGACGCGATCAACGAGCCGCGCTACCCGTCGCTGAAGGGGATCATGGGCGCGAAGAAGAAACCGCAGGACACGCTCTCGCTGGAGGACCTCGCCGTCGATGCCGGCGAGGCGGGCGAGGCCGGCTCGCGGACGACCGTCGAGGCGCTGAACGACCCGCCGGCCCGCGGCGACACGATCAAGATCGACGACGACGGCTCGGGCGCGCAGAAGATCGTCGACTTCCTCGCGGAGAAGAAGGCGCTGTGAGGCGTCGCTGGCGCTGCCGGGGTCAAGCCCGTCCGTCTGAAATGACCGGTCGACACGCGGGACTCGGGAGCTAGCTGTGAGATTTCTCGTCTTCGTCGAGCACCACGAGGGGAAGCTGCAGAAGGACTCCCTGGGGGTGCTTGCGAAGGCCGCCTCGCTGGGCGACGTCGAGGCGGTCGTGCTCGGCCAGGGCGTTCAGGAACTCGCCGCCGACGCGGGCAGGTTCGGCGCGCAGCGCGTCTACGTGATGGACGACGTGCTGCTCGACAGGCCGCTGCCGCAACCGCGCGTCGACGCGCTCGAGACGCTGCTCGCCGACAACGGCTTCGACGCCGTGCTGTTCGCCGCGACGGTGCTCTCGGCCGACGTCGCCGCCGGGCTGGCGGCGCGACTCGGCGCCGGCCTGAACTACGACCTCACCGACCTGGTCGTCGAGGGCGACACACTCGTCGGCAAGCGGCCGGCGCTCGGCGACTCGGTCTACGTCGACGTGGGCTGGACGTCGGAGCCGCGGCTCGCGCTGATCCGCTCGGGAACGTTCGAGGCGCAGGAGACCGGCGGCAGCGCGGAGGTCGTGCCGTTCGAGTCGCGCTTCCAGGACTTCTCGCTCGCGGCGACGATGGTCGAGCAGGCGCACGAGGAGAGCGAAGGGCCGTCGATCGAGGACGCCGACGTGATCGTCGCCGGCGGCCGCGGCCTCGGCGGCCCCGAGGGCTTCCAGCAGGTCGAGGAGCTGGCGAAGGCGCTCGGCGGCGCGGTCGCAGCCACTCGCGCCGTGGTCGACGCGGGCTGGTACCCGTACTCCACCCAGGTCGGCCAGACCGGGAAGACGGTCGCGCCGAAGCTCTACGTCGCAGTCGGCATCTCCGGGGCGATCCAGCACAAGGTCGGGATGCAGAGCTCGGGGCTGATCGTCGCGATCAACAAGGACCCGAACGCGCCGATCTTCGAGTACGCCGACTTCGGCGTGGTCGGCGACCTGAACGAGATCGTCCCGAAGCTCACCGAACTGGTGAAGGCGCGCAGAGCGGCGTGAAACCCGCGGACTACCCGCCGCCGTTCGACCCGAACGAGTTCGTAGTCGCGCCCGGAGAGCCGGAGATCGAGGTCGGCGTCCTGATCGTCGGCGCCGGTCCGGCCGGGCTCGCGTGCGCGATCCGGCTCGGGCAGCTGCTCGAGGGCGCGCCCGAGTTGGCGGAGCGGCTCGGCGAGGTGCCGGTGGCGCTGCTCGAGAAGGGCAAGCAGCCCGGCTCGCACCTGCTCTCCGGCGCCGTCGTCAACCCGCGCTCGCTGCAGCGGCTCTTCAAGGACCGCGTTTCGACCGGAGACATGCCGTTCTACGGCCGTGTCGAGCACGAGTCCGTCTACTTCCTGACCTCGAAGCGCGCGATGCGGATCCCGGCGCCCCCGACGATGCGCAACCACAACAACTACGTCGCCTCGCTCTCGCAGCTCGGGCGGTGGCTCTCGGAACGGGCCGAGGAGGCGGGCGCGACGATCCTGCCCGAGACGAGTGGGCACGCGTTGCTCGCCGGCGACGGCCGCGTGCGCGGCGTGCGCACCGGCGACCGCGGCCGCGGCAGAGGTGGGGAGGAACTCGGCAACTTCGAGCCCGGCTCCGATGTCCACGCGCGCGTGACGGTGCTGGCCGAAGGGACGCAGGGTCACCTGACCGGCGTCGCGATCGACCGCTTCGGGTTGCAGGGCGAGAGCCCGCAGGTCTGGGCGCTCGGGGTGAAGGAGGTCTGGAAGGTCGCGAAACCGCTCGGTCGCGTGATCCACACCATGGGGTGGCCGTTGCGCCCGGGCGCGAAGTACCGCGAGTTCGGCGGCTCGTTCGTCTACCCGATGGGCGACGACATGCTCACGGTCGGGATGGTCGTCGGGCTCGACTACCGCGACGTCGAGCTCTCCGTCCACGACGTGCTGCAGGAGCTGAAGACCCATCGGCTGCTGCGCAAGCTGCTCGAGGGCGGCGAGCGCGTGGCCTGGGGGGCGAAGACGATCCCGGAGGGAGGCTTGCTCTCGGTGCCGAAGCGGCTGCACGCTCCGGGCCTCCTGATCTGCGGCGACGGCGCGGGCCTCGTGAACGTGCCGGCGCTGAAGGGGATCCACTACGCGGTCGAGTCCGGGCGGCTCGCGGCCGAGGCGGCGTTCGCTGCCCTGCAGCGCGGCGAGTCGCCGGGCCGGCGCGGCGCGCTCGCCGGCTACGACGAGGCGTTGAAGGACAGCTTCGTCTGGAGCGACCTGCGCCAGGTGCGGAACATGCGGCCGGCCTTCGGCCGCGGCTTCTGGCTCGGCGGGGCGATGGCGGGAGCCGCCACGGTCTCGCGCGGGGCGTTCCCGCCGGGCGACGCGACGCTCGAGAGCGATGCCGACCAGGAGCTGATCCGCACCGACCGCGCGGCGCGTTACCCCGCGCCGGACGGCACGCTCACCTTCGACAAGCTCTCGTCAGTGTTCCTGTCCGGAAACGCGACCCGCGACGACGAGCCCAACCACATCCGGGTGCAGCAGCGGGTGGCGCCCGAGCTGGCCGAGCTGTGGACGCGCATGTGCCCGGCGTCGGTGTATGAGGTCGGCGAGGAGGCCGGCGACGGGGACGTGCACGTCGAGGTGACGCCGTCGAACTGCGTCCAGTGCGGCGCGATCACCGCCAAGGGCGGCCGGCTGACTCCACCCGAGGGCGGCGCGGGGCCGGACTACAAGCTGACGTAGGTGGTCACGCTCGCGGATGTCGAGGCTGCGCGCGAGTCGATCGCGGGCCGCTTGCACCGCACGCCGACCTTCCGCTCCGCCACGCTCGGCGAACTGACGGGCGCGAACGTGTTCCTCAAGGCCGAGCTGTTCCAGAAGACCGGCTCGTTCAAGCCGCGCGGGGTGCTGACGAACCTCGCCGCGCTCACCCCCGAGGAACGCGAGCGCGGAGTGATCGGAATCTCGGCCGGCAATCACGCCCAGGCGCTTGCGTGGGGCGCGGCCTCCGAGGGGCTCGACGCACTGCTCGTGATGTGGCAGGGCGCGAGCGAGGCGAAGATCGCCGCAACCCGCGGCTACGGGGCCGAGGTCGACCTCGAGGCGCCCGGCCCGACCGAGGCCTTCGCGCGGCTCGACGACCTGACCGAGCAGAGCGGCCGAGCGCTCGTCCACCCGTTCGACCATCCGCTGACGATCGCCGGCCAGGGCACCGTCGGGCTGGAGATCCTCGAGGACGTGCCTGACGCAGACGTCGTCGTCGTTCCCGTCGGCGGCGGTGGCCTGATCGCCGGTGTCTCGACTGCGGTTGCCGGCCGCGCCCGCGTGATCGGCGTCGAGCCCGAGCTCTCGTCCGCGATGCACGATGCGCTCGCCGCCGACGAGCCGGTCCCGGTCGATCCGATCTCGGTCGCCGACGGGCTCAATGCTCCGTTCGCGGGGACTCACGGGCTCGAGTCCGTGCGGGCGCACGTCGACGAGGTCGTGCTCGTGACCGAGGCCGAGCTGGACGAGGCGATGCGCTTTTTGTACGCGCGCGCGAAGCTGGCCTGCGAGCCGGCGGGCGCCGCCTCGACCGCAGCCCTGCTGGCGGGCAAAGTCCCGCTGAAACCGGGCGAAACCGTGGTTGCCGTCGTCTCCGGGGGCAATGTGGCCGCGGCAACGGCCGCTGCTATCCTGGCCGGGCGATGAAGGCCGAGATCCATCCCGAGTACGTCCTCGCGACCGTTCACTGCGCGTGCGGTAACGAGTTCCAGACCCGCTCGACCAAGCCCGAGCTGCACGTCGAGGTGTGCTCGAACTGCCACCCGTTCTACACGGGCAAGCAGAAGCTGATGGACAGCGGCGGCCGGGTCGAGCGCTTCCAGCGCCGCCTCGAGAAGGCCGGCCGCAAGGCCTGAGGAAGTAATGAGCGCGCCCATCGGCGGGCAAGCCGTCCTCGAGGGCGTGATGATGCGCGGCCCTTCGAACTGGGCCGTTGCGGTCCGCAAGCCGAACGGCCAGATCGCCGAGGTCTGCCGGCCGATCGAGTCGGTGATGAAGCGGCACTGGTTCTTCCGGCTGCCGGTAGTGCGCGGCGTCGTCGCCCTGGGCGAGTCGCTCGCGATCGGCTTCCGCGCGCTCTCGATCTCCGCGAACTACGCGGCCGCCGACGACAACGAGCTGGCCGAGGCGGAGGAGCAGGAGCTCTCGCGCGCCGCGCTCATCTTCGCGTTCCTGATCGCGATCGGCTTCGCGATCTCCGTCTTCAAGGTCGGGCCGGCCTTGCTCGCCGACCTGCTGCCGATTTCGAGCGGCACCTGGTTCGTGCTCGTCGAGGGCGTGATCCGCGTGACGGTGTTCGTGCTCTACCTGTTCCTGATCTCGCTGCTGCCCGACCTGCGCCGCGTCTTCCAGTACCACGCGGCCGAGCACAAGGCGATCAACGCCTACGAGGCGGGCGAGGAGCTCGAGCCGGAGCGCGTCCAGCGGTTCAGCCTGATCCATCCCCGCTGCGGCACCGCCTTCCTGCTCTGGGTGATGGTGATCGCGATCTTCGTCTTCGCCTTCTTCGGGCGGCCCGCCTGGTACTGGCTGATCGTGACCCGGATCCTGCTGCTGCCGGTGATCGCGGGGCTCGCCTACGAGCTGATCCGCTTCGCGGGCAAGCACACCGACAACCGCGTCGTGATGACGCTGCTCGCGCCCGGCCTGTGGCTGCAGCGGCTGACGACGCGGGAGCCGACGCTCGACCAGCTCGAGGTCTCGATCCGCGCCCTGCGCGAGGTGCTCGCGCTCGAGAAGGGCGACACCCTCGGCGCTCAGCGCGTCGAGGTCATGGCCTAGCGGCTTTGGCCGCGTAGGCGAAGCAGAGCAGCCCGACGAGCGGGATCGCGAGCGCCGCGCCGGCGAAGACGCTGCGCGCCGCGGCCACGGCGAAGACCGGCGAGACGAGCAGCAGTCCCGTCGCGTGGGCGCCGCGGTGGACGAGCGAGATCAGGCCGCTCACGCGCCCGAGGTGGGTGTCCGGGATCTCCGACTGCGCCGCCGACTGGGTCAGCACGAGCGCCGAGCCCTGGCCGGCGCCGGCGGCGAGCGCACCCGCAAGCGCAGGCCCGAGCGAGTGGGCGAGCGCGAGCAGCGCGTAGGCCGGCAGGTACGCGCACCAGGCGAGCAGGCTCAGCCTCGCCTTGCGCCGCACCGGGCGTCGCGCGAGCAGGATCCCCGCACCGATCGAGCCCAGTGCGTACGCGACGATCAGCAGCGAGAACTTCGAGGCACCGCCGTGCAGGCCACGGCGGACGAGCTCCGGCACGCCGACGATCCAGGTTCCGGAGGAAATCGTCACCGCCACGCCCAGCGCGACGACCGCGGAGACCAGCCACGGATGCGGGCGCAGGATCGTGAAGGCCTCGTGGATTCGCGGCCGCTCGCCCTCGACGTTCACGCCGCGGTCGAACCCGCGCAGGCCGGAGAGCAGGAGCGCCGAGACCGCGAACGAGGCGGCATTGATCGCGAAGAACGCGCTCAGCGGGACGAATGCCAAGAGCGCCGCAGCGATTGCCGAGCCGCCGAGCCAGAGCGCGTCGGCACTCGCGCGGACGAGCGCGTTCGCCGCCTGCACGGACTCGCGCCCGGCGAGCGCCGGCAGCACCGCGCCGTAGGCAGGCTCGAAGTAGCTGGCGCACGTCGAGAGCACGAAGGCGACGACCGCGAGCGACCAGAGCGGCAGGTCGCCTGCGAGGCCCGCGATCGCGATCGGGACGAGCGCCGCCGCGCGGACGAGGTCGGCGGCGACCATCAGGCGCTTGCGGCCGGCGCGGTCGGCGAGCAGGCCGCCGTGGAAGCCGAAGATCAGCGCCGGGACGCTGTCGGCCAGCCGCACTGCGAGCACGCCGAGCGGCCCGCCGGCCAGTAGCGCCGCCCACATCAGCGCGATGTACTGGAACGAGTCGCCGAGCTCGCTCCCGGCGACCGCGAGGTAGACGCGCCGGAAGCCCGGCCGGCGAAGCAGCGTCAGCGCACCGGCGGGCGGAAGCGCCTCGAGCGCGATTGCCTCTTCGGGCTCCGCGGTCACCGGATCTGCCACGGGCACTACCCTTCCTCAAATGGCCGGCTTCGAAGACCTGATCGACGAGCTCGAGCGCTCCTGGGAAGAAGCACAGGAGCGCGCCAGCGACCCTGCGATCTACAACGATCACCGTGAGGCGGCCGAGGTCGGCCGCCGCGTGAAGGAGCTCACCGGCCCGCATGAGCTCGCGCAGGAGTGGCGCACGACGAAGAGCGATCTCGACGCCGCACGAGAGGACGGCGACCTGCGCGAGATGGTCCCCGAGCTCGAGCAGCAGCTAGCCGATCTCGAGGAGGAGCTCAAGCTTGCGCTCGTCGAGAGCGACCCGGCCGACCGCAAGGACGTGATCGTCGAGATCCGCCAGGGCGTCGGCGGCGACGAGGCGGCGCTCTGGGCGGCCGACCTCTTCCGCATGCTGACCCGCTACGCCGAGCGCCGCGGCTTCAGCGTCGAGCAGCTCGAGGCGAGCGGCAACGAGTCCGGCGGCTTCAAGGAGGTCGTCTTCGCGGTCAAGGGCGACGGCGCGTATTCGATCTTCAAGTGGGAGGCGGGCACGCACCGCGTCCAGCGCGTGCCGGAGACCGAGTCGCAGGGCCGGATCCACACCTCCACGTCGACGGTCGCGGTCATGCCCGAGGCCGAGGAGGTCGAGGTCGAGGTCGACCCGAACGACCTCAAGATCGACGTCTACCGCTCGACCGGGCCCGGTGGCCAGAGCGTGAACACGACCGACTCGGCCGTCCGGATCACGCACCTCCCGACGGGCATCGTCGTGGCGATGCAGGACGAGAAGTCGCAGCTCCAGAACCGCAACAAGGCGATGCGCGTGCTCCGTGCGCGCCTCTACGAGGCCGAGCGCGAGCGGCAGCAGGCCGAGGAGGCGGCGACGCGGCGCTCGCAGATCGGCTCGGGCCAGCGCGCCGAGAAGATCCGCACCTACAACTTCCCGGAGAACCGGGTCACCGACCACCGCGTACACCTGACCGTGCACCGGCTCGACAAGATCCTCGAGGGCGAGCTCGACGAGTTCACCGAGGCGCTGGCCGCGGAGGACCGGCGGCGCGCCTTGGAAACGACAACGGCGTGACCCTCGGCGACGCCCTCGCGCGGGCGACCTCGCGTCTCGCCGCGGCCGGCGTCGACTCGGCGCGCCTCGAGTCAGAGCTGCTGCTCGCGCGCGCCTGCGACGACTGCGCCCGCGCCCTGCTCTACGCCGAGCTCGACCGCGAGCTGACCGACGAGCAGCTCGACGCGTTCGAGGCGAACGTCGCCCGGCGCGTGAAGCGCGAGCCGCTCGCGTACATCCTCGGCGAGTGGGGCTTTCGCCGGCTGACGCTGAAGACCGACCGCCGTGCGCTGATCCCGCGCCCCGAGACCGAGGTCGTGGTCGAGCGGGCGCTCCAGCACCTCCGCGGGATCGTTCAGCCGAGGGTGCTGGACGTGGGAACAGGCACCGGTGCGATCGCGCTAGCGATCGCCGACGAGGTGAGCGACGCACACGTCACCGCAATCGACGTCTCGCCCGACGCGCTCGCGCTCGCGCGCGAGAACCTTGAGCTGGCGGGGATCAACGGGCGGGTCCGGCTCGTCGAGCACGACCTCACGTTCGGCCTCGGGAACGCGGACTTCGACCTCGTCGTCTCGAACCCGCCGTACGTCGAGCCCGACGAGCTGGAGACGCTCCAGCCCGAGGTGCGCGACTGGGAGCCGCACGTGGCCCTCGTCGCCGCCGGCGCGACGGCGAAGCTGGCCGAGGCCTCGCGCGAGGCGCTCCGCCCCGGCGGCTGGCTCGTGCTCGAGACCGCGGCCGGCGCGGGCGAGCGGGTCGAACGCGTGCTGACGGACCTGGGCTTCCAGGACGTGGCGATCACGCCCGACCTCGCGGGCCGCGATCGAGTCGCGGAGGGCCGATGGCCGGTGTGATACGAACCCGGCGTGCCGGCGCCGATCACGCGCTACGCCCGTAGCGGCGACGTCCATCTCGCCTACCAGGTAGTCGGCGAGGGCCCGCGCGACCTCGTCTTCGCGCTCGACTGGGCGAGCCACCTCGAGGTGCTGTGGGAGCAGCCGTTCGTGCAGGAACTCGTCCTTTCGCTGGCGCGGTTCTCGCGCGTGATCTGGTTCGACATGCGCGGCGTCGGGCTCTCGGACCGCGTGCTGGAGTCGGCGCCCGAGGACTGGATCGACGACGTCGCCGCCGTGATGGACGCCGCCGGCTCGCAGCGAGCGGCGCTCGTCGCCCACGGCCACGCATCCCAGATGGCGCTGATGGCCGCTGCGACGCACCCCGACCGGATCGAGTCGCTCGTCCTGATGAACGGCTTTGCGCGCTTTTCGCGAGCCGACGACTATCCGGCCGGAATCCCGGCCGAAGCTGGAGAGCTGCTGCTCGGCCAGGTCGCCGACACCTGGGGCAGAGGGACGATGGCAGGCTTCCTCGGCCCGTCGGTCGCGGCCAACCCGGGGATGACCGACTGGTACAGCCGGCTCGAGCGCTTCACGGCGAGCCCGGGGACCGCGCAGGCCAAGATGCGGACGATCCTCGAGCTCGACGTCCGCGAGGTGCTGCCGCTCGTGACGGCGCCGACACTCGTGATCCAGAACACCGGCGACGCCTACGTCCGCGCGGGCCACGGCCGCTTCCTCGCGGAGCACATCGACGGTGCACGGCTGCTCGAGCGCGACAGCGGCGACCACTGGCCGGTGCCGGAGCCGGACCTGCTCGTCGCGATCGAGGAGTTCATCACCGGCTCGCGCGTCGAGGAGCCGGAGGTCGACCGCGTCCTGACGACCGTCCTCTTCATGGACGTCGTGGGCTCGACGGAGCGGGTGTCCGAGCTCGGTGACCGCCGCTGGCAGGCGCTGCTCGACCAGTTCGTCTCCACCGTCGATCGCCAGCTGCAGACCCACCGCGGCGAGCTCGTCGACCGCTCCGGCGACGGCATCCTGGCCACATTCGACGGCCCGGCCCGTGCGATCCGCTGCGCGTGGGGGATCCGCGACGACGTCCAGCGCGTGGGGCTCGACGTTCGTTCCGGCCTCCATACCGGAGAGGTCACGCAGCGCAACCGCGACGTGGCTGGGATCGCGGTGCATATCGGCGCGCGCGTCTCGGAGCTCGCGGGGGCCGGGGAGGTGCTCGTCACCCGCACCGTTCGCGACCTCGTGGCCGGCTCTGGGATCGCCTTCGACGATCGCGGCGAGTTCCCGCTCAAAGGGGTCCCCGAGCGCTGGGAGCTGTACGCGACGAGCAACTAGGATCGGGCCGCGGTGAAGGGGGAGACCGGGCAGCTGACGACGCGGG
>Ga0207665_10001145_pt1 | contig 17837 bp, 20 predicted proteins | sample LARL112metaG_FD_184351 | JGI IMG/M metagenome (GOLD analysis project Ga0207665, IMG submission 184351) | Corn, switchgrass and miscanthus rhizosphere microbial communities from Kellogg Biological Station, Michigan, USA - LAR L11-2 metaG... | ecosystem: Host-associated > Plants > Roots >...
TCGCGGGATGGTCTGCGCGTTTGTGACCTCGGCGGAATATCAGAAGCGCTTCAGCAACGTCATCTCGCACAGCAACGCCGAATGTTCCGGTCCGTGAGAAACAGTAGGCAGAAAGCAGTGGCGGCTCTGGCCGCACCCCGCCAGATTCATCCAAAGAAAACTTCAGCGACGCGATAGATGTCTTCGTCCAGTCGCTTTAAGTCACACACTGCCTCGTCAAACGGGACGCTGACAATCTTATTGCCGCGAACTGCGGCCATGCGGCCCCAATCACCATTGCAAACCATCTCGTAAGCTTTGATGCCGAAGCGAGTCGCCAGAATTCGATCAAACGCCGTGGGCGATCCGCCGCGCTGCACGTAACCAAGTTTGGTAACGCGGGTCTGAATTTTCGTGCAGCGTTCGATTTCATCCGCCAGTGCCTCGCCGATTCCACCCAGACGATCGTGACGATAAATCTGATCCGCGCGCTCAGTCGTTAAGAAGGGTTCATCCGGATGGGGATGCGCATCTTCGGCGACGACCACGATTGAGAAGGCGCGGCCGTCACGTTCGCGCCGCTGCAACAGTTCACACACGCGTGAGATCCGGAACGGATGCTCGGGTACAAGCACTACGTCGGCGCCGCCGGCAATGCCGCCGTAGGCCGCGATCCAACCCGTATGGCGGCCCATTACCTCAACCACCATCACGCGATGATGCGATTCCGCGGTCGAGTGCAAACGATCGATCGCGTCAGTAACGATTGAAACGGCCGTATCAAAGCCAAAAGTGAAGTCCGTTCCGCAGACGTCGTTGTCGATAGTCTTGGGAATACCGACAATCCGAAGCCCGTGATTACGCCAGAGATCGCGCGCAGCCGAAAGCGTGCCTTCTCCGCCGACGGCAATCAGGCCCGCCAGTTCACGCTTCTTCCAGTTGGCTTTGAGAGCAGAAATAGATTCGTCCTTCTTCGTCGGGTCAAATCGTGACGTGCCCAGGATCGTTCCGCCGCGCGGAAGAATTCCCACGACCGACTCTCTGGTCAAACGAACAACTGTGTCTTCGATTAGGCCTTGCCAGCCGTTCTTGATGCCCAGCACTTCGACGCCGTCCGCGGAGGCGCGTCGCACGATCGCTCGAATGGCTGCATTGAGGCCCGGGGAATCACCGCCGCCAGTTAGAACTCCAATTGTTTCGCTCATAAACTTGCAACTATCGTCTCGCCGCCGGCAGATGATTCCGATGATCGATCCGGATCATCTGGCGATTGCGTATAGCCGAGTTGTATGTTTGCATTGACATGATCGCGTTTAGGATTCAATGCTGTCAAACCGAATGTATTTAGCAAGCGGATGATTGAATCTAAAGAGCCACTAATTTTAGCTATAGAAACTGCGACTCGGGCCGGCAGCATCAGCTTGTCTTGCGGAGAGAAGATCCTGTCTTCGCTATCCGGAGATCCGGCTGCTTCACATTCGACAGATTTGCTCGATAATATTCACGAATTGCTGCAGACGGTGAACGTAAAGTTGGACGATGTGACGTTATTTGCTGCGGCAGCCGGACCCGGAAGTTTTACCGGCCTGCGGATTGGCCTGGCAACGATCAAAGCGTTTGCGGTTTGTCTCGATCGCCAGTGCGTCGGTGTTCCCACCCTCGCGGCGATCGCGCACGCTGCCGGGCCATCAGAGGGGACAGTGGCTCTACTTCCCGCGGGACGGGGCGAACTCTATGCCCAGTTGTTTCGAGTCGATGGAAATTACACAATCGAGGTGCTCGACGGCGCATCACATCTTAGCCCGTCCGCCGTACTCGCGAAGTATGTAAATCGATCGTTGAAATGGGCCGGCGAAGGAGCGCACCTGCATGAGCCCTTCTTGAGAGAATACGCCAGTAACCAGGGAATCAGGTTCGGTGAAGATAGCGTGGGATCCGGCGTGCACCCGTCTCCTGACTGGATGCTGGCGCCAATAAGCGCACTGCTTGCCGAGTCTGTAGCAGCCCTTGCGTTGCGCGAATATCGTTATGGTAGAGCAATTGCGGCGAGCGAATTACAAGCTGCCTACGTCAGAGCGTCGGATGCGGAGATCAAGGAGAAATGGTCCAAACGCGAGCATCGATAAGCGCGCCTTCAAACGTTTCAATCACGCGCATGACCGAGCATGACCTGCTCGAAATCGTGGAAATCGAAGAGACTTGTGGACTAAGTCCGTGGGGCTGGGATTCTTATCACAGAGAACTCAGCTCCGGAGCGAAAGCCATTATGCTGGTCGCGGAAATTGAAAATGCGGAGCGTGCATTAGCCGAAGGGAGGAGAACCGCCGGCTTCATCGTATCGCGCGTCATCGCTGATGAGTTGCACATTAACAACATCGCGGTGCGGCCCGCCTTTCAGAAAATGGGGATCGGCGCCAAGTTGCTGAATGCGGCGCTGGCGGAAGGAGTAAGCCACGGATCCGTCAGTTCTTTTCTCGAGGTACGCGCATCCAACCGCGCGGCGCAGAAGCTTTACCAGCGATGCGGATTTCGCGTCGTTGGCCGCCGAAAGGACTACTATCACGAGCCGTTGGAAGACGCGCTGATTATGTCGCTAGTATTGAAATCGTAACCTTGATTTAACCGTGGGGCTTGCGCTAACATTTCCAACGAAATGAAACTCCAGGGCAATCGCTCTACCATCTTTAGAAATTCCTTGCCTGCTTGGCTATCTGAAAGGAGACCTAGTGAAATGGAAATGACACAGACGGACACTCTGAAAGAGGAACTGATGACGAGCAACCCCGAATTTCGGGAGCTTGCTCGTGAACATAGCCGTTACGAAGCCCGTTTGAGTGAGTTGTCCGCGCTTTCATATCCGAGCGATGAAGAACAGTTGGAAGAAACTACGTTGAAAAAGAAGAAGTTGGCGTTGAAAGACCAGATGTATTCAATCATGATGCGGCATGAACAGAGTGTAAAATCAGAGCACTGAGCTGCCATTGTGAGCTGAATAGGAATTAGCCGTAACCGGGGACACGGGCGCGCTGACGTGTCCCCGGTTCCATTTCCCGAGAGAGAGCGATTTGACGAAACCGGTAGTTTGGGCTGAGACTATTCAGCCTGGTTTGAAAATTAAGAGCTGCTGCCAGGGTGGAAACTGAGTCGTGGTACGTGATGGAATCCCATTTGTGGCCGTTCCTTTGGTCCTGGCTGTCGCGCCGCTCGCGTTTGGTTATTGGTGGGTCGCGATTGTGCTGTTCGTTCTGGCAGCTTTCATGGCTTTCTTTTTTCGCGATCCTGAACGCGTCTCGCCTTCAGACCCCGGAATTATTGTGGCGCCGGCGGATGGCCGGATTACTTTAATCGAAGAGCGTGGCGACGATAAGTCGAAAAGCCTGCTGGTCAGCATCTTTCTTTCGCCGCTGGACGTGCATATTAATCGTTCGCCGGTGGCCGGGACCATCACGGATATTAGTTATGCGAAAGGAAAATTTTTGGCTGCCACAAGCGATAGGGCCAGTTCGCTGAACGAACAAAACAGCGTGACGATCCAGAGCCGGGACTTGATCGTTGGTTGTAAACAGATTGCCGGAGTGTTGGCGCGACGAATCGTCTGTTGGAAGAATAAAGGCGATGAGGTTCAGGCCGGCGAGCGATTCGGAATGATCAAGTTCGGTTCGCGAACTGATCTGACGGTGCAGGCGCCGGTTGAGTTGCTGGTCAAGAAAGGAATGCATGTGCGCGGCGGCGTGACGCCAATTGCCAGAATTTTAAGTTGATGAGTTTTCCACGCTTACAACCAGAAAGACGGCCACAACCTGAACGCGACGTCCCTGATCGACGCGGATTGAAGAAGGGTGTGTACTTGATCCCGTCGATCTTTACCGCACTGAATCTTTTCGCGGGCTTCTACTCATTGATGTCGACGATGAGCGGATTTCGACTGTTAGGCATTGGCGGAGCCGCAAACATTCAGCAGGCCACGGCCTACTTTGATTATGCGGCGATGGCAATCGGCTGGGCGCTGTTATGCGACATTTTGGACGGGCGGATTGCGCGTATGACCAAGAGTACGACCGAGATCGGAATTCAGCTTGATTCGATCGCTGATGTCGTTTCATTCGGTTTAGCGCCGGCAGTGCTCGCTTATGTATGGGGATATGGCACATCCCTGGAAAACCTGTCGAACGTATCACAGTTAGCGTGGTTTCTTTCGTTCATGTATGTGATATGCGGCGGCTTCCGCCTGGCAAGATTCAATGTGCAGGCGTCGCGACCCCGGCTAATTGCGGAAGGAACACCCAAAGTAGACAAGAAGGGTTTCGTCGGCCTGCCAATTCCTGTGGCCGGTGGAATGATCGCTGCTATTGTCCACTTCACTCCAGCGCCAATCAAGTATTCGCCTCAACACGTGCAGCTCTTTGCAATTCTAATGATGGTGCTCGTCGGCTTTCTCAGCGTATTAATGGTAAGCACCATGCGTTTCACGAGTCTCAAGTCGCTCGGCACCGGCAGCAGGAATACGCGCCTCGTTATTGGAGTTATCGCTTTGGCGGGTCTTATCTATCTCTATTCTCGTTGGGTTTTACTGATCCTCGTTACCGCTTATATCGTACATGGTCTTGCCTCGCGTGTTTTCTCCTCACTGCGGCATCGACCGGCTTAACCTGCTCGCAAATCATTCTAAGAACGAACTCACGGGCCTGCGAAAGCCAGTAACCCGTGCGCCGTGGTTACCAAAACAAATTGCGCCGCGATAATCGGAGACGCATTGCGGCTGTTTTCCTCGCCCAGCGGGAGTGTATTAACTGGTTTGCCGTCGCGCAGACCGAGCACGATGGCGTTCTCGCCTGAAAGGGGCGTGAAAAGAGCGCCATCTGCCGCCGTCGCCGGCTGCGATGCGATGCGGCCCGGCAGCAAACGGCGCCACAGATGATGGCCGCCGTTTAGTGAGAAGAAATAGACGAAGTTATCCAAAGAAGCGACGAGCAAGCCATTCTCGACCGCGGCTACGGCTTGAATGCCGGCCCCGGTCCTTCGGCGCCAAAGCAAATGCGCTCCCGGCTCGCGAACTGCATAGACGTAGCCATCGCCAGAACCGAAATACACTAATTTATTTACAATCGCCACGGGGCCTCGAACAGGTCCACGAGTTCGGTATCGCCAGGCAATCTCCCCATTCTCTTTATCAAGAGCCAGCAAAGTCCCGTCTTCGCTCCCGATATATAAATGGTTTTCTGAAAGTTGGGGCTGGCTGGAAAATGAAGCCGAGTACTGCGTCGCCCATAGAGTTCGTCCAGAGTTCTTGTCAAAGGCCTGGACTCTGCCGTCTATGCCGCCACCGAATACCGCGTTATCGCCGGCCACGAGACGTCCGTGAAGCGGTGCTTGCACAGTTCGCATCCATAAGGTAACTCCTGTCTCTCTGCTGAGCGCGCGCAGCGCACCGTGCAGACGCTTTTGTCCATCAACCACCGTTTCGTACTCGGTTGCCACGTACACGCTGCGGTTGTCCGCGGCAGGAGACGCTGAAAATTCGCCCCCTGCGTCAGACTGCCAGCGCAACTGGCCATCGCTGGCATTCAGAGCTACGATCTTGCCGCCCAGTAAAGGTAGGTAGATTTTACTTTCATCGGACACAGGTGTCAGATCAGTCGTTTGATCGGATATGTATCGCCATTTGATGGTCAGAGGTTGTGAAAGGAAAATCTTATCGGTGTGGCCCGCGCCAGAAACCAAGCCGCAAGTCGCGAGCAATAGAACTGTCGCTAATAAACCGAATATTTGATTTAGCCCGGAGCGCATGATGGCAACTATTTCACGCCTCGCCTGCTTTATTTTAGTTTTGTAATTAGTCATTCCGTGGAAAGTTGATCCCGTGCGTTGGGAATTTCCTGACCGCCTACTATAATTCGACTAGCAAAAAACGAATGCACGTTTTTGACGCTCAGTCGAGCGCGGAGGTTCTCTTATTTTGGATCTGAACGGTCATCACGAAACAATAATCATACTTGACTTCGGTGCTCAATACACCCAGCTCATCGCCCGGCGCGTCCGCGAAGCCGGAGTTTATTGCGAGATTCTTCCGTTCAACGCGACTCCCGAGGAAATACGCGCGCATCAGCCGAAGGGATTGATCCTGTCCGGAGGTCCGTCGTCCGTTTACGACGCGCGCGCCCCGCGGACCCAAATCCGATCGCTGGAGCTGGCAGACTGTCCGGTGTTGGGTATTTGTTACGGCTTCCAACTGATCGCCCACGACCTGGGCGGCGAAGTCGAACCCTCAACCCGAAGGGAATACGGTTACGCGCGGCTGAAAGTGCTTGATCAATCCAGCGCCTTGTTCGCGGGCCTGCCAAAGGAGATGGATGTATGGATGAGCCATGGCGATCACGTGACCTCGCCGCCCGACGGATTCAGAGTGACCGCGCGGACCGACGACGCGATGAACGCCTTCGAGAATGCGAGCCGGCAAGCCTACGGCGTGCAATTTCATCCCGAAGTAGCGCACACACCGCTCGGGGCTCAGATTCTCCGGAATTTTCTTTTCAATATTTGTCTTTGCCGGGGCGATTGGACGCCGATTGCGGCCATTGAAGAACAAGTCAGCCGCATTCGGACACAGTTGGGCGAAGATGGACGGGCTATCTGCGGACTTTCCGGCGGCGTCGATTCTTCGGTCGCGGCCGCGCTGGTCCATCGGGCCGTCGGCGATCGGCAAACTTGCATCTTCGTCAACAACGGTCTGTTGCGCGATGCTGAATTCGAAACGACCTTACTTTTGCTGCAACAGAAAATGAAATTGAATATTCGCGGAGTGGACGCGCGCGCGCGGTTCCTCAGCGGGCTTGAAGGTGTTATCGATCCGGAAAAGAAGCGCAAGAGTATCGGCAGCGTTTTTATTGAAGTGTTTGAAGAAGAAGCAAAGCGCGTTGGAGAAGTGGAGTTCCTGGTTCAGGGCACACTGTATCCTGACGTGATTGAATCGGTTTCGGTGCGCGGACCATCGGCGGTAATTAAGAGTCATCACAATGTGGGCGGACTCCCGGAGAAAATGAAACTGCGCCTGATCGAACCGCTGCGCGAATTATTCAAAGACGAGGTGCGCCTGATCGGCAGGGAACTGGGAGTGCCGGATGAGATCTTGACCCGCCATCCGTTTCCCGGACCCGGCTTGGCCGTTCGCATTCTCGGTGAAGTGACGGAAGAACGCCTCACCTTGTTGCGCGCAGCGGATCGAATTTTTGATGAGGAACTTCGCGAGGCAGGCCTTTACGACTCAGTGTGGCAAGCCTTCGCCGTGCTGCTGCCGATCTCAACCGTGGGCGTCATGGGCGACGAAAGAACTTACGAACAAGTAATCGCGCTTCGAGCCGTCACCAGCGTCGACGGCATGACCGCGGACTGGGCGCGGCTGCCACAGGACTTGCTCGCCGAGATTTCCGCGCGCATCGTTTCCGAAGTAAAGGGCGTCAACCGCGTCGTTTACGACATCAGCTCCAAACCGCCCAGTACGATTGAATGGGAATAATGGTCGCTCTTCGTCGCCTGCGGAGCGACCCAGATATTCACATCTTCCGTTAGTTATGAGGGAAAAAGACTAGCGCTTGCTCGCATGAAGTATCGTCAAGCCAATAACCTCTCCATTCTCGTAGCGCACAATCACGTCGTCGTCTGTGATGTCGCTGTCTGTCGCATCGCTTGGCTTGTTGAAATTGATGTAAAGAGTGTCAGCCTCGGCATCATACGATGACCAGAGCAAATGGCTTGGCGACTCTCTAAGCGCCAGCACAGCTTCAAGTACTCTTCGATATTTGCTATGTCCATAATTGCTCTTCGCAAGAATTGGAAGACGATAGGATCGTTATTACTGTTTACCTCTGAAGGTGCACGGCTGGCCCAAGCCCCTCAATCACGACTTGCCTGAACGTGCTCTCATCCCCAAATCGCTTGACCGCATCAAGCACTTCCAGGCCAGCGAGTCTGCCTTCGCGGTCGTAGTCGGCCGTAATACCTTCCGCCAGATGCTTTGAGGTTACGGTCGTATCGCGAAAGATAATGCTGAGTGCGTCGACTTCAGAGTCATAACTGATTCTCATATCTGTTTCCTCTTAGAAATAGTACGTGTAAACTGTTACCACGACAATCTCATTCGCCTCTTCAACGAAGATCGGCCGAACTTGTTTTGTCGCGTAAACTTTTTCCGTTCCATTCGTTTCCGAAGACAAAGTTCTTGCGGCATTCAAGCCTTCCCAATTCAGCAGCTTGCCACGCCACGGTCCGAATCGTTTCTTCGACTTCAGAGACAGTGAATCCTCGGCGGTTGATGTAACCGGTCGCATGAGTTGAAAGACGAATGGACTTCATCTCTTTTCCCACGCTTGTTCTTCCGCTTCCTCAAGCGTAACGCTCGCGGCCTTGCCGGTCGTTTCTTCTGATGAAGTCCCATTCTCGCTGTCTATTTCTTCCGGTTGGCTCGCCTTCCATTGATGAAAAAGGCGAACAGCCTCTTTATAAAACACCTCCGGATCAACCAGTGTTTCATAGACGTGCTCGCCCGTAAGAGTGACGGTCCATCGACCATTCTCTTTATGAAGCCAGCCAGCTTTCACTAAATCGACCGTTGCAAATCTAACAATCTTCTCGAATCGCCGACCGCCGGAAGCGTATTCGCCGTTTTCATATTCAGATAGAGTCAGACGCTTCTCAAGTGCGGCTAGTGCATCGCGCGCCTGCATCCCGCCCTCGCTGGCGAGCAGGATTTCAAACAATGTTCTGAGCATCTCACCTGTGCGGCGACGAGTTACTTCAGCCATATTCACTCCTTGGAATTGAACGGCGGATCGAGATAGACGAGATCTACGCTCTCGTCGCGAATGTCATCGCGGAGGATCTTCAGGTTGTCGCCGAAGTAGAGAGTGTTTTCAGCCATTTCAATTCCACACTATCGTAGATTAGATAACTTAGTTTCTTAATTAGCGCAAGAGACTCTAGTCCGTAAGAAAATGGACGATCATAAAAAAGGCGATGACCTCTTGCGAAGCCTCACCGCTCTAGAGGCTAGAACAAGACAGTGAGCCCTCCTTGACGCGTGGGCTACTGCCCCAATCAGTGAGCAGTGGCGGTGATAGGTGATCAGTGGGCAGCTCTTGACTCAGTGGCAGCAAGCGAGATATAAGCGGGCCAGCCTTGCACATTGTTCCTGCTTCCTTAACCTAACCAAGGAGTCACTTCCATGTATGAATCAAAAAACTATCTCACGCCACTGGCTAAAATTCTCCAACTGTTCACTCTCGCCTCTTTGATTGGAGTTCTCTCTTCTGTAACTTATTGTCAAACTCAGGAGGTGCGGCCACCAGTTGTGCCACCAATCCAGACTATGCCGCATCCTCTACCGCGGGACCTTCGGCCCTTGCCTGGCCCAACAATGATTCAACCAATCAATCCTAACGTGAACCTCAGGTCGATCACGGTTGCACCTGTCAGACCCGCAGAAAGTTCGACGACGAGTCGTTCCGTTTCCAGTGCGGGTGGAGGGCCGAGCCCGGAAGTAGGAGAGTCTGGTCATGCCGATTCAGAATCGCCGAGTCCTTCGCCAGAAGTTTCTCCGGCGCCATCACCCACGCCGCAGATTTCTCCGCCATCGTCGCCGACGACTTACAGAGGTGGGAACAGCAACGCCGGATACTCTCGTTCGCCGGCGGCGCCCTTAAATTCCAGCCCATCACCGAGCGATATTTCCGGGCCTACTTCGCAGTGGTGGCTGTGGATCCTTATCGGCCTGGCGGCGATAATCGTAATTGGAGTGATCGTCGCAAAACGGCGCTCAAGGTGAACCAGTGGTGGTGAGCAGTGGGCAATGTACGGTGAGCGCCTCGAATTCCGCAAAGCGAAATCAAAGCACCGCTCACCGTCCACTGCCCACTGCTCACTCTGACATGATATAGTGTCGAATCTCCCGGCAGGCGCAGAAGTTTCTGCAGGTTCTCCGCTCGGCGATTTTGTAATTTTGTAATCATGGGAAACAAAGATTTCGTTCACCTACACCTTCATACCGACTACAGCCTTCTCGACGGCGCCATTCAAATAAATCCACTCGCCACGCGCATGCAGCAGCTCGGCATGAAAGCGTGCGCCATGACCGACCACGGCAATATGTACGGCGCGATTTCGTTTTACAACACGATGAAAGAGCAGGGAATCAAGCCGATCATCGGGTGCGAGACTTACGTGGCCGCCGGCAGCCGCAAGGATCGCGGCGGACGAGCAGCGCCGGGCGAAAAAACAAATTATCACTTGATTCTGCTCGCCAGGGATTTTGAAGGCTATCGTAATCTCTCGCGCCTAACCTCGAAAGCTTTTACCGAGGGCTTCTATTACAAACCGCGTATCGATAAAGAATTGCTCGCCGAAAACAGTAAGGGCTTGATCGCACTTTCTTCGTGCATGTCGGGCGTTCCTTCGGCGATGCTGGCCCGCGAACGCTTTGACGATGCGGCGGCGGCGGCGATTGAGTTCGAAGAGATCATGGGAAAGGGAAACTATTTCCTCGAAATTCAGGAGCACGGATTAGAGCCACAAGCGCGCATACGCAAACCACTCGTCGAGTTATCGAGAAAAACTGGAATCCCGCTGGTCGCAACCAATGATGCGCACTATCTCAACGCTGACGATGCGCGCGCGCACGACATACTGCTTTGCATAGGCTCGGGAAAAGTTGTCAGCGATACCAATCGCTTGCGCTATGGCACGCCGAATTTTTACGTGCGATCGCCTGAAGAGATGTGGAACATTTTTGGTGAAGAGATGCCGGAAGTTCTGCAACGCACGGTTGAGATCGCGGAGAGGTGCGACCTGCGGCTTCCTAAAGATGCGAAGTTTCTTCCCAACTACCCGATTCCAGCATCCGACGCGGGCCTGTCCGCGGACGAGTATTTCGAGAAAGTCGTTCGCGCGGGTTATCAGACGCGCCAGACGCAGGTTTGGGATCGCGAGAATGAGCGAGGCGAACTATCTCATTCAATGGCGGAGTACGAAGCGCGCCTGGCCCACGAAGTCGGGGTCATCAAACGCATGGGTTACTCCGGCTATTTTTTAATCGTTTGGGACTTCGTTCGTTATGCGAAAGAGCACGGCATTCCAGTTGGGCCAGGCCGTGGATCTTCCGCGGGTTCTCTGGTGGCTTACTGCCTGGGTATTACTGATATCGATCCTTTGAAATACGACCTGTTCTTCGAACGGTTTCTGAATCCGGACCGTGTCTCCATGCCGGACATTGATATTGATTTCTGCGTGCGAGGTCGCGCCGCGGTGATCAATCACGTCGCGGATCTTTACGGACGGGACTCAGTTTGTCAGATTGTTACCTTCGGAACACTCGCGTCGCGAGCGGCAATAAAGGATGTGGGCCGGGCTCTCGACATGCCTTACGCTGAAGTCGATCGAATTTCTAAAATGATTCCGCCTCCCGTGCGTGGCCGCAACGTCAGCATCGCGCAGGCAATTGAACAAGTTCCTGAACTACGCAAAGCGATGGACGGCAACCCTCAGGTTAAAGACGTGATCGATCTGGCTCGAAGGCTGGAGGGCTGCGCACGTCATGCTTCGGTCCATGCTGCCGGTGTCGTGATCACGCCTGAACCGCTCGAAGAACTCATTCCGATCGCTGTATCGGGACGGGATGAAGTCACAACTCAGTACGAGATGTCGGACCTGGAGAAGGTGGGCGTGCTGAAGATGGATTTCTTAGCGCTTAACACGCTTACAATCATAAGCGACTGCTTAAACAGCATAAAGCGGCTGCTTAACATTGACGTCGAGTGGGGAAAGATATCGCTTAACGATAATGCGGCTATGCAAGTGTTTGCTGAAGGGCACACGGATGCGGTCTTTCAGTTTGAATCTTCGGGAATGCAGGATATTTGCCGGAAGCTTAAGCCAAAGAGCATTGACGATCTGGCCGCCCTTAACGCGCTCTATCGACCCGGCCCAATCGACGGCGGAATGGTGGATGATTTTATCCAGAGGCATCACGGAAAAAAGAGCATTCGCTACATCGTGCCCGAGATGAAAGAGATCCTTGACAGCACCCAGGGCGTCATCGTGTATCAGGAACAAGCGATGCTGTTGGCGCAGAAACTCGCGGGCTATACGATGGCCGAGGCCGATAGTCTGCGAAAAGCGATGGGCAAGAAGAATCGTCAGGAAATGGCGCAGCAGGAACAGAAGTTTATCGACGGCGCCGTCGGTCGCGGAATTAAACGTGATAAGGCGCAACAGATTTTCTCGTTGATGAAGCAATTCGCGGACTATGGCTTTCCCAAGGCGCACAGTGTGGCCTATGCCTATCTCGCTTTTCAAACCGCATATTTGAAAGCGCACTTTCCCGAGCATTTCTATGCCGCAGTCCTCTCAAATGAAATCGAAGATACGGCTAAAGTATTCAAGTACACGAAAGAGATGCGCGGCAAAGGCATCGCCCTGTTGCCGCCGGATGTTAATGAAAGCGACGGTGGATTCACTCCGCTGAAAGGTGCAATTCGATATGGCTTGGCTGCAATCAAAGGTATTGGACTGGCCAGCGTGAAGGCGATTATGCGGGCCCGCGAAGGTGGGCGCTTCCGATCACTCTTCGATTTTGCCGAGCGCGTCGAGGAAGGCGCGATTAATAAACGCGTCCTGGAGGGTTTGGTTTGTGCCGGCGCCTTCGACTCGATGAAAGAAAAAACCGCGGCGAGGTCCGAGGCGTGGCGCGCGCAACTCTTTGGCGCCATTGACATCGCGCTTGCCCGATCAGCCCGGACCCGGCGCGCTCGATTGCTGGGACAGAACGAATTATTTGGCGGGACTGATTCTGAGCCGGTAGAAGAGCACGGCGTGCTGCCGCAGGCAACGCCATGGACAGGCACAGAAATGCTGGCCTCTGAAAAGAAGGCCCTGGGCTTTTACATTACGGGTCATCCGCTTGATGGCTATGCCGAGGTAATTTCAAGTCTGGGCGCTGTTTCGACGATCGATATCAGCTCGTTGGAGACTGGCTCACCGGCGCGCATCGCAGGCTTGATCACTGATCTCCAGTTGCGGACTACGAAGAAGGGAAGTCGCTTTGCTATTCTGCGCCTCGAGGACCAGGGCGGCGCGGTCAAATGCGTGCTTTGGCCAGAGTCATTCAACAAGAATGAAAGTCGCTTGAAAGACAACGCCGCGGTCTTAATTACCGGGAAAGCGGAAATTACGGAAGATGCTGCGGCCACGGTATTCGCGGAAGATGTGCTCGCGTTGGACGAAGCGATCCAGCGAAGAGCTCGGGAACTGGTGATTCGCCTTCCCGCGACTGATGACGCAAGCGTCTTGTGTGAAAATATTTCTGCCGTCCTCGAACGATCCAAAGGCGATTGTGAAGTCTTTGTTGAAATGACTCTTGAAGGCGGGTTAGTCCTGATTCGCGCGCACCCCTCATTGAAAGTCCAGGGCAGCGTTGAGCTCGAACAGGCTTTGCGGGATCTTGGCTGCGAAATCACCTGGCAAGCGCGAATAGTCGCACGCGCCGCGGGCGCATGAATTTATGCCGGTTGAGAACAAAAAAAATGGCGAGCCAGCGAAGACTGCTTTCGAACGGGTTCAACTCGCGCGGCACACTGAGCGGCCGCACACAATGGATCTGATCGAGAGAATGTTTGAGGATTTCGTCGAACTGCACGGCGATCGCCGATTCGCTGACGATGCCGCCATGGTTTGCGGGTTTGCTCGATTTCATGGATTGCCGGTTGTGATAGTCGGTCATCAGAAAGGCCGGGACACGAAGCAGCGGCAATTCCGAAACTTTGGCATGCCGAAGCCCGAGGGTTATCGCAAGGCGATCCGGGCGATGAAGCTGGCCGAAAAATTTCAAAGGCCGATTTTTTGTTTTATCGACACTCCCGGCGCATATCCTGGAATCGATGCCGAAGAGCGCGGACAAGCGGAAGCAATCGCCTACAACTTGCGCGAAATGGCGAAACTTACAGTGCCGGTAATCGTCGCGGTCATTGGTGAAGGGGGTTCGGGAGGCGCGCTGGCGATCGGCGTCGGCGATCAAGTCGTGATGCTCGAGAATGCGATTTATTCCGTCATTTCACCCGAAGGCTGCGCCGCTATCCTGTGGAAGGATTCAAGTCAGGCGGCAAAGGCCGCAGAAGAGCTGCGCCTTACCGCGGACGAGCTTCATCGTCACGGGATCGTTGATGAAGTGATCAAGGAACCTGAAGGAGGCGCGCAAAATTCTCATGACGAAACTGCCCGCTTGTTGGACGCCGCGCTGTGCGCGAGGCTGGCAGAGTCCGAGAGTTCGAACTTACAAGAAAGGTTGTCGCGACGATATCAAAAGCTCAGAAATTTTGGCCAGTGGACAACCGACGGAACAGCGGCGTCGAAATGAAAGAAGAAAATAACGCGGCGAGCCGGCAGAAAAAGCGGCGAATCCAATTTGCGTCGCACGCGTCAGCGATTTTTAGAAGGGAACATCGTCGTCGCTCAGATCGTTCGGCCCCGGCATTGGCTCTCCGGCTGCGGCTGCCTTAGTCGTCGCCGGCCCAGCGGCATCTTCCGCGCGGCCTCCGCCGATAAATTGCATGTCTGTCGCGTGGACTTCCAGCGTATGCCGTTGTTTGCCGTCGCGATCAGTCCATTCCTCGACCCGCAGCCTGCCTTCGATATAGACGGGTCTTCCTTTAGTGAGATATTGCGAGGCAGTCTCTGCCTGGCGTCCCCAGAGCGTCACGCGAAACCACGTGGTGATATCATTGTTTTCTCCGGTGGTGCGATCGCGACGCCTTTCGTTGGTGGCTAAACTGAAACTGCAAACCGGAGTGCCCTGCGGCGTGTAACGCAATTCAGGGTCACGACCGAGATTGCCGACGAGAATGATCTTATTAAACGACATAGTGAATTCTCCGATCAGTTTTAGTCATCCACCGGGAGGAAGGAGTCATAGAGCGAGGGCTGATACTACTCGGAGTTTTGATGAGGGTCAAGAAAACAGCCACGGAAAATAAGACATCGCAAACTGGAACCAATGGCAAGAAGCGAGTGGTATCTGCTAGACTTTGCCCGAATCCGGGAACGAGAGAATGAACGCGACGGTTTACATCGAAACGTTTGGCTGTCAGATGAATGTGGCCGACACTGAGCGGGCAGAAACACGACTGCAAAACGCCGGTTATACTTTGGCCGAGACGCCGGCGACCGCTGATGTAGTGCTATTCAATACTTGTTCGGTGCGCGAGCGAGCAGCGCATAAAGTTTTCACTCGCATTGGCGAAGTCCGGCGTCAGCGACTGGGAAATGAGCCGCTTTTTGGCGTGATGGGTTGTGTTGCTCAGCTTGAAGGCGAAACCATCTTTGACAACACGCCTGCAGTGGGCCTGGTCGCAGGCACTCGCGCTACCGATCGTTTGCCGATGCTGATCGAGCGCGCCCGGGCCGGCGAGCGCCGCGTCATCGATCTCGAAGAACGAGGCGCCGATGACAAATGGGAAGTGGCGGCGCAGTCGCGCACATCAAAGTACGTTGCCTTCGTCCCGATCATCGAGGGCTGTAATAAATTCTGCACGTACTGCATCGTTCCGTTTTCGCGCGGTCGTGAAAAGAGCCGAGACGCATCTGAGATTGTCGACGAGGTAAAGCAATTACGCGCCTTGGGCTATCGCGAAATTCACTTGATCGGTCAAAACGTAAACAGTTATCGGCCACAATCGAGGGCCGGTCTCGAGGGTTTCGAAGGCGCCACTTCTTTTTCGCGTCTGCTGCGAGCCGTCGCCGCCACCGGGATCGATCGGGTGAAGTTCACTACTTCATTTCCACGAGATTTTCATCCTGATATCGTGGCGGCGATTGACGAAAACGAGAATCTTTGCAACTGGGTCCACCTCCCTGTGCAATCGGGCAGCGATCGCGTGCTGCGCGCGATGCGCAGAGGGCATACTGCCTCTGATTACTTACGTCGAATCGCGGCAATTAAAAATGCCAGGCGTCGAATGGCGATTACTAGTGATATTATTGTGGGCTTCCCGGGCGAGACTGACGCAGATTTTGACGATACTATGAATTTGGTGGCGCAGGTCGAATATGACGCGCTCTACATCTTCAAATACTCTGAGCGGCCCGGCACTCCGGCTGTGAAATTGAGAGATAACGTCACGCGCGCCGAGAAGGCGGAACGCTTTGCGGCGCTTGAGAGTTTGCAGAAGCAAATACAGCAGCGCATCTATCGAGGTTACGTTGGCAGGAAACTGGAAGTCCTGGTCGAAGGTACGAGTTCAAAAGCTCCTGCTGATTTGACTGGTCATTCAACCTGTCACAAAGTGGTCAACTTTCCCGCAAGCTTTGCGCGTCCGGGAGAAATAGTGGATATTCGCGTTGCAGAGGCAAAAGTGAATAGTCTTTACGGCGAAGTGCTGCGAGCAGCCCGAAGTTATCCTGCTTAGGTTTAGTTAGAACAATGGGGAGTAAATGAGGTGTGATTATGGAGATCGAAGTTAAGATTCGCGCGTTGATGATGGATCCTAATAGCGGCACGCCCATAATCATCCTCAAGGACGTGAACAGCGAAACGATGTTGCCCATCTGGGTGGGTGCTTATGAAGCGAACGCGATCGCCCTGGAGATCGAGAAGATTGCCCCACCGCGTCCGATGACGCACGATCTTTTGCGCAATCTGATCGTCGAGCTTGGATTAAAAGTGGATCGCGTGGTGGTTACCTCGCTCAGAGAGAATACGTTCTATGCCGTCATTGAAATGACTGCCGAAAATGGCGATTCCATGCGACTCGATTCGCGGCCGTCCGACGCAATTGCGCTGGCTTTGCGCGCCGACTGTCCAATATTCGTCGACACGGAAGTCATCAAGGCGTCGCGTAATACGATCGCGACCGACGAGGAAGACGCGGCCGAAGATGGTCTGGCAGAGGAAGAGGAATGGCCAGAAGTCATTGGCGACGCCAGCGATTTGACGATGTAAAATCGCGACGGGTATCCGATCGCGGGCCTCTGTTCCGCTCAACAAGAGAATTTCGAAAGTGATAATCGCGATTACTAATCAGAAGGGCGGCGTCGGCAAGACCACGACCGCGATCAATCTGGCTGCGGCTTTCGCCAGACGCGGGACCAGGACCCTGTTACTTGATCTCGATCCTCAGGCGAACAGCTCGATCTCGTTTCTTGACCCGCTGAGCATTGAGCGTTCAGCTTACGATCTGATGATGGACGGGCAGGGAGGGACCGAGCTTCCGATCTACAAGTCGCCGACAGAGGGATTGGACATCGTCCCCGCACGCATCAGTCTGGCGAAATTGGAATCCAAACTCGTCGGCGATTTCGACGCACCTTTCCGCCTGAAAGATCGGATCGAGCCTCTGAAGCAGCGCTACAAAGTCATTGTCATTGATACGCCGCCGACGCTGGGTCTGATCACGGTTAACGCTTTGGTAGCATCGAGCCACGTTCTGATTCCAATCCAATCATCATATTTTGCGCTCGAGGGCACAGACGACTTGCTGGAGACCATCGAAAAAGTAAAAGCTCGCCCGAATCCTCGCCTTGAAGTGCTTGGCGTACTGGTGACTCTGCATGACAAGCGCACCACGCTGGGTAAGGAAGTCTTCGAACAAATTCGGCGCGTGTTCGGTCCAAAACTTTTTAAGACGGTGATAACGAAAAGTGTGCGGCTCGAGGAGTCGCCTGCTTACAAGGAATCGATCTTTACATTTGCGCCGCAATCGTCGGGCGCAATCGAATATGAAAAACTTTGCGAAGAGGTAATGAACCGTGCCTAGAAGAGGACTTCCGACCGGATTGAGCATGCGCCACGACGCGCATTACGTCGAAGAGTTGACGCAAGT
>Ga0207665_10001146_pt1 | contig 17833 bp, 18 predicted proteins | sample LARL112metaG_FD_184351 | JGI IMG/M metagenome (GOLD analysis project Ga0207665, IMG submission 184351) | Corn, switchgrass and miscanthus rhizosphere microbial communities from Kellogg Biological Station, Michigan, USA - LAR L11-2 metaG... | ecosystem: Host-associated > Plants > Roots >...
GCGTTAAAACCGGCGTAGTTCAGCGCGAGGCCCAGCGCCATGGCAACCGCCATCACAGCGTAGAACTTGCGCGCGCTTCTTGGCTTGTCGGCCATGGAGCCGCGCCACGCTGCTCCTTCCGCTACCGCATATGCGCACGATCCTACGAGGACCGGGACGCCCAACATTCCGGTGCCGATCAGCCCCAATGTGAAAAGCAGGTAGGCCCCATCGCCGGCAAGCGGGCGCAGGGCTTCGGCGGCTTGCCGAGCCGTGGCGATATTCGTCTGCCCATGTGCATTTAAAGTCGCGGCGGTGGTCAGAATGATGAAATACATGATGAGATTCGAGAAAAGCATACCGGCGATGGTGTCAGCGTGCGCGGTTCTTAGCTCCCCAGTGGTCGCGCCCTTGCGCTCGGCGAGCGTTCGGCCCTTGGCTCGTTCCTCCTCAACTTCTTCGGCGGCCTGCCAAGAGAAAAGATAAGGAGAAATCGTTGTGCCCAGAATGGCCACCAGCACCGCCAGGAATCCGCGTGACCATTCCAGATGGGGCACGAACGTCACCGCCAGCGCTTGCCTCCAATCGACGTGGGCATAAAGCGATGCCACCACATAGGCAAACAACACGAGCGTCAACCACTTGAAAATGTTCGCGATTACCTTGTAGGAAATCCAAAACAATAGCCCAAGGATGAACAGCGCATAGAATGGAATCCAGATCAGTGATCGAATTCCCGTGATGATTTGCGTGGCTTCCGCCATACCGCCGAGATCAGCACAGATGTTGATGACGTTGGCGACGACAAGAATGGAGCAAGCTCCCCAGAGCACCCAACGCGGATAATAAATCCGCACGGCGGCTGCCAATCCGCGCCCCGTAACCATACCCAGCCGCGCGCACATCAGCTGGATGGCAGCCATCAGCGGAAACGTGAGCAGCGCAACCCACAGCGTGGCGTATCCGTAAGCTGCTCCGGCGACGGAATAGGTTGAGATTCCCGAAGGATCATCGTCGGCCGCGCCGGTGATCAGTCCGGGCCCCAAAACGGCCAACGATCTCTTTAGAAGGTTCGGTGGCTTGCCAGTTTCGACATTTTTGGCATGCGGATTTTTTCTCGGGGTCATTGCCGTCGGAAGCCGGACTCTGCAACACGCGTGTCCATCGCGCTTGCAGGACCCTGCAGCCGTGAATTCTCTGATGGGAGGGAAATACTTGCAAGAGTCGTAGCAGAGCCAGATTCTGCAGGACTTTTATCCCGCAGGATCTCTCTGACGCGTTGCCTTGACACCTGACAGAATCCCAACGCCCAAGAGCACAACCGCGCCCACCACGATCCAGTGTGTGGGCATATGTACTAGGTGTGCGCCATAAATCAAGCCGCCGATCACAATCCCGAACCCAATCGCGTAAAGGCCGAATGACATAATCACTCCTTCGCCGTGGCAGTTTTCGCCCAGAAACTTCCCTTGCTCACTCAACGGGAGAGCAGCCCGCCATGTAGCCGCACTCCGTTCCTCTGGCGCGAAATCAACTCCGCAGTTCCTACTGCGAAGAGGTGGCTTTCTGGTTTTTAACCTGCAGATCATTCACGACCTGCTTCACGTTGGGCACTCCAGTAGCCACCCTTTCGGCATGGTCGCGCTTGGCTGGCGAGTTCACTTCTCCGGTCAGCGTGACTACGCCGCTCTTCACTTCGAACTTCACATTGTCGTGCAGTCTGCTCCGGATCAGTGCCGCATCCAGATTCTTCTCGATGCCTTCGTCCAAATCGGAGTTCACGGCCCTGGCTTCTTTTTCAATGCCTACCGGAATCACGGCTATCTGAGCCGCGACAACCTGCGCGCCCGCGTAAGACTTTGCAATCGATTCGGCTTGTGACTTGTCGTACTCACTGGCCACTTGTCCGCCCAGCGTCACGACGCCTTTGTCGCGATCCTGGCTGATCGAAACGTCCTTGAAGCCCGCCTGATCCAGTGATTTGCGAATACTGTCGGAAACATCAGATGACTTCGCGGATGTCCCGGAGCATCCGGCCAGCGCGCCGGCCGCAAGCAAGGCTAATACGGTTACAGATAGTCTAAGTGCTTTCATGTTTCTCCTCTTTATCTCCTCTAATGACATCGCGACGGAATCTCGCCGATTACGCGCGACGTCTTGCTTTTCTCTGGAGTTACGCGCTCTGCGAACGCGCCACCTCTGGCTCGCCGACCAGCTCCTCAAAGAGCGTCCGATAATGAATCATGGCCTGGCGTAAGTCTTCGGTGCTGGCCTGTCCCTGCGTTTGACGAAGCGCGGTTTGGTGGGCTGAGCGGTAATTTTCGAGAACCAACGGATGATCCACGGAGATGTCCGCCGCACGCTGTTCAAAGTTGCTTACCGGATAGCCACGCTTGAACATCACATCGCCCAGCAATTGGTCGGCCTCCGTCACTGCGCCACCGGGACCGTCGACGAACCGCGCCTGAACTCTCCCCCAGGACTCGACAAACCGCGCACGATCGCCAGCAGCGAGCGGTCGGATCTGCAAGGCCTCCACTCGGTCTGCGCGCCCGTCGAGCGCCGCCTCTGCCTTCCGCCGGCTCCCGCCTTCTTTCACGGCGCGGGTGTATTCAGCGCTGCCAAACTGCGTCTGTAGCCGTCCCGTCCGGCGCTTGCGAGTAAAACTCCAAATGGCGATGCTTGCCAACACCACTACAACGACAGCAATGGCGATGACTATTTGAGTTGTGGTTACCGCTGAAAAATCCATGTCGTGCCTCCAATTTTTGCTCGATTTCTCGTCCCAAGTCTCAGAGCCGCCGGGGTCTCCGTTGTACGAAACAGCCCCGGTCTCACGGTTTTTCGAGGACTTTTTCCACCTGGCCGATTTTCTTCTGGATTTTCCCGCCCATCTTTTCGCCAATACCTTCGGCTTCCAGGTCGGAATCGTTCGTCAATTGGCCCACCTTCTCTTTAATCTTGCCCTTTACTTCGTGAACCTTGCCTGCGATTTCATGCTCAGTGCTTGGCTTCATCTTGCCGCCTCTTCACAAAATTCGTATTCCGGCCTCGGCTGACGCTTCCTGTCCGCTGTACGCCTACTTAGGCATCATGCATAAGTCAAAAAGTGATATCTGTTCACATCGAGACACATTTGTGCTTTGTTTGCTTTTTTCGTGGCACGAAAGTTGCTCCCACTGGTGGGTAAACGCAGTTCTGCCGGCTGCCGCGCCGCCGCTTGAATAACTCAGTCGTGCAGGACAACACTCAGGAGGGAATTGTTGACGTGGATCCCGCCATTGTAACGGATGAAGCCAAGTTTCCTGAATTTGTTCATAAAGAAATTGACCCGGGACCTCGTTGTCCCAATCATCTCGGCCAGCGTCTCTTGCGATACTTTGGGAAGGACCTTTTGAGGCTGGCCTTCCTCAGCGAAGCGCGCGAGCAACAGCAGGGTGCGCGCCAATCGTTTCTCGCTGGAGTTGAAGAGCTGGTCAATCAAGTCCTCTTCGACTCGGATGTTTCTTCCCTCCTCGTGGAGCACGCGCATCATCTCGTTTTTCTCGATGACGAGCACGGTGGTAGGTGCAATCGTGGTCGCGGTTGCCATGCAAAGGGATTGGCCTGCGAGGCACCCTTCCCCAAAGAAATCGCCCAGTCCAAGGACTGCTACAACTGCCTCTTTGCCTCCTTCACTGACGACAGTGAGCTTCACGCTGCCATCCTGAATGTACATGACTTGACTTGCGGGATCACCCTGGGTGGAGATGGCTTCTTTTGCTGGAAACTTGCGGACCGTTCTCCCCAGACCGCCGGAATCGAGAAACAATTGCACATCGAACGCGGAGAGTCCTAATTTGGCTCTTTTGGGGGAACGATGGACTTTGGCAAGTGCACGTCGAGCTGCAGTAGAGGACGTTCGCAAGACTAGCATGGAAGCCGATTCTCCGGACTGTTCAATATTGCACACACCGCCCTGGCCAGGCACGCCGCCCGAGTCTGGAGCTAAACGCCAAGAAGTTCATAGAAGTCAAGAGATTACCGGTGATCCCTGGAGTTCCGAAGGACTTTGCGCAATGACCGGTGCACTTCCAGTCCTCCATCGTAGTTTATGAGTCCTGCCTTCCTAAATCGATTCATGAGCACATTGACTCGGGAGCGCGTTGTGCCCACCATCTCCGCAAGAATCCCGTGACTTAGGACGGGGATCTCAACAACCGCTGCGCTTCTTCCATTCATGTGCGCCAGCCGCAGAAGCACGCGCGCGAGCCGTTGTTCCGCGGAGGAAGTAAGAAGATGTGCCACTTGATCCTGGTATTTCTTGACGCTGGACAGCAGATAGGCCACCAAGGCATTTGACGTCTTATTCTTTTTGCGAAGCGTTTGGAGCATCTTTTGTTTCTGGATGGTACGTATGGAGCTGGCGCTCAACGCCACGGCTGTCGACACGCGAAGAGGATAGCCCGCGAGGCAAAGCTCACCAAACAAATCATTCACGCCCAGAATGGCGGTAACTGCGGAGGGTTGGTTTTTCGTTCGGGTAGTGAGCCGCACACCGCCTTGTTGAATGTAGAAAAGTGTGTCGGCGGGGGCACCTTGCTTGTAGATATTTTGTTTGTCCCGATAGCGAGAGACGGTGCCGCCCAGGCCGTCTCCGGACTGGAAACCCTCAAGATGGGAAGCCACGTGGTTATTGCGTTTCATAAATCGTTCCACTCCTTACTAACACATATCGCGAATACGATCACCCGCCTAACAAGCTCCCCATATGGACTGTGAAGGGGCGGACAAGTGCCGCATAGCACTTCACGAAGCGTTCAAATGGTCACACTTGAAACCGCTTGAATCGAATCTGCCAAAGCAGGGACAAGTCGACGTGAAACTACTCTGCGCTGCGTTCACCCCAGAAAAAAGAGTTCGGCTCAGGCGAGTGGCAAGTTGGCGCCGTGCGCGCGCCAGCCTGGCTTTCACAGTGTTGGCGGGCACGCATAACATCCTTGCCGCCTCGGTAGTCTTGTACTCACGCACAACGCGCAATACGAAAACTAAGCGGAGAATCGGGGAAAGCTCTCCGAGGTGGCCCTTGATCATTTCACGAATTTCCAAGAGGGCAAAGAGCTGTTCGGGGGTTGGGTCTTTCGAGACCAACCGCTCTGGAATCGGGGTTTCATTGTTACCGAGCGGTTCGGCTTCCTCCACGGCTGGACGCACTGCCAGACGACGGCGGCGCATAAGAGCGGCGTTTATTACGACTCGCGTGAGCCACGTCGAGAATTGTGAGCGGCCTTCAAAGTTTTTCAGGTTTCGAAAGGCAGAAAGCAGACCGTCCTGCAATGCATCTTCTGCATCCTGCGGGTTTCCCAGAATCCTAAGAGCCGAAAGAAAGAGTGCTTTGTGATGGCGGCGGAAGAGTATATTGAGCGCTTGAGCTTCGCCTCGCTGACCGGCCCGTATTAACCTTTCTTCGCTGGTCTTATTGCCAGCCACAACTTGGGTTGCCATCATCATCTCCCTTCGATTCAAAGGAAAGATCGGTGAATCGTGCGCCGGGTAAAGCCGTCGGAACAACGGTTGTGACGCCATATTGCCCCCTCTTTTATGCAGGACGCTGTCTCAAAGTGAACAGACGGAGGCCAAGGTAATTGGCTACTAATCCAGTTACGGAATCAAGAGAGTGGAGCGAACCGAGACGCGATGTTATTGGATGAATTTGCGGCTGGCAATCTGAGTGCCCATCGGCAAATTTTGGGTGTTTGCTGGTTCGTTTATGGGATTCTCCGCCTCATCATGGGGATTTGTCTCGTCCTGTTTAGTGGAACGACCACCGTGATGTTTGGTGCGCTCCTCAGTCGGGTGGCAAATCCGTTTGCATTAATGAGTGATTTTCATATTATTTATTCGGGCTTGGTGGTTTTGTCATTCCTATGCGGCTTTTTCGGAATCCTGGCCGGTCTGGCACTCCTGGCAAATCGACGGCCAGCACGCAAGCTGGCCCTCATTGCAGCTTTCTTTTCGGTCTCTGAAATCCCGTTTGGGGTTACTCTGGGAATCTATACTCTTATCGTTTTGCTCCCACTACGCGGCGTTTCTTCGCCAATCCGCTCCTAAAATAGCGCTTTCCGAATGCATTCTTTCTTTCGAAACGTCCACTATCGCACAGTATTGAAACTCGCAAAGCCTGATACTCGGGTCTCGACGTTTCTTAGAAGGAGACTCATGTTCAAAATTTCAAGTATCACTCTGGCAGTAGCAATGACGCTTGGCGCATCAGCGCAGGCGCAGACGCAAGCGCCAGCAGATTCCGGCAATCCAACACCGACCTATCGCATCAACGTGGTAAGCCGTACGACACGGGCGGTCAGTTACAGACACCGCAGTGGAGCCACAAAGATCGATTTTAAAGGTACAGATTTGATGCCTGGCGCGGCCGGCCAGGCCAAAGTCGAAAGCAAGCGCGGAGCCTTGGAAGTCGAAGTCGAATTCTCTGGACTCGACAGGCCCACGAGTTTCGGCAATGAGTATCTGACTTATGTCTTGTGGGCGGTTTCGCCCGAAGGCCGTTCCGTGAATATCGGCGAAGTTCTTGTGGGCGATAATCACCGCAGCAAGCTCGACGTCACCACGGACCTCCAGGCTTTCGCGCTAATCGTAACCGCGGAACCTTATTACGCCGTCCGTCGTCCCAGCAACCTCGTGGTCCTCGAAAACGAGGTCCGCACCGATACCGCCGGCGCCACCGAAGTCGTGGATGCCAAGTTTGATCTTATCGATCGTGGCGGCTACATTCCCACGGGCTATAAGTTCGACCCCGTCATTCTCAACGCCAAACTGCCCCTCGAGTTCTTTGAAGCCCGAAATGCCCTGCGCATTGCGCAATCCGCTGGCGCCGAACGATACGCCGCGCCTAGTTACGAAAAAGCCATCCACCAGATGAATGAAGCCGACGCCCTCGCCACCGGGAGGCATGAAAACAAGAAGTCTCTTTCCGCCTTGTCGCGCGAAGTCGTTCAGACCGCCGAAGACGCCCGTGAAATCGCCGTGAAGCACATCGACGAAGAACGCGCCGAAGGCGAGCGCAATGCCGGAAAGCGTCGTGAATCCGCCGCCAGCGATCGCGCCAACGACGAATCGCGCCGACGCGTCAACGCCGAAGCGCTTAGCGCCGACGCCGTCCGCGACCGCGATGATGCCAACCGCAAGAACCGCGATGCCCAGGCCGCCGCCCAGCAGTCTGCTGGCGCTCAAGCCGATGCCGAAAGAGACCGCAACGACGCCCAGCAAAAGCAGCGCGCCGCCGAAGCCGACTCCGACCGCAATCGCGCCGCCGCGGCTTCTTCAGACGCCCAGCTTCAACAGTCTCTTCGTGAACGCGAAGAACTTCGCGCCCGTCTCCTCCAGCAATTCAATTTGATCCTGGAAACCCGCGACACCGCCCGTGGCCTCGTCGTCAATATGTCGGATGTACTTTTCGACTCCGGCAAGTTCACGCTTCGCCCGCTAGCCCGTGAAAAGCTTGCCAAAATATCCGGCATCGTGCTCGCTTATCCATCACTTAGGCTCGCCGTCGAAGGCAACACCGACAGCGTTGGCACCGAAGCTTTCAACCAGGATCTCTCAGAAAAACGGGCCGAACGCGTCCGCACCTATCTGACCCAGCAAGGCGTACCGGAAGGTTCGACCACCGCGGCGGGCTTCGGTAAATCCAGGCCCATCGCCTCAAACGATACGTCCGAAGGCCGCCAACAGAACCGCCGCGTCGAGTTGATCGTCTCCGGCGAAGTGATCGGTAACAAGATCGTTTCCCTCAGCCTGCAACCCGTAGCTGCAATCACTTCTCCTCAGTAGTCCTACCTCACCAACGAGCCGGCTCCCCCCGGAGCCGGCCCGTTTTTCTTGTACGCCGTGCATGTTCGGCGGCTAGCGGGGGCAAGCCCCGTCCCAACCTGATGGAGGTGAAGAGTAGCGAAGCGCAAGGGCGTCACCGCGAGGTGGGGTCCGAAGGAAGCGTGAAGCAAAGATACGGGCCGATGTACAAGAACTGGATCAGAGGCCTACGGCGTCGGACGAGCGGGCAAGTGATCGCGAAGTCCGTATCCATCAAGGACGCTGGTGGTAAATCCGGCGGTCGCGTATCGAAAGCAGCCGAACTTATCACGGGAGATCTGTGGCACGTCGCGGATTCACGACTGAGCGTGGAGAGATCCACGCTGACCCTGCCACAGAAGTCAGCCGAGGGCGTAGTACTCACGTGAGTGAGGAAGGCCCAAACCGTAAGCGCGAGCAGTAGAACGTTGGACTCACGAGTGGCATTGCGCCAGCCAATCAGCTTCGGCTGAGCTTTACAGGTTCAGAAGACGGTGAAGCCGAAACGGAAACCTGCAGAGCGGCGAAGCCCTTGTGGCGAAAGACGAATCGAACCTCCGGCCCGCCAGGGCTCAACCTTACGGAACCGCCCGGTGCGGACCCGCATGCCGGGTGGTGTGGCAGGGGAGAGTGGGCGACCACTCCCCCTATGCCGATTGCTCCCTTGTGTTCTTCTCCGGTCTCGAAGTCAACCAGTTAGCGCCTCATCAATGGCTGCCGGGGATTCATTTCGTTCTCTTGCTGAACCCCTCCGCTGACCTGCCTTTCAAGTTCGTCCACGGACCACTGCACGTTAGGCGTATGCATAATGACGTCGGCCGCACGGCGAGTCGAGATGCTCCGCACTTCAACTTCATTTTATTTTGTCGCTGGCGAGTGACGCCTTGGGGGCAAGCAGCTTGTTATAGTCTCTTATATACACACGCAGGCCGGAGTCCAGCGTGGTTTTTGTATAGCCTGCCGAAAGTTGTTCTTTGTAATGTTCCAAATAGAAATCGAGCGGATCGCTTGGGTCCATGTCGATGAGGACTAAATCCGCATCGTTCATGACCAGCTTGTTGAAGCGGAGACGGTTGTTCTTGTAGGCCATGTAATTTCCGGCGCGGATATTTTTTACCGGCTTGGCATCTAAACCGCCAAAACCCTGAATAATTCTATCGCCATCGATTCGTACAGAGACCACCTTGCCCTCGATATGGGGAGGCGGCAGGATCTGTTCAAGATCAAGGATCAGATCGTCCTCTTCAGCCCTTACACCCGGAACTTTGCCCTCTTTGATCAACCCGCCTAGATCCATACCGAAGAGATCCATCAAGCCTCTTACTGGGACATGCATGGCTTTGATTTTCTCGCTATGCAGCCGAAGTTTTCCGTCAGCAGTGGGCATGAGAATTCCCTCCGTCTCGAACGGAAGGTCCCCTTTGTCATGGAGCTTCCCCTTCACTTTCAAGTGGCCCTTCTCAACGGTGATGGATAGCCCCGTCAAGGGCGAATGCGGACGCGCAAAAACATAAGAATTCAGAACGTTTGCCAGGTTCGATGAGTCAATGACGATCTCCGCCGCGCTGATGCGCAGGTTAAAGGAGTCCTTGTCGTCGAAGATGGGGAATTCATTTTTGCCAAGGGGCACGAGCTCACCGTTCAGCCATTTTATTTCCACCACCACAGTGTCCGAGAAATGATACGTGACGTTGCGCATCTGCGTCTGGACCGTGTTCTCCCGTTTATCGCTGATCGAAGTATTTTGGCTGGCGACGATCTCCGTCGCTGCGGTGCAAAGGAGGATGAACACTGCCTGCGGTATCAAGAACGGCAAAGATATACGGAAGGGTGAAAGCAACCTTTTCACGAGTGGCAATATTGCCCCTTCACAAAATTCCAAAGCATCCTTAGGACGTGCGGTGTCGGCATTGCGCCCACCGTGTCGAGGGACCTCTCTTTACCATCCATCCCCCTTCGCCCATCGAGCGCGATTGTCCCGGCGAGGGCTACTTTGGTCTTACGGACTGGAGGGGGATGCCCATACCCCAATCGCCAGCCAGGATTTCACGGCCATGCGCTCCTAAGTCTTCATAATGTTTCGACCGGCTGCGCGTTTTTTAATCGGGCCGCGTCCACCCGTTCGCTTCGATGCGCGCTTTTTAGCGGCCGTCATTCTACCGCCTCTGCTTTTTTTGGCCATTTTGGAATCTCCTCCTAGATTTCTTTTCTCCCGCTCCGAGTGTCCTTGTTTGCCGAGTTGTGCCGGCCTGCCGGTAGGTTCTCTCTCAATCACGCGGGGACAAAAATCCTCGCCATGTCACATGCGCATTCCGCCGAACAAGTACAAAACCAACAGGACGATCAGGACCACACCGACAATCCCGACGCCTCCGCCCTTCCCCCATCTCCGATATCCGTAATACCCTCCGCCGCCGCCAAACAAGAGCAGCAGAACAATAATCAGCAGGATCAGACCCATGGGAATCTCCTTTCAGTTGCGTGCCGACCTCGGCCAGCTTTCCGGGCTTTCCCTTGCTCTTCTCAAGACAAGTTTTCCAGCGCCTTCGACCTGACTAATCTGCGGACCACATCAAGACTCGTTCTGGTGGTCCCTGCATCGCAACTTTGTCACAGGCTCTTCCCAGTGACTGTTCTTTTTTGCACAGTGGGCTCAAGCCGCGACCTCTTGCAGTGAGATGAGCCGCGTCAACTACAATAGCGCGCCGAGAAGACCCCGAGAAAGCAGAAGCACGATTACGAAGCGGAAGGAGTTTTTCACAGAGTCATCGCGTTGCGCAGTTCAATACAGCACAGAAACGCCCTGACTAACGGAGAAGCCCAAGGGCAAGAAAGGCCTATTTTCCCACTGCAACGAGCAACAGCGTAGGGATGCACCCACTCATAAAAACTTCACCGGCTTCTTGCTCCCTTCAATTGTGATGGTCCCGCTGCACGATGAGCGTGCTACTCGTACCGCAAGGCTTCGATTGGATCAAGATAAGCCGCTTTTCTCGCAGGGTAATAGCCAAAGCTGATTCCCACCAGGGCGGAAAAGAGGACTGCAAGAAAAACTGCGCCCGGGCCGACTACTGTCGCCCACTGCGCCAGACGTGAGATGGTGAACGATGCAATGATCCCGAGCAGGATTCCGATTAGCCCGCCGGCGATGGATAGGGTTACGGCCTCAACGAGGAACTGGGTGAGAATATCGCGTGTCTTCGCACCCAGGGCTTGCCGCAGTCCAATTTCGCGCGTTCGCTCCCGGACGGAGATGAGCATGATATTCATGATGCCGATGCCCCCGACAACCAGGGAAACCGAAGCCACGGCGGCAAGCATGAGCGACATGATCTTCGAAGACGCCTCTTGTGCGGCAAAGATCTCTTCCATGTTACGGATCGAGAAGTCGTCAGCTTCGGCCGGCTGGAGATGATGGCGCTGCCTCAGCAATGCCTGGGCCTCGTCCTGCGCAGCCTGCATCTGGCTGGGGCTTTTAGCCTGCATGATGATATTGTCCACGGCATCTGCATTGGACTGTTTGACGCCGATTACTTTCCGGATTGCCGTCGAAATCGGAAGCAAGATGACATCGTCCTGATCCTGGCCCGAGGACGATTGGCCCTTGGGTGTGAGCACACCCGCGACTGTGAACGGCATCTGCTTGACGCGGATCGTCTGGCCGACCGGATCGGCGCCCCCGAACAGGTTGTTCACCACTGTCTTGCCGAGGAGAGCGACCTTGGTTGCTCCTTCGACGTCCTGCTGGGTAATGGCATCTCCATCCGCAACGGAGAGTTCGCGGACGGTCAGATAGTCTGGAGTGATGCCATAAATCACGGTGGCCCAGTTGCTGTTCCCGTTGACCACTTGTGCTGAGCCTCGGACAGTCGGGGCCGCAAGCGCAAGGCTGGGGCATTGGGCGGCAAGTTCCTTGGCGTCCGTTTGCGTCAACGTCACCGCATTGCCGCTGCCCAGCCGCAGCCCGGAGCTGGTGGTGCTTCCCGGAAGGACCATGATGATGTTGCTGCCGATGCTTGCGATCTGTTCCTGTATCCGCTGGGTAGCGCCTGAGCCAACCGCCACGGTTGCGATCACGGAGGCGACGCCGATCACGATTCCCAGCATGGTGAGCGCGGAGCGGAGCTTGTTCATCGCTAGCGCTCGGAACGCGATGTGGATGGACGAGATCAAGCGTTTCATAGCGGCAGCTCGATGGTAGTGCGGGGAGCAGTGACCGGGATGTCGCTGGGTTTCTGTGCGTGCACAACCAGTCCGTCACTTACGATGCGTCCATCGCGAAAGCCGATGATGCGATCCGCGTATGCGGCGATCTCATCGGAGTGCGTCACCATGACGATGGTAAGGCCCTGGCTGCGGTTCAGCTGCTGAAAGATGCCCAGTATTTCCGCGCTGTTATGTGAATCCAGCGCACCGGTGGGCTCGTCGGCGAGCAGAATTTCCGGCCTGTTGATCAGCGCACGCGCAATCGCCACCCGCTGCTGTTGGCCGCCGGAGAGCTGCGTGGGGAGATTGTGCTCCCGGCCGGTCAGCCCGACGGAAGCCAGGGCGCTCTTAGCAAGGCCGTCAGCATCCGGCGTATCACTATTCTTGTAAAGCAGGGGTAGTTCCACATTTTCCAGCGCGTTCATTCGGGGAAGCAGGTTGAAGTTCTGAAAAATGAAACCGATTTTCTGGTTCCGGATTTCAGCAAGCTGGTCGCGATCGAGGCTTTCCACGGGGATGCCCGCGAGCAGATAGCGCCCCGAGGTCGGCCGGTCCAGGCAGCCCAGAAGATTCATAAAAGTCGATTTTCCCGAACCGGACTGCCCCATGACCGCCACAAACGTGCTCCGCTCGACAGTGACCGTTACGCCCTGGAGCGCATTGACGGTTATGTCCCCGAGTTGATAGGTCTTCGTGAGGCTTCGGACGTCGATGAGCGGCGGCACTCCATGCTCTCCCTAGAGTCCAGGCCCGCGCCGCGAACCGCCGCCGGAAGACGGCGTCGTGGTGCTCGGTGCCGTCGTACTCGTGGTAAATCTCACAACCACGTTTTCTCCGACTTGCAGGTTGCCGGTTGCCACGGCAGTGAATTTGCCATCCGAGAGCCCAAACGTGACCGGAATAGCTTGTAGCTTTCCCCCTGGCGCGGCATAAACTGTCGCTTTCCCGTTTTGCGCGGCCGGCAGGCCAAGCTGCGTCAGCACTGCCGCGGAGGGATGAAGGCGTAGGACAGCATTTGGCACCCTGAGCGCGTCATCGACCTTGGCGGTGAGGATTCTCGCATTAGCCGTCATGCCGGGGAAAAGTTTAAGGTCAGGATTTGGGACGGTGATCACCACATCGTAGGTAACCACGTTCTGCGCGATAATGGGCGCCCTGCGGACATTGCTAACTTGGCCGCGAAATGTAGTGCCTGGATACGCGTCAACAGTGAATGTAGCCGTCTGTCCCGTCGTGATGGCGCCGACATCGGATTCATCCACGTTGGTATCGAGTTGCATTTTCGTCAGGTCTTGTGCGATCTCGAAGATGGTGGGGGCCGCAAACGACGCGGCTACCGTCTGCCCAACATCCATGCGGCGGGCAATCACTATGCCGTCAACCGGAGCGGTAATCTGCGTATGTGCGAGGTTGATCTTAGCCTGATCGAGCACAGCTTGCGCCTGGCGCTCTTGGGCTCCGCCGGAACTTAGCTGGCTTTGCGCCACGAGAACCTGAGCCTGGGACGATTGGATGGTCTGCATGGCCGCTTCAATCTGTGACTGGTCAGCCGCCACCTGCGCTTGAGCAGCGTCATACGTTGCTTTGGCTGAATCGCGATCCTGCTGCGAGATCAATCCCCCGCTGAACAGACTATCCGCTCTCTGCCACTGGTTCTTGGCATTCAATTCGGTTGCCCGGTCCTTAGCAGCGACGGACTCGACACCCTTTTCACTTGCCATCGTCCCAGCAACGTCTGCGTTGGCCTTGGTGACCTGTGCGGCCAGGGTCACGGTCGCAGAGTGCACCGAACCGAGTGCCGCCTTGGCCTGATCCACTTGCGCTTGGAATACTTCGGGGTCGATCAGCGCAACCAGCTGGCCCTTTGTTACCTTCGTGTTGAAGTCGGCGTAAAGCGCTTTGATATTGCCCGACACTTGGCTGCCGACTTGCACATCGACGACGGCATTGACCGTCCCCGTGGCCGTTACACTCGCCTGGATCGCCCCTCGCTCGACCGCCACTGTGTCGTAGCCAATCGCGCTCTGTGCATGTACGCGCCACATTTCCACGCCTGTTCCCAAGACCACTACGCAACCGATTAACAGAACCCATTTGGCCCATTTTTTTCGAGAGAGCTTCACGGTTTGCGGCGGTAGAGCGGGCTCCGGTGCTGGTACAACGAACTCTAGGTGGGACTTCTCTGCTGCCGCAAAATCGACATGACCCACTTCCGTGGCCATAAGGCCCTTCCTTTCTACTCAGTTGCCTGCCGCCGGGCCAGTGCAGTGAATTGGGATTGGCCATCTGCGCGTTCGCGAACGACTGAAATGGATCCCCAAGACCAAAAGGGAGGCTGAAGCATTGACTATCTTGAGGCAACCTGCTTCGATTCATTCCGCGGTGAATTCGTTTGCAATACGCGAACGAAATGGCGCCCCGTCGCGGGAATGGCAACTTTGTTCCCAAGCAAGATTGCTCTTGCGGCAATCTTGTGCCCGTAAATCCGCTCGTTTGCTTTGTTATCCGGGCGCAGCGTGGAACCCTCCAGGGAGATGCCGGCAAATAATCCGCGGGAACGCGAATAGCTGACGATCTCTGCGCGCATCCAGAGATCGGTGTCTGCTGAAGCATCGCGCCCTTTGGGACCCGCAGCAGCGGAAGCATCTCCACCGAGCTTGATCTTGCTGCTCAGAATGGAAGCCACACCTTTACGGTTCATGACCAGAAGGATCAGATCAGTGGATTCCCCGCCGATTTGCATTCCGATGCTATCGCCTTCTAGGCCGTACATTGCCGGCGCACCCCAACGTCCATTGAATTCCTTCCCTGTGCGGCAAACCATCGCTCCGCGGCCGTAGTCCTTGCCCATTCCGAAGGCCACCTTCAATACCGAGGGGAACACGATGACGCATTCGGCTTTTGCCAAGACCTGTCCTGGCAGATTGTCCGGAATGTCCAGGATTTCCTGAAGGACTGCGCCGCAATTCTCCAGTCGCCTTTGTTCCTTCGTTGCGGCGTAAACCGCGCCCGCCGTAAACAAGAGACACATTGCCATTACAAAATATCGCTTCATCGCTGATCTCCAGAAATGCTTACAAATCCCCTGGCAGGTTGCTACGCAAGATTGTTGTTATGCGGCGCGATAGAGAATCTTTTGAGGCATCTTCTTCGCGGTCTTCAACGGTCGAATCCGCAGCGCCAGCTGCGTCGGAATCCGCCCTGTCCACGCGCCAGAGGGATTGCTGGCCACCTCATCACGTCGAGCTAGACGATTGCAATACTCCGCGGTGCCAGCCACGTCCTCAGGTCCCAACCTTGGCAATCGAGGGAGAAACAGAATATATAAAAACCGAAAAAGACGATTCATCTGCCCTGCTTCCGATGCCGACGGGCTGGGATGAACGTGGCGAACTAGCCGTGCAATCTTGCGAACTAAATCCTAGACGTTTCTCAAGGCGCGTGTCTGTCCTCTTGTATACATTTTCGCGGTTTATTTGCGCGGAGATTGCCGTCGTAGTCCGGCCTACGAACCGCCGGCGATACTTTCCTCCATTGGCGACAATGTTGTTCTGTGCTTTAACGTACATCTTTGCTTGGTGTTTTAGACCAGTATTCAGGTGTCCCCGATGTACTTCTTCCCACCGACTCGGGGTTCGACTCGAATACGACATGCCTACAATGAGAAGCGCCGCGGTGGCTCTATTTCTTCTTCTGTCGCCGACGTTCGTCCGGCCGCAGACAGCAGCTCCAGACAAGCAGATCGATTCGGCGCCCGGGCAGCAGGCGCAGCAATCGGGGAACACCGGAGATTCCGCGACAAAACTCAACGCTGCCGCCCAGGCCAAGCCCGAGACGGTCATAGCCGTTCCGGCGCTGGTGGTAAACCCAGTCGATCCGAAGAAAGATAATTCCGAAGGCAAGCAGACCAAGCGCATGTTTGGAATCATCCCGAATTTTTCGGCTGTCAGCGCCCACGCGGAAGTTCCTGAGCTATCCGCCCGTGACAAATTCATACTTGCGTCAAAGGATAGCGGTGACTATTCGTCTTTCATTTGGTCTGGACTGCAAGCCGCCCAAAGCACAGCTCTGAACTCGTATCCAGAGTTGCATCAGGGCGCCGCTGGGTATGGCCGCTACTATTGGCGAGCGTTTGCCGATCAGGCGTCTGGATCTTTCTTCACGGAAGCCATTGTCCCCGCGCTGACGCTCGAAGATCCGCGTTACTATACCCTCGGCTATGGAGGGTTTCTTCGCCGAGCACGGTACGCGTTATCCCGCGTCGTCATTACCAGGACCGATTCCGGCCGCAATACATTCAACATCTCTGAGATTGCCGGGAATGGAATGGAAGCGGGGCTAGCCAACCTTTATTACCCACCCCAGGAGCGTAGCTTGCACAATACCGCGGTCAACTGGGCATCACAGCTGGAGGCCGCCAGTCTCAATAACCTCGTAAGGGAGTTCTGGCCGGATATCCGCCGAAAGGTTCTTCGACAGAAATAGCTTTGTGCACCATTTATTTAGCATTCTTTTTGGCGTGACTGTCCCGAAGCAGACAGACGAAGGCCAGCGAATAAGCCACTATCAAGAGTCCGCTCAAGAGAGTGCTCCGGGCAATTCGGAGAGGCTCACAACGGCCTAAATCGCCAAGAAAAGAATCAATATTAGGTCTAAACATATGCCCGTCTATTGCTTGCACATTCTGTCTGCCCCCCGCCCACGATTGCTTGCACTTGCCTTGTGCGTCTTAGCCTTGGCCGGTTGTGTAGGTCAGGCAGCCATGACGCCGCCGCCGCCCGCTCAGAGCTTGCAATTTGGCCACGTCTTCATTGTCGTCGAGGAAAACCAAAGTTACGCTAACGTCATCGCTAACCCCTCGATGCCCTACCTGAACGGCCTCGCCAACCAGTACGGCCTCGCGGCAAACTACTTTGCTAACGCGCATCCCTCGATCCCAAACTATTTCGAGCTCACCACCGGAAAAACCATCACGCTCATTGACGCTTCGACCCCGCACTCGTTTCCCGTTTCCGATGACAACCTCGTCCGTGAACTGATCGTCGCCGGAAAAAGCTGGAAATCCTACGCCGAGGATCTTCCCGCCATCGGCTATACCGGCGGGGACAACGGCAACTACGCTGTGCGCCACAATCCGCTCGCCTACATGACCGATGTGCAGAACGATCCCGCGCAAACAAAAAATATCGTTCCTTTCACTCAATTTGCCGCGGACCTACCCACGGCAAACCTGCCCGCCTATTCTTTCATCGTCCCGAACCTTTGCAACGACGCGCATAACTGCTCTCTCACTATCGCTGACAATTGGCTGAAGACGAATCTTGACCCAGTCATTCAGAGCCCGATGTTCCAGAAAGATGGCCTGCTCATCATCGTTTTTGACGAAGCGGACACTCTGGATTTCACGGCTGGCGGAGGCCACGTCGCCGCCGTCATTGTCAGTCCGCTGGCGAAGCGCGGCTACAAGTCCATCGCTTTCTATCAACATCAAAGTGTTCTTCGTCTAACGCTTGAGGGCCTGGGCGTAACAAAACTTCCCGGAGAGGCCGCCACGGCACCAGCCATGTGGGAGTTTTTCACTGCGCCGTAGAACAACGCCTCAGCTTGGTTTCGGGTGCCGACATAGGCCTGATTTCGACTTCTGTGGCGCACGGGCTTGATGGGCGAGACTCAGATGGGTCGTTTCAAGTTTTCCAGCTGGACTCTGCACATGGCAAGTATCATTATCTTCAGCACTTTGTGGGGAATTGCGCTTAAAGAATGGAAAGGCGCTGGCAGGCGCACGAGATTACTCGTTGCTCTG
>Ga0207665_10001149_pt1 | contig 17796 bp, 12 predicted proteins | sample LARL112metaG_FD_184351 | JGI IMG/M metagenome (GOLD analysis project Ga0207665, IMG submission 184351) | Corn, switchgrass and miscanthus rhizosphere microbial communities from Kellogg Biological Station, Michigan, USA - LAR L11-2 metaG... | ecosystem: Host-associated > Plants > Roots >...
ATCTTTGAATGTTGGGCCGGCCCATGCGCGCGGCCACAACCGTGTCAATAATCAATTTGGCCACCCAGAGCGTGGCAATGGGGACCGCAGCCCGTAGCAGGCGAAGCAACACCGTCGCCGACGCATATCCACGGTGCGTCTGCCACACAAGGCGGAGAAATGCAGGAATCGAGCGGAGCGAGCGGGCGCGCTCCCGCCAAGAGGACGTTCCACCGGGACGCTTGGGCGGCAGCTTTTGCAGCTTGGCAGCGGTAGTTTCCGAAGCGCCCGTATCGTACCTCCTGAACTTTCCAATCGACGGCCGTTGGAGCCAGCGCAAAAATGTCCGCATGCGATCAGCCCAGAACAAGACGCGAACAGCATGGTTACACCACCCATCCTGGCTGCGAAGCAGCGACTGCCTGGACGTCACCTTCTCCTGCGATCTTACCGTCCTTCAATAATAAAACTCTGTCGGCAAAAATGCGGGCCTCGCTGCGATGATGCGTCACGAAGAGGACCGGGACGGCATTCTCGTGCAGCCATCTTTTCAGGTCGGCGATGATGCCGTGCTTCAGTTCGTCATCCAGCGCTGAAAGCTCATCTAACAAAAGCAGCCGGGGGTGGCTTAAGCGGAGATGCCGGAAAAACAATCACGACACCACCCCTGCTGATTGCGAAGCACCGATCCATTATGAAAATTCCGGAGCCGGTGCGGCTCCGGAATCGTTTTTTTCACAGTGTAAAAACGAGGGTTTCAGCTGACTTGCACGGTTCCGCTCATGCCTTTTCCATGGACCTTGCAATAATACGGCACACTTCCAGCCTTGCTGAAAGTGATGGGCTTTGACTTCCCTTTCTTGGGAATCATACCCGTATCGAAGCTGCCATCATTGGCGGTTGCAGTATGGTTCATGCTGTCTTCATTGGACCATACAATTGAGTCACCCACCTTGATCTTGACTGGATCTGGATCAAAGGCCATGTCTTGGATGTTCACTGTTGTTTGTGGCATAACATTTCCCTTCCTGGTTCTTATTTAACAGTTCTTTCTTGTACTGCTTCCTGGTTCGGCATAGTTGATTTTCCTGAGCACGAGCGCAGACGATCCACGAAGCACAAAACAAGTTTTGTTCGAACGTGGATCGCCCTCCAGCTCCATCGAAGCCGCTCGCACCTCGCAGGAAAAATCAATGGTGCCCATAGATCGTGGTATTGGGAACGACCTCCACCAGTTCCATCATCCCGCGGTCCTCATGGGCCAGAATGTGGCAGTGGAGCACATATTGGCCGGTGAAGTCAGAAAACCGCGTACGCATTTTGAAATACCCCGGAATGATGATAGTGCAGGGCTCGCCATTGCCGGGGCAGGACACCTGATCGCGGACAGCTTCCGGACACTTGTCTTTCGTGGTGCAGGTCAGCGGGTCCTGACGGCCTGCCGGAATGCCAAATACATCCCACCAGATGAAGTCCTTTGTAGGGGAAGCATCCGGGCAAGGCTTCCAGGTAGCAGGATTGGCGGGATCGGCGTAACATTTCCCGCCTTTCGCGGCATCTGCGCTGTGGGGGTCGAAAACTTCCGTTATCTGAAACGGATTGATATGGATGTGAAAAGGGTGCCAAGGGGTCGTGCCAAGAACGGTTAGATTGAGCACCTTCCACTCTTCTGCCGAATCCAGAAGCATGACTTGATCCACGTGCGAGTCAGTAAATTGCTTGTCGTTGATGAAGTGGCTGTTATTGGGCGCGGCGTTGCGCGAATGGGGCGGAGGATTGGGATTCGGATTGCTCACAGTATTGAATACCAACTCACGATGCACATGGACTTCACTGGCCGGGATGTCTTCCAGAAAATCCGGAAACGGCGGATAGCTTGCGTGGTCAATAAAAGGCATCTGTGGCTGCGCCGCGGGTTTCGTGTTGTCCACATTCACCGTCAGCAACGGTGCAGGATTGGCGGAAGAATCACATGTGCTGGGCGTAACATTCCCTGAGACAACGTTGAAAGGCTGGCTTCCATCTTTGGTCGCCTGAACCAGCAGATCGACGCGATTTCCCGGAGCCAGGTTGATGGGAACGGTGCCATTGCCGCTCCTGGCATAGTTGTTCCATTTGTATTGCACGCCGTCCTGAGCCGTCTGCCGCCAGCTAAGTCCTGAGGCCGGGTCGAATGGGCACAAGGTCAGAAAATCGCGTGATGCCGTATTGACGATGCGCCACAGTTGGACCTGATTGGGCCGCATGGCCAATTTTGGCTGCTGACGGCCATTTACGGATATAGCCGCGGCGCCTCTCTGCGCGGCTTTGAGCAGACTAGGCGTGGTACTCAACTGCTGCACCACCATCACAACTTCTTCTAGGTCCCAATTCTTGTGTTCCGCCGTGGATTTATAAAACGACTTGAGCTTATCGTCATAGTCGCCTTCGATGATGAAAGCCCCGGTCATGCCATTCGACACATTGATGTCTGTGGAACCATGCTTGTGGGCGTGATACCAGTGCGTGCCGGGGGCCTGGTACATGTGATATTTTTTGCCACCCAGCAGCAAAGCCGGCAGCCGGAAGCAATAGGGAAAAGCCCCGATGGAGTACTGCGGCCATCCTCCCTGCTTGATGACCTCTTCATTCGGGGGCCACAACGGCGCAGGTTTGTAAGCCGCTGTCTGATCATACTTTCCGATCAGACCATGTGGATTTCCGCCCCATGGTCCCATCTGCTGGTTCCGAACCTCTTGCGGCAGTTGATCCCACTGGGTGGGACTGCCATTTTTCTCACATAACCGGAAAAAGCTGTTAAATGGCCCTTCTACAGTCTTCTCGTCCGGTTCCAGCTTGGCGCCATTCCGAAGAGCAGGCCGTATCTGGAGCAGGACATTGTCTCCGGTCGTGCTAGGCGTCGTGTGCGTGCCATGGAAATGAATGTTGGTGGTGCTGGATCCGTGAATGCAGTTCGGCATCTGGTCTGACCCGGGATAGAGGGTATTCCCCACGTTGGTCCAGGTCACAGTTCCGTCGTTCACGGTTTGTCCCTGAGTTTGGGGGAAAACAGGTGCGGTGGCGCCGCTGGTTCCAGCCGTCGCTTTGAAATAGTATCCCCCGGCATTGTTGGATTGGGGTTTGATGAGAGTACGGGCTTTATATGTCGTATTTGCCGCCCAGTTGGGTAAGCTTGTGACGGTGCTTACGTCGCAACCCTCGCCTTTTTCAGCGCGATCGATGGAATTGCCGTAATGGATGGGATTGATCTGGTTTAGGAAAGTGAGTTCAACCAGATCCCCTACCCGGGCGCGCAGCGTGGGGCCGGGAAGAGGCTCGGGGAATCCGCCCGCCACGTAGCTTTTTACATTCCAGTCTTCCGGATGTCCGGGGCGATACCCTTTGTAATAACGCATCCATTGCGAGGCGCAGGAACTGGTGCCGCCCGCCGGCAACCACAGGTTTCTTTCTTCATCTGCGGTGATTACCACGCCTTTCAACGAGTTGGTGGCTGGGTCACGGTCGATTTCGGGTATCTTGATTAACGACTGCCCCGAAGGGGCGCAGGAGATAAATCCCTGGGCGTGCGCCGGCAGGGATTGCGCAAAAACCACGATCGCCAGAAAACACGCGGCCATCCAGACGAGGCTCATTCCAGTCCGGCAGCCCGCTGTCAAGTATTTCTCATTGGCGGCAATAACAATCGCTTCACATATCTTTTCGTTTTTCATGTCTGATCCTCACGTTGCAAAAACGCGTTCTGTAGCCAATTCAGGTTGAATAGCGGTGTGTTTCTTCCGCCGGCCTTTAAGTTGCGGTCGGAGGACTGCTGAGCACTTCGATAGTTGCTTCTTTTTCATCGGCGTGCAGCGCGCAGCAATATTTAAGCGTGCCGGCTACAGGCGGCGAGATTGAGCTTGGGGAGGGTGCGTTGGGTGGAATCGCCTGGGGAAACCACCCGGTCTTGTTTATCTTTCCGTCTTGTATAGGAGCCGGCCAGTGGGCTTCTGTGGGGTCGTTATTGGCCCAGCTGATGAGATCGCCCACCAGCGCTTGCTGGTTTTGTGGCGAGAAGCTTGCTCGTGGGGGTTGTTGTTGGTTGACATTGATATTGATTGACCAGCTTGGCATTCAATCCTCCGTTTTAGCCGTGTGCCGGCTTTCACCATCCACAAGCGTTTCCCGACACGCCGGGATCATCCGCTGGGCGGACTGCGGCACGTCTTGAGTTATTTTCGTTTCTCCTTGAAACCCGGAATCAAGTGGTCAGTTGGCAGAAGCATGGAATCTGCACGAATACATCAGAAACCCATGTAGCGGCAGGCGCCAGCCAACTACCGAGTCAGTGAATTGGCCAAACAGTAAACCCGCCATGATTTTCAGTCAACCCAAAAATGAGAGAAAGAACCTATTTTGTGTGTCTTAAAAAAACAAGAGAGTGCTCAACTTGTAATCTTGTCGCCCCATTTTTGAATGTAGTCCTGAAAACCTGCAACAGTTTTCACAACTCCTTCGCGCATGAGGTTGGTTACCTCAAAAAGAACGGATGGGTCGGCCACAGAGGGATCGCCGTCATTGAACGGCGGGTTGGGAGCGTATTGCATCGTAAGCTGGCCCTGTCGCGCGGTCTTCTTGTCCAGCAAAAGCGACACCATCGCCATGGCTTCATCTAACCCTGAAGAAATGCCGCCGCCTGTAATTCGGTTCGCGTCAATCACAAACCGCGGGTAGCCATCCGCAACGGTCACACCCGGAAACAGGGCCAGGACTGACTTGTAATTCCAGTGCGTAGTCGCCCGAAATCCCTGCAACAACCCGGAGGCTGCCAGGAAGAGAGCGCCCGTGCAGACCGACGTGATAAGCATCGGCTTCTCTTCTTTGTCAGGCTTGCTGATACGGCGCAGGAAGGCCAGCAATGGGTTCTCATCAGGCCCGCCGGCCTGCAAGACATCTTCAAGCTTAATGCCTCCCGGAACAAAGAGAACATCAAGCGCCTTTGTCTCGTCAAAGGTGGCGTGCGGGGTGATCTCCACCCCTTCAAACGACCGCACTGGCGCTTTGCTTACGGCCAATAATTTCGGCTCCAGCCGGTCCGCCGCCATAGTGAACGTCTGGAAAGGACCAAGCACATCAAGAGAATCAAAATTGGGATAGAGCGGGATTCCTATCGTTTTTCGTTCCGTGCCTGTTGCTGGCACAGCTTTCAGAAAACCATCTGCAGGAGACATGCGCACCTTCAATAAATCCAGACAACCATACCATGTTTCGCAATTTCAATGTCCGCCGGCCAGCAGCGTGCCGGCCCGGGCTTTAAAAGAACCGTCAGATGAGAGTCGCCTTTTCATAGACGCAATCATTTTCAGGGAGCGCCGACATACGGAGCCAGTTCCCTGAAGATGGCTTCAAGGATAGATTTCTCCCAGCTACGAAGAAAAAAATGGCCCGCTGGAAACATGCGCAATGTGAACCCGCCGGTTGTGTAATTTTGCCAGCCTTCCAGGCATTCGCGGCCGCTTTTGTGGTCCTGCAGGCCGCCAAACGCGGTAATCGGACACGGCAAAGGCTGCTCAGGATCGCATACGTACGTATGGCAAAGTTCCATGTCAGCGCGGATGACGGGCAGCAAAAACTGCATCATTTCCGCATTCTCAAGCACTTCTCTGGGCGTACCTTCGTATCGCCGCAATATCTGGATGAGTTCTTGATCGGAAATTTCACTTGCGTAGAGATCATCAGCCTCTTTCGGACAGCATTTTGCCGAAATAAAGAGATGCGCCGGCAGCGGACCGCCCTCCCTTCTTAACTGGCGAGCCAATTCAAACGCGATCAGCCCTCCCATGCTATGTCCGAAGAATGCGAACGGCAGGTCCAACTCTGTTCGAAGGGATTGGCTCATCGCCCGGACCATGGGAGCGAGTCTGCTAAGTGCCGGCTCCTTGATGCGAGCGCCGCGTCCGGGAAGCTGAATGGGCAGGACCTCGACGGCGTTCGGCAGGTTTTGCTGCCAGGTGCGAAACGTGGCTTCGCTGCCGCCCGCATAAGGAAAACAAAACAGGCGTACTCTCGCTTGCAAGTTAGGCCGGCGCAATCCGAGCCAGGGACTTTTAGCCACGATCGTCAAATCAAGTTTTTCCTGTGAATGGGGTAATCGGCCAACCTGAAACAGATATCATAGCAATCGGCATTCTTGGCAGGCCATTATGCCGACTGCCTTTTTTCCCGATCAGCCCTGAGCGCGTCAATAAAAACCCGGACATTTTCCGGCTCGGAGACTTCCAGCCTGAAGTATCGGTCTGTCAAGCCAAACTCCGGTCCCCACATCACATCGATCCCATGTTGCCTGAGTCCGCTTCGCAATATTTCCACGTCACCCATAAATTCTACGAGCACGTAGCTCGATTGCGCTCTCCTTGCCGGCTCAACCAATGTAAGTCCGCACGCGCCCTCCACCCTCTTCAGCAGCTGGAAGGACCTTTCAATCAAATCGTGGACCGGAGGTTCTTTAGCCAATTCTCCGGATGCTTTTTCCACCGATAATGATGAAACAACATTGCGATTCTCCTGCCTCAACTGCACAGCATCCTCAGAATTCGCGCAGATCGTCCAGCCAATCCTGTACTCCGCGGTGTTGTGCGATTTCGAAGTGGAACCCACCAGAAAAAAATTTCTCCGGCCGCGATAATCGCGGTAAAGATGACGGGCGAGCTCCCGCGTGTTCAATTGCCGGCTGGGCAAGGTTAGATCGAAGATGATGGGCGTGGTTTCGGGCAGGCCATTCACTATCTTCTCCGGATCAAAAACAGCGCCCGTGGGATTGTTGGGCAGACTCAAGTAGACGATATCTGGCTGGACCTCTGCCGCTTTCTTGATGAACGTAGTCTCGTTGATATCAAAGCCGTCGGCAGCGGTCTGCACCGTCGCCACCTGGAACCCGAATCCCTGAAAAGACTCCCGCGCTCTCCAGTAGCCCGGCGTCACAGTCAAGAGCACAGGACCGGCCTTCAACGCCAGCCGGAAGACATGGTTCCTGACTGTCTCGATCGCCCCACTCGCGCCCGCACTAGGAATAACGTCTTCGGCGTCGACACCGAAATAATCTCCAACGACCGAAGCGAACTGCGCGTGGCCGCGAATAAGCTTCGCATAAGGCTGGCCTGTGCGGAGATCGATGTGCGGCTCCGATGTTTTAGAGACCGTGACTAATTGTTTCATCGCGCCTCTTTCGCCATTTCCTCCATCTTCTTGCGCAAGCTGAGCGGCCGCATATCGGTCCACACCTCCTTGATATAGGCGAGGCACTCGTCTTTGGGGCCGCTTTTACCTGCATCCTTCCAGCCCAGGGGGTTCTCCCGCTGCGCAGGCCAGATGGAATACTGTTCTTCGTGGTTTACCACAACTTTGTAAATGGTTTTGTCTTCTCGTTCATCATTATTCATATGTTCCTCCATGTTTAAGTGCGTTGTTGGCCTGGGGTTCTAAAACAGACGCCCACCGATGATTGCTTCCATTTCCGGCACCGCCAGGGCTGTGCCTTTCTCCTGGGTCGGCACGCCCAACACCAGTACTTCCGAAGTATGTTTTCCAACCTGGCGAGGCTTGAAGTTGACCACCGCAAGCACCTGGCGGCCCACTAACGATTCGCGCGGATAATTTGTAGCTTGCGCTATGCTCCGCCTGGTCCCGATTGCCGGGCCAAAGTCGATCACCAGCTTGTAGGCCGGCACTCTGCATCCTTCCGCCGGCTCCGCGGAAGAAACACGCCCCACGCGTACGTCGATCTGTTGAAACACGGCAAATTCAACGAAACTTGCTGGTCCGTCCATAAGTTCACCACCGGTTTAAAATCGCCATAGCCAGGCCAAATTCCACCAGGCACCCTTTTACGCTGCAGCCGTAGATTTCGCGGAAAGCTCAGCAATGCGGCTATGCATTCCCTGCCAGAACTTGAAGATCAGATCCAGGTGCCGGTCATAGCCTTCAATGATCTTCTCAATACTGCGCTGGTCCACTGCGTAGCGCTCCACGGCTTTCAGGGACTCTACTTTGTGGTCCTTTTCCGCGGCCCCGATGTGCGCATAAAAATATTCGCACGCCTCGTGGAACTGGTCGGGCTCAGACCACAATGCCATATAGTTCCTGGCGCCGTCATAAAGTTTGCGCAGCATGGTATATGCCTGCCATTCCAGCGCCAGTTGGGCGCCAAAGGACATTTCCTCGTCTCCATACAGCGCCTTCTCGCCTTCCAGCAGGTCCCTGGTTGTGGGAAGCAATTCAGTTGTCTCCGCAAGGACTTCAGGATTGAGTTGGCTCTCATGTCCCATTTTTTGGGCAAGCTCGTTCAGGAAGCTGAAAAGCAGCGCGGAATGCACCTTAGTGGGATTTCCGTACCCCATCTCAGAGTAGAGAGTTTTCACATACTCGGTCTTGGCCTCAAGGTCCTTGGTGGCGCCGATAAGAACAGCCAGGGCATCAGGAAAGGACCTAACAAAAGCGCCATAATTTCTGGCAAAGATTTGCAGCTCTTCAATTCTGAATTGCCGCGACATCCATTCTCGATAGAACGCATTGTCTAATGCCGGAGTTGTAGTGATCTTTGCGAGCAATGATTCAAGGTTCCTTGTCACGGTGGTTCTCCTTTTCATGTTTTCTGGTTCTTGCTGCTTTACCTTCTAACCGCGCTGAAGTCCTTACGCTAAAGCTCCTTCAGCCTTCCTTCGCTCTCTTTTTCCTGAGCAACTCTTCCAGATCGTCAGCCGAAAGACTTTCGATTTTCCTGAGCAGGGCAATCGCTTCTTCCATTTGCCCCGGTCTGGTCTCATTGGCGGTGAGAAACTCGGCAATGTCTCTCACGGTTGGGCGCTCAAAAAATCGGCGCAACGGCAGATCGGCATTAAATACCTTGCGGATGCGCATCACCACTCGCGTGGCGAGCAGGGAGTGTCCTCCCAGCTCAAAAAAATTGTCATCGATGCCCGTGTGCTCCAGGCTGAGAATGTCGGCAAAAATCTCCGCAAGCATCTCTTCGGTTGCAGTGCGGGGCGCGACAAACAGAGAAGCCAGGTCGGGTCTTCCGCGCTCGGGTTCAGGCAGGGACGAACGGTCGAGCTTTCCGCTTGCGGTGAGCGGCATCTGTTCCAAATGCATCCATGCTGAAGGGACCATGTATTCAGGCAGGCGGTCCTTCAGCCACGCGCGCAGTTCACCGGCAGCCGGCGCCGGTTGTTGCGCAGGCACAACATAGGCGGCAATATATTTCTCGCCGTCGGCGCCCTGGCGGACGAGAGCTACCGCTTCCTTTAAGCCATGATGTTCACGGAGGGCAGCTTCTATTTCTCCAAGCTCGATTCTGAAGCCCCGGACTTTTACCTGGTGGTCGTATCGCCCCAGGAACTCAATCGCGCCGTCTGCCAGGTAGCGGCCTCGGTCTCGAGTGCGGTAAAGCCGGGCGCCGGGAACGGAACTGAACGGATCAGGAATGAAACTCGCGGCGGTAAGGTCGGCGCGGTGCAGGTAGCCTCGCGCCACGCCTTCATGCCCAATGTAGATTTCACCTGCAACGCCGATAGGGACCGGCTGCAACTGTGGATCAAGAATGTGGATTTTCTTGCCGGCAATGGGCCGGCCAATCGTGATTCTCTCTCCTGCGTGGACCAGCGCAGCCGATGCCGTCGCGGTGATCTCGCTCGGCCCATAGAGATTCCACAACAACAAGCCGGGAAAGAGTGCAAAGCTGCGGTCTACCAGGTTTCTTGGCAGCTCTTCTCCACCCACAAATACCCTGCTGATCACGTTACGAGGGATGGTGGGATCAGATTCAAAAGCATCCAACACAGCTTTCCACATGGATGGCACCGCGCTGAACCTTACGTCAGTTTGGGTCTTTAAAGCTTTAAGCAGCGCGGATGGATCGGCCACCTCGCTCTTTTCCATGATTCGCACTTCGGTCCCGCGCAGCAGCGGTGAGAATATCTGCTTAAGAGAGCCATCGAACGTCAGCGCCTGCACAGCCGGCACGCTCTTTACCGTATCGTCAAACATGAATTCATTGGCCCAGGCAACGTAATTCGCAAGGCTGCCATGCTCGATCATGATCCCCTTAGGCTTGCCGGTGGAACCGGAGGTATAAATCACGTAAGCCAGATTTTCCGGCGTTACGCCGCTTGCAGGGTCCTGGTCGCTTTCACGCGTCAGATCTTCTGCATCTGAGTCCAGAACAATTCTTTGCACAGAAGTATCGGGAAGCTCGGAAATGAGTGCTTGTTGTGTAACAAGCGCGCTCACCTTGGCTTCATCCAGCATGAACGCCAGCCGGGACTTGGGATACGCCGGGTCAAGCGGCAGGTAAGCCGCGCCAGACTTCAAAATGCCGAGCAGAGCAATCATCATCTCTACGCTGCGCTCTAAACAGATCCCGACGATTGCTTCGGGGCCGGCACCCAGCTTGCGAAGGCGATGCGCCAATTGATTCGCTTTGCGGTTCAGTTCGCCATAGGTGAGGGATGCGCTCCCGGATCTGACCGCTATGGTGTCAGGACGCAAACGTGCATGCTCCTCAACTGCGTGGTGGACCAGGTGATTCTTCCCGTAATCTCGCTTGCAGTCATTCCACGTGAACAGCAATTGATGTTCTTCCGCTTCGCTCAGCAGCGTCAGGCGGCAAATCTGCCGATCAGGCGCTTCCACCGCGGACTGCAGCACTCTTTGAAAGTGCGTTGCCATGCGCGCAATGGTTTCCGGCTCAAACAAGTCGGTGTTGTAGTTGAGGACGGCTTTCAGCCCATCTTCTGCCTCGAAAGCTGCAAGCACCAGATCATACTTTGCCTGCTTGGTCTCGCTGTTGATGACGCTGACTGACAGGCCGGGAAGGCATAGTTCCTCTGTCAGGGCGTTTTGCAGATGAAAGAGCACCTGAAAGAACGGTGAGTGGCTCAGATTGCGTTCCGGCTGGAGCTCTTCAACCAGCTTTTCGAATGGCACGTCCTGGTGTGCGAACGCTTCCAGGCTTACTTCCCGGACTTTGGCAAGCAGTGCGCGAAAAGTAAGCTCGCTCGACACCTGCGTGCGCATCACCAGGGAGTTCACAAAAAAGCCGATGAGGTCCTCTATCTCTCTCCGGTTACGGTTCGCAATAGGCGACCCCACAACAAGATCTTCCTGGCCGGTATAGCGATGCAGGAAAACATAAAAAGCGCTGAGCAGCGTCATAAACAGCGTTGCTCCCTCTCGCCGGCCCAACTGGACGACCTCTTGCGCTATTTTTTTTGGCACCCGGAAAGCGACTGAGGCGCCGTTGAAGGTCTTATACGGCGGCCGCGGCCGGTCCAGTGGCAATTCAAGAACTGGAGGAATGCCCGCGAGCTTTTGCTTCCAATAACCAAGCTGCTCGGTCAGGACATTCCCCTGCAGCCATTGACGTTGCCACGTTGAAAAATTCGTGTACTGCCACGAAAGATCAGCCAGTCCAGGTTTTTTCCCTTCGCAAAAACCTTCATAGAAGAATCCTAGTTCGCGGATGAAGACCTGAATGGACCAGCCATCCGAAACAATATGGTGCATGGTCAGCAGCAGAATGTGGTCATCCTCTGCCAGCCGCAGCAATTGCGTCCGCAGCAATGGTCCCTTTGACAGATCGAATGGAGCTTCAGCCGCTTCCCGCATGAGCCGGGCAGCGATTTTCTCTCTCCCGTCTTCGGGAAACTGGCCCAGATCGTTCACCGAAAGGTCCCAGGCTCCAGCTTCATGTACCGTCTGGACTGGGCGTTCTTCAACCATCCCAAACGTGGTCCGGAGCGATTCATGCCGTCTCACGATTTCATTGAGGCTGGCCTCAAGCGCCGCACTATTCAGTCTTCCTTTTAAACGCAGCGCCGCTGGCAAGTTGTAAAGAATGCTTTGGGGCTCGAATTGGTCAAGGAACCACAACCGTTGCTGGGCAAAGGAAAGTGGCGCGGACTTTAAAGTTCTCGTCGCTCGCGCAGGTGCTTGAGGGGGAGGCGCTGCGCGTAAATGGCTGACAGGCCCAGGTTTTGCGGCGGCTCCCTCGATTCTCTCTGCGACAGTAAGGTTGGTAGTCTCTTGCTTGTCCGCGCTGCCCTGCAGTTCAAGCAACAGCTCAGCCGTACGCTCAATCCTTCGGCGATCGCTCTGGTTGGCAAGGATTGATCGCGCCAGGCCACGAATCGTGGGCTCTTCAAAAATGCTTCGTACGGGCAGGTCAGCACGAAATGCCTCGCGGATGCGCGAGGCTACCTGCGTGGCCATCAGCGAATGACCGCCAAGATCAAAAAAATTGTCGAGCGCGCCAATTCGCGCCACACCCAGGACTTCCACGAAAATTCCAGCCAGCACTCTCTCTACTGCTGTTTCTGGAGCCACATAATCTGAGACGGCCCCGGCATCTTTTCCAGGAGCCGGAAGCGCAAGACGGTTGATCTTGCCGGAAGAAGTGAGTGGGAACTCCTGGAGCATTACAAAATACGCCGGCACCATGTGCTCTGGCAGCCGCTCTTTCAAATGCCTTCTGAGGTCTTTCGCAGCCACAGGCTCCGATTGTGGAACAACGTAAGCTGCCAATGTCTTTTCCTTGCGTTCCTCGGTTCGGACCGTCACCACTGCTTCGCGCACCAGGGGATGCGCTCTCAGGGCGACTTCAATCTCGCCCAATTCGATTCGCATCCCGCGGACCTTCACTTGAAAATCGTTGCGTCCAAGGAATTCAAGATTGCCATCAGGAAGGTAACGCGCCAGGTCGCCGGTCTTATAAATTCGCGCTCCCGGCCGCCCGCCGAAAGGATCCGGAATGAAGCGCTCCGCTGTGAGAGCTGGACGCTTCAAATATCCGTGGGCCACGCAATCGCCGCCCACATACAGCTCACCTGAAACGCCCACGGGAACAGGCTGGAGATGCCGGTCGAGCACATAGGTTTGAGTGTTGGCCAGCGGACGACCCAGAGGCGGAAGCGCCGGCCACTTGGCCGCCGGAGGCCGTAAAGGAAAAGACGTAATTACATGCGTCTCAGACGGGCCATAGTGATTGTAGAGAGTGCATTCACTGAGTTGTTCGAACAACCTGATGATGGGAGGCGTTATCTGCAACTGCTCGCCGCCAACCATGAACTCGCGCACACAGCTCAAAGGAATGGGATTCTCACAGAACTGCTCCGCCAGTTTCTGCAGGACAACTACCGGAAGATGAAATCTCTCAATTTGATTTTGCTGGATAAATTTGCCGAGCTCCGCAATATCCATGCGCGTTGCATCCGGCAGCAGCACCACGGCGCCGCCCGCTGCCAGGGTCGAGAAAATTTCCTGAAAGCTCACGTCGAACGTGAGAGAAGCGAATTGCAGCACCCGCGCACTGCGCGACCCGGTTGCGCGATGCCAGTGCGCCAGATTCACTAGCGCGCGATGCGGCATAACCACGCCTTTGGGTTCGCCGGTCGACCCGGAAGTGTAGATCACGTAAGCAGGATCTTCCTGGTCCAGCGCCGTCGTGACCGCTTCATTGCTATGCGCCACGCGTGCCTGCAACTCATCGTCCACAGAGATCACGGGCACTTCGGTCTGCGGCAATCCGGCCACGAGCGCGCGCTGCGAAATAATTGCTGACGTGCCGGAATCTTCCAACATGAAGAGGAGCCGCCCGGATGGATAGGATGGATTAAGGGGAAGACATGCGGCGCCCGCTTTTAGGATGCCGAGGACGGCGAGAACCATTTCCGCCGAGCGTTCCATGAAAATGCCCACAATCGCGCCCCGCCCAACGCCCAGTGAGCATAAATACCCGGCCAGCTCGTTGGCGCCGGCATCCAGATCCCGATAAGAGAGGCGGGCCTCTGCGAACATCACAGCAGGAGCATCTGGCCTGCGCGCAGCCTGCTCCTCGAACAACTGGTGCGCGCAAACCCCGGGGTAAGCGGCTTGCGTCTGGTTCCATTGTGACAACAGTTGCTGCTTCTCTGCTCCGGACAGCAGGCAGAGATCGGATATGCGTTCTGCCGGATTGCTGACAATTGAAGCGAGCAATTCCTGGAAGTGACCAGCTATGCGTTCCATTGTTTGCCTGTCGAAGAGATCCACGTTGTATTCAATCGCGCCGCCAACGTGTTCGCCTCGGTCATCCATGTAGCAAGTCAGGTCAAACTTTGCCGTCCCAAAATCATTGTGCAGCGGCGTTACCAGCAGTCCCGGAAGCTTCAGGTCGGGCTCCGTGTGCTTCATCACAAACAAAACCTGGACGAGCGGGCTGTGGCTCAGAGTACGTTCCGGATGGAGCTCTTCCACCAGATACTCGAAGGGAAGGTCCTGATGAGCATAGGCATCCAGCAATGTTTCGCGGACCATCTTCAATAGGTCACGGAATGCCGGATTACCGGACAAATCCGTACGAATGGCCAGGGTGTTGGTAAAAAATCCGATCAGGTTTTCCAGGTCATGGCGCTGGCGGTTGGCAATCGGCGTTCCTACCGTGATGTCTTCCAGACCGGTATAGCGGTGCAGCAGGACCTTAAACGCGGTCAGGAGCGTCATGAAAAGCGTGGCTCTTTCCGACTGGCTTAGCGCTTTCAGCGACTTTGACAGCGCAGGTGGGAGCGAAAACAAAATCGTGGAACCCTGAAATGTCTGCAGTAGCGGCCGCGGCCGGTCCGCGGGCAGCTCCAGTACAGGGAGATTATTGCCAAGCTGTTTCTTCCAATATGCGAGTTGCTCGTTGAGCACGGCGCCTTGCAGCCATTGCCGCTGCCACACGGCAAAATCGGAATATTGAATCGGCAGCTCAGGCAAATTGGGAGTTCTCCCGCCGGCGAACGCCGCATAGAGCTCGCCAAGCTCATGGATCAAGAGGCCGGTAGACCAGGCGTCGCTCACGATGTGGTGGACCGCAAATAACAGGATGTGCTTTTTTTCATGGACGCGGAGTAGCGTCGTCCGCAGTAGCGGGCCTTGCTTCAAATCAAAGGGACGGATGGACTCCTCGCGAAGGATATTCTCGGTTTTGGCCTGTTGTTCCTCATGCTGAAAATGGCTGAGATCGATCAGGCGCATGTCGATCGTCTGAGCAGGCGCGATGATCTGTACCGGCTGCCCATCACGGAAATCAAACCTGGTTCTGAGCGCTTCGTGCCGTTGCACGATGAAATTGAAGGCCCTGTTCAGGGCCGTGATATCGAGATTCCCTTCAAAGGCGATAGGCGCGGTCAAGTTGTATACAGGACTGCCAGGCTCGAATTGATCGAAGAACCATAGTCTTTGTTGGGCAAAGGAAAGCGGAGCCGGCCCACGGTCGCCACGACGGGGAATCTGATCGGCAGCTGCGGAGACAACTCCCTCCTTGCGCAGCATCGCCTCAATCAGCGCTCGTTTTTTAGGAGAGACCAGGAATGTGTCGCGGTGGATGCTGCTCATGATAACTGCCCCTTGTTTTCGGAGCCTGCCGCATGCGCGAGCAACGCTTCCGCCTGTTCGTCGGAAACCTGTGAGAACTGCAACAACAATTCAGCCACGCGCTCAATCCGGAGACGGTCCGCCGCGTCACTCAGAATTGCGGCTGCAAGCACTCCAACTGCAGGCTCTTCAAAAACCCTGCGCAACGGCAAATCGATCCCCAACGACTCGCGCACCCTGGAGGCGACCTGAGTCGCCATAAGAGAGTGGCCGCCCATTTCGAAAAAATTATCCAGCGTGCCAACTCGATTGATCCCGAGCACAGCGGAGAAGATGCCGGCCAGCACTTGTTCCAACGCCGTTCGGGGTGCAACAAATTCCTGCTCATGTTCCGGTGATTCCATCGCCGCAAGCGCTTTCCGGTCAATCTTGCCGGTAGCGGTCAGCGGAAAAGATTCCAGCACGACGAACGAACCCGGCACCATGTAATCGGGCAATTTGTTTTTGAGATGGCTGCGCAGCTCATTGGCGCGTGCGCTGGTTTGCGGCTTTAGCGTCACGTAAGCCCTCAAATTGTTGCCGTCGATGAGCGCCACAGCCTGCTGGATCGAAGGATGCTGAGCCAGCGCCACTTCAATTTCCATGGGCTCAATACGGTACCCGCGGACCTTTGCCTGGAAATCCGCTCGTCCTAGAAATTCGATATCGCCGGTTTGAGAATACCGACCGAGATCGCCCGTTCGATATAACCTGGCGCCAGGTTCGCGGCTGAAAGGATCGGGAATAAATCTTTCCGCAGTAAGCTCGGCGCGGTTTAAATACCCCTGCGACACGCCTTCACCGCCGATGTAAAGTTCGCCGGTTGCGCCGGTTGGCGCCGGTTGCAGATGCCGGTCGACAATGTAGAGCGTTGTGTTGGCAATGGGGCGGCCGATAGGAACAGTGTTGCCACCGGCGAAGAATCGAAAATCGTAAACAGTGCTCCACACAGTTGCTTCCGTAGGTCCATATTCGTTGAACAGAGAGGCCTGCGGTGCTCGCTGGCGGTGGGACTCAGCCAGGCCAGCAGGACATGGTTCGCCGGCTACAATAGCCACTCGCAACGGTCTCAGCCTGCGCTCTTCGTGCTCCAGCAGCAGGCGATAGAGCGATGGAAGACATAACAAATGCGATATGGACTGCCGCTCAATTAATTGGCCGAGATATGCCAAGTCCTGGTGGCTGCCTTCCTCTGGAATAACCAGCCTTCCACCCTGGCACAGCGTCCAGAAGAGACCGGCTATAGAGCTATCAAAACTAAAAGATGGAAGCAAAAGGAACGCGCTGGCCGGCTCGGCGTAATAAGCCATGCGGGCGAGAGTCGAATGCACAAGGTTGCGATGTGAAGCGACTACTCCCTTTGGGTTCCCGGTCGAACCAGATGTGTAAATCACGTAAGCGGGATGATCGAGCAGAGAGGTGTTCGGAAGGTTCTCCGCGTTTTCACTTGCAATTACAGCGCTGTCTCTATCAGTGCAGATGATTTGGAGCGGCATCTGGGGTATGCGCGGCAATAACCTGGAATTCGTTATCAGAGCTTTTAACTGTGTATCTCTGATCATGAAAACCAAACGCTCTTCCGGATAGGCTGGATCGATCGGCACGTAAGCGCAACCGGCCTTAAGCACGGCTAAAATTGCCAACGGCATTTCCGTTGAGCGCTCAAGACAAACGCCAATCAAGTTCCCTGGCTTTGCCCCCGAATACTGGAGACAACGCGCAAGTTGGTTCGCGCGCCGGTTTAGTTGCACATAGCTGAGCGCTTCGCTTGCGCACACTACCGCGATTTCGTCCGGAACTCGTTGCGCCTGCTGCTCAAAGAGGCGCTGGACGTGGGCGTACTCCGTGTGGTCCAGCCTGGTATCGTTCCATTCCACTAACAGCTTTTGTTTCTCTGGTTCCGTCAGCAGCGGCAGAAGAGCAATCTGTCTGTCTGGATGTTCGGAAATACCTTCGAGCAGAGTCAGGAAGTTAGCCGCCATTCGGCGCGCCGTGGCTTCATCAAAAAGTTCCGTGCTGTATTCCAGCGCCGCGTCCAGGCCCTGGCTGGTTTGGCAGAACGTCAAAGTCAAATCAAACTTTGCCGTGTCCGTTTCCACCGGGGCCAGGGACAAACGCAAACCGCTGATTTGTTCCAACGCCATCGGTGCATTCTGCAAGTCCAGCATCACTTGAAACAAAGGAGACTGGCCCAAATTTCTCTGCGGATGCAATTCTTCAACCAGTTTTTCAAACGGCAGGTCTTGGTGCGCGAAAGCCCCAAGTGAGACCTCTTTTACTCTGCGAAGCAATTCCCGGAAGGTAAAGTCGCCGGATAATTGCGTACACAAAACCAAAGTGTTGACGAAGAATCCAATCAATTCCTCAATCTCCGGCCGGTTGCGCTGGGCCACGGGCGTGCCCACAGCAATGTCT
>Ga0207665_10001153_pt1 | contig 17738 bp, 16 predicted proteins | sample LARL112metaG_FD_184351 | JGI IMG/M metagenome (GOLD analysis project Ga0207665, IMG submission 184351) | Corn, switchgrass and miscanthus rhizosphere microbial communities from Kellogg Biological Station, Michigan, USA - LAR L11-2 metaG... | ecosystem: Host-associated > Plants > Roots >...
GAGCAGATCGCCGCAGCACGGGCGCTGAAGCCGATTCACGAACGCCAAGTGTTCGGGCGCAGCATCCTGCTGTTCGATCGTGTCGAACGCCAGCAACTCGCCGCGCTTGGCGACGTGCGAACGCCGAGCATCGCCGACTTGTTTGTTGCCGTGCTCAGCAATCAAAGTGGCGCGGCCCAAGGAGGGGCTCGATGAGTACACCATCAAACAGCGCGTCCGGCTCTCCCCTGGAATCGCAAGTAACCGCGCCTGCGGTGATCACCGCCAGTCGACGCATGTACTGGTCGGTGCGCCGCGAATTGTGGGAGAGCCGTTCGATCTATATCGCCCCGTTGGCCGCCGCCGCCGTTTCTCTGTTCGGCTTCTTGACTGCGCTGACGTTCAGTCCGGTGCATCGGCATCAACCGCTCGACGTGCCTTACGAATTTGCGGCGGCTTTGATCATGGGGACGGGTTTTATCGTCGGGATTTTCTACTCTCTCGACGCGCTGTACGGAGAGCGCCGCGATCGCAGCATCCTGTTCTGGAAGTCGCTGCCAGTTTCCGACCTTACCACCGTGCTCTCGAAGTTTGCCATTCCCCTCATCATTCTGCCGCTGCTCAGTTTCGGCATCACCATTGTCACGCAGTTCGTCATGCTCCTGCTGAGCAGCGTAGTCCTACTGGGCAGCGGCCTGAGTGTCGGGACGCTCGGGGCACGGATGTCGTTCTTCCACATGTCCCTGATGCTCCTCTACCACATTTTGACCGTTCATGGCCTCTGGTACGCGCCCCTCTACGGCTGGTTGCTGCTGGTTTCCGCTTGGGCGCCACGCGCGCCGTTTATATGGGCGTTCTTGCCTCCGTTCGTGATCTGGGGTGTCGAGAGGATTGCGTTCAGAACTTCGCATTTCCTCGGCATGCTGCAGTACCGCTTGACCGGGCCGGAACCTTCCGCCTCCACAGCGCGGCGCGGAAACCTGATGGAAATGATGTCAGCGCTCACTCCGTTGCAATTTTTCAGTACACCCGGTCTGTGGGTAGGGCTGGCAGTCGCCGCGATATTCCTCACCGCGGCGGTGCGGCTGCGGCGGTACCGCGAACCGATCTAATACGCATGAGGTCTTGATTCAATGTTCGGCGCGAGGAAAACGAGTGAGAACACAGCTGTAATGTCCAATTCGATGTTCAGGAGGAAAGATGGAACCACTTATTGAAGGTAACTGCTCCGCAATGGAATGTACTTCTGTCTCGGGCAGCGCCCCGATTTGGCAGGACATTCTGGCACAGGCGATGACCGGAGAAGTGCTCGCCGCGATGAACTACGCCTCCTTATCCGAGATTTGTGATGATCCCGCAGAAGTAGCCGATGCGTTGGAGCATGCCGAAGGGGAACGGGGGCATGCTGCTGCGTTCGCTGCCGAGGGCCGCAAGATTGGGGTGGACGTCACCAATAACGTCGACGCAAACCATTGGAAGCGGCTGCGTGAGGCGTTCATGGGTTGTATTGCAGAGCGTGATTTCATTGGCTGCCTGATCGTCCAGGAGATCATGCTGGAATCGTTCGCCGTTGCCAGCTATTCAAGGGTCGGGAAGGTGGCACCGGGAAGCCTGGGCCAAACCTTTGCCCGCATCGCAGCCGAGGAAGAAGACCACGTTGAACACGCCATGTCGATTCTTGGAGCGGAGCGAGCTCGGGACGCGCAGCGCTTCGACGACAAGGTCCACCGGCTGCATCTGGATGTGATGACCACCCTCGCGAAGATGCTGGCGAAAGAGTGCAAGGATGGACACTGCGAAGTGTGCCACGCCAGCTGTGTGAAGCCATCACTGTTCGAGGTCAGCTTGTCTGCAGCCGAGCTTCGCGGAGCGTCCCTGCAACAATATCTGAAGACGCTGGACATGCTAGGTATACCCGGGGAGGTAACGCTTGCATGGGTGACTCAGCTGCCAGTTTAGCTAGGCGAGGGCCGACGAACGGCGTCGATTTCGCTTTAATCGGGCATCAGGAAAGTTGGAGTGCGGCTGCGGACGTGCTCACTGTCCTTCGCGGACATGAACGTACCCCTCTGCCGGACGACGAGATCAAGGAGATCCTTCCATGGATTCCGCCCAGAGTGATATGCCATGTCGACGTCGGATCGATCACCGGCGCGAAGGTGCACGGCATCTACATCGACTCCTTCATTCCTCCCGACCGTCTCGCAGCCGCCTACGTCCACGAAAACATCACCCGCGTTCGAGCGGCAGCGTCCTGCGCGATCAAGGCGGGAGCGAAGATCGTGAGTCTCGGCGGATTCAGCTCCATTCTGATCGAGGGCAACTTCGATCAGCTTCCGGAAAGACACGATACGGTCTTTACGACCGGCAATACGTTGACAGTTGCTTTCATCGTTCAGGGCATCCAGAAGATGTGCGCGCTTGAGGGTCGGAACATCCAACGATCAACACTGCTCGTCGTTGGAGCAAGTGGAGATGTGGGTTCCGGCTGCGCTCGTTGTTTGGCGCCTATCGTGAGGCGCGTGCTGCTCAGCGCGCGCAACGCGGAGCGACTGCAAAGACTCGGAGCGGAGCTGCAAGCCGAGGGAGTTCAAGTGGAGATCGCGACGGATCTCCGGCGATTCTCCGCAGAGGCCGACGTCGTGATCTGCGCGGCAAGTCTGGCGTCCCCTTCGCTTCTGTTGGGCCGCATCGCACCCCACGCACTCGTATGCGATGCGGGCTACCCGAAGAACTTGTCTCCTAAAGCAGAGATGCTTGGCGCCACAGTCTTCTTTGGAGGTCTGGGACAAGTCACTGGCGGGATGAGATTCACGCCGGATTTTCATGGAATTCTGAATCGCCATCCGTTCCCCGACGTGGTCCATGGATGTCTGCTCGAAGGTATGGCTCTTGCTCTCGATGGTAGGTTTGAACCCTTCTCTCAGGGAAGAGGGTCCATCTCAAGGGATCGGGTCGCGAAGATGGAGACAATCGCTGCACGGCATGGAATCCATCTCGCCCCGCTTTACAACGCCGATGGACCAGTGGAGGACGAAACTTCCTTGCCAGACGGAATGGTCGAGGGTTCTGTTTTTCGCGTAATGGAGAAACGACCATGGGCACAGATGTAATGATGGAACGGATTGCAGAAACGTCGTCCGGCACACGGCGCCTTGGTTCTTTGTAATCTAGACCAGCACTAGGGAGTCGAAGGTCTTGCTAGCGACGATGGAGCAGGCGGTGGCGTGGGAGCCACAAACTTCGCATCGTCCACCGCAACATTCTGCTGAACTTGCTCAACTTGAATGGTGAATCGGTTGCCCGGTCTCGCCAGCGTCCAGCGGAACGGCACCTTCACACCGTTTGCATCGCGATAATCCGCATAATCGACCTGCGTCGGGTTGCGCCCCAGGGGAGTCTCCGCGTACCGGATCAGCCGCAGCAACAGTCCCGACTCTTTATCCAGGTACAAGCGCAGCGGTGGCTGTCCCGGCGTGCGCCCGACCACTAGGTAAGTCTGATGGCCATCGATTTTCTCACCCGGATCAACGCTGAATTTCGCGTACAGCGTCTTCAGGTGTGCCGGAAAATAAAGATCCGCGTCGACGCGCGCAGCGTCATTCTCCGCCGCCGACATCATATGCACGCGCCCGGGAATGCCGAGCCATCCCTGTTTCCCATCAAAAGCCGTAACGCTATCCCCATTCTGCAGATGCATGATTGAAACGCGTTTGTCCGGAGCCTTCGAATAAACCTCGGCTGGATAGTGCTGGCCGCCCAATGCAGTAAGCGTTCCCTTTTGCACGCGGCTCGTAATTTTCTGTAGCGCCTCGCTCCCGCCGATAGCCGCAAGATATTTGTCGAGCAGTTGCTCAGCCGCCGGTAACACCGGCTTTCCCTCGCCGGGTTTCTTCTCTTCCACGCTTGCCGGCCGCGGCTCTTCATCTGCCAGGATAGGCGTCGCAACGGGATCCTTGGACCCGCGGTGGCAGGAATAGCAGGTCACTTCCCGATGGCCCTCGAAATTATCTTTATTGATCGCCATCATCATGTTGATCATTTTGCGCGCGGTGACTTTGGGCTTCTTATCGTCCTTTTCGTTCGCGTGCGCGACGTGGCAGTACTCGCATTCGACGCCGAGCGAAGCCGCAATGAACTGCATTGAAGGAATCACCTGCTCGGCCGGAATTCCCTTCAGCGCCTGAATGTTTTTGAATTCCTCTTCCGCAAGTTTCGGCCCCGCCGGAGCCGCGGCAGCTTTTGGCGCGCTCAACTGTCCCCAAGCGCCTGCGATCGCCAGGGAGAAATACAGCAATGTTCCACACACAACCACCCAGAATCTCGCACGATTCCCATTCACGGTTTTGACCCTCGTAGATGAATTGACGATAACGCGGACGACGCGGTTACAGGCAGGCACTGAATTTTCTAGAATTGAGCGCACGATCAAGCGCTGATTTCGCCGCGCTTCGCCAGCGCCGTGATGCGGTCGGCGGCCCGGAAGGCCAGCGCTTCGATGGTCATCGTGGGCTGGCCGCGCCCTGAGGTCACCAGGCTGCTGCCATCGCACAGGAAAAGGTTCTTGACGTCATGCGTGCGATGGTCTGCGTTGATCACCGACGTCTTCGGATCATTTCCCATCCGGCAGGTCCCGAGAAGGTGTACACCGAATTGCTGCTCCTGAGCCGGAAAGCCCCACTTCTTCTGCGCGCCCGCGGCTTCGTGGACTTCATGGGCCCGCTCAAGCAGCCAATTGGTTAGCTTCAGATCATCCGGATGATCTTTGTAAGTCATGCGCAGGGCGGGCAAGCCCCAGGCATCTTTCAATTCTGGATCCAGCGAAAAACTGTTGTTCTCGACGGGCAGCGAAGTGCCATGAGTGGAGACTTCCATGGTGCGCGTGAAATCATGCGCCATGGCGGCTTTGAAATCCTTGCCCCACCGCGGCGTTCCGGGCGGTAGGCCGCCCATCGCAAAACCGATGGGCGTGAAATCGATTCGCGCGTCGAGTCCGCCCCCGCCATAAAAGCCCACTTTTTGCGAATCGAGTTCGTAGAAATCGTGTAACACGCGGCTGACGGCGTAACCCTTGTACTCGTTTAGGGGATGCTCGTACAACCCCATGACTGCCGCATAAGTGTTGAACATCAGGTATTTGCCGACGATCCCGCTTGAATTCGCCAGGCCGTTTGGAAATTGCTTATTCGCAGAAAGCAATAGCAGCCGGGGCGTTTCCGCACCGTTTGCACAAACGACTATGGCCTTGGCTTTCTGCAGATGCACGTTGCGTTTCTCATCGTAATACACGGCGCCGGTCGCGCGCCCATTGGCGTCCGTTTCGATCCGATGCACATAAGAATTGGGCCGAATCTCGCAGCGCCCCGTCTTCTCCGCGACGCGGATGGCGGCCACCAGGGAACTGGACTTTGCGCCGACTTCGCAGCCGAAGCCCAGACAGAATCCGCAATTCACGCAGGCGCTTCGTCCCGCCCGCGCTTGAGAAAGGATCGCCATCGGCGCCGGATACGGATGCCATCCCAGCTTCCGCGCGGCGCGCTCGAAAATCACGCCCGAAGATTTCACCGGCAGAGGCGGCATGGGATAAGGCTTCGATCGTGGAGGATCAAACGGGCTGGCCCCCGCAAGCCCCGAAACTCCGATTTCCCATTCCACTTTCGTGTAGTACGGCTCGAGATCGGCGTAGGTGATCGGCCAATCCATTAAGTTAGCGCCCGGAATCGGCCCCACCTTGCTTCGTTCGATGAAATCGATTTCGTGAAAACGCCAGAAATTGGCGGTGAAGTGCACACTCGTTCCGCCCACGCATCGCCCATAAACCAGCGCCCGCTGTGGCTTGGCCTTCTCGTCCGGAGTTTTCCGGAAGGTATTCGGCTGAAGCTTCGGATGGTTGGTGAGCTTGTCCTGCGCAAAGACTTCAATCTCGTTATGTGTGAAATCGGCTTCCGTCAGATACGGGCCTTGCTCCAGTACAACCACGCGGAAGCCGTTCGTTGAAAGTTCCTTCGCGAGGATGCCGCCGGCCGCCCCGGAGCCTACGATCACAAAGTCCACTTCGTCGGAAGTCTTGTAACGGGGCTGGTCTACCTTCATGTTTTGTCTGCTTCTTTCGCCGCCGATTGCCAGCCGGGATAGTCTTTGTCGTAGTACCCAAATGGCGGTTGGAACGCATGCTCGCGCTCGCGCCCAATGAGTTTCCATCCAACCCCTTCGCGGTTGCCGCCATATTCGGGGTCGATCAGGAATCCCGTAATCGTGTGCAAGCGGACCGTTTGAAAGAAATCCTGCGCGCCCGGGCGCGCCCGGAACGCTCTTCGGCCAGCCGGCGCGCTATCATCGAACGAACGCAGGACTTCGTCCTGCTGTTCCGCCGTCAAGCCGGAGAATTTGCTCGCGCTCGGGAACAACTCACTCACCCTCGCGTGCAATTCGGGCAGTCCTTCGCGGTACGTCTTCTGGTCATCGACTCCAAACGTAACCAGTCCGCGATCGATGAAATAAACGACGCCTGCTTCCCGCGCCCCAGGAGTGTCATCCGTCGGTATGATTCGCGCGGTGATGGCCTCGACCTCGGCCGCCTCTTCTGGAATAAAGAATTCGAACTTTGGCGGCGTCGCCGCTTTCGTCGCGTTATGCGCGTGCGTCGCGGCAGACAGCAGAGCCGGCCAGTTCGCCGTAGCCCACGTGGCGCTGAAACCCGTTCCCATTCGCAGTAGAAAATTGCGTCGATTGAGCTCGCTCATTGTGTTTTGTCGTATGTTCTCGGACTTCTCGACTCTAGGATGAAGACCATTCTCCGTCAAGAACAATTGGCGCATGCAAATGATTTAAATTCTCCATCCAAATTGGCACGCGTAAACGGCCGTTGGCAGCCGGCCCTGGCTGTTGTAGGATTCGCGCCATTCCGAATCCGGTGGCGATTTCGGGTTATGGCTCGGTTTGAATTTTCCCAATCGTGACAACACGGGTCAGGATTCAAGCCGACCCACTGCCCGATTTCGCGAATCCGCGGCGATTCTGAGACACTATTAGACGCTTATGGCTACGTTAACCGGGGCAATTGGAACCGGCAGCAAATGGCTGCTTGACAAAATTGTTGGCGCGATCGCCGCTACCGGAATCAATCCCAACCTTCTTACATTCCTTGGACTGGTCGTGAATTTCATCGCCGCCGCCTTTTTTGCGGTAGGCGGGTTCTTCACCGGCGCGCTGATTATTTTCTTCGCCGGATTTCTGGACATGTTGGATGGCCAGGTTGCGCGGCGCCAAAACCGCGTCACGGCTTTTGGCGCCTTCTACGATTCCACGCTCGACCGCTACGCGGACATGGCCCTCTACATGGGCCTCTTGGTCTACTATTCCGTGGCCGGCCGCACTCCCTACGTCGTTCTCGCCGCCGTCGCCACCGCAGGTTCCGTCATGGTGAGTTACGCCCGTGCCCGCGCGGAGTCCCTCATTCCCTTGTGTAAGGTCGGCTTTATGGAGCGCCCCGAGCGCATCGTCCTGCTCATCATCGGTGGCCTGTTCAATCGCATGGGGCCGGTCCTCTGGGTCATTGCCGTCGTTTCCACGGTCACCGTCATCCACCGCATCTATTTCACCTGGCAGGAAACCCGCGCTGGCCGCACCCTCCCCGGTATCAAGCTCTCGCTTTAGCCCAGCTCTCCGTTAAGCAAGGCGCCCGAACGCAGTGGTGAAAAACCATTTGTCCGCAAGCGCGTTTGCCAAACATGGACCCGCGTTCACACTTTTTCGGTACTTCGTACTGTCGATTCGCCCAGAGCCTCGTTCTGTATTTGCTTGGCGCTCTTCATTGGAACAGCGTGCACATCGCCGTGCTCAGCGACTTACCTGTTGCTTTCCCAGAGAAGTTGTGGCATCCTTCCTGTTGGAAACCCAAATGACAATCCCATGAAACAGAAAACGGACGTCCTCCAAGGAACACTGGCGTTGATGGTCCTCAAAACTCTCGATGTTCTGGGACCGCTGCACGGCTATGGAATCGCCCGGCGCATCGAGCAGATCAGCGGAGATCTGCTGGCCGTCAATCAAGGAACTCTGTATCCCGTGCTGTTGAAGCTTGAGCAGGAAGGCGCGATCGCTTCGGAGTGGGGTGCCTCAGAGAATAATCGCAGAGCGCGCTTTTATCGGCTGACCAAGGAAGGACGCAGGCAATTGCGGGTCGAGACTCAAGATTGGCGGCAAACGACGGCGATCATTGCCCGGTTCTTCAAGGCCAAAGCGGAGGATTTGTCATGAGAGCTCTGAGGCGGTTCTTCACCCGTCTATTCAACGTAGCAGCACGGCAGTCACAAGAAGAGCGGTTGAGAGAAGAGATTGAGCAGCACGTCGCCCTGCAAACCGACGAAAATCTTCGCGCCGGGTTATCACCCGTTGAGGCACGGCGCCAAGCCATGCTCAAGTTTGGCGGTGTGGAGGCGATGAAACAAGATTATCGAGCCGAGCGAGGACTTCTATTTATCGAGAATCTGCTGGGGGATTTGCGAAACGCGGGGCGATCGATTTCCCGCATGCCAGGGCTTGCGGCCGTGATCATCGCCTCGCTGGCCATCGGAATCGGCGTAAATACAACGATCTTTTCCTGGATTCAGATGATCCTGTTCGAGCCGCTGCCCGCCGTTAGCGGTGCGGCGAATTTTCTGCTGGTCGAGCCTCGCACCGAGACGGGCGGGTATCCGGGCGCTTCCTGGCTGGAATATCGCGACTTGCGGACGCAAGTGCCGGCGCTGCGGGATGTGGTGGCTTCTCAAATGGTGGCTTTCAACGTGGGAGAGAGGGGCCAGACGGAACGCACCCACGGGCAACTCGTCTCCGGCAATTATTTCTCCGCACTGGGACTGAAGCCTGCGATCGGACGTTTTATTCGGCCGGAGGAAGCGGAGCGCCCCGGCACAGAACCTGTCGTTGTGATTTCCTATGACTACTGGCACACGCGGTTTCGCGGCGTGCCGGGGGCCGTGGGACAAAAATTGCGCGTCAACGAGCGCGAGCTCATCGTCATCGGGGTGGCGCCCAGGGAATTTCAAGGAACCATGGTTCCCCTGAAGGTCGAACTGTGGGTGCCGGCCACGATGACGCCTGCCTTGCTTGGTGGAGCACGAGACCTCGAAGACCGCGGTGTCCGGGCCTTTTCGCTGATTGGACTTTTAAGGCCTGGTGCGACACGCGAGGAAGCACAGACCGAGTTCAGTAGGGCGATGGCTCAGCTTGCGCGCGACTATCCTCAAGCCAGCGCGGGAATAGGCGGCGAGATACTTCCATTCTGGAGCGCGCCGCGCGGTCCGCAGCGCTTGCTAATCAGCGGGCTGGCCATCTTGCAAGGCGTTATGCTGCTCCTGCTGTTGGCGGTCTGCGGGAATACAGCAAACCTCATGCTGGCTCGTGGAAGCACCCGGCAGCGCGAGATGGCCGTGCGCGTGGCGCTGGGGGCAAGCCGCTGGCGCATTGTCAGCCTGGTGCTCTCGGAAAATATGCTGCTCGCTTTCCTGGGAGCAGGGCTCGGAGCGACCTTCGCCGTCTGGGGCACCACAGCATTGCGCGTGGCGCCAATGATCGGCGCATTTCCAATCCTGTTTCCCGCCAGAGTGGATGAATTCACCCTCGCCTTCGCGATGTTGCTGGGTGCGGCGTGCGGTTTGATTTTCAGCGCGGCGCCGGCGCTCCATCTGGCGCGGCTGGATCCGCAAGACGGGCTTCGCTCCAGTTCCAACACGCCGCCCCGCAGCCGTGCGCGCAAAGTTCTAATGGGCGTGGAAGTCGGACTTGCGATGGTCGTCTTGATTGCGGCGGCTCTGTTCTTGCAGAGTTTTCACTCCGCCCGCCAAACGGATCCGAGATTCCAGCCCGAGGGCGTTTTGCTGGCCGCCTACGACCTGAGCGGACGGAATCCCGACGAGGCCTCTGAGCGCGAGTTTGCCGCGCGCCTGCTCGAAGGCCTGCGCTCCTTGCCGGACGTCGAGGCCGCCGCCATTGCTACGAATGTTCCTCTGGACTTGCACGGAATCCCGGCGCGGCCTTTCACGGTGCAAGGCCGCGTGCGCACGGAGGAGGGGCAGGATAGAGCGATTTCCAACAAGGTTACGCCGGGATACTTCAAAGTGATGGGTATCCCTCTTGTTGAAGGAAACGACTTTGCCGGGATGCACGACAAGGCGGCGCCACCACAAGCCATCGTCAATGAGGAGTTTGTCCGCCGTTACCTGAATGCCGCGGATGTCATGGGCCGCCGCATACAGACACCCGCGGGTAGCTTCACGATCATCGGCGTGGCTCGCAATTCGGTCTACAACGCATTTGGCGAGCCCGCGCAGCCGGCCATCTATTTCTCGTACCGGGATCTTCCTGCGGACCAGGGCGAGATTCACCTCAGGACACGCAGCGGCAATGAAACCGGGCTCGCCTCTGAAGCGCGCGCTGTTCTGCGCGACCTCGATCCGATGCTCGCTCTCTACGATGTGCGCACATTTCCCCAGCACATTGAACGAAACCTTTATCTCCGCCGGATTCCCGCACGGATGTTTGCTGTGCTCGGGCCACTGCTGCTGGGCCTCGCGGCGGTTGGAATCTACGCCGTGGTTTCGTACGCCGTGGCTAGGCGAACCAGAGAGATTGGCCTCCGGCTGGCGTTCGGGGCCACCAGCGGGCGGGTCGTCCTGCAGATTATTCGTGAGAACCTGGGTCCAATCGCTTGGGGCACGGCTATTGGATGGGTGCTTTCACTCGTGATTTCCATTCGCACGATTCCGAAGAGCCCGGTTAACCTCTCGGTCTTCATCGGTGTACCGGCGATGCTGTTGGGTGTCGCGACGCTGGCCTGCTGGATTCCGGCGCGCAGAGCTAGCCGGATTGATCCGATGGCAGCGCTCAGGCACGAGTAAGAGCCAGGCCTGCTGGCGCTTAAGCTTCATTCTTGATTTGTTTCTCAGTCCGTTAAAACTGACACCCTGTTTAGGCTTGGCCCCGAAGAGCTATCCCTCAGCATCTAAAATACTTAAAGTAATTCTTGACATACGTTACTGGTATGCTATAATAGTTTCATTAGGTTGGCGGATTTTTCGCCCCTCTTTTTCTATTCTATGCGCGTCCCCAATGCGGTCCTTCTAGCTCCTTCGCAATCCTTGCACCTGCCTGAACCCGGTGAGAGTCGAGGGATCTCTTCCTCCCTTAACTCCTTTAGATGTAACACTTATGGGCCTCCTCGTAAGTGTTGCAAACAAAAGACTTACGGCCTAACTAAACCCTTTAGATGCAACTTACAAAAAACTGAGGGAGGGGTATTCTTCGTTCCTCCCGCGCTTCACTCCACACGGCTCAGCGCGGGCGCTATTTCCTGCTCTCCCTTAAGGGCTTCCTCCACAGGTGCCGAGACGATTCCTCGAACGCGTTCGCGCAGTGCCGGAACGTCCTCCTTGGCCAATCCCTTTGTCTCGATGGTGTCATGCAAGTGAACCGTAATTTTCGCCGGCCACAGCATCCAGTGGCCTGTCCGGTGATGCTGAAACGAGCCCGCCAGGCTCACCGGCACGATCGGGATTCCGAGCTGCTGCGCCACGCGGAAGCCACCATCCTGAAATTGATCCACGTGCCCGTCGCGCGTCCGCTTAGCCTCCGGAAAAATAATCAAGCTCGTGCCTCCATCGACGGCATCCTGCGTCAGACGCCACATGCGCTTCAAATCCGACGGGCGCCGGACGTCCGGAACCGGCACGTTCCCGAAACGTTTCATCAGCCAGCCATATGCAGGAATCTTGAAGTGCGATTCCAGCTCCCATCCGCGCACAAATTGCGGGATGGCGCAGTACAGGATGAACGGATCGAAAAGATTCACGTGGTTGGACATGAAGAAGCACGTCCGCTGCGGATCGAAACCGGCCGATCGCACGACTTCAACCTGCGCGCCCGCCAAAAAAGCGATACGTCGGCAAAGGGCGCGCTGCAGCCAATCGTGCTTGCGGGCATCGAGAAAAATCCCCAGCAGCACCAGCATCGGCGCCGCAATGAAAAAGTGCAGGATGCTGAAGAACCAAAGAATGGCGCTGCGGATCGCCAGCCAGACTTTCTTCATATGAAGACGTCCACGGCAGCGGGAAGAATGTCGAGCGCCCGGCACTCCACGGTCACAACTTCTCCATCGACCATCACGTCCACGGGCGCCGCTTCTTTGAACTCCACGTGGCGCACCGCGCGTCGCGAAGCGAGAGGATGCTTGATATGAGAACCGTCGTAAAGACGCGGCAGTGTGCGCAGCAGCCCCAACCGGCCGATCGGGCCCCAGCGCACAAATTCAATCAGACCGTCCGTGGGATCGGCGTCCGGCGCGATCAGCATTGTGCCGCCCGTGTACTTGCTGTTGTTGAAGGTCAGGAAAAGGGAACGCCGTTCATCCCAATCCGCGTCGTCATCGCAACGCAGCGCCGTCGAACGCCGGCGCAACTGCGCCACGCGTACAAAAACACCGAGCAAATAGCCGGCGTCGCCGAACGGCTTGAACATGCGATTGGTCAGCGCCGCAACATCCGCCGTGAATCCCATGCTCAAAAGATTGAAGGAGTAGATTTCTCCGTCAGCATGTGTCAAGCGCAAAAGATCAACGGTGCGCGTGCGTCCTTCGAGCAGCGCCTGCATCGAAGCCGTCGCTCCGTCCTTTGAAAAATCGCGCAAGAACGAATTGCCCGTGCCCAGCGGCAGGAATCCCAGGGCGATGCGTTCGCGGTCCGCGGTGTGTCCCGCAAAAACTCCGTTGAGGATTTCGTGAGCCGTGCCGTCGCCCCCGACCGCCAGATACCGGCGGTATCCCTGCTCGTAGGCTTCGCGCGCAAGTTGCACGGCGTGCCCCCGCCCCGTCGACGCAATCACATCGATCTTCAGCCCTTTCTCGCGCAAACGCGCCAGCGCCGGCCCCGCGAGTTTCGCGGAACGGCCGCCACCGGCGGCGGGGTTGACGACGGCAAAAAATCGTTCCATGGGAGCGCGAACAAATCCGAAATTCTAACTTCCGATCCACGCAATCATTTCCTGGCTTGCATCACAAAGGCAAAATCGCGGTGTCGCTGTCCAGTTTCGCGAGCCGTTCTGCCAGAACGCTGCGTTTGATCTTGAGTGAAGCTGTACGGGGAAAGTCCTCGTCCAGCAGGACGACCCCGTGGATACGCTTGTAGTTTATCAGGCGATTGTTGCGCGCGTTGATATCCTGGCGAAGTTCTTCGCTGTAGGGCTGCCCCGGCTCGAGATGCAGCGCCAGCACAAGTTTTTCGCCGGTCATCGAGCGTTTGGGCCAGATGTAGTTGGCAGCGAACACGCAAAATTCCTTCACCGGAAGGCTTTCGAAAACGGTTTCGATGTCTTCGGGATAGATATTTTTCCCTTCCTCGGTGACGATCATGTTTTTCTTGCGGCCCGCGAGTTGCAAATGACCCGCGCCGTCGAAGGACCCAAGGTCGCCCGTCAGAAGCCAGCCGTCGACGACGGCTTCGGCGGTGAGTTCGGGGTCATTCAGGTAACCGGCCATGACGGTTTTGCTGCGGACCGCAACTTCGCCGACGCCGTCGGCGGCGGGATTCAAAATGCGCACTTCCATTCCGGGCAGTGGTTTGCCAACGGTGTCCGCGCGAAACGGTTTCAAATCGTTGACGGTGATCGCCGTGCCGGCTTCCGTGAGTCCGTATCCGTTGGCAACGGGAATGCCAAGGTCGTAGAAAAATTGCAGCGTCTGCGGTTCGCTGAAGGCGCCGCCAACAATGATGGCGCGAAGTTCCCCGCCAAACGCTTCGTGAACTTGCTTGAGCAGGCGGCGGCTGATGCCAGGACGCGGGCGGTTTTTCGTCAGCGCCTTGTTGATGCCAACGAGCCAATTGAAAATCTTGCGTTTGCCGGGCGGCAGCGCGTCGAAACGCGCCTGCAAGCCTTTTTGCAAATTTTTCAAAACGAGAGGAACGAGGCTCACGTAAGTGATTTTGTATTTCGGAAAAGCTTCGCGCACGAATTCGGGACGCAGCGTGCGCAAATGCACCACGGCCGCGCCGCAAGTGAACGGGCCGAAAAAGCCGACCATGAAATCAATGGCGTGGTTCGTCGGCAAAATGCTGAGGTAGCGTACGCCCGGCCAAAAAGGGTACAGCGATGTGAGCGCGACGCACTGCTCCAGATAATTTTCGTGCGTCATCATGCAGCCCTTCGGACGGCCGCCGGTTCCAGAAGAGTAGACGATGCAAGCGATGTCCGAGCGTTTGCGCGGGGCGAAAACCGGTTCGCCCGTTCCGCGAAACTCCTCCCAACGCTTTGCCCCGGCGAGATCGGCGTTGGCCGGCGCTTCGGTGACCAGCACGTTTTGCACATTCGTCGCAGTGGCGCGGTCGGGCGAGCCGCTGAGCTGCCGCCAGATTGGATATTCCGTGACGAGAACCCTAGCTCCCGAATGGTTGAGCAATTGCCACTGTTCGTCGGGCGTCAGTTTGTAATCGAGAGGAACGAGAACGCCGCCGGCAAAAAAAATGGCGTAGGCGGAAATCAGCCATTTCGACTGATTGGTCATGATGATGCCGGCGCGGCTCCCAGCCGAAAAGCCATTTTCTTGCAAGGCCTTGGCCAGCGGATGCGCGCGTCCTTTGAAGTCACGATAGGTCAGGCGCTCTTTTTCGCGCTCGCGGTCGGCTTCGATCAGACACACTTCGTTCGCATACTGATCCAGCGCATCCCGCAGGGCTTCCCCGATGGATTGATATTTGGAAAGGTCCAGCATTTAGAGGCGGGACTGAATCCGCTCAGCCAGAGTCTTGAAGTCGCTGACACCCTGAACTTCGTAGTCGGGCAACTCGATGCCGAAATGATTTTCGAGGCGAGAAAGCATTTCCAAGGTTTGCAAGCTGTCAAGGCCGAGTTTCTTGAAAAAGTCGTCTCCCGCTGCAAGCGAACCCGATGGCAACTGAAAATGCTTCGCGGCTAGGTCCAGGACTTCCTGTGTGGTTTGTTCCAAGGTTCGCATGAAGTGTCAATTTATCATTCCTTGGCCGGGAAAGAAAATTCTCCACGCGACGCTGCCCCGCGTTGTGATGCTTTGAAGACGCTCTTAGAGCAGAACTAGACCGCGACGAACGCCCAAAGAAACTGCTTCGGTTCGAGTGGAGGCGCCGAGCTTGCCCAAAATCGAAGCTACATGGAATTTCACAGTGTGATCGGAGATTGCGAGGCGAACGGCAATTTCCTTGTTGGCGAGCCCGCCCGCCAGCATTTGAAGCACTTCACGCTCGCGCTTTGTTAAGGGCTCAAGCAACTCGTCGACAGGCGCGGAGGAGCCGACAGCGGCAGGAAGAACGGTATCCAGTTCTGATGGATGAACGATGAGCAGTCCCGCCGCGGCGGCTTCGAGAGCAGCGCGGAGTTGTTCCGAGGTGACTTCACGAGGCAAAACGGCTCGCACGCCAGCACGAAGAGCGTCGGAAAACCAGGCGGCTCTGATCTGTTCCGACAGCACGATGACGGGATACTCGCGGGCAATTTCCGTGTCCTCAAGTGCGCTCAACAGATCTTCGTGGGTGTTTGCTTCCGTCGCCACCAGAACAACATCCGGCTCAGCGTCGACGAGGTGGCCGGAAATAGATTCGAGATCCGCCGCGCTTCCCACGATATCCACTCGGCTGTCAGTCAACATGCTCTGTAGGCCGGCGCGAATCAGCGGCGAGACTGCGACGATAAGAACGCGGATCACGCTGCGATTACATCCTTTCCGTCGTTCGAACCTCCCAACCGAACAGCCACACGACGGAGGCGCGAGTAGTCGCCGCGAAGGAATTCGAAACGCAACAGGCGGGAGTCTTGGCCATCGATAGCTCTCGCTAGGTCATCGATCGATTGAAAACGGTTTTCCTCCGTTCCCAGCAGAATGTCTCCGGCCATAAGCGAGGCTTGCGCGGCTGGACTGCCTGGCTCGACTTCCAACAAGACCAAACCGAACGCGCGACCAGTGGAGCGAGGCAAGCGCACGGGATGAACGGCAACGCCAAGCCAGGCGCTGCGCGGACCCCTCGCAACAAAGTCGCGAACCACGTTGCTGGGAATGGCAAGCGCGAGGCGTCCAGCAACCATAGTGTTGACGCCGATCACATAACCACGAGCGTCAGCCAGCGGCCCGCCAGAATTGCCGGGAGCGAGCCGTACACTAGCCTGCACCCAGGTTTGCGGACCAAGTGGGCGCAGCGGGCCGATGGCGTGAATCACTCCCGTGGTGAGGGCGCCAACAAAGCCCATGGGGTTGCCAATGGCAATCGCTAGCTCACCCGGGCGGAGCTGCGAGGAATCCGCTGGTAATGCCGCCGGCAAGTGGTCCGCGTTGATTCGAAGGGCGGCCAGGTCACGGCGCGGATCACGTGCGGTTGCTGCCGCGTCGAACTCTCGTCCGTCCCAAAGTTGGACGCAGAGGTTCGAACCATGGACCACGTGAGCGTTTGTCACAATCAGGCCGTCGCCGGACCAGATCACGCCGGAGCCGCTCCCGCGACCTCCGGAATGAATCAGGACCGTCGAGCGGCGAAGTTGTTCTGCGATCTCACCAAATCCGGCGATGGCCATATCACGCTCCTTGGTTCGAACGGTCGCCGACAGCGATGGTCACGTCGCGCGCGGCCCCTCCGCGCAGAATCTTCGCGGTCAGAGATTTGCCGATGTTTTCGGCCTGCAAGTGAGATTGGACATTTTCGGGACGGGAGACGGGCTGCCCCGCCAAAGAGACCAGGATGTCGCCGATGACGATTCCCGCTTTGTGGGCCGGTCCATCGGGCTCGACTTCGAGAATGATGGCAGCGGTCTTCTCTTTGTGCTGCAACGACTGGCGCAATTGTTCCGGGAGCCGGACCGGCTGCAGAGCCACGCCGAGATATCCGCGCGGGATGCGGCCCTTTTTCAACAGAGTTTCGGCGACGCGATCGACAGTGGCGGCGGGGATCGCAATGGCGCCGAATCGCGCAAAGCGCGGCGATGCGATTCCCAGGACTTTGCCGTGCGCATCCACTACAGCGCCACCGACAGCCGTGGGCTGGAGGCCGACGTCAAGTCGGACGTATGGGGCAAGCGAGGAGCCAGTCCAGGTACGGCGTTCCGCGACAACCAGGCTCACAACTCCGAGAGCCGCTACCGGACCGCTGGCACGCGTTCTCCCCACGACCAAAGTAATGCTCCCCGGCTTGACCGCTGAGGCATCCCCGCGCTCGATGAAATGATTGCCTGCGTCTGCACATTTCAAGACGGCGAGATCCGTCGAAGGATCGCGGCCGGCAAGAGTCGCAGTCACGACGCGGCCATCGGGCAAAGTTACTTGAATTTCGTCGTCCCGGCGAAGAGCGTGTTCCGCCGTAACGATGACTCCTTCGCTCCAAATGACGCCGCTGGACGAGCCGCGCGCTTCGGTGTGAATGGCGACCACGGACGCCGCAGCCCGTTCGGTCACCTGGGCCAACGCATTCGAAAGTTCAATGAGTTCTGCTGACATTTCTCTACCTCCATGAACAAGATGCGACAGAAGCAGGGGCGTATACATCCGCCGTATGGCTAGGTTGGACCTGGTATTTCAGCTAGGTGAAGCACGAAGGCAAGGAGAAATCCGTTTATTCTTGAATTTTCTGCAAAAAGCAGATCCCTCGCTTCGCTCTGGATGACAGCGAGAGATTCTCTTGCGTCTTACTACGGGAGGTAGGGCATGGGGCCGGAGTCTTCGACGAACTTTTTGAGGGCGGCCATGACGGCAGGGC
>Ga0207665_10001154_pt1 | contig 17731 bp, 16 predicted proteins | sample LARL112metaG_FD_184351 | JGI IMG/M metagenome (GOLD analysis project Ga0207665, IMG submission 184351) | Corn, switchgrass and miscanthus rhizosphere microbial communities from Kellogg Biological Station, Michigan, USA - LAR L11-2 metaG... | ecosystem: Host-associated > Plants > Roots >...
GCGCGGCCAGGTGGCTCACGTGGACGTGCCGCTGGCCTGCTGGCACGCGGCCGCGCCCAGCATGCTGCGCCGGATGGCCCGGCTGCTGCCGCCCGATGTACGGCTGGGCCGGATCGAGCCCGCGGCCCGGGGTTTCGACGCCCGGTTCTCCCCGCTGTGCCGCAGGTACTCCTACCGGGTCTGCGACGACCCGTCCGGGCCGGACCCGCTACGCCGGCACGACACGCTCGGCTACCGCCGCCCGGTCGATCCGGGCGCGATGAACGAGGCCGCCGCGCGGCTGCTCGGCGAGCACGACTTCGCCGCGTTCTGCCGCCGCCGGGCAGGCGCCAGCACGGTGCGGGAACTGCTCCAGCTGAGCTGGGTGCGGGTGGCCGGGCCCGGGCCGGACTGGCCACTGCCGCCGGTGCTCGTGGGCACGGTGGTCGCTGACGCGTTCTGCCATTCGATGGTGCGCGCCCTGGTCGGTGCGCTGCTCAAGGTGGGCGAGGGCGCCCGGCCGGTGGACTGGCCAGCCCAGGTGCTGGCCGGCCGGGTCCGCGACCCGGCCGTGCCGGTGGTCCCGCCGCACGGGCTGTGCCTGGAAGAGGTGCGCTACCCGCCGCCCGGCGACCTCGCCGGCCGGGCCCAGGCCACCCGGCGGCTGCGCACCGCGCCTGGTACCTGAGGCCCGCGGCTCAGGACCGTGGCTGGCGCCGGTACAGAGGCTGGTGGCTGGCTCCTGTGCTGAGGCTCGCGGCTGGCGCGTGTGCTGACGCGCGGCTACGGCGTCTGGGACTTCCCGAACAGCTCCCGGCTGGTCAGGCTGATGTTCGCGGTGCCGGCCACCAGGTTGCGGGAGAACGCGTCCAGCTTGTCGCGCTGGCCCGCGCCGGAGGGCACCTTCAGGTTGGTGAACTCGGCCCAGGTCAGGATCAGGTAGTGCCCTTTGAACTGAGCCTCCTCCAGCCCGGTGCCTTTAATCAGGTTCTTGGTCGGCCCCTTCGCGGCCGGCAGCTGCTTGATGAACGCGGTCGCCCCGGTGGCTTTGCCCGATTTCTCCGCGCTGGTCACGTTGTCCAGGTTGAGCACGCCGATGGTGGCCATGATCTTCTGCCCGGTGGACAGGTAGCTGGCCCGCATCACCTGGGTGCAGTGGGCCTTGCGCAGCGCGGCCTGCAGGGCCTTGCCGAGCACCATCTTGGTGCAGTTCTTGCCCGCCTTCTGGATGGTCCGCTCGGCCGTCGTGCTGCCCTGGGTGAAGTGGTCCGGGAACAGCTCGGTCAGGGTCAGCGCGACCGGGTCGTCAGCCCGGCTGGTGATGTGCTTCCACGGCCCCAGGCTGGGTGCCGGGCTGCCGGCCGCGGAGCTGTGCCGGGTGGCTGGGGAGGCCGCGCTGGACGCGCTGGCCCGGCCCTTGACGAAGTGCAGGTAGGCCCCGGCGACCAGCGCACCGGCGATGACCATCATCACCACCGGCATCAGCCACATCCGGGCCCGGCTGGCGGGCTTGCGCGGCTTACGGGGCTTGCGGCCGCGGGCCGCGGTCCGCGATCCGCGCGGTGGTGCCCCGGCCGGCGGGCCGATCGGGTCGGCCGCCCGGGGACCGCCCGCCCGGGGGTCAGGGGTGTCCAGGTCGGGACGGCTGAACCAGCCGCTGTCTTCCGGGTCCGGGCTGGGCCTGGGGGACCAGCCGGTATCCGGCTCGGCGTCGGTGTCCGGGAACGCGCCCGGCGCCGCGAACGCCGCCGCGGCGGGCAGCCCGGCGGAGTCAGCCACCGCGGAATCAGCCAGCCCGGCGGAGTCAGCCACCCCAGCGGAGCCGGCCGGCCCGGCCGGGCCGGGAGAATCCTGGTACGCGGCAGCCGCGTCGAACGAACCGCGAGCGGCGTTCAGCGGACCGGTGCCAGCATCGAATCCGGCAGTGTCCAGCCCGGCCCCGGTGTCCGCCAGCGGGTCAGGCTGGGCGGCCCGGGCCGTCCACTCCCCGGTCTGCTGAGAGTCGTCCAGCACCGTCCAGGTCTGGGTCGCGGTGGCGTCGGCGGACGGGTCGCTCACGGCCAGCAGCGAGTAGCCCGGCTGCCCCCCGTCCCCGGCGGTGCCATCCACGGCCGCGGCCGCCCCGGCCCGGCCCGCCACGCTGGCCGTGCGCAGTTCCGGGGTGTTCCACGGCGAGAACTGGCCGGGCGGGTAGACCGGGTCCGGTGCGCCCGGGGCGGGCGGGTAGCCGCGAACCGGGCCCCGGCCGCCCGGCCCCGCAGTGCGGAACGCACCCGAGCGCCACAACGAACCGCCTGGCCCGCCGTGCTGGCCGGGCGGGCCGCCGTCGCCGAATCCGCCCTGGATCTCGTCGGCCGCCGTGCGGGCAGGCCGTCGCCAGGTGTTCTCGCGTGACGTGTCCCCCGCGGGTGGCGGCTGTGGCGCGGACCGGGTCCCGGCGCGGCCGGGCTCCCGGCCGCGGAGCGTGTCACGGCCCGCGTCCCGCCCGCGTCCCCGGCGCCCCCGCCCGGGCTCCGGCTCCCGGGCGGGCTGGGGTGCCCGGGCCGGTTCTGGTGCCCGGGCCGGTTCTGGTGCCCGCGCTGGCTCTGGGGTCGGGGCGGGTTCTGCCGCCCGGGCGGGTTCCGGTGCCCGGGCTGGCTCTGGTGCCCAGCCGGTCTCCGTCCCCGGCGCTGGGCTGCGCCGGTGCGACCCGGTACGCGCGGCCTGCGGCGCGGTCAGCGGGCGGCCAGGCGCTGCGGCTTGCGGGTAGCCGCCGGTTCCGGTCGCGGGGTCGGCCGCCCGGCGGCCAGCACCGCTGGTTTCTCCGGGCGCGTACCCACTGGTCTCTCCGGGCGCGTACCCGCCGGTTCCCCCGGCGGAATATCCGCCGGTGTCTCCGGCGGCATACCCGTAGCCACCCGTATCGCCGGACTCGTATCCGCTGGCTGCGCCGGGCGCGTATCCGCCGCTTCCGCCGGCCGCATACCCCGCAGGCACGCCAGGTGCCGACCGGGCCGCCTCCGCGGCGCGGCGGCGCGCGATCCGGGAGCCCGGTTCACCTTGGTAGCCAGGCTGGCTTCGGTATCCTGCGCTTCCATCGGGCGGTCCCGCTGCCTGCCCGTGCCGCCCCCCGCCAGTGGCCTGAGCCCACGGCGGATCAGGACGGGGCGCAGCATCCGGGCGGCTGTCCGGCTGCAGGCTGGCGCCCTCCTCATCCGGATAGCCCATGCGGCGAGCGTAGCGTTCTATCCGGCTAACCTGGGCGGGACTGGTATTTTCGCCGGTCAGCCCGGAACATGCGGTCCCCGGGCGGGCACCGGACCCCCTGCGCCACCGCCCGCGGCCAAGGCTGGGCCGCTCGCTTTGACCGTTACTAGCCAGGGCCGGTATCCTTCTTTGACGTCCATGTGTGTCCGCATGCCCACGGTGACCGCTGAAGCGGCTGGTGACCTGGTGGCGGGCGCGGCGGACTTCCCTCACCCGGCCAGCGGCGCGAGCACGGTTGCCCGGGATGGGACAACGGTTCGGACTCACCACACAAAGGCTTATGACTGTGCGCACATTTAGCCCCAAGGCCAGCGACATCCAGCATCAGTGGCATGTCATTGATGCCTCTGACGTGGTCCTGGGCCGCCTGGCCAGCCACGCGGCGACGCTGCTGCGCGGCAAGCACAAGCCGATCTTCGCGCCGCACGTGGACACCGGTGACTTCGTGATCGTGGTCAACGCGGAGAAGGTCGCGCTCAGCGGCCGGAAGCTGGAGCAGAAGCGGGCGTACCGCCACTCGGGTTACCCCGGCGGCCTGCGCTCCATGGCCTACGGCGAGCTGATGAGCCGGCACCCGGAGCGGGTCATCGAGAAGGCCGTCCGGGGCATGCTCCCCAAGAACTCCCTGGGCCGCAGCATGCTGCGCAAGCTCAAGGTCTACGCCGGGCCGGATCACCCGCACCAGGCGCAGAAGCCGGTCCCCTTCGAGATCAAGCAGGTCGCCCAGCACGATCCGGGCCGCGACTGACCCGGCCCGGCGGGCGCACCGATCAGAACCTATTGAGGAAGTACGAGGAAGGAACCGTGTCCGAGCCCACTGGCACGCAGACGCTTGATGCTGGCGCTGGCGTGGAAACGGCGGAAAACGCCGAGGAGCACGTGTCGGAGTACACCACCGAGACGTCCGCCGATGCTGGCGAACGGCAGCCCGCGCGCAAGCCGGTGGTGACCGGCAGCGCGCTCGGTACCGGGCGCCGCAAGGAGGCCATCGCCCGGGTACGCATCGCGCCCGGTTCCGGCCAGTGGCAGATCAACGACCGGTCCCTGGAGGAGTTCTTCCCCAACAAGGTGCACCAGCAGCTGATCAGCGAGCCGTTCGTGACCCTCGGCGCGGAGAACCAGTTCGACGTGGTCGCCCGGATCACCGGCGGCGGCATCACCGGGCAGGCCGGTGCGCTGCGGCTGGGCATCGCCCGGGCGCTGACCCTGGTCGACCCCGAGAACCGGCTCACGCTCAAGCGGGCCGGCTTCCTCACCCGCGACGCCCGGGTCAAGGAGCGCAAGAAGTATGGCCTGAAGAAGGCCCGCAAGGCTCCGCAGTACTCCAAGCGCTGACCACCGGGCCCGTGCTTGGCGGGCGTGTTCCACGGAACACGACCTAAACCCCCGAGAATCTGTTTGCATACTGCACCGACGAGATGACCGGGGGGTTGCGGAGACTATGGTCCGGCTATTCGGAACTGACGGCGTCCGCGGGGTAGCTGGCGAGGACCTGACCGCGCAGCTCGCCATGGACGTGTCCCGGGCCGCTGCCAGCGTGCTGCACGGCACGGGTGCGTTCGCAGCGGCCGAGGAGGCGGGGCGGCGCCCGCTGGCCGTGGTCGGCCGCGATCCGCGAGCCTCGGGGGAGTTCCTCGAAGCGGCGGTCGTGGCCGGGCTGGCCGCGTCCGGGGTGGACGTGCTGCGGCTCGGGGTCATCCCCACTCCCGCGGTCGCCTTCCTGACCCGCGATCTCGACGCGGACCTCGGCGTGATGCTGTCCGCCAGCCACAACCCGGCGCCGGACAACGGGATCAAGCTGTTCGGGCGTGGTGGCTTCAAGCTGCCGGACGCGGTCGAAGACGAGATCGAGGCGCACCTGGGCATGCCGCCGCGCCGCCGCAGTGACCTGCCGGCCGGCTTCGGCCGGGTGACCGAGGCCGGCCCCGAGCGGGACCGCTACCTGGCCCACCTGCTGGCCTCGGTGCCCAGACCCGCCCCTGACGGCCGCCCCGCCGCCCCGCTGGCCGGCCTGACCGTGGTCGTCGACTCCGCACACGGGGCTGCGGCCGGGTTCGCGCCGGAGCTGCTGCGCCGGGCGGGCGCCGAGGTCATCGCGATCGGGGCCGAGCCGGACGGCTACAACATCAACTCCGGCTGCGGGTCCACGCACCTGGAAGCGCTGTCGGCCGAAGTGACCAAGCACGGCGCCGACGCGGGCATCGCGCACGACGGCGACGCCGACCGCTGCCTGGCGGTCGGCGCGGACGGCGAAGTGATCGACGGGGACCAGATCCTGGCCGTGCTCGCCCTGGCCCTGGCCGGCCAGGGCCGGCTGCCCGGGAACACCGTAGTTACCACGGTCATGTCCAACATCGGTTTCCGCAACGCCATGCAGGACGCCGGGATCACCGTGGTCGAGACCGCGGTAGGCGACCGGTACGTGCTGGAAGCCATGCGGGCGGGAAAGTTCGCGCTCGGCGGCGAGCAGTCCGGGCACATCATCATGCTGGAGCACTCGACCACCGGGGATGGCCTGCTCACCGCGCTGCAGCTGCTGGCCACGGCCGCCCGCCAGGCGCTGCCGCTGGCCGACGTGGCGGCGGTGATGACCAAGTACCCCCAGGTCCTGCTCAACGTGCCCGGAGTGGACAAGTCGCGGGTCAGCGCCTCGCCGGAAGTGGCCGCCGCGGTCGCCGCCGCGGCCGAGGAACTCGGCACCGCGGGCCGGGTGCTGGTCCGGCCCAGCGGCACCGAGCCCGCCGTGCGGGTCATGGTCGAGGCCATCGAGGCCGAGCAGGCCCAGCGCACCGCGGACCGGCTGGCCGCCGCCGTCCGCGCGGCCGGCTGATACACCAGCCGCGCCCGGGGACCCGCCGCATGACAGGGTGGACGGGTGATCGTCGGCATCGGGGTGGACATCGTGGATATCGCGCGGTTCCAGGCGGCGCTGCGGCGCACGCCAGCGCTGGCCGCCCGGCTGTTCGCGGAGAGCGAACGGGACGCGCGGCCAGAATCGCTGGCCGCCAGCTTCGCGGCTAAGGAGGCGGTGGCCAAGGCGCTGGGCGCGCCGCTGGGACTGCTCTGGACCGACGTCACCGTGGGCCGCGACGCCGCGGGCCGGCCTGAGCTCACGGTGCGCGGCACCGTCGCCGCCGCAGCCGCCCGCCGTGGCGTGCACCAGTGGCATCTGTCGCTTAGTCATGATGGCGGGATGAGCATCGCAATGGTGGTGGCTGAGGGATGAGAACCGCGCACCAGGTGGCCAAGGTCCGGGCGGCCGAGCAGGCCCTGATGGCCCAGCTGCCGCCGGGGACGCTGATGCAGCGGGCCGCGGCCGGCCTGGCGGCGGTCTGTGCCGGGCTGGCCGGCCAGCTGTCGGGCACCCGGGTGGTGGTGCTGGCGGGCAGCGGGGACAACGGCGGCGACGCGCTGTTCGCCGGGGCCCGGCTGGCCCGCCGGGGCGCCGCGGTGCTGGCCGTGCAGGCCGGCTCGCGGCTGCACGAGGCGGGCGCGGCGGCACTGCGCGCCGCGGGCGGCCGGGTGGCCGCCGCCGGTGACCCGGCCGTGCCCGCCGCTGTTGGCTCGGCCGGCCTGATCCTGGACGGCCTGCTCGGCATCGGTGGTCACGGGGGACTGCGTGAGCCGCAGGCCACCCTGGCCGGGCTGGCCACGCGCTCGGCCGCGGTCGTGGTGGCCGTAGACCTGCCAAGTGGCGTAGACGCGGACACCGGCGCCGTGCCGGGCGCGGCGGTACAGGCCGACGTGACGGTGACGCTCGGCACCGTCAAGCCGGGGCTGCTGGTTGATCCGGGGGCCGGCTACGCCGGTGTGGTGGAGCTGATCGACATCGGCCTGGGCCGCTACCTGGCTCCACCCGACCTCACCGCGCTGCAGACTGCGGACGTGGCCGCGCTGCTGTCCCGCCCGCCCGCTGACTCGGACAAGTACCGCCGCGGCGTCGTCGGGATCGTGGCGGGCAGCCAGCGGTTCACCGGGGCGGCCGCGCTGGCCGTGGGCGGCGCGCTGCGCGGCGGGGCGGGCATGGTCCGCCTGGTCTCCGCGGAGCACGCGGTAGCTGTGGTCCGGGTGCTCTGGCCCGAGGCGGTGATCACAGTGACCGGCCAGGACCTCCCGGCCGGGGAGGACGTACCCGCGGCCGGGCGGGTCCAGGCCTGGGTGGCCGGGCCCGGCATGGGCACCGACGACCAGGCCCGTGAGCGGCTGGCCGCGGTGCTGGCCACCGACCTGCCGGTGCTGGTGGACGCGGACGGGCTCACCCTGCTCGCGGCCGATCGCGGGCTGCTCGACCGGGCCGCGCCCACCCTGCTCACCCCGCACGCGGGCGAACTGGGCCGGCTGCTCCGGGTGGACCCGGCCGACGTGGAGGAACGCCGCCTGGAGCATGCCAGGCGGGCTGCTGCCGAGCTGGGCGCGACGGTCCTGCTCAAGGGGTCCACCACGGTGATCGCGCCTGCTGACGGGCGCTCAGCGCCGGGTGGCAGCGCCGCCCGCCCAGCGCATGACGGGGATGCCCCGCCGGGCGATGCCGGCCCGGCCCCGTTCTTCGTCAACTCCACTGGGACGTCCTGGCTGGCCACCGCCGGGACCGGGGACGTGCTGTCCGGGCTGGCCGGTGCGCTGCTGGCGCAGGGCCTGGCCATGGGCGACGCGGCGGCGGTGGCCGCGTACCTGCACGGCCTGGCCGCCCGTCAAGCCGCCCGGGGCAGTGGGGCACGCCCGGCCCCGGCCGTGCCGCTGCCTCCCGCCTGCCCGGACCCAGGCGTGACCGGGCCGGGTGCCGAGGCGCCCATCGCCGCGGCCGACGTGATCGGCGCCCTGCCCGGGGCGATCCGGTCCGTCCGCGGGTGGGCTGATCCCGGCGCCCGCGGGCCCGGTATCCGGCTGGGCAGCGCCGCGGGGGCTGGCACACTGACGCCATGAAGGGTCCTGCGGAAGCACAGGTTGACCTGGCCGCCATCACCGGCAACGTCGAAGCGCTGCGCCAGCGGGCGCCCGGCCCGCAGCTGATGGCCGTGGTCAAGGCCGACGGCTACGGGCACGGGATGATCCCGGCGGCCCGGGCCGCGCTGGCCGGCGGCGCCGGCTGGCTGGGCGTGGTCCACGTCCACGAGGCGCTGGCCCTGCGCCGGGACGGCATCACCGCCCCGGTGCTCTGCCTGTCCGGGGTGCCCGGCGCCGCGCACCAGGACGCGGTCCGCGGCGGCATCGACCTGACTGCGGACTCGGTGCCACTGCTGACCGAGATCGCGACCGCCGCCGCGCAGGCCGGCCGCCCGGCCCGGGTCCACCTCAAGGCGGATACCGGGATGTCCCGCGGCGGCGCGACCGCGGCCGGCTGGCCCGGCCTGGTCGCCGCGGCGCTATCCGCCCAGGCGGCCGGCCACGTGGTGATCGCCGGCATCTGGTCCCACCTGGCCTGCGCCGACATTCCCGGCCACCCGTCGATCGCTGGCCAGCTCGCCGCCTTCCGGCAGGCGGTGGCGGTGGCCGAGGCGGCCGGCGCCCGGCCCGAGGTGCGCCACCTGGCCAACACCGCGGCCACGCTCACCCTCCCGGAGACCTGGTTCGACCTGGTCCGGCCGGGCGGGGCGGTCTACGGGCTGGCCACCCTGCCCGGCGGCGCCCCGCCCTGGCTGCGCCCGGCGCTGACCGTGCGCACCCGGCTGGTCCTGGCCAAGCAGGTGCCGGGCGGCACCCCGGTGTCCTACGGCCACCGGTACACCACGCAGGGTCCGAGCACGCTCGGGCTCATCCCGCTGGGCTACGCGGAGGGCATCCCCCGGACCGCTTCCGGGGTGGTCGAGGTACTCGCCCGGGGCCGCCGCTGGCGCATCGCGGGCACCGTGTGCATGGACCTGTCCGTCCTCGACTTCGCCGGGGAACCAGCCGAGGCCGGCGATGAGGTGGTGCTGTTCGGGCCGGGCGACTCCGGCGAGCCGACCGCGCAGGAATGGGCAGACGCGCTGGGCACGATCTCCTACGAGGTGGTGACGAACTTCACCGGCCTGCTACCCCGAACTTACCCTGAAGTAGCATACGGGCAGGGGCCCGCACCGGCCGGTACCAGCAGTTCGCCGGCCGGGTCCGCAGCTCCCTGACGGCGCCCGGCAGGAGGTGCGATGGCGAGCTGGCGGCGGGTCACCGGGCTGGCCGGGGTAGCGGCGGGGGCCGTGGCGGCCGGGGCCGGCGCGGTGGTCGCGGCCGAGCGCATCGCGATCGGCCGGGTCCGGTCACTGCGCAGCAGCACCCCGCCGGAGCAGCTGGGCCAGCTGCGCGGCCGGCCGCTCACCGTGCTGGCCGACGACGGGGTACCGCTGCACGTCGAGATCGACGAACCAGGCCCCATCCCGGACCGGGTCCGCCGGGGGCGCCAGCCCGGCCCGCTGACGGTCATCTTCTGCCACGGCTACACGCTGAACCAGGACGTCTGGCACTTCCAGCGCCGGGACCTGCGCGGGCACCGGCTGGTCTTCTGGGACCAGCGGGACCACGGCCGCTCCGGGCGGTCGCCCGGCGGCGCCGCCAGCGTCGGCCGGCTCGGCGCCGACCTGGACCTGATCATCAAAGCGGTAGCCCCCGGTGACCTGCCGGTGATCCTCGTCGGGCACTCCATGGGCGGCATGACCATCATGGCCCTGGCCGACCAGCACCCTGACCTGTTCGGTAGCAAGGTGGCCGGGGTGGTGCTGATCTCTACCGCGGCCAGCGGGCTGGACCAGGGCAGCCCGTGGATGCCCGGGCTGGCCCGCCCGGTGCTGCGGCGCACGCTCCCGCTGGTGCTGCGCGGCGCGGCCACCGGCTACCGCGCGATGCTGGTGGAGCGCGGCCGCCGGGTGGCCAGCGACCTGTCCTGGCTCAGCACCCGGTTCATCGGGTTCGGGAACCCGCGGGTGAACCCAGCCGTAGTGGACTTCCTCGAAGAGATGATCCGGTCCACCCCGATCGAGGTGGTGGCGGCGTTCGGTGCCGCGCTGTACGCCTGTGACCTGCGCGCCACGCTGCCCACGCTGGGCAAGGTGCCGGTGATCGTGATGACTGGGGACAAGGACCGGCTGATCCCGCCCGCGCTGGGCCGGGACCTGGCCGACCAGATCCCGGGGGCTGAGCTGGTCTGGGTTGCCGGCGCCGGGCACGCCCTTATCCTGGAGGATCCCGAGGTGGTCAACGAGGCGATCACCGGCCTGATCGCCCGGGTGACCGCGGGCCGCGGCGCCCGCGAACGCTCCGCCTGACCGCCGCTGCCCGCCGCCCGGGCGGCGCGCTCAGCGGCCGGGCCGACACGGAAAGGACAGGTGCTGACCGGTGGTCCCGACGCACGGGCCCGGCGGCCGGATCGAGGTGGCCACGGCCGCGGGCATGCAGGCGCTTGGGCGCCGGGTGGCCGGGCTGCTGCACGCGGGTGATCTGGTCGTGCTCAGCGGCCCGCTGGGCGCGGGCAAGACCACCCTGGTGCAGGGCATCGGCCAGGGACTCGGCGTCCGCGGGCCGGTGACCTCCCCGACGTTCGTGATCGCCCGGGTGCACCCGGCGCTGCGCGGCGGGCCCGGGCTGGTGCACGTGGACGCCTACCGGCTGGGCAGCGTGGCCGAAGTGGACGACCTGGACCTGGACGCCTCGCTGGACGACTGCGTGACCGTGGTCGAGTGGGGTGAAGGCCTGGTTGACGGGCTGGCCGCGGACCGGTTGGAGGTCGGCATCACGATGAGCCCGGCCGGGCCCGGTCCCGCGGACGGGGCAGCCGGGACGCGGTGGGTCACTTTGACCGGTATTGGCGATCGCTGGGTATCCGCTGCGGAATCCGCGCGTTGTGCCCTACCGCTGTCGGCAGAGGCCATATAGTTTCTGCCTGTCCCCGTATTGCTGAGATCAGCAGCTGCCGTGCGGCAATGCGTTTTTGCGTCGGCATGCACGGCCTGAAACCTTTCCCCCGGGAGGCGCGCCGTGGCTCAGCAGGGGCCCATTCCCCCGCGCTCTAACCGGCTGTCCGCACCACGCAGCAGCCCGCGCTGGAATGACGCCGAATACACCGACGAAGAGGAACTGCCGCCCTGGGCCGGTCTCGCCGTCGACCCGCGGTGGGCTGACGGCCGCGGCCGCCGGCCGCCCAGCAACCGCCCGCCGGCCGCCCAGCGGCCGCCCACCCGGCGCCCCGAGCACCCCGATGAGCCCCCCCGGGCGTTCCGCCCGGACCCCGCGTTCGCGGACGACGACCCGGAGTTTCCCGGCGAGCCGCCCGCTCCGCCCGTCCGCCCGCGGGGCCGCCAGGCGGCCGCCCGGGCCCGCCGCAACCGCCGTTCGCTGATCCGGTGGGGCAGCGTGCTGGTGGTGGCCGTGGCTATCGGCGTGGGGATCTGGCTGCTGGTCAAGGGGAACAGCGGCCCGGCGCGGCAGCCGGACGCGATCGTCACGACGTTCCAGCCCGGTGAATTCCAGACCGTACCCAATGCCTGCCGCGCGGTGACAGGCAGCACGCTGGACCAGTACCTCCCGGGTAAGCGGGTGGTGGCGTCGCCCAATTCGCTGGACGGCGGTTCGGCCAGCCTGTGCAGCTGGACGCTGGACGCCAAGCCGGCCTACCGGCTGCTGAACGTCCAGGCGCAGGCGTACGCGCCGAACGGGCTGGCCAGCGGGGATGGCAGCGCCACGTTCGCGGCCATCGACGGCTATCAGCAGGCGCTGGCGCAGAAGACCAGGCCACCCAGAGCGTCCCACCTGCCCCGGGCCACGATCAGCCCGCTGCCCGGGCTGGGCAGCAAGGCGTTCGCCGCGGTCCAGCGGATCAGCTCGGGCGGGATCACCACCCACCTGGTGACGGTGGTGGTCCGGGACCACAACGTCCTGGTCACCGCGGTGCTGCAGGGCGACACCGGCCGCGGTGGCTACGGGCCGGTGTCGGCCAGCCAGCTCCAGGCCGGGGCTACCGCCGCGGCCCGGGACGTGCTGGCCCAGCTGAAGTGACCCGGCAGGACACCCGCTAGGCCAGACCGATCGCGGCGGCCGGTTAGGCTTTGCATCCGTGCTGCTGCTCGCCTTCGATACCGCGACGCCCGCCGTGACCGTGGCCCTGTACGACGGGGCGCAGGTGCTGGCCGAGATGACCACCGTGGACGCCCGCCGTCACGGTGAGCTGCTGGCGCCGTCGATCGACACCGTGCTGGCCAAGGCCGGGGCCAGCCGGCTGGACCTCACCGCGGTCGCCGCCGGGACCGGCCCGGGCCCGTACACCGGGCTGCGCGCCGGCCTGGTCACCGCGCGGGTGCTGGGCAGCGCGCTGGGCATCCCGGTGCTCGGCGTGGGCACGCTCGACGTGATCGCCGCCGACGCGGCCGCCGCGGCCGGCGGGCGGGAGTTCATCGTGGCCACCGACGCCCGGCGCCGCGAGGTGTACTGGGCCTGCTATGGCCCGGCTGGCGGCCGGCTGGACGGCCCGGCGGTCGCCCGGCCAGCCGACCTCGCCCTGGCCGGCCCGGATGGCCCGCCGGTGGCGGGCACCGGCCCGCTGCTGTACCCGGACCTGCTGGGGGCGCCGATCGAGCCCGCCTACCCGGGAGCGGGCACGCTGGCCCGGCTGGCCGCCGCGCGGCTGGCCGCGGGTGCGCCCGGGCCCGGCGCGGACCCGGTCTACCTGCGCCGCCCGGATGCCCGGGTGCCAGGGCCGCCGAAGCGGGTGACGGTCCCGTGACCGGCCAGCCCGTGACCAGCCAGCCGGGCCCCGGCGGCACCGGGTCCGGCCCGGCTGGGCCGGCGGCCGTCACGCTCCGCCCGATGACCCGGGCCGACCTGCCCGCGGTGCTCCGGCTGGAGCATGACCTGTTCGGCGACGAGGCATGGACCGAGGGGATGCTCGCCGCCGAGCTGGACGGGGTGGCCAGCGGCCGCTATTACCTGGTGGCCGAGGACCCCGGCGGGCTGGTTGGCTACGCAGGCCTGCTCACCCCCGGCGGGGGGCAGGCGGACGTGCTCACCCTGGCCGTGGCCGAGGATCGCTGGGGGCAGCGGATCGGCGCCACGCTGCTCGACGCGCTGCTGGCGGAGGCGGCCCGGCGTGGCTGCCGCGACGTCTTTCTCGAAGTCCGGGTGGACAACTACCGGGCGCAGCGGCTGTATCAGCGGCGCGGGTTCACCGAGATCGGCGTCCGGCGCGGCTACTACCAGCCGTCCGGCACCGACGCCCTGGTGATGCGGCGCAGTGCCAGCCCAGGGGGGCCACCCTCCGGAACCCCCCGATCGCCCTCCGGCCGAGCCGCCGAGCCCGAACGCGGCGGCGGGCGGGCCGGGCCGGGACGTGCCCGGTGAGCGGGCCGCTGGTGCTGGGCATCGAGACGTCCTGCGACGAGACCGGGGCGGGCCTGGTCCGCGGGCACGAGCTGCTGGCCGACTCGGTCGCCTCCAGCGTCGCCGAGCACGCCCGGTTCGGCGGGGTGGTGCCCGAAGTGGCCAGCCGCGCGCATCTGGAGGCCATGGTGCCAGCCGTGGACCGGGCGCTGGCCACGGCCGGGGTCAGGCTGGCCGATGTGGACGCGATCGCGGTGACCGCCGGGCCCGGGCTGACCGGCGCCCTGCTGGTCGGCGTGTGCGCGGCCAAGGCGTACGCGCTCGCCCTGGGCAAGCCGCTGTACGCGGTTAACCACCTGGCCGCGCACATCGCCGTGGACCAGCTGGAGCACGGGCCGCTGCCCGAGCCCGCCATCGCCCTGCTGGTCTCCGGCGGGCACTCCTCACTGCTGCTCACCCGGGACGTGGCGGGCGACGTGCAGCCCCTCGGCGCCACTATCGACGACGCCGCGGGTGAGGCCTACGACAAGGTGGCCCGGCTGCTCGGGCTGCCGTTCCCGGGCGGCCCGCCGATCGATCAGGCGGCCCGGTCCGGGGACCCGGCGGCGATCGCCTTCCCCCGGGCCAAGTACCACGACCAGTCGCTCGACTTCTCGTTCTCCGGGCTGAAGACCGCGGTCGCCCGCTGGGTGGAAGCCCAGCAGGCGGCCGGGCTGAGCGTGCCGGTCGCCGACGTGGCCGCGTCGTTCCAGGAGGCCGTCACCGACGTGCTGACCCGCAAGGCGGTACAGGCCTGCGCCGCTCACGGCGTCGGGCACCTGGTTATCGGCGGGGGAGTGGCGGCCAACTCGCGGCTGCGCGCGCTGGCCGCGGAGCGCTGCGCCGCGGCGGGCATCCAGCTCCGGGTGCCCCGGCCCGGCCTGTGCACGGACAACGGCGCTATGGTGGCGGCGCTCGGCGCGGAACTGGTGGCCCGGGGGGCCGGCCCGTCGGCCCTGGACGTCGGGGCGGACTCCGCCCTGCCGGTGACCAGCGTCGTCGCCGGGCGGACCGCGGCCTGAGCCCAGCGTGGCACCCATCCGGTGGTGACCTGCTCAGTTTGACGATACGGCGCACCGAGGCTACTGTTCGGGACTGGCACTCTCTAGGGTAGAGTGCTAATACGACGAGGCTGGTCTGGCACCCGCGACGACAGCTAGCCGGGGTCGTTCTTCCTGTAGTCGTTTCCGCCATCCTTTCCGGAGGGGGAGGTCAGATCGTGACGACCGCCACCAAGGTTGTTCTCAAGCCGCTCGAAGACCGGATCGTGGTCCGTACGCTCGAAGCCGAGCAGACCACGGCGTCCGGGCTAGTCATCCCGGACACCGCCAAGGAGAAGCCCCAGGAGGGCGAAGTCCTGGCAGTGGGCCCGGGCCGTTTCGACGACGCTGGCGCCAAGCGCGTCCCGATGGACGTGAAGGTGGGTGACGTCGTGCTGTACAGCAAGTACGGCGGCACCGAGGTGAAGTACCACGGCGAGGAGTACCTGGTGCTCTCCGCCCGTGACGTGCTCGCCATCATCGAGAAGTAAGAGGCGGCTCGGCCGGCGGGCTGTCCCGCCCAGGATGCCCGCTTCGGACCACCGCCCCGGCGCTTCCGGCTCCGGGGCGGTCGTCCGTAGCACGCCCGTTGCGCAGCGGCTGGCCGCTGTGCGCAACGACCTAGACAACGCAATTTGAGGTGCTCATGGCCAAGATGCTGGAGTTCGACGAGGAGGCACGGCGCTCTCTCGAGCGCGGTGTGAACCGGCTCGCGGACGCTGTGAAGGTGACGCTGGGCCCGAAGGGCCGCAACGTCGTCATTGACAAGAAGTGGGGCGCTCCGACCATCACCAACGACGGCGTGACCGTCGCGCGTGAGATCGACCTGGAGGACCCGTACGAGAATCTGGGTGCTCAGCTCGCCAAGGAAGTAGCGACCAAGACCAACGACGTGGCCGGCGACGGCACCACCACGGCGACCGTGCTGGCCCAGGCGATGGTCCGGGAGGGCCGCCGCTCGGTGACCGCGGGCGCGAACCCCATCGCACTGAAGCGGGGCATCGACGAGGCCGCCAGCGTCGTGTCCGATCGGCTGCTCGAGATGGCCCGGGATGTCGAGGAGCAGCAGGAGATCGCGCACGTGGCCACGGTTTCGGCCCAGGATGCGCAGATCGGTGAGCTGATCGCGGAGGCGTTCAGCAAGGTCGGCAAGGACGGTGTGATCACCGTCGAGGAATCGCCGACAATGGGGCTCGAGCTCGAGTTCACCGAGGGAATGCAGTTCGACAAGGGCTACATCTCTCCGTATTTCATTACCGACCAGGAGCGCATGGAAGCGGTCCTCGAGGACGCCTACATCCTGCTGCACAGCGGCAAGATCTCCTCGATGACCGATTTCCTGCCGCTGCTGGAAAAGATCGCGCAGACCAAGAAGCCGTTCCTGGTGATTGCCGAGGACGTCGAGGGCGAGGCGCTGTCCACGCTGGTCGTGAACAAGATCCGCGGGCTGCTGGCGGTGGCCGCGGTCAAGGCGCCCGGCTTCGGTGACCGGCGCAAGGCCATGCTCGGTGACATGGCCGTGCTGACCGGCGGCCAGGTCGTCAGCGAGGAGGTCGGCCTCAAGCTGGAGCTGGTCGGCCTGGAGACACTGGGCACCGCGCGCCGGATCGTGGTGACCAAGGACACCACCACGATCGTGGACGGCGCCGGGGACAGCAGCGAGATCCAGGACCGGGTCCGCCAGCTGCAGGCCGAGATCGAGAACACCGACTCGGACTGGGACCGGGAGAAGCTGCAGGAGCGCGTGGCCAAGCTGTCCGGCGGGGTCTGCGTGCTCCGGGTGGGTGCGGCAACCGAGGTGGAGCTGAAGGAGAAGAAGCACCGCCTGGAGGACGCGATCTCGGCCACCCGGGCCGCCATCGAGGAAGGCATCATCCCCGGCGGCGGCAGCGCCCTCGTGCACATCGCGGCTGACCTGGGTGATCTCGGCAAGACGGGTGACGAGGCGACCGGGGTCGGTGTGGTGCGCACCGCGCTGCTCTCGCCGACGCGCTGGATCGCCGAGAACGCCGGTGTGGAGGGCATGGTCGTCGTGGCCAAGGTGCGGGAGCTCGGTTTCGGCCAGGGCTTCAACGCGGCCACCGGCGAGTACGGTGACCTGGTGGCCCAGGGCGTGATCGACCCGGTCAAGGTGACCAGGTCGGCCGTGCTCAACGCCGCCTCGATCGCAGCCATGCTGCTCACCACCGAGGCGCTGGTCGCGGACAAGCCGGAGGAAGAGGACGACGCCGCCGCGGGCGGCCACGGCCACAGCCACCCGCACTGAGGCTGATCGGCACGGCCCGCGGGCCCCGTTCCGGCGCACACCGGAACGGGGCCCGCGGCATTAGACGGGACGCCCAGCGTGACTTTTCCGGCGCAGCGGGCGTGCCGCCGAGGGGTCACAATGCCGCGATATCTTCGCCGCGAAAGGAGAGCACCCCCCGCTTTTCTGGGCATCATCCAGTCGTGAGCGAGGGATGCATGATCCGGGCCGTAGCTGACAGCGGGGCCGCCGGGAGGGCTGGCCGGGCCGCAGGCCCCCGCAGCCAGGCGGCCGGCGACCACGCGGATCCCGAGGGGGGCGGCTTCGGCGACCTGGCCAGTCTCGCGGTGCGCGGCCATCCGGGGGCGATCGAGGCCCTGCTGGAGCAGATCCGCCCGATGGTGGTGCGGTACTGCCGGGCCCGGCTGGGCCGGATCACCGGGCACTACTACGTGGCTGACGACGTGGCCCAGGAGGTCTGCCTGGCCGTCCTGTCGGCGCTGCCCCGGTACCGGGACATGGGCAGGCCGTTCGCGTCGTTCGTGTTCGGCATCGCTTCGCACAAGGTGGCCGACGCCGCGCGCAACGCGTCCCGGCTCGCGGTGCCGTACGACAGCCTGCCCGACGGCCCGGACGACGGGCCCGGGCCGGAAGAGACCGTTGTCGCCTACATTGAGGCGGAACGGGCCAGGGCGCTGCTTGCCCAGCTCCCGCATCACCTTCGTGAGCTGCTACTACTACGCGTGGTGACAGGTCTGTCAGCCGAGGAAACGGGTAACGTGCTCGGCATGTCAGCAGGAGCGGTCCGGGTGGCCCAGCACCGGGCGCTGGCCCGGCTCCGGGCCCTCGCGGTCGAGGAGTCGATTGCGTGATCACGGGGCGCGGACCGGGAGCGCCCGGCGCG
>Ga0207665_10001155_pt1 | contig 17730 bp, 19 predicted proteins | sample LARL112metaG_FD_184351 | JGI IMG/M metagenome (GOLD analysis project Ga0207665, IMG submission 184351) | Corn, switchgrass and miscanthus rhizosphere microbial communities from Kellogg Biological Station, Michigan, USA - LAR L11-2 metaG... | ecosystem: Host-associated > Plants > Roots >...
TGGTCGGGCCGGCGTTCGTGAGGACGATCGTGTTCCCCGCTGAGCTCGAGTCGTCGGCGAGCCAGAGCGCGGAGGCCACGCCGGCGACCACAGCAACGACGAGCGCGAGCAGCGTCGGCCAGATCCAGTCGCCCGGATACCAGCCGACCCGGCGGCGCCAGCGGGCGCCGAGCCTTGCGCTCAGGCCCGGATTGGCGGGCAGCCGCTCGCCGCACTCGAGGCAGTACTCCTGGTCTTCGGCGTACGGGGTGCTGCAGCGCGGGCAGCGCCGGTCGTCCTCGGAAGGAGGCACTCAGCCCTCCTGCTGGTCGGCCGCGTGGAACATCGTGTCTTCCGAGGCCGGCTGCTCGGCCTCGTCGGGCGGCTCGACGGTGCGGCCGCAGTTGGCGCAGAAGCTCGCGTCGGCCGGCAGCGGGTGCCCGCAGTCCACGCATACGACGACGGCCTCGGCGCCGACCGGCCGGCCGCAGTTGGCGCAGAAGTGAGAGCCCCACGGCACCGGAGCGCCGCACTCGCAGGTCGTCGGCGCGCGGCGCGCGGTCGCCACCGACTCGAGCATCGAGTCGAGCTCGCGGAGCCGGTCCTCGAGCGCCACGATCTCGCGGCACTGCTCGATCAGCAGCTGGTCGCGGAAGTTCGAGCGCCGGTACATCTCGAGGGTCAGCCCGCCGAGGTCGCGGATGCGTTCCTCGCGGGCCTTCAGGATCGCGCGCCGCTCGCGCCGGAGTGCTCCCGGCGACGGCGCACGGCGGAACACGGGCGGTGACCCGGGCGCGGGAGCCGCAGCGGACGAGCGGCTTCCGATGCGGCTGAGCAGGGAAAAACGCGCCACGAGCGGCGCGAGTCTAGCAGCGGCTCGGGCCGTCCTAGACTCTGCGCTCGTCGACGGCGCGGCGGCCGAAGCCGGTCACGAAGCCGATGAAGAGGAGCACGCCGACGATCCCGATCACGATGCCGACCCAGGGGATCGCGAAGCCGAAGACGATCCCGATCACGATGAGCGCGATTGCGACGCCGATCACGACGCTAGAGGTCGATCACGACGAGCCGCTCTTCGGTGAACTCGCGCACGGCGTACGCCGGGCCCTCGCGGGTGTTGCCCGAGTCCTTGACCCCGCCGTACGGCATCTGGTCGGAGCGGAAGGTCGGCGCCTCGTTCACGATCACGCCGCCGAACTCGAGCTCCTGCGCGGCTCGCATCGCCGAGTCGAGCCGGCTGGTGAAGATGCCGGCCTGGAGGCCGAAGCGCGTCGAGTTCGCCAGCTCGATCGCCTCGTCCAGCGAGTCGACCCCGTTCACGGTCACGACCGGCCCGAACACCTCCTCGCAGCTGACCTTCAGCTCCGGCGACGCGTTCCCGATCACGGTCGGCCGGATCAGGCCGTCCTGCTCCTCACCGCCGCTCAGGATCTCGGCGCCGCCATCCCGCGCCTCGCCGATCCACTCGAGGATCCGCTCCTTCGCGCCCTCGTCGATCACCGGCCCGACGTCCGTCTCCTCGTCGGCGGGATCGCCGACCTTCAGGGCCTGGACGCGCGGTAGGAACGCCTCGACGAACCGGTCGTACGCGTCGCGCTCGACGTAGATGCGCTGGACGGAGATACAGCTCTGGCCGGCGAACGAGAACGCGTTGGCCGCCATCGAGGCCGCCGCCGCCTCGACGTCGGCGTCGGCGGTGACGATCACCGGCGTTGCGTTGCCGAGCTCGAGGTTGACCTTCTTCTTCGCGGCGCGCTCCTTGATCCCCCAGCCGACCGGGCCCGAGCCGGTGAACGTGATCGCCTTCACGCGCTCGTCCTCGACCAGCACGTCGCCGATCTCGGACGACGGCCCGACGACGACGCTGAGCCAGCCGGGTGGCAGACCCGCCTCCTCCTCGAGCTCGGCGAGCATCAGGGCCGAGAGCGGGGTCTGGCTCGCAGGCTTGAGCACGACCGGGCAGCCCGCGGCGAGCGCAGGGGCGAGCTTGTGCGCGACGAGGTTCAGCGGGAAGTTGAACGGCGAGATCGCGCCGACGATCCCGATCGGCCGGCGCAGAGTGAAGGCGAGCTTGCCCTCGCCGGCCTGCGCGGCGTCCATCGGCACCACCTCGCCGGCGAGCTTGCGGGCCTCGACCGCCGCGAACGTGTACGTGGACATGGCGCGCGAGGTCTCGACCCGCGCGGCCTTGAGCGGCTTGCCGGCCTCGTCGGAGATCTGCCGCGCGATCTCGTCGTGGCGCCGCGCGATCCCCGCGACGACCTTGACGAGGATCTCAGCGCGCTTGTGCGCCGGCAGCGGCTCGAGCAGCGCCTGCTCGGCGGCGTCGATCGCCCGCTTCGTCTCGGCGGCGCCGGCCTTCGCGATCCGTGCGACCGGCTCGCTGGAGTAGGGCGAGCGAACCTCGACCCAGTCGCCGGTCTCGACCCACTCGCCGGCGACGAAGAGCTTGCGGTCTGCGACGGTTGTCGCCATGGCGCAAGTCTAGGAATACTCGGGCACGTGGCGCTCGACATTCGGTACGCGCGGAGCGGCGGCGTCTCGATCGCCTACCAGGTGGTGGGCGGCGGCGACGTCGACCTCGTCTACGTCCCGGACTACGTCTCGAACCTCGTCTACGCGTGGGAGACGCCCTACTGGCGCGGTTTCTACGACCGGCTCGCGGAGCGCTTCCGGCTGATCTTGTTCGACAAGCGCGGCACCGGCCTGTCCGATCTGGGCGGCTCGTTTCCAGCGCTCGAGACGCGCATGGACGACGTGCGCGCCGTCCTCGATGCGGTCGGTTCCTCGACGGCCGTGCTGCTCGGCTCGCACGACGGCTGCTCGATGGCGGCGCTCTACGCAGCGACCTATCCCGAGCGCACCAGGGCGCTCGTGCTGTTTCACCCCGTTGCTCACGACCCGGAAGCTCAGACCGAGGCGGCTCGTGAAGACCTGGCGCGCCTGCGCGACACCTGGGGGACGCAAGAGCTCGCCGACGAGATCCTCGCGGAAGGATCTCCGTCGCTTGCCGACGACCACGCGTACCGGGAGTGGTTCGCAAACTGGCTCCGCGTCGGCGCAAGCCCGTCCGTCGCCTATGCCTTGAACCGTGCCTGGTTCGAGACGGACCTGCGCGAGGTTCTGCCGTCGATCCGCGTGCCCACGCTCGTGCTCTACCGCGACGTCGAGGCCGTGCTTGCACGCGACGTCGCGGACCGAATCCCCGGTGCGAAGGCCACTCGCGTCTCGGGCGCCGACTACAGCGAGATGTGGCTCTCGACCGAGATCCCCGAGGAGATCGAGCGGTTCGTCGCGGGCGAGCCGGTCGTCGAGGTCCCCGACACCGTCCTTGCAACTGTGCTCTTCACCGACATTGTCGGCTCCAGCGCGGTCGCGGCCGAGCTCGGCGACCGTGCGTGGCGCGAGCTGCTCGAGCGGCACCACGCGCTCGTGCGGCGCGAGCTCGCGCGCTACCGAGGCGAGGAGAAGGACACGGCCGGGGACGGGTTCTTCGCGACGTTCGACGGCCCGGCGCGGGCGATTCGCTGTGCCGACGCGATCGTGGCTGGTGTCCCTGGCCTGGGGCTCGAGGTCCGTGCAGGCGTGCACACCGGCGAGTGCGAGCTGCACGAGGGCAAGGTCGCCGGCCTCGCGGTCGTCATCGGCGCGCGCGTCGCGGCCGCGGCGCGGGGCGGTGAGGTGCTCGTCTCGCAGACCGTCAAGGACCTCGTCGCGGGCGCCGGTCTCGAGTTCGAGGACCGCGGCGAGCACGAGCTGAAGGGCGTCCCCGGCACCTGGCGTGTCTACGCGGTCGAGCGGTGAGCTAGTGCCGTCGGTCTCGCGGATCTCCGTCACCCCGGCGCGGACCTTGCGCCTCGCGCATCCGGCCCCGTGGAGCGGCCGGCGCGAGCCGCGCAGCGGCGTCGACATCCCGTTCGGCGTCCATGCGGCCGTGGAGATGCCCGGCCGCGTGCGCCTCGGGGACGAGGTCGAGCGGCTCTAAGCTGGGCGGCGTGACCGACGCGTACATCGTCGACGCCGTCCGCTCGCCGTTCGGCAAGCGGAACGGGACGCTGGCGACGCTTCGGGCCGACGAGCTGGCGGGCCAGGTGCTGAACGCTCTCGTCGAGCGGAACGGCCTCGACCCGGCAGAGGTCGAGGACGTGCAGATGGGGTGCGTCTCGCAGGTCGGCGAGCAGGGGTGGAACATCGCGCGGATGGCGGCGCTCGTCGCCGGCTGGCCGGACTCCGTCCCGGGCGCGACGATCGACCGCCAGTGCGGCTCGTCGCTCCAGGCGTGCTTCACCGCAGCGTCCGCCGTGTCCGCAGGCCAGCTCGACCTGGTCGTCGCGGCGGGGGTCGAGTCGATGTCACGGGTGCCGATCGGCTCGAGCGGCGGCGACCTCTCGCCGAAGCTGTTCGAGCGCTGGGAGATCGTGCCGCAGGGGATCTCGGCCGAGCTGATCGCCGAGGAGTGGGGGCTCTCGCGAGAGGAGCTCGACGCATACTCGTACGAGTCGCACCGGCGCGCACTTGCCGCGATCGACGAGGGGCGGTTCGAGCGCGAGGTGGTGCCGGTCGAGGTCTCGAACCCGCACGCCGGCGTGCTCTTCGGCGTCGACGAGACGCCGCGGGCGGACACCTCGCCCGAGGCCCTGGCGGCGCTCGAGCCGGCGTTCCTGCCCGAAGGCAAGGTCACAGCGGGGAACTCGAGCCAGATCTGCGACGGCGCCGCCGCCGTGCTGGTGGCGAGCGAGGAGGCGTGCGGGCGGCTCGGCCTCGAGCCACGGGCGCGGTTCGTCTCGTTCGGCCTCGCGGGAGTCGACCCCAGGCTGATGCTCCACGGCAACCCGCAGGCGAGCGCACGTGCGCTGGAACGCGCGGGCCTCACGTGGGAGGACGTCGGGGTGATCGAGGTGAACGAGGCGTTCGCGTCGGTGGCGCTCCAGTTCATGCGCGACACCGGCCTCGACGAGCGCTGGGCCGACGTCAACCCGAACGGCGGCGGCATCTCGCTCGGCCACCCGCTCGGCGCGACCGGCGCCCGGGTGACGGCGACGTTGCTGAACGAGCTCGACCGCCGCGGCGCGCGCTATGGCGTCGCGACGATGTGCGTCGGCTTCGGGCAGGCCATCGCCGCCGTGATCGAACGCCTCTAGAGCCGAGCCGTGAAGTCACACATCCGGCACGGAGCCGTCACGCACCCGTGACGATTTCGCCGCTACCGTCAAGAGCGGGGGTTAGGGGCCGAAGGCCCCCGGGGGGAAAGGTTCATCGCGTGTGCCTAGAGCGCGCAGCACGTAGGATCGCGCGCCGTGGAGATCTCGCGGGTCGGCGTGGTCGGGCTGGGCACGATGGGTGCCGGCATCGCCCAGGTCTGCCTGCAGGCCGGTCTCGAGGTCGTCGGCCGCGACGTCGCGCCGGAACTCGGGGAGCGTGCTCGCGGGCGGATCGACCACTACCTCTCGCGCGGCGTCGAGAAGGGTCGGTTGACCCCGGATGCCAAGGAGGAGGCGCTCGGGAACCTCACGCTCACGACCGAGCTCTCCGATCTCGCCGGCTGCCAGCTCGTGATCGAGGCTGCCTTCGAGGATCTCGGCGTCAAGCGCGAGCTCTTCGGCGAGCTCGACCGGATCGTCCCGGCGCCGGCGATCCTGGCCACGAACACCTCGGCGCTGTCGGTCACGCAGATGGCGGACGCGACCCGGACGCCGGAGCGGGTCGTTGGGCTCCACTTCTTCAACCCGGCCCCGGTGCTGCCCCTCGTCGAGGTCGTGCGCACCGCGCACACGAGCGACGAGACGTTCGACACGGCCTACGCCTTCGCCCAGCGGATCGGCAAGGAACCGGTCGCCTGTAACGACACGCCCGGCTTCATCGTCAACCGGATCCTGATCCCGCTCCTGAACGACTGCGTCCGCGTGCTGGACGAGGCACGTGTGAGCCCCGAAGACGTCGACCGCGCGATGCGCTTCGGCGCCAACTGGCCGATCGGGCCGTGCGCGCTGATCGACCTGATCGGCGTCGACGTCCACGTCCACGCCTCGGAGGCGCTCCACGCGGCGCTGGGCGAGGAGCGGATGGCGGCGCCCCAGCGGCTCGTCGAGATGCAGCGCGAGGGCCTGCTCGGCCGCAAGACCGGGCAGGGCTTTTTCACCTACGACGGCTAGCGCGCGAGCCGTGTCCAGACGTTCTGGACGAGCTGCGAGACCGCCGGGTCGGTGATCGAGGCCGTGAAGTCCAGCGTGCCGGCGGCGAAGACCCGCGCGCCCGACGGGCTTTCGTAGTACGTCATCTCGGCGTCGTGCTTGCCGATCGCGTTCGGCACGCGTGCGAGCACGCGCGTCCCCGGTGGCGAGCTCGGCGCGCGGGAGTCGATCTCGATCCCGTAGCGCCCGAAGCTCGAGCCGTTGCGCAGCGCGGTGCCGGCGAACGCCCACGGCATCGAGGTCGCGCCTTCGACGACGTACGGCGCCTGGCTCGTCCCGTAGTTGCTCGCCGACCACTGCGCGCCGACGAGCGCCGCTTCGGGCCGGCGGAGGCTCCGCCACATCGCGACTCGCCGGATCGTGTGGCCGGAGCGGTTGATCTTCCAGAAGAAGTTGTTCGCGGAGAGGAACATCAGGTCGCCGCCGAGGTCGCGGTAGCGCTGGACGACGTCGTAGACGTGCCCGGTCACGTACTCCTCGTGGCCCGGGAAGACGACGAGGTCGTACGCGCGGCGCAGCTCGTCGCCGCTCTTGATGCGCTCGAGGTCGTCGTCCGAGAGGAAGTCGACCTGCTTGCCGGTCCTGCTCAGCCACGAAATGAAGCTCAGGTCCCAGTCGTGGAAGCGGAAGGGCACGCCGAAGTCGAGGAACGGCCGTGAGAGGTCGACGGTCGGGCTCGCCCCGCCGACGTACCAGCTGTCGCCCCAACCGTCGCCGTTGGCGTCGAGGAAGTTGTACGCCTGCCACGTATTGGTCGAGAGCACGACCGCGACCTTGTGCTCGCCGAGCGTCTTCGGATGCAGGATGAGCGGCGCGTAGCCGACCCGCCCGTCCGAGGCCGTCACCCGCAGGAAGTAGAGGCCGGTCTGGATGCCGGCGGGGCTGATCTGGACGTAGTGCGTCGTGCTCCCGTGCTGGCCCCAGTCGAGCTGGACGGACGGTGAGACTGCGACGCCGCCGGTGCGGAGGTCCCGCACCGACGGGGTGGCGACGTTGGCGAACGAGAACAGCTGCAGGCGCACGCGGCGCGCGTCGGTCGAGATGGCGGCCGTGGCCACACCCCCGGCGGGGTAGCTCCGCGCGAGGAAGCCGACCTGCACGCCCTGGACGTGAACGACGAGGCCGCTCGTGAGCTTCGCGCGTCGCGGCGGCTCGTACCCGTAGACGCGGCGGGCGCCGTTCGCGCCGGTGACGACGAAGCGGACGAGGTACGTCCGGTCGGGAGTCGCTCGCGCCGGCCGCCAGGCGATCGTGTGCGGCCCGGCGCCGAGCTGCCGGCGCGTGCTCCAGATCGTCCGCACGGGCCGCCGCACCTCGTCGGTCGCCACCACGCGCACCTCGACCGTCGCCGGCCTGTTCAGGGCGAAGCGGAAGAGCGCGCGGTCCCGGAACGCGTCGCCGTTCGGGCTGACGGTCGTCAGCCACGGGGTGTCGCCGGCGAACGGCGTGCCGCCGTTCGAGACCCGCAGGCCGAGCAGCCGGGGCGGTCCTTGTTGCGGGGCAGCAGCGGCCGTCGCGGCGACGGCGAGCGCCGCGGCGAGGGCCGCGAATATCCGTTTACGCATTCCTTACAACCCGCTTATCCCCAACACACCTAGCGTGCCGATACTTACGAGCACATGAGGCGGTTCCTCGTCATTTCCGCCGTGCTCACGGCACTCACCGTACCGCTCGCGCAGGCCGGGACTTCCCAGGGCGACGGCACGCTCTCGGTCAAGAAAGGCCGCGGCACGCTCATGCTCAAGCTGAAGGGCACGGTGATCGGCCGCGTGAACACCAGCGGGCGCGTCCAGATCCGGGATCTCAAGCCGTTCGACGGCAACAACCCGCAGCTGACCTGCCAGCCGAAGCCGCGGCACCTCTCGCTCGGCGTCACGCTTTGTACCGGCAAGAACATCGCCTTCCGCGTCAATGACGGCCGCTTCAACGTCAGCGTCAAGGGCAACGGGATCTCGATCTCTGCGGTCGGGCGCGGTTGGGTCGACGTCGACGGCACCGGTGAGACCGGGGTCGCCGACGGCCTGATGTCGATCGACAACGGCCCGTACCAGTCGCTCCCGGACGCGAAGGCCACCTTCTACCTCGGCACGCCGCCGTCGCAGCCGGTGCGGTAGGACCGGTCTGGCATCCTGAGGCCGTGGCAGCCCAGGCGCAGACCGTGCTGGTGGTCGAGGACGAGTCCTCGATCGCGTCCTTCGTCGCGCTCTATCTGAAGAACGCCGGCTACGGCGTTCGCACGGCCGCGACGGGCGGCGACGCCCTCACGCAGGCCGAGTCCGAGCGGCCCGACCTGATCGTGCTCGACCTGATGCTCCCGGACATCGACGGGATCGAGGTGTGCCGCCGGATCCGCAAGAACTCCGACGTCCCGATCCTGATGCTGACAGCGCGCGACGAGGACGTCGACAAGATCATCGGCCTCGAGGTCGGCGCCGACGACTACCTGACGAAGCCGTTCAACCCGCGCGAGCTCGTCGCTCGCGTGAAGTCGATCCTGCGCCGCTCGGTGCCCGACCGCCGCGAGATGGAGTCGAAGCAGATCGTGCACGGCGACCTCGAGATCGACGCCGGCCGCCGCGAGGCGCGCGTCCACGGCGAGGAGGTCCAGCTCGCGCCGAAGGAGTTCGACCTGCTCTGGGAGCTGCTCGACCACCGCGGGCTCGTGCTCACGCGCGACCAGCTGCTCGAGCGTGTCTGGGGCTACACGTTCGCGGGCGACACGCGCACCGTCGACGTCCACGTGCGCCAGCTGCGCCGCAAGCTCGGTGACGCCTCGCCGATCGTCACCGTGTGGGGGGTCGGCTACAAGGTCGCTCCGCCCCGCGACGCGGCCGTCAACGCCTAGGCGGCGGTGGCCGCGATGCTGCGGTCGCTCCGCTTCCAGCTCCCGGCGCTCTTCCTGCTCGGGATCGTCGTCTCCGGTTTGGTCTCGGCCGCGATCGCGCTGCGGCTCTTTCAGAGCTACGCGCAGACGCGGTCGAGCGACCAGGCCTACGACGAGGTGGCGCGCGAGGCGACGGGCCTGACGCAGCTGTACGTGAAACGCGCGGGCTTCCAGCGCCTCTCGGCCAAGAACCTCGAGCTCGCGACCGGCGACCGAATCTTCTACACGGGGCTGAACCTCTTCCCGGGTCAGTCGCCCGCGTTCACGCCCCTGCCGAAGGGCGTCCTCAACCAGCGGGCGTTCCGGAACCGGACCAAGCCGCTGCGCTTCCAGTTTCGCGCGCCGAAGAGCGGCGAGACGCTGCTCGCCGCGGCCAAGCGCGTGACGATCGGCCACCAGACGCTCGGAGTCCTGGTCGTCGCGAAGCCGAAGACGCTGCTTACGCAACGCTGGCTCGCGCTGATCGAGCGGCTACTGCTGGCGTTCGCGGCGGGCCTGGTCGTCGCCGCCGCCTTCGCGTGGTACCTGTCGCGCCGGATCACGACGCCCGTGTTGCAGCTCTCGGTCGCGGCGGACGAGGTAGCGGCGGGGAACTACGACGTCGACGTGCCGGAGGGCGGCGCGGGGGAGATCGGCGAGCTCGCGGACCGGTTCGGCCAGATGGCGTCCCGCCTGGCCGAGGCCGAGGAGCTCGAGCGCAACTTCCTGATGTCGGTCTCACACGAGCTGCGCACCCCGCTGACGGCGATCCGCGGCCACGTCGAGGCGCTGCGCGAGGGCGTGGTCACCGACGAGGAGCTGCGGGTCGCTTCCCTCACGGTGATCGCGGCCGAGGCCGAGCGGCTCGAGCGGCTCGTCGGCGATGTGCTCGACCTCGCCAAGCTCGACGCGCACCGCTTCACGGTCCTCCAGGAGGAAGTCGACATGGGGCGGCTGGTCGACAACGCCTACGCCGCCTTCAGCGAGGAGGCGCGGCGGCGCGGGATCGAGTACCAGTGCGAGGTCGAGGCGAAGCCGGTGATCGTCTCCGACGGCGACCGCGTGCTCCAGATCATCTCGAACCTGCTCTCGAACGCCTTTCGCTGGACGCCCGACGGCGGGCGCGTGGGGCTGGAGCTGAGCGCGACCGACGGCACGGTCTACGTCGCCGTCGCGGACAGCGGGCCCGGCGTGCCGCCCTCGCAGCGGGAGCGGATCTTCCGGCCGTTCTGGTCGCGCGGCGGCGGCGGCACCGGCCTCGGCCTCGCGATCGCGAGCGAGCTGGCGGGCGCGCTCGGCGGCCGGATCGAGCTCGAGTCGTCCGCCGACAAGGGCAGCCGCTTCGAGCTGGTCCTGCCGACGCGGCCCCGGTAGCCTCCGCGCGTGGTCGCCGCCCCCGAGCTCGTCCAGCTGCCGCGCCGGCGATCGCCGCTTCGGGCCGCGCTCGTCGCGATGCGCCCGCGGCAGTGGTCGAAGAACCTGCTCGTCTTCGCCGGCCTCGTCTTCGCCGCGAAGCTGGGCGACCCGCTGCGCTGGCTCGAGGCCTGCGTCTGCTTCGTCGCGTACTGCGCCATCTCGAGCGCCTCGTACCTCGCGAACGACGTCCGCGACCGGGACGACGACCGGCTGCACCCGGTGAAGCGCTCGCGCCCGATCGCCCGGGGCGAGCTGTCCCCGAGGTCGGCCCTGACCATCGCGGCGGTCCTGGGGCTCGCCGCTCCGCTGCTGGTCGCCCCGCTCGGGCTCGCCTCGGTCCTGCTCGTCTTCGCCTTCGCGGCGCTGCAGGCGGGCTACACGATCCGGCTGAAGCACGTCGTGCTCCTCGACGTGCTGACCATCTCGGCGCTCTTCGTCGTCCGCGCCGCCGCCGGTGCCGAGGCGGTCGACGTCCGCATCTCGCCCTGGCTGTTGCTCTGCACGGCGCTGCTCGCGCTCTTCCTCGCGCTGGCCAAGCGCCGCGGCGAGCTCGTCCTCGTCGGCGCAGGACGGACACCGGGGCGGCCGGTGCTCGACGGCTACTCGCTGGAGCTCGTCGATCAGCTGACCGGGATCGTCGCCTCGGGCACCGTGATCGCCTACGCGATCTACACGGTCACGGCCGGCCATTCGCGCGCGCTGCTGGCAACCGTCCCGTTCGTCGTCTTCGGCGTCTTCCGCTACCTGCTCTTGATGCACCGCTACGACATCGGCGAGGAGCCCGAGCAGGTGCTGCTGAAGGACGTCCCGATCCTGCTCGCGGTGGCGGGGTGGATCGTGACGGCGGCGGCGATCCTCACGCTGACCTGAACCTCAAGCGCAGCCTCCTCCTCGTTGCCGCCCTGACGGTCGCGGTGGTGGTCGCTCTTGGCTTCTACTCCGACGGCAAGCTCTTCGACGAGCTGGCCAGCTTCCGCTGGGAGCTGTTCCCGCTGGCGCTTGCCCTCACGACGGTCAACTACCTGTTGCGCTTCTGGCGCTGGGACCGCTACCTCAAGCGCGTCGACATCCACGTGCCGTTCGGCCGCAGCCTCTCGATCTTCGCGGCCGGCCTGACGATGACGATCACCCCGGCGAAGCTCGGCGAGCTGCTCAAGTGCGCGCTCCTGCACCGCTCGTTCGCGGTGCCGGTGCGCCGCTCCGCGCCGGTGGTGCTCGCCGAGCGCGTGACCGACGCGAGCGGCGTCGTGGTCCTGGCACTGGTCGGCGGAGCGGGAACCCGCAGTTGGCCGCTCCTTGTGCTGGCCGGGATTGCGGTCGTCGGCGCCGTCGCGATCGTGCGGAGCCCGCTGCTCGAGCGGTTCGCGTTCTTCGGCGAGGCTGCCGAGGCGTCCCGCGCGCTCCTGACCGTCCCGCTCTTCGTCGCGATGACGCTCCTCTCGGCGGTGTCGTGGTTCTTCGAGAGCCTCGCCGCCTACGTCTGCGTCCGGGGCCTCCACCTCGACCTGTCGCTCGGCGACACGATCGTCGTCTTCTCGCTCGGAAGCCTCGCCGGCGCCGCCTCGTTCCTGCCCGGCGGCCTCGGCGTCGCCGACGCGAGCATGACGGGGCTGATCCGGCTGCTCGGCGACACGACGAAGGCGGCAGCCGCCGCGGGGACGGTCCTGATCCGCCTCGCGACGCTCTGGTACGGCGTGCTGCTCGGGCTGATCGGGCTCGCGGTCGAAGAGCGGTTGGCCCGGCGTCAGCCGGTGCGGCGCTCTTCCATGCGGTAGACGATCGCGTCTTCACTTGTCTCGAGCTTCCGCTCGAGCGTCGACATCCGCCGCTCGACCGACTTCCAGCTCGAGGTGATCAGGTCGACGAGCAGTCCCAGGTCGTCGACGCGCGCGTGGCGCTCGGAGAGCAGGTCGCCCTCGATGCGCTCGAGCCGCCGGATCACCTGGTTCGTCAGGCCTCGGATCTCGGCGAGGTTGCGGCCGACCGGGCGGACCTGCTCCTGCAGCCCGTCCACGACGGCGTGCTCGATCTTCGCCGGGATCGTCGCCTCGAGCTCGGCAGCGGTCTGCGCCAGCTCCTCGACCTGTGCGCGGGCCCGCTCGAGCACGGCGTCCACCGCGGCCGCGTCGGGCCGCCCCTCGGCGGCTTCGCGGAGCCGCTCTCGTGCCTTTTCGATCGCGTCGTCGGTCATCGGCGGAGAGCGTAGAACTGCGGTCGGATGGCACTCTGTGCGTGATGGAGACGGTGGAGCGGGACGAGCAGCGCCTCGACACTGGCCTCGCGTACAGAGAGGGCGAGCCCGTGCTGGTCACGATTCGCCGGCGCGGCCGGCGGTACGACCTGCGCGACGACGGTCGCGCGGTGGAGCTCGCCGGGCGGCCGGCTGGCTGGCGCGAGGCCGCGGCAGCTGCGGTCGGCGACCTCGGCCTGAACCTGACGCGGACCGGCGTCGTCTCTGTCCCCGCCGTCGAGGGCGGCGTCGACCGCGACTGGCTGGCGGGGCGCGTCGCCGAGGCGTCGCTCGCCGTGTACGACGCGCTGCTCGAGCTCGAGTGAAGGCCGCCGAGCTCGACTACGAGCTCCCGCCGGAGCTGATCGCGCAGACCCCGCTCGAGCGGCGGGACTCGTCACGGCTGCTCGTGCACGACCGCGCGACCGGCGAGACGCGGCACCGACGCTTCGATCAGCTGGCCGAGGAGCTTCCCGCGGGCACGCTCGTCGTCGTGAACGACACGCGCGTGCTCCCGGCGCGGCTGCGACTCGAGCGGCCGGGCGGCGGCGTGGCCGAGGTGCTGCTGCTCGAGCGCCTCGGCTCGAACGGCACCTGGGAAGGGCTTGCCCGGCCGTCCCGGAAGCTGAGGCCGGGCCAGCGGCTCGGGCCCGTCGAGCTGATCGAGCCGCTCGGGGAAGGGCGCTGGAAGCTGCGGCTCGAGGGGGCGCCCGCCGGCGAGGCCCCGCTGCCGCCGTACATCAACGAGCCGCTCGCCGACCCCGAGCGCTACCAGACGGTCTATGCGGCGCAAGAGGGCTCCGCCGCCGCACCGACGGCTGGATTGCACTTCACGCCGGAGTTGCTGGCGCGGTTTGACGTCGAGCGTGTGACGCTGCACGTCGGGCTCGACACGTTCCGGCCGCTCGCGGTCGACGTCGTCGAGGAGCATCCGCTGCACAGCGAGCGGTACGAGGTGTCGGAGGCGGCGTGGGCGCGGATCCAATCGGCCGAGCGGGTGCTGGCGGTCGGGACGACGACCGTGCGCGTGCTCGAGTCGCTCGCGCGCGGGGCGCCCCTGTCGGGCCGGACCGACCTCTTCGTCACGCCCGGCTTCGAGTTCCGGCGCGCCGACGCGCTCGTGACCAACTTCCACCTGCCGCGGTCGACTCTCTTGGCGCTCGTGATGGCGTTCGCCGGGGTGGAGGAGACGCGCGGCCTTTACCGGCTCGCGATCGAGGAGCGGTATCGCTTCTACTCGTTCGGCGACGCGATGCTGCTGCTGTGATGGCGCGCCCAAGCTGTGGACGAATCGCCACGCAACTGGCGCAGTCCCGCGACAGACACGCGCGCGTTCTCGAGTTACGCTCTCAGCGGGAGCGAGGGTGGCCCAGCAACCCCACCCAAAAGGGAGGGGGTGCGCTTCTTGGCTGACCGGTCGCCGGCCATGTCTGCCCGCGAATGGCGGACCTTCTGGCAGACCCGCGGGATGCGGGAGTTGGACGAGGTCGTCTCGGCGGCCTGGGCGCCGCTCGACCGGGCGGGTGTTGCCCGCGATGCCTGCTTGTTCCGGATCGCGTCACTGCTCGGCAGCCGCGCTTCGACGAAGGCACTCGCGGACGAGCTCGACCGCCTCCGTCATGAGCTCGGCGAAGAGGCGGTGGCGATGGACCAGGCGCGGGCGGCTCACGCAATCGCCGGCTGGTTCGACGAGGCGGCGCGCGCATGACCGCGTTCGAGCTCCAGTCGACCGACGGTGCCGCCCGCACCGGCGTCCTCAAGACGGCGCGAGGCGAGCTGCGCACACCGGCGTTCATGCCGGTAGGAACCAAGGCGACGGTCAAGGCCGTCGACCCGCAGGAGCTCGAAGCTCTCGGAGCCGAGATCCTGCTCTGCAACACGTACCACCTGCATTTCCGCCCGGGCGCCGACCTGATCGACGAGCTCGGCGGCCTGCACCGCTTCATGGCGTGGGATGGGCCGATCCTGACCGACTCCGGCGGCTTCCAGGTCTTCTCGCTGCGCCACACGATCCTGCGCCAGGACGACGAGGGCGTCACCTTCCGCTCGGTCTACGACGGGGACGAGGAGCGCTTCACGCCCGAGCTCTCGGCGAGCATCCAGCGGCAGCTCGGCTCCGACATCGCAATGTGCCTCGACGTGGTGCCGCCGCCCGAGACTCCGCGCCGGGAGCTCGAGCAGGCGGTCCGGCGCACGACGCTCTGGGCACAGCGCCAGCAGCGGGTCGAGCGCGCCTCCGGCCAGCTGCTCTTCGGGATCTCGCAGGGCGGCGCTGACCCGGAGCTCAGGCGCCGCAGCGTCGAGGAGATCGCCGCGCTCGACTTCGACGGGAACGCGCTCGGCGGCCTCGCGATCGGCGAGCCCAAGGACCAGATGCTCGAGACGACGGCCTGGGCCGCGGAGCTGCTCCCGCAAGACAAGGCGCGCTACTTCATGGGCATCGGCGACCCGGCCGGAGTGCTGGAGGTGATCGAGCGCGGGATCGACATGTTCGACTGCGTCCTGCCGACGCGGAATGCCCGAACCGGTAGCGCCCTCACCTGGGAGGGCCAGCTGAACATCAAGGCCGCGCGCTTCGCGCGCGACCAGCGGCCGCTCGACGAGCGCTGCTCCTGCCCCGCCTGCACGAGGTTCACGCGCGCGTACGTGCGCCACCTTCTGAACCAGCAGGAGATCCTGGGCCTGCGCCTGCTCAGCCTGCATAATCTGCGCTTCCTGCTCGACCTCGTGGCGGGCGCTCGCGAAGCGATCGAGCGGGGCGAGCTGCGGTCGTACAAGGCGGAGGCGCTGGCGCGCCTCGCGCCCGCCGAGGAGGCAACGTGGGCTACCTGATCATCATCGTCGTGCTCTTCGCCGTGATGTGGCTCTTCCTGGTCCGGCCGCAGCGGCGCAAGCAGGTCGAGCAGTCGCGGATGCAGGACACGCTCGAGCCGGGAGACGAGGTCCTGACGGCCGGCGGGATCCACGGCACCGTGCACGAGATCGAGGACGACATCGTCCACGTGGAGATCGCGCCCGGCACGGTGATCCGCGTCGACAGACGGGCGATCGCGGGCGTCGCGCAGGAACCCGAGGACGAAGGCGAAACCGTGGACGAGCCTGAGCCGACGCCCCATCCGGAGCAGGCCGGTCCCGACGACGCAAGCTAACCTGTTTCGACTCTTCGCGTGGCGAATAGACGCTCATACCTGATTCTGGTCGGCCTGATCCTGGTCGCTCTCGCCGGGGTGGCCGCGCTCGGCATCCCGGGCTCGCCCGCGCACAAGAAGGTCACGCTCGGGCTCGATCTGCAGGGCGGCCTGGAGGTCGTGCTCAAGGCCGTCCCGCCCAAGAACCAGCAGGTGACCTCGGACGGGATGGACACCGCGATCTCGACGATGCGGAACCGCGTCGACTCGCTCGGCGTGTCGGAGCCCGAGATCCGGCGCCAGGGCAACGACCAGATCGTGATCCAGCTCGCGGGCGTGCACGACCCGAACAAGGCCGCGCAGATCATCGGCACGACCGCGCAGCTGCAGTTCTTCGACCTCGAAGCCGACACGGTCACGCCGTCGAACGACGGCAACGGCCACGTGGTGGCGACGAGCAGCCTCTACAAGCTGCTGAGCCAGGTCCAGGACGAGGCGAAAAAGGGGACGCCGACCCAGTACTACCTGTTCAACGCGAAGAAGCAGCTGATCGCGGGGCCCGCGGACACCCGGGCCAAGCTCCTCGACACGCCGAAGCTCAAAGGGAAGGTGCCGAAGGGCGGCAAGATCCTGGCCGTCCCCGAGAACCGGACCGTGATCTCGTGTGACGCGGCCACCGGCTGCCCGGGCGTCCAGCAGGGCAACATCGCGCCGTCGTACTACTACCTCTTCAAGTACTACCCCGACCGCGCCGTCACCCCGATCCCTGAGGCCAACGGCAAGGACCTGAACAACGGCGCGATCAGCGCGCAGATCGGGACGCAGGCCGGCCAGGGCGCCGCGTTCGTCCAGCTCGGCTTCAAGAGCGAGGGCAACAAGAAGTTCCACGACATCACGCGCGCCGAGGCGCAGCGGGGCGCGGCGCTGGCCGCGGCCGCCGGCCAGACGAGCAGCGACCCGAACGTGATCCAGCAGTACGCCCAGCACTTCGCGATCGTGCTCGACGGGAAGCTCCAGTCGACGCCGTACATCGACTACAAGCAGAACCCCGACGGCATCGACCCGAGCGGCGGCGGGGCAGAGATCTCGAACATCACCTCGATCGGCCAGGCGAAGGACCTCGCGCTCGTGCTCAAGTCCGGCGCGCTGCCGTACCAGTTCCAGCAGATCGAGCGCACCGACGTCTCGGCCACGCTCGGCAAGGACTCGCTCAAGCAGGCGAAGACCGCAGCGCTGATCGGCCTCCTGATCGTCGCGCTCTTCCTGCTCGTCCTCTACCGCTTCCTCGGCGTCGTCGCGGTCGTCGGCCTCGGCATCTACGCCGCGTTCCTCTACGCGGCGATCCTGCTCTTCCACGTCACGCTGACGCTTCCCGGCTTCGCCGGCCTGATCCTGACGATCGGAGTCGCAGCCGACGCAAACGTCGTCATTTTCGAACGCATCAAGGAAGAAGTACGGTCCGGGAAGTCCGTGCGCGCCGCCATCGGCGCCGGCTACGCCAAGGGGTTCCGCACGATCGTCGACGCGAACGTGGTGACCGTGATCACCGCGCTCGTGCTGTTCGCGGTCGCGACCGCGGGTGTCAAGGGCTTCGCGTTGATGCTGATGATCGGCACCCTCATCTCGCTGATCACGGCCGTGGCGGCGACACGCGCGATGCTGGGCCTGCTCGCCGGCTTCAGTTGGTTCGAGAACCCTCGCTTCATGGGCGCCGCCGGCCAGCAGCATGGCCGCTGGCTGCAGATCGACTTCATGGGCAAGCGCCGCCTGTGGTTCGCGATCTCCGGCGTGGTGATCGCGATCTCGATCGGCGCGCTCGCCGTAAAGGGGCTCAACCTCGGCATCGACTTCAAGGGCGGCACGCAGGTCACGTTCACGACGCCGCAGCCGACCTCGCTCTCCTCGGTCCGCACCCAGACCCAG
>Ga0207665_10001157_pt1 | contig 17725 bp, 15 predicted proteins | sample LARL112metaG_FD_184351 | JGI IMG/M metagenome (GOLD analysis project Ga0207665, IMG submission 184351) | Corn, switchgrass and miscanthus rhizosphere microbial communities from Kellogg Biological Station, Michigan, USA - LAR L11-2 metaG... | ecosystem: Host-associated > Plants > Roots >...
CATTACACCGCGGCACACTATTTCGATCCGAACTACGCCGTGTTCCAGAACTTCGAGCCGTTTTGGGAGTTTGTTTCCGGTCCTGTTCACGCCGGCACATGGACACCATGCGCCCTGGATCGGACCTTTGGCCCACAGGTTGTTTTCCAGAGTGCGGCAAGCCGCGACCAGGGTGACAACCTCGCACCCAGCTTCGGGCTGCAATTTTTCGGCCATGTAGCGATCGACGGCAAAACCGAGACGTTGACGATAACACTCAAGGATGTCGATGATCGGGCGCTCTGGGCCACGACACTGGAGCCGAAATCGGACCAGAGCGCCCGACGCCTTTCGCGGCCGATGCCCGGCAGGACATAGTCCAAGACAGAGTCATTGCGAGGTTTACTCACAGGTTTTGGCCCGTGTCATCTATCGGTCACACAGGCGTCGATGATCTGTCAGCGACCCCAACCTAGCTTTCGCGCTCAACAAGGGGAGGCCTCGATGGCGATACGGATTGGTTCGTCTGCGACACGCCGGCGGTTCATGGCAACAAGTGCCGCGGCAACGGCACTCACGACGATCGGAGGCATTGCTCGTCCCTTCGTCAGCCGCGCTAATGACCGTCCGCTGATCACACACGGTCTGCAATCGGGAGACGTGACAGCCGATTCCGCGGTCATCTGGGCGCGCGCCGACCGACCGGCGCGAATGCTGGTCGAGGTCGCGACGACCGACAGCTTCAAGGATGTGCGCAACCTCGCGTTCGTCGACGCCCTGCCGGAAAGCGATTTCACCGCCAAGCTTCTGGTCGAGGATCTTCCGCCCGCCCAGGACATCTTCTATCGCGTACGGTTTCAGGATCTCGCCTCACCGACTACTTCGGGTGAACCCAAAGTCGGGCGCTTCCGCACCGCGCCGAGCGACAGGCGTTCCATCAGTTTCGTGTGGTCGGGCGACACCGCCGGACAAGGCTGGGGCATCGATGAGTCCCGCGGCGGCATGCGCACTTACGCAGCCATGCTGAAGAACCGGCCGGACTTTTTCGTCCACAACGGTGACACCATCTACGCCGACGGACCGATCGCGGCAGAACAGAAAATGCCCAATGGCCAGGTCTGGCGGAATATCGTGACCGAGGACAAATCAAAACCGGCCGAAACGCTGACCGAATTCCGCGGCAACTACAAATACAACCTGCTCGACAAGAACGTGCTCGCGTTCAACGCCGAGATTCCAATGTTCGCGCAGTGGGACGACCACGAGGTGACCAATAACTGGTGGCCCGGCGAGCCGCTCACGCGCGCCGAGCACCAGCGCAAAAAATACGTCGAGAAGAATGCCTTGTTGCTCTCCGCCCGGGCCGCACAGGCATTCCATGAATATATGCCGATGCGCACCACGCAAAGCGAGCCGGGTCGTGTCTATCGCAAGATCTCCTACGGTCCATTGCTCGATGTGTTCATGCTGGACATGCGCAGCTACCGTGGTCCCAATGGCGAGGGCAAAGAAGACAGTTACGGTCCTGCTGCTTACTTTCTCGGGCCAACGCAGGTTGCCTGGCTCAAACAGGAGCTGGCCAATTCGCGCGCAACCTGGAAGGTCATTGCGGCCGACATGCCAATCGGCCTTCTGGTCGTCTACGACGTCGACCGCAAATGGGGCGTTGAAGCGATCGCGCAGGGTGACGACGGACCGCCGCGCGGACGCGAGCTTGAGATCGCCGACATACTGTCGTTCATCAAGCGCTCGGATGTACGCAATACAGTCTGGCTCACTGCCGATGTGCACTACACCGCGGCCCACTACTACGATCCCAGCAAGGCGGTGTTTCAGGATTTCGAGCCTTTCTGGGAATTTGTCTCCGGTCCGCTTCATGCCGGCACGTTCGGCCCCAATGCGCTCGACAAGACTTTCGGGCCCCAGCTCGTCTACATAAAAGCACCCAGCAAAGAGCAGAGTCAGAACCTGCCACCCAGCGAAGGCATGCAGTTTTTCGGCCACGTCGCCATTGACGGCAACACCCAGCAAATGACGGTGACACTGAAAGACGTGGACGACCGGTCATTGTGGGCGAAAACGCTTGATCCGAAACTCGGCTAGCCAACGTGAAGGCTTGTTAATGCGGGTTGATGCGAGGTTTACCGTGCCGGCGGGCATGATCGAACAGAGGTTGCATCCTGGCCGCGGCTGACTATATTGCGCCGCAACAGAGTCGCGGGCCCCCGGTTTGGGCCCGCGCTTGGTTTCAGGAACCTCATGGACCTTCGCAACGTCGCCATCATCGCGCACGTCGACCACGGCAAGACAACTTTGGTCGATCGGCTGCTGCAGCAATCCGGCGCATTCCGCGAGAACCAGCGCGTGGTCGAACGCGCCATGGACTCAAACGACCTGGAACGCGAGCGCGGTATCACGATCCTCGCCAAGGCCGCTTCGGTGGTGTGGAAGGATACTCGCATCAACATCGTCGATACGCCGGGCCACGCCGATTTCGGCGGCGAAGTTGAACGCATTCTGAATATGGTCGACGGCGCGCTCGTGCTGGTCGACGCCGCCGAGGGCCCGTTGCCGCAAACAAAATTCGTGGTGTCGAAGGCCCTCAAGATGGGCCTCAAGCCCATTGTGGTCATCAACAAGGTGGACCGTGCCGATGCACGGCCGACGCAGGTTCTCAACGAAGTGTTTGATCTGTTCGCCGCGCTCGACGCCACCGACGAGCAGCTCGATTTCCCCATCCTCTATGGCTCGGCCAAACAGGGCTGGATGGCGACGAGTCTGGACGGATCGCACGACGAAGGCATGAGGCCGCTGTTCGATCTGGTGCTGCGCCACGTCAAGCCTCCGGTGGTGGAAGACGGACCGTTTCGGCTGCTCGGCACCATACTCGAAGCCAATCCTTATCTCGGCCGCATCGTCACCGGTCGCATCACCTCAGGTTCGGTCAAGCCCAACCAGCCGGTGAAGGTGCTCGATCATGATGGCAAGCTCATCGAAACCGGCCGCATCACCAAGCTGCTCGCATTCCGCGGCCTTGAGCGCACGGCGGTGGACGAGGCGGAGGCCGGCGACATTGTCGCGATTGCCGGACTGCCAAACGCAACTGTGGCGATGACGATCTGCGATCCATCGGTCGAAACGCCTCTTCCCGCGCAGCCAATCGATCCGCCAACCCTGGCGATGATCTTTCGCGTCAACGACTCTCCTCTCGCCGGGACCGAAGGTGACAAGGTCACCGGCCGTATGATCCGCGACCGCCTGCTGCGAGAAGCGGAAGGCAATGTGGCACTTCGTGTGCGCGAATCCGACGAGAAGGATTCAATGGAAGTTGCCGGTCGAGGCGAATTGCAGCTCGGCATCCTGATTGAAACCATGCGGCGCGAAGGCTTCGAACTGTCGGTATCGCGGCCGAAGGTCTTGCTGAACGAAGACCCCGCAACCGGCGAAGTCCTCGAGCCGATCGAAGAGGTGGTCATCGACCTCGATGAGGAGCATTCCGGGATCGTCGTGCAGAAGATGGCCGAACGCAAAGCCGACATGATGGAGATGAAACCGTCGGGCGGGGGTCGACTGCGTCTTGTATTCCATGCTCCAACCCGCGGCCTCATCGGTTATCAGGGAGAATTGCTCACTGATACGCGCGGCACCGCGATCATGAACCGGCTGTTTCACGCCTATGCCCCGTACAAAGGACCCATCCAGGGCCGCCGCAACGGGGTTCTGATCTCCAACGACAAGGGTGATGCCGTCGCTTACGCGTTGTGGAATCTGGAAGACCGCGGCCCCATGATGATCGAGCCCGGCTGGAAAGTTTACAACGGTATGATCGTCGGCGAGCACACGCGCGGCAATGATCTGATCGTCAATGTGCTCAAGGGCAAGAAGCTGACCAACATCCGGACCACGTCCAAGGACGAGGCGGTGCGCCTTACCCCGCCGATTCGAATGACCCTGGAAAGGGCCCTGGCCTACATCGAGGATGATGAGCTGGTCGAGGTGACGCCAAAATCGGTTCGCCTGCGCAAGAAGCTCCTGGACGAGAACGACCGCAAAAAAGAAGAGCGGAAAAAAGAAGCCGAGGCGGTCTGAGCGACCGTCGCCAACCCGGCGCGAATCAGATTCGAATCACTTACCTCCCCCGCAGCCGGCCTGGAGGCGTTCCCCCGCCTCCCGCGGGTCATGAAACCGGCCGATTTCGTCCTCAATCGAATCCGCAAACGTCATTTTTCTGCACCGCTGCTGGTGTTTTAGCGCGTGTGACCAGTAATCCACACCGTTAACCCATCATTAACGATGGGGCTTGAAGGGCAGAAAGTTCGTTGCTTCTATCTCGCAATGACCACGACCCTTATCGAGATTCGTCGCGCGAAGTCTTCCGACGCAATGGACGTGGCGGAGACTCACGACGAGGCGTGGCGCGCGGCCTATCAGGGCATCATTCCGGGCAACGAGCTCGACAAGCTCATCAACCGCCGCGGCCCGGACTGGTGGGACTCCGCGATCCGCAAGGGCAGCCGCATCACCATCCTCCAATTCGGGGATCGCATCGCCGGTTACGCGAACTACGGGCGCAATCGTGCACGCAGCCTTTTCTATGATGGCGAAGTCTACGAAATCTATCTGCGGCCGGAATTCCAGGGTCTCGGGTTTGGCCGTCGGCTGTTTTCCGCGGCGCGCAAGGACCTGAACCAGAGCGGCCTGAAGAGCCTTGTTGTTTGGGCGCTTTCGGACAACGAGCCGGCGATGGAATTCTATCGCGCGCTTGGCGGCCGTGCGGTTGCGCGGTCCTCCGAACGCTTTGGCGCCAAAACCCTCGATAAGGTCGCCTACGCCTGGCAGGCGTAATCAGACTTTCGGAACCGGCAAACCCTTCTGCGCGCAAGCGGCACGCAAGGTATTCAGCAGCAGGCACGCGATCGTCATCGGGCCGACACCGCCCGGTACCGGCGTAATGGCGCCCGCCACCTGCATGGCCTCCGCATAGGCGACGTCGCCGACAATGCGCGTCTTTCCGCCGTCACCCGGTACGCGATTGATTCCCACGTCAATGACGGTCGCACCAGGCTTGATCCAATCGCCGCGAATCATTTCCGGCCGCCCGATGGCGGCGACGAGCACGTCGGCACGGCGACAGACGGAGGGAAGATCGTTCGTCCGTGAATGGGTAATGGTCACTGTCGCATTTTCCGCGAGGAGAAGCTGCGCCACAGGTTTGCCGACGATGTTTGAACGGCCGACCACCACAGCCTCGAGGCCCGACAGCGTTTCGTGAACGGTTTTGGCAAGGATCACACAACCCATCGGGGTACAGGGCACAAGCGCCGACAGCCCACTGGCAAGCCGGCCTGCATTCACCGGATGAAACCCGTCAACATCCTTGGTGGGATCAATCGCGGCAACGATTTTTTGCGCGTCGATTTGTTTGGGGAGAGGCAATTGGACGAGAATTCCGCTGACTTCCTCATCAGCGTTGAGCTTGGCGATGAGATCCAGCAACTCAGCTTCGCTGGTCGATGCTGCAAGCTTGCAATCGAAGGCACGCATGCCTGATTCCGCGACCGCCTTGGATTTGTTGCGCACATAAACTTCGCTCGCGGGGTCGGCACCGACCAGCACAACCGCGATGCCAGGAACGACGCCACGGTCGCGGCGCAACCGATGCACGGCGTCGGTGACCTTGCCGCGCAGATCGGCTGCTATTGTCTTGCCGTCAATAATCCGGGTGCCCATGTCTGCGCGCCTATGTCTGCGTGCCTATGTCTGCGCGCCAATATCCGCTGCCGATTTCACCCGACCATGCCTTAGCGCGGCGGCGCAATTTTCTCTAGCGCCGCAAGGAGCGCTGCGCCGTCGCCCGCGATCATAAGCCGCTTGAGACGGCCCGTCGCGCCGGAGACGAGCGCGACGTCGCGCGGTGGGACGCCCACGGCCTTGGCGACCAACCGGATGAGCGCCGTGTTGGCCTCACCGTTTGCCGGCGCCGCGCGCACGCGAGCCGTCAGTACGGAACGACCGTCAGCCAGCACCTGCATGCCGTCGATAGCATCGCGGCCGCCCTTCGGCGTCAGCCGCACTGCGAGCGCAACACCGCCGGGCGTCAGGGCCCATGGTCTCGCCGCAAGCGTTGCGGCCATTCGCTAGAAGACGTTGGGATAGATGTAACGGATAATGACGTTCTCGAGAAACAGGATGAGCAGAATCAAGATCACGGGTGAAACATCGATGCCGCCGAGATTGGGCAGCACCGAACGGATTGGACGCAACAGCGGTTCGGTGATGCGGTAGAGGAATTCGCCGATGGTCGCCACGACTTGATTGTGCGTGTTCACTACATTGAAGGCGATCAGCCAGGACAGGACCGCGGCTGCGATCAGGAGCCAGATGTAGATCTGCAGAACCAGCAGAATGATGTCGAGTATCGCGCGCATGAGTGTCCGTCCGTTGCAAACCGGGCGCAAAAGTAGCGGGTCGAATGGTCTCGAACAAGCCGACCGCCGGGAATACGGCGTCTCCTTGACACGCCAAATACCTGGTCCTAAATGGCGGCCACTCGCCGCAATTTTCGTGCAACGACTGTTGTCGTTGCACTTTTGGCGGGGGCCGTAGCTCAGTTGGGAGAGCGCCTCGTTCGCAATGAGGAGGTCAGGGGTTCAAATCCCCTCGGCTCCACCATCCAGGCCTTTCAGAGGCAACGTTTTTACCGCCGCGGGATCGACCGCCGCTAATTCGGCGAGATACCCGCAGCCCGTGCAACTTTATTCCATTTTGCAGTTTCTTCCGCGAGAAACTGGCTGAAGCCAGCCGGCGTGAGGATCAGAGGTACGGCGCCAAGTTTGGCAATCTTGGCCTGCACCGAGGAATCGGCGAGACTCGCGTTCAACGCCTGATTGACCAGCTCCACGATGTCCGTGGTCAAAGCTTTCGGACCGCAAAGGCCAAACGCGACACTCGCTTCATAGCCGGAAATGAATTCGCCGACCGTAGGCACGTTTGGCATTGTCGTTGCGCGAACGGCGGTCGTCACAGCCAAGGCGCGCAACTTACCGCTTGCAACGTATTCCTCGGCCGGCAGATTGCTGAACATCACCTGCACTTGCCCGCCGAGCAGATCCGCCATCGCCGGGCCGCCGCCCCGGTAGGGGACATGAACGATATCGATGTCGGCCATCATTTTGAAAAGCTCGCCGGCCATGTGGGGAGGCGTGCCGTTGCCCGCCGACGACATCGTGACCTTGCCTGGATTCGCCTTGGCGTAGGCAATGAACTCGCCGAGATTTTTCGCGGGCACTGACGGATGCGCGAGCATGACCAGGTAGCCCCGGGAAATGCCGCCGATCGGCGCTGTGTCCCGTGAAAAGTCGAAATCATTGACCAGAGGCGCGCTGGCGATGTTCGGCGTTGTATTGACAAGCATCGTATAGCCATCCGCCGGCGTGCGCAGGATCATGTCCGTGGCGAGATTGCCGCCCGCTCCCACGCGGTTCTCGACGACGAACGTCTGTCCCAGACGTTCGGTGAGAGCCTGCCCGATAATGCGCGCCAGCGTGTCCGCAGCACCTCCCGCAGCGTAGCCGACGACAAGCCGCACGGGCCGTGCAGGATATTTCTGAGCCAATGCAATTCCTGACAGCAAGGACGACGCGCCAGCGCTTGCAGCCAGACGCAGGAATTCACGGCGTGCTTTCTTCATGTTTTTCCTTTGATTGACAAGTTGACAGGCTCGCGCCGCCTCATTCCCTTACCCGAAAGGCCAGCGTTGGGCGAATAGCGGACATTGCGCTATCCACTTGATCACTTCGTCGGCGCGCCTGGACTGCGACCCTGGAGCAGTGAGGCCCGCGCCACCGCAAGTCATCAGGCCGCCAGGCTCCGCAGCGCACCATATTGGTAGATTGTCGGGATCTCATCGTCCTTGGCTGAACGCAGCCTCCGTGCCTAGAATTGGCAACGAGCGACGGGCATCGCCGATGCGCAGGCGCAGTGCAGGCCGCCCCGAAACACAGGGGGAGATCATATGGCTCACGCAAAATCCGCCGTCACAGGAACGACGCACGGCAAACCGTTTTACCATAGCCTTTATGTGCAGGTGCTGGCGGCCATAGTGATCGGCGTCGCTCTCGGGCACTTTTACCCGCAACTAGGCGCGCAGATGAAGCCGCTGGGCGACGCGTTCATCAAGATGATCAAGATGATCATCGCTCCAATCATCTTCTGCACCGTCGTGCATGGCATTGCCAGCATGCAAGACATGAAGAAGGTTGGCCGGGTCGGCCTCAAGGCGCTTATCTACTTCGAAGTCCTGACGACGATTGCGTTGATTGTCGGTCTTATCGTCGTGAACATCGTGCAGCCAGGCGCTGGTATGAACGTCGATGTCAAATCGATCGATACCAGGGCGATCCAAGGATTTGTGGTGAAGTCCAAGGAACAGGGCACGATCCAGTTCTTGATGGATATCATCCCCAACACGGTGGTCGGGGCATTCGCACAAGGCGAGATCCTGCAGGTATTGTTTTTTGCCGTCCTGTTTGCTTTCGCTATGCAGGCCCTTGGCGAGCGCGGCAAGACGCTGCTCGGGGTCATCGATCAAGCGTCATACGCATTGTTCGGTGTCGTCGGCATCATCATGAAGGTGGCGCCCATCGGTGCATTCGGCGCCATGGCATTTACGATCGGAACATATGGGGTGGGAACACTATTCTCACTCGCAAAGCTGATGGCTGCCGTCTATGTGACGTGCATCATCTTTATTGTTTTTGTACTTGGGTTTTTCGCGCGGCTTGCAGGTTTCAGCATCTTCAAGTTCATTCGCTATATCAAGGAAGAATTACTGATCGTGCTTGGCACATCTTCCTCCGAGTCGGTGCTCCCACGCATGATTGCAAAATTGGAGAACCTCGGATGTGAAAAATCCGTGGTCGGTCTCGTGATTCCGACCGGGTACTCGTTCAACCTCGACGGGACATGCATCTATCTGACGATGGCCGCCATTTTTCTGGCGCAAGCGACCGGCACAGAACTTACTCTAGTTCAGCAGCTTGGGATCGTGGGCATCCTTCTGCTGACATCCAAAGGCGCCGCCGGGGTGACTGGTTCTGGCTTTATCGTACTTGCAGCGACGCTCGCGACCGTCGGCACAATCCCGGTTGCCGCCATTGCGCTGATTTTGGGTGTGGACCGCTTCATGTCGGAAGCCCGAGCACTCACGAATTTGATCGGCAACGGCGTAGCGACTGTCGTGGTCTCGAAATGGGAAGGCGCGCTCGACGTCAAGCGGATGCATGCGCATCTGAACAGAGAGACGGACGCTGAAGCGGATACACCAGAGGAGGTGCTGGTTGAGGACGAAATTGCCGCTGTGGGCCGAAGCCGGTGAGGATGGATCCCATGCGCCCGCAGATAAACAAGAAAAACATGCTGCTTTGGATCGCGGCAATTCTGATGGTGATTCTGGGGTTGCCGAGTGCCGGCCGATCGGGCGAACCGAATTGGCCCGAAACGCTTACCATCGGCACGGCGTCGCCGGGCGGCACATACTACCAATATGGCGAGGGCCTCGCTCGCTTGCTGAGCCGCAAGTTAGGTCTGCCGGTTATTGCGCGTCCGACCGAGGGGGCGGCAGAAAACATCAAGCTGCTCGAAAGTGGCGAGATCCAATTGGCATTTGTCACCCTGGGCATCGCACAGCAGGGATGGAATGGCACTGGAGATTGGACCGCCGGCCGGCAATTCCGCACTGCGCGGGCCTTGTTCCCGATGTACGACACACCGTTCCAGTTCATTGTGACGTCTGATTCTCCCCTGCAATCGATTGCCGACTTGGCGGGAAAGCATGTGGGGATCGGCCCGGAGGGCGGCACGGGCGGCATCTATACCCCACTCATGTTCAAGGCACTCAGCATCAACGCGCCGTTCATCACGGGAAGCTGGGCTGATCTCGCGGCGCAACTTAACGCACGCAGACTCGACGCATTGGTTATGGTCGCCGGCCCTCCCGTCCCCGAGGTCGCCGAGCTCGAGAAAAAGGGCAACATTCGCTATCTGGCCTTGACGCCAAACCAGAAAGTTTCTGTGCGCGTGACACTTCCAGAGATGACATCTTCTTTCATTGCAGCGGGCACCTATCCATCGTTACGGCGCGACTATCAGACTCTCGGAATCTATAATTTCGCGGTCGCGCGTCCCGATCTGCCTGAAAACCTCGCTTATGCCATCCTAGAGGCGGTCTTCACCAACTCCGACGCAATGATGCAGATTCATCCTGCGGCAGCAGAGACCGTTGCGGCCAATTTCACGCGCAACACGATTCTGCCGTTTCATCCTGGGGCGGCGCGTTGGTACAACAACAACGCTGTGTCTGGTGGTCTTCGAGGTGACTAGAGTCCAGTCGGGCGAGCAGTGCTGTAGTGGAAAAATCTTCAAAACTTGTCCTGGCTTTCTTCGCCTTCTTCATTCCCACGGTTTCCGTCAACGCGGAAACGCCGTGCCAGCGTCTCAGATATGGGGACGGTGAATACACCGTGTGCGAGGTAGATCTGCGACGACAGTCCGTCAGGCTATTCTGGAAAAAACCTGACGGGCGTCCTTATGGGTATCCTTCTTCCTTGCCGAAAACGTTCAACGATAGTTCAACGCACCTCCTTTTTGCGACAAACGGCGGCATGTACCACGAGGACAACTCTCCGGTCGGCCTATACGTCGAGGGAGGTCGGGAACTCGTGCGGGCCAATACGAACTCAGGTCCCGGCAACTTCCACATGAAACCAAATGGCGTGTTTTACGTGCACGGAGAAATTGCCGGCATCCTGGAAACCCGGGCGTTCCTTAAGCGAAGGCCTCAGGTGGACTTCGCAACCCAGTCGGGACCGATGCTGGTCATGGACGGCAAAATGCATTCTCGTTTTGACCGGAACGGCGGATCAAGAAAATACCGGGCCGGTGTTGGAAGCCGCGACCCAAACTCAGTCGTGTTTGCCATATCGGAATCGGAAATTTCGTTCGCCGAGTTCGCGCAGCTCTTCCGCGATAAGCTTCTCTGCAAGAACGCTCTGTTTTTGGACGGCGGTAGCGCGACCAGCTTTTATTCACCTGCGCTGAAGCGGGCTGGCAACTTCCTATCGCTCGGCCCGATAATCGGTGTATACGGACCAAATTGATACGGCTGCCTCCACGCTCGAGTGTCCGCTTTGGCTCATGAGCTGACATGTGCGCAGCAATTCGGTCGCTACTCGATCACCAGACTTCCCTTGTGTCCGATATCATCGGAACGGCACGTGATGTACGGAGGAATACCCGATGGCAAAATTTGCCAATATTCTCGAAACGGTCGGCCATACACCGGTCATCCGCATCAACAAACTGGCGCCGAAAGGGATCAATCTCTTCGTGAAAAACGAAGCGTTCAATCCACTCGGCTCTGTCAAGGACCGTCTCGCGCTCGGGGTCATCGAGGCTGCGGAAAAATCGGGTGAGCTCAAACCCGGGCAGACAGTGATCGAAGCCACGTCCGGCAATACCGGGATCGGTCTTGCGATGGTCTGCGCGGCGAAAGGCTATCCGCTGGTTGTCACGATGGCGGAAACCTTCAGTGTCGAGCGCCGCAAGCTCATGCGATTCCTCGGCGCCAAAGTGGTGCTCACACCTGCGGCCGATCGTGCCGTCGGAATGGTCAACAAAGCGGTCGAGCTTGCGAAAACGCATGGCTGGTTCCTCACCCGCCAATTCGAGAACGAGGCCAACCCAGACATGCACTCGCGCACGACGGCCCGGGAGATCATCGATGATTTCAAGGGCGAGAGGTTAGACTATTGGGTCACCGGATTCGGAACCGGTGGCACGCTCAAGGGCGTCGCTCGTGTGCTCGCCAAGGAACGACCAGATACGAAAATCATCGTGTGCGAGCCTGCCGATGCGCCGATGCTATCAAGCGGCGCGAAGCAGGAACGCAATCCGGATGGTTCGCCGGCCAAGCCGAATCCGGCATTCAAGCCACATCCGATGCAAGGCTGGAGCCCTGATTTCATTCCAAAGATAACGGGTGACGCCGTCGACATGGGCGTGATCAGCCGGATTCTCACCATAGCCGGGCCGGACGCCATGAAATGGAGCCGCGAGCTCGCACAGAAGGAAGGCATCTTCGTCGGCATCACGGCCGGCGCAACATTCGCCGGCGCGCTCGAGGTCTGCAAGAGCGCAAAGGCAGGTGACACCGTCCTGTGCATGCTGCCGGACACCGGCGAGCGTTACCTGTCGACGCCCCTGTTCAATGACATCGGCGTGGACATGAGCGAGAATGAATTGAACATCTCGAATTCGACGCCGAACTACCGATTGCCGCCGAAGGCGGCCTGATTTTCCAGCCCAGGAGCACATGCAAGGCATCTGCCGAGACAGGCTTTAACTAAGGGTCAATAGCGGAATTTCCCGGTCTCTGTACTGTAATTCCTAAAGCTGCTGCCGTTTCAATTCGTGCTGGGCGCTCGCAATGACCAAGACACATCGCCCGTGGTATTCGGTCCTGTACATTCAGGTTCTGATTGCCATCGCTGTTGGAATTTTTATCGGTCATTTCTGGCCCGATCTGGGCAAGGCGCTCAAACCTATTGGGGACGGCTTCATCTCACTGATCAAGATGATGATCGGCCCGGTCATTTTCTGCACGGTCGTGCACGGGATCGGCTCGATGCGCGACCTCAAGAAAGTCGGCCGCGTCGGCGTCAAAACCTTGTTTTATTTCGAAGCGGTTTCGACAATCGCCCTCATCATTGGACTGATTGTCGGCGAAGTGCTGCAGCCCGGCAAAGGCTTCAACATCGATGTGGCAAGCCTCGATCCCAAGGCTGTCGCGGGTTACGTCACCAAGGCGAAGGAAGAGGGCATCGTCGCGCATTTGCTGGCGATCATTCCCGATACATTCATGAGCGCCTTTGCCAAGGGAGATCTGCTCCAGGTTCTGCTTATTGCCATCCTTTCAGGTTTCGCGATCTCGCGCCTCGGTGATCTTGGCGAAAAGATCAACAACGTCATTGATGCGATGGCCCAGATTTTCTTTGGCATCATCCGCATCATCGTGAGGGCCGCGCCAATTGGAGCGCTTGGCGCGATGGCGTTCACCGTCGGGGCCTATGGCGTGGCGTCGCTTGTCAACCTGTTGCAGTTGATCGCGACGTTCTACCTGACGAGCCTGCTGTTTGTTCTGGTCGTCCTCGGCACCATTGCGCGATTCGCGGGCTTTTCCATCCTGCGCTTCCTCGCATACATCAAGGATGAATTGCTCATTGTGCTCGGGACGTCTTCGTCCGAAACCGTGCTCCCGCACATGATCCAGAAGATGGAGCACCTCGGCGCCTCGAAGTCGGTGGTTGGACTGGTTATCCCGACGGGATACAGCTTCAATCTCGACGGCACCAACATCTACATGACCCTGGCGACGTTGTTTTTGGCGCAAGCCACCAACACCCACCTGACACTCGGTCATCTGCTTGGCATTCTCGTGATCGCAATGGTCACCTCAAAAGGCGCATCCGGCGTCACCGGCGCGGGATTTGTGACGCTTGCAGCGACCCTCGCAATCGTGCCGGATGTACCGATCGAGTCGCTCGCAATCCTGGTCGGCATCGACAAATTCATGAGCGAGTGTCGCGCCCTCACCAATCTGGTCGGCAATGGTGTTGCGACCATTGTCATCAGCCGATGGGAAGGCGAACTCGACGTGGACAAGCTGCACGAAACGATGGCCCATCCGATCACTGTCGGGGAGGAACTGGAAGCGCAGTCCGCGTAAACGTGGTTGCGCTATTCCAGACTAAATCCTCGCGGCACTATTGATGAATGTCGGCCGCGATGCTTTCCATCGGAACTACAAACTCGCAGCGCAATCCTTCCGGCGTGAAATAAAGCCTGGCCTCGCCGCCGAGCTCTGCGGAAACACTTCCTTCGATGAGCTTGGAACCGAAGCCGCGATGCTCGGGTTCGACCACCGGCGGCCCGCCCTTTTCAAGCCACTCGATGCGCAGAACTTGCCGGTCGTCATCGGTGCGTACCGGTTGCCACTGAATTTCAATGCTCCCAGCGGGAATGGATAGCGCTCCATATTTTGCCGCGTTGGTCGTAAGTTCGTGCACCGCCATCGCCAGCGTCAGCACCGCGCGCGGCCGCAAAACGAGATCTTCGCCGCGGAGAACAACGCGTCCGGCGCCGGCATAAGGTGCGAGGCTTCCCGAGAGCAGGTCGCGCAAATCGGCGTTTTCCCAATGGTGCATTGTGAGCTGGTCATGCGCCTTGGACAGCGCGATCAAGCGGCCTTCGAAGCGCTCGCGAAAAGCGGCCGGGGTGTGCGCCCCGCGCGCGGTCTGCGCCGCCAGTGACTGCACCGTGGCAAGCGTGTTTTTCACGCGATGATTCAATTCATCCATCAGCAGTCTCTGCCGCTGCTCTGCCTGCTTGCGCTCGGTGATGTCCTGAACGACGCGCACGATATATTGCAACCGATCTTCGGCATCGCGGACCGGCGAGGAATGCACGGAGAGCCAGATCACGCGGTTGTCACGACGGACGAAACGTTTCTCGACCGAGTAAAATTCGAGCTCGCCGGCGATCTGCTTGCGAAATGCCTCCCGATCAGGATCGGCATCGTCCGGATGGGTGTAACGAAACAGTCGGCCGGCCAGAAGCTCCTTGCGACTGAAGCCGGTGATGGCGCAAATCGATTCATTGACACGCAGAAAACGCCCGTCGGGATCCACTTCGGAAATACCGATGGCGGCATGTTCGTAGGTGGCCGCAAGCCGCTGGTCCTGCTCGAGCGCGTGCAGGCGCGACCGCTCGAGTGCGGCGTCTGCCCGCTTGCGCGCGGTGATATCGAGAAAGCAATTGACCGCTCCCACCAGCTCGCCCTTTGCGTTGCGAAGGGGATCGATGTTGACGGACACGATCAGCGTGGACCCATCCGCATGTTCGACGATCCGCTCGACGTCGCGCACGGGCTGTCCGGTCGCAAGCACCTCAGCAACGAGAGAACGCGCGGCCGGCGCCCCATCCAGATCGAAGAAGCGGGCAGTTTCCCTGAACTGTTCGTGCGTTTGTCCGGGACTTGGCGCGCCACCCCAAACGGCCACGGCGTGACGATTGTATTGAAGGATTGTCCCCTCGGCATCGCAGATGAACGTCGCGATCGGCAACAACTCCAGTATGCCGTCGGATGCCCGAAGCATCGCGCTCAGCAGCGACGGAATGTGGCGGGTGCCGGAATGGCTCCGCTCATTGGAATCAACCATCCGCACGCCTCCGCGTGGACTCGATTCCCCAACCCCCGGGGCGCAACGATCAGAGTCAAAAATAATTTGTCAATGGCACGGCCGGCATGTGACCGGATTACCGCCGCAAGTCACGGTCAGGATGCGGTTTTCGTTACCTTGTTTGCCGGTGCAGAACCGATCCAATGATCGATGAAAGCGGCAAGCCAGTTGCGCGACGCGAGATCGTGTACGGCGCGGTCGGCGATGTGCTCGTGGCGTTGCTTGGCGCCGGGCAATTCCATGCGGTGCGCGCCCCGCACCAGCCAACGATACATCATTGCGTGCGTTACTTCCGGATGAAATTGCAGGGCGTAGCCGGTGCCATAGCGAAATGCCTGCACGGAGAAGGCGTCGCCTTCCGCCAGCAACTCGCTTCCGGACGGCAGCTCGAACCCTTCTCGATGCCACTGATAGACGTGGTCGGGCCAATCCGCGCAGACCTTGCGGCCGGCTTCGGTCGGCCGGATCGGATAGTAGCCGACCTCGGCGTGACCCTGCGGATGCGGGAGCACGGGGGCGCCAAGATGGCGCGCGAGCATCTGCGCGCCGAGACAGATGCCGAGATACGGCTTCTTGTCCCGCAGCGGCACGCCGATCCAATCGATTTCCCGGCGGACAAAGTCCTCATTGTCGTTCGCGCTTTGCGGGCCGCCAAAAATCGCCGCGCCGGCGTGGTCATCCATCGTCTCAGGCAGAGGATCGCCGAAACGCGGGCGCCGAATGTCGAGCGGGTAGCCGAGTTTCGCCAACGTCTGGCCGACGCGGCCCGGCGAGGAATGCTCCTGATGCAGAATGAGAAGTACGGGCTTCAGCATGGATGATTCGGCGAGTGCTCCCGTTGCTGACTAGTACCCGCTTTGGCGGGCTTTGCAACACGAGCAAAGTGGACGCGGCTATGCCGATCGCGCTGATCTGCGCCGCTTTTGCCGATGATCCACAAAGCTGAGGATCACGCTTCGCGGGATGATGCGGATCAGGAATGTAGCCAGCTTGTTGATGGCCCCGGGCACAACCGTCCGGCGTCCATCCATCAGACCGCGATAGCCGGCTTCAGCCACCTGCTCCGCCGACTGCATCAGAAAACTCGGTCCCATTGCACTTTTGCTGAGACCGGCACGGTCGGCAAATTCGGTCGGCACCGGCCCGGGACACAGCACGGTAACGCGGATTCCGCGTGGCTTGAGCTCGCTGTGCAAGGCTTCGGAAAACGACAGAACATAGGCTTTCGTTGCGTAGTAAACCGCCATTCCCGGCCCGGGCAGAAATCCGGCCATCGAGCCGATGTTCAGCAGCCCGCCGCGGTGGCGGGCGAGGCTGTCGACAAAGGCAAGCGACAGCTCGGTCAACGCGCGCACGTTGAGATCGATCATCTGCAATTGTTCTTCGTGATCGAGCGTGCTGGCGGCTCCCACCAGGCCGAAGCCTGCGTTGTTGACCACGAACTGCGGCTCAACGCCTTGTGCCGTCAACGCATCGCCGATCACGCGCGCGATTCCAGGTTTCAGCAGGTCGGCCGCGACGACAATCGGTCGAGGCGCGCCGGTTGCAGCAATTTCGTCAGCCAGCGCACGCAGCCTGTCTTCCCGTCGCGCAACGAGCACCAGCTCGTGTCGGTCCCGCGCGAATACGCGGGCCAGCTCCGCCCCGATTCCCGCGGAAGCTCCGGTGATCACAGCCACTGGCCGCAAATTGCTCATTGCCAATCGCGATCCTCATGCGATCGGCCGCCCGATCTGCAGCGGCCGATTGAGATTGTGCGCGTCTAAGCGACTTTGGGATCGAGTCCTTCGAGCGAGCGTCTCGCCGGCTCAACACCCCAGAAGTAGACAGCGATAATCTGAATCACGACCAGGCCGATCATCAACCACACCACGCCCGGCAGCTGATAGTTGACCATCAGATAGCCGACAACGAATGGAGACACCACCGTGGCTCCGCGGCCCAGCGTGTTGCAGATGCCGTTCGCGCGCAGACGGATCTCGGTCGGAAAGAGTTCGGGCGTATAGACGCCGAAGAGGATCGCCGTCTGGATGTAGATCGCGACGATCAGGATCGCGCCGACCGAGAGCACGATCACCGGATCGGATGCGGCGTTGAAATGCGAATAAACCCAACCGGCGGCGATGGTGAGAAACGATGCGCCGATAATGCTCCAGCGCCGCCCGATGTAATCCGATAGAACCGCACCGAACGCGCAGCCGACGAGAGAAGCAGCGGCCAGCACGACCGTGTAGCCGAGCGAGTTGGTGATCGTGAGCCCCTGGCGGAGGAAAAACTGCGGCAGGAAAATCACGAAGCCGAAGATCAACGTATTGATCGTTATCAGCACCCAGCAGCCGACCAGCAGGCGCTGCAGGATCGGCGGCTTGAATATCGCGGCGACAGTCAGTCGTGGCGTTGCGACGGCAGGCCTCGGCGCCAGCAGCGGGCCGCTTGTCGCCTGCACTTCC